>Ga0307406_10000112_pt1 | contig 46783 bp, 62 predicted proteins | sample 322Cmetagenome_3_FD_203706 | JGI IMG/M metagenome (GOLD analysis project Ga0307406, IMG submission 203706) | Maize rhizosphere microbial communities from greenhouse at UC Davis, California, United States - 322HYB-C-2 | ecosystem: Host-associated > Plants > Roots > Rhizosphere > Soil | place...
TCGTTGCGGCCGGCGGCGCCGTCATGCAGGGGCAGGCGCAGGCCAAGCAGGCCAAGTACCAGAGCGCGGTCGAGCGCAACAACGCCACCATCGCCGGCTGGCAAGCGACCGACGCCCAGCAGCGCGGGCAGATCGAGGAGCAGCGGCAGCGGCTGGCGACGGCGAGGCTGAAGGGCGCCCAGCGCGCGGGCATGGCCGCCAATGGCATCGAGATCGACAGCGGATCACCGCTCGACGTCTTGATGGACACGGCGCAGTTGGGCGAGTTGGACGCGCTGACGATCAGGGCGAATGCCGAGCGCGAGGCCTACGGCTTCCGCTCACAGCAGGGCAACCTGACGGCGCAGGCTGGGCTGACGCAGATGGCCGGGCGCAATGCCGTCACCGCCGGATACATCGGCGCTGGCTCCACGCTGCTGTCGAGCGCGGCAACCGCTGGCGACCGGGCTGCTACCTACAAGAAATACGGGATTTAGCCAGTGCCACGTGTGCCGCAGTACGAAGGTCCGCAGGTCCGCCCAACCCCGCTGCGCGCCGAGCAGTCGATCCGCAGTACACCGGGCGCGTTCGGTGCTGACGTCGGGCAGGCTGTCAGCCAAGCAGGCCAGCAGTTCGGGCAGGTAGCCTCGCTGCTGGACCGGCGGGCCGAGGAGCACGGTAAAGAAGACGCCGAACTGGCCGCCTTCAATGCTTACAGCGCAGCGAGCGCCGAGCAGCAGAAGCTGTTTTACGAGGGCGACACCGCGATCTACCGCAGGCGCGGTGCCCAGGCGATGGGCAGCACCAACGAGGCCGCCGTCGAACTGAAGCGGATCGGTGAAGACACCGGCAAGGGCCTGACCAGTCCGTACGCGCAAGAGCAGTTCAGCAAACTCTGGTCTCGCCACCAGAACAGCGAGATGGGCGCCGTCAGCCGGCACGAAGCCGGGCAGCGCCAGGAGTTCCGGGATCAGACCACGGCAGGCATTCTCGCCACCAGCCAGAACCAGGCGGCACTCCGCTTCAACGACGAGGGCGAGGTCAACACGCAGATCGGCCTCGGCGAGATGGCGATCCGCGCCAACACCAAAGGCCTGCCGCCGGATCAGGTCCAGGCTCACATCAAGACGTTCACCAGCGGGGTCCGCAAGGCGGTCGTGTTGCGGCGCATGCTCGATGACCCGCTCGGTGCGGATGCCTACTTCCGGGAGCACGCCAACGACTTCGAGCCTGACGACATCGTAACGCTGGAGCGGGCGCTCAAGGTCAAGACCACGCAGGCCAAGGCCGTCAACAACGCCAAGCGGATCGAGGATGAAACCACGGTCGGGGTGGCGACGATCAAGACGGAGCCGGGGCAGGCCCCACCGACGCGCACCTTCTCGGCCATGGTCCAGGTGGAGAGCGGTGGACGGCAGGTCGGCACCGACGGGAAGCTGCTCGTCAGCTCGGCCGGCAACTTCGGCATCAGCCAGATCAACGACGCCTCGGGGGGCGATGCCGCCAAGGCGCTGAACATCGAGTATGACCCGGCCCTGGCCCGCGCCACGACCGACGAGGGCAAGGCCTATAATCTGAAGCTCGGCCAGAAGTACCACGAGATGATGCTCGAGCGGTTCGGCGGCAATGAAACCTTGGCCATGGCCGCTTACAACGCCGGGCCGGGCAATGTTGAGAAGTGGATCCAGGAGTTCGGAGACCCGCGCACCGGCGCGCTTTCCGAAGCGGCATGGGTAGCCAAGCTGCCGGCCAGCGAAACGCGCGGCTATGTCGCCAAGGTGCGCGGACTGTCCAACGATAAGACCCGGATCGACTTGGAGCAGGCCTACAAGAAGGTTGACGAGATCAAGGACCCCGAGGAACGCGAGCAGACCCGGACCCTGATCGAGCAGCGACAGGCTGACATCGCCCGCGTCCGCGTGGAGAAGCAGCGGGTGGCGCGCGACCGGGCGCAGGACCTGATCCTCGGCGGCGCCCGCTACGAGGACGTTCCCGGCGAGCTGCTCGCCGATATGGATGCGACCGCGCAGCAGGCGCTGAAGACTTTGTCCGAGAGGGTCCGCAAGGGCGAGGACATCGTCTCCGATCCGGAGACGCTCTACACCCTGCAGCGCAAGGCCGGCAATTGGCAGGAGTTCTCCAAGTACGACCTGCGGCAGGATTGGCCCAAGCTGTCGGAAACCGATCGCAAGCATTTCGGCGAACTGCAGCGGCAGTACTTGGTGGCCGGCGATAGGGGCGAGGCCGCCGCGACCGGCGAGCGAACGCGCGTACAGATCGCGGACGACACCCTGCGGGCCGCTACCATCAACCCGAATGCAAAGGCGGGGACCACTGACGCCACTAAAGTCAAGGCGTTCAACGAGGGGCTGGATCGTTCAATCCGCGCCTGGAAGATCCAGAACGAGGGCAAGCAGCCAAACTCCGACGACATCCGGAAGATGGCTGACCAGCTCGTGATCAGCGGCTCGCTCAAGGGCACCGGCATTAAGGGCTACTTTGAGGACGAGAGGCTCGTCTTCGAATTGACGCCCGAGGACGTCCCGAATTTTCAGGGCAAGGACCGCCAGGGCAAGGACCTCCCGCAGATCACCCCAGAGATCGCATCCATCGTGAGGGAAGGGTTCAAGAAGGCGAACGGGCGCGACCCGACCGGGGCCGAGTTGCTCAGCGACAGCCTTGAGTACCTGCAGTGGAGTCTGAAAAAGTGACCGGCGCTCTTCCCGAAGAACCGGACGACATTGGGGCCTTCTATGCGTACAAGGCACAAGCCAAGGCTCCGGTAGCACCGGCTCCGGAGGTCCCGGCACTCAGCATCGGCAATGCCCAGACGCCCGCTGATGACGTCGGTGCCTTCTATCAACAGAAGCGGGCGGGGGCGCTGCACACCAATCTGGCCGGCGCGGCCGCCACCACCCCGGACGCCCACCAGAAAGCAGTCGATGCCGGGAAGGTCACCGGCATCCCGAGCGATGTGGCGGCGCGCAATCTGCCCGAGGTCGAGAAGCAGGCCCGGCTGCAACGCTACCGTGAGGCTCTCAACGACGCGCCGAAGTTGCAGAAGCTGCTGGCCGAAGACCCGGATCTGGCGAAGATCAGCGCCGACGACCTCGAGGGCCTGGCCAAGGCCGAGAGCACGTTCGGCAAGATCCTCTCCGCCTTCTACGGCGTCAACGCGGAGCAGGGCGCGGTCGTGGCTGATGTTGCTCGCTCGTTGCCGGCGGGTGCGGCCGAGGCTGTCGGCGGAGGGCTGTCCGGCATCGCCGAACTGAACGACGTGTTGGGCCGGACGGCGGCGCGCGTCTATCGAGGCGTTGGGTTGGACACGCTGGGCGACCTGGCCGATCCAGAGACCCGGCCCTGGTGGCTGAGGCCGCAGGGCATCCTCGAGGTGGCGGGCGAAGGGCTGAAGACGGCCGGCGAGGCGGTCGGGCCGGCCGAGGATCGCCAGAACATCGCTACCGACATCGGCAAGGGCGTCGGTCAGGTTGCCGGCCAGATTGCCATGGCGCTGTTGACCGGCGGGACCACTAGCGTCGCCATGATGGCCGGTCAGGGCGCCGATATCCTGGCCGAGCGGGTCGATGAGGCGGGCAAGGCCGGCACACCGGAAGGCGACGCCGCGATCGTCATGGGCGCTTCCGTCACGGCGCTGACCGAGAAGCTTGGTCTGGATGCTTTGCTCCACCGGGTACCGCCGGCGATCCGCAATGGCATCCTGCGCCAGATCACCGACATCGGCCTGGCGGGTGGCATCGAGGCTGTGCAGGAGGTGACCGAGGGCATCCTCCATAACCTCGTCGAATTGGTCACCGTCAACCCCGACGCCAAGCTGCTGGAAGGCCTGGATCGTGACGCGCTGGCGGCGGGCGGCACCGGGTCGCTGATCCGGGCGCTGGTCAACGCCGCGACCAAGGGCCGTCAGATCTCGGACAACACGAAGAAGGAAATGCGGGCCGGGCAGGACGCCGCCACGGTCGAGGCGCTGGTCGCCGGCACCGCCGAGAGCAAGCTGCGCGACCGCAACCCGGATGCGTTCAGTCGGGTGATGGCGGCGCAGACGCAAGGCACCCCGGTCGAGACGTTCTATGTCCCGGCAACCGCCATTGCCGAACTGTATCAGAGCGGTGCCGGCACATTCGATGACGACCCGCTGAACCAGATCGACGGCTTAGCTGAGCAGCTCCAGGAAGCGCTGGCGGTCGGCGGCGACGTCGAGATCAGTGCCGCCGACTACCTGACCCACATCGCTCCGACCGACGTTCACGGCCGGCTGAAGAACGACCTGCGGGCATCGCGCGATGGCTGGAGCGTCAATGACGCCAAGGCCTACGCCGAGAACCCGGATCGGGAGTCCGACTTGGCCGCTCTGGTCGAGAAGCTGGCGCTGGAGAACGAGGGCGCGGCGGTCGGGCAGACGGTGTTCGACGACACCTACAAGCAGTTGATGGACACCGGGCGCTTCGAGAGCCATCAGGCGGCGGCACAGGCGACTCTCGTCCGCGAGCGGTACCTGACGCGAGCGGAGAGGCTGGGCAATGGTGCCGATGCCGATGCGCTGTATCTGCGCGATCAGGTCAGGGTCCACGGGCCGGGCGCTCTGGCGCGGGTTCAGCGCGGCGATCTGGATCTCGTCATCGCCCGGCTGAAGAGCGGCGAGACGGTGACGGCGGACAAGACGCCCGTGCTCGACATCGTGCGCAAGGCCGGCGGCGTCAAAGTCGGCAGTCAGCTTGAGCAAGAGCTGCGGGCGATGGGCCTGACGCCGAAGACCCACCCCGGCCTGTTCAAGAAGACCGGCGGCATCGGCGACGTCGATAACTTCGTGCTGAGCGAGCACGACGTGCTCCGGGACAACGGCGTTCCGGACAGCGGCAACGGCTATGCGGACAAGGATGCTGTCCTCGAGGCGCTTCGCCGGGAAGCCGGCGGGCGCGGGGCGGCACTGCTGACACAGGATGAGCGTCAGCAGCAGACCCGGCTGGACGAGCCGGTCGCGGTGCTGGCCGAGCAGATGGAGGCGGCGGGTCTCGATCCAAACGCCATGACCGCCGAGGAAATCAAGGCGTGGGCGACGGGCCAGCAGGCGACTGACACGGCTCCGGCTGATGGGCAGGGCGTGCTGCTGCAGCCAGTCAATCCTGACGTTGACCTTGATCAGCCCATCCCGGTCATCTCGGTTGATCGGGAGTCGTTCGGGAGGCCATCCGACGACAAGAAGCGCGTTTACGCGCGGGATAGGGATACGGTAACGGCGGGGGTCATCCGCAACGCGGATCAAGGCTGGGACCTCAGCCTGAACAAGAAAGATTTCAAACACGGGCTGTCGAGCTATTACAAATCAATCCGGGATACGGGCGAGGAAGATGCAGGCGGCGCTCATGTCGACGCAGGCCGGGTGATCCGCAGTCTGGTCGAGAATGCCGTCCTCGTCGAAAGTCATCCGGATCACAAAGGAGACCCGCGCGTCCTGCAGGTCCATGACATGTTCGCGGCGGTGCGAGTCGGCGGAGATCTTTACGCCGTCAAGCTTGTCGTCGAGGAGTTTGACAAGGGCAACAAGCGGGTGACCTTCGAGGACATCCGCCGTGTCCACGATTACTTCTTGCCGAAGAGAGTGTCCGCCCCGTCGGGCGCGGAGCTACCGGGGGCGGCGCCATCCGTCAGTGCAACAGGGTCCATCGAAGCCGCGCGCGCCAAAGGTGCCCCTATAACGGACGCGATAATTTTACGCGATTTGCTGGCCGGACTCAAGGACGACCAAGGTCAGCCCTATTTCCAGACGGGCGGGTCGGGCGAACTGTTCCAGTCCGTCTACCACGGCAGCCCGCACATCTTCGACGCCTTCAGCACGGCGGCAATTGGAAGTGGCGAAGGGGCGCAGGTCTACGGCTTTGGGCTGTACTTCGCGGGCAAGAAGGAGATTGCGCAGTATTACCGGAGCGTGTTGGCCAAGCCTGCGCGGTATCTGGTCGACGGCGTCGACGCCGAGGCGCTGGGGCCTGGGGCGGCTGCGCTGGCTAAGCGCATTGCCGAAGGGCGGCTGACGCTCAACGATCATTTGTCGACGGTCGAGAAGGAAAGCCAAGCCTGGGTCGATGCGGCGGATAGCGATGCGGAGCGGGCGCGGAGGCAGCGGCTTTCCGATGAGCGGATCGCGGCGGCGCGGTCGCTGGTGGGCAAGACGATCACCAAGGAGGGCGGTGGTCGGCTGTACACGGTCGAGATCCCCGACGACGGCGAGTACCTGCTCTACGACAAGCCGCTGAGCGAGCAACCGGAGGCGGTGCGGAAGGCGCTCGGCGATCTGCTCCAGAGACTCAAGAAGTCCGGAGGACTGCAGGCCAAGAAGATCCCGGATGATCCGACCGGCGCCGAACTTTACAAGGCGATGCAATCGCCGTTCGCTGCTAAAGCGTTCGGCTATACGGACTGGGGCGGCAGTGGCCGTGGGGTTTCTGAATACCTGCTCAGCCTGGGCGTGCGCGGCATCAAGTACCTCGACGCGAGCGCGCGGGACAGCAGCGGCGACAGCTTCAACTATGTCGTGTTCGCAGACTCTGACGCCGTCATTCAGGCTTACGAGCAGTCGGCGGCGGGCGGTGCGCGCGGCAGCTTCCTGCCGAAGCGCGCACAGGACCCGCACAGCGACCCGGCCAACATCATCAAGCTGACGCAGAACGCGGATCTTTCAACTTTTTTGCACGAAAGTTCCCATTTCTACCTCTTCCAGTTGATCGACGACGCCGCTGACGTCGACGTACCAAAGGAGGCGCGGGCGAAGCTGCAGGCTGACCTGCAGACCATCCTCGATCATGTCGGGGTCAAGATCGATGCCGCCACGGCAACGGCGGATCAGATCCACGCGGCCATGACGCGGGATGCCCATGAGCTTTGGGCGCGGTCGTTCGAGGTCTACCTGCGGGAAGGCAAGGCGCCGAGTGCTTCGCTGCGGGATGCCTTTGCATCGTTCTCGGCATGGCTGACGCGGATCTACAAGACGCTGAAGGCCATCCCGGACTACCGGAAGAACCTGACGCCCGAGGTTCGCGGCGTCATGGACCGGCTGCTGGCGACGGACGAGGCGATCAAGGACGCACAGAACGCCTCGTCGTTCCGGGTGCCGGGCGCCTTGCGGCAGGTCATGACGGCGGCGGAGCAGAAGAGCCTGGAGCGGCTTACCGAGCAGGCCAATCGCGAGGCCAAGGAGGATCTGCTCAAGCGCGTAATGAAGGAACTGGAGCGCGAGCGGCTGGAGTGGTGGAAAGAGGAGCGAGCCAAGGTCCGGGCCGAGGTCGAGGCGGACGTGCGAGCCCGGCCGGTCTATCGGGCGTACAACATCATCCGCTCCGGCAAGACGGCAGACGGCGGGCAACTGGTCGATGAGAACGGCAACCCGCGCGCCATGAAGCTGGATCGCAAGACGCTGGAGCGCGATTACGGCAAGGACGTGATCAAGCTGCTGCCCAAGGGTCTCACGGCCAAGGACGGGGCATCGCATCACGTCGTCGCGGGCCTGACGGGCTTCAGCAGCGCCGACGAGCTGCGCGACGCGCTGATGAACTTTCGGCCGATGGAAGAGGTGGTCGAGGAAGAGACCGACGCCGCCATGCGCCAGCGGCACGGCGACATGCTGAGCGACGGCCGGCTGGCGGAGGACGCGGCGGAGCTGGTGCTCAACGAGAAGCAGTTGGAGCTGGCCGCGCTGCAGGCCAAGGCGCTGCGCCGGCTGGCATCCAGCGTCATGGCGAAGGCGGCGACGCGGACTGTCGCGAAGACCGGGGCCGGCAGTGCATCCGAGGACCGGGCGCGCGTGGCGGCGGCGCAGGCGGACGTCGAGGCGGTGGCCGGCACCGGCATCCCGGCCGAGGGTGTCGCGGGCCTGTCGGTCGAGGGTGAGATGGCCAGGGCCACGGCAGCGGCCGGGGTCGGGCAGCGTGGCGCACAGCAGGCGGCTCTGCGGCAGACGCGCGGCATCGCCAGCGGCCTCGACCTCAAGGCCATCCAGGCGGCGGCCAAGCGGGCGATCGCGGGCAAGCGGCTGGAGGATGCGCAGCCGGGCAAGTACCGGGCACAGGCTGACCGGCTCGGGCGGCAGATCGAGGAGGCCATTGCCGCACGCGACTACGAGACGGCGGCGACGCTGAAGGAACAGCAGCTCATCAACCTGGCGCTGGCACGGGAAGCGCAGGAGGCACAGGCGCGCGTCGAGAAGGCGGTCAAGCGGTTCGCGCGGCTCAACAAACCGGACAGCAAGCTAGCCAAGACCCAGAACATCGACTTCGTCGGCGCGGCCAGGGCGATCCTGTCGGCGTTCGGGCTGTCGTCACCGCAGGTGGGTTTTGAGCAGCAGGTTTGGCTCCAGCGGCTGAAGGAGGATAGCCCCGGCGACGAGGTTATCGTCCGAGACCTGATTGACAGCGCTACGGCCAATGCCGGCACGGTGGCGGCGCGCGGACGAACACGGACACGGCAGCCGCGGCCGGGCGGGCAGCCTGTGGCTCAGGGTCAGGTCTGGCGGCAGATGACCGTCGCGGAGTTCGATAGCCTGACCGAAACCGTTGACGGCGTCCTGCACATGGGCAGGGAGAGCCGCACGGCCGAGATCGACGGCGAGCGCGTCGAGATGACGCAGGTGATCGGCGACCTCAATGCCCAAGCGTCATCGCGCGACACCGGGAAGCGGATCGGGCAGACCAGCAAGGCGACGGATGCCGAAAAGACGGCACGGCGGTTCTGGGGCGCGGCGGCGTTCCTCGAGCGCGTCGAGACATGGGCGCGGCGGATGGATGACGGAAAGGTCGGGCCGTTCACCCGGACCTTCGTGCGCCCGGTGCTGGCGGCGATCTACGAGTACCGCGAGGCCAAGCAGGACAAGCTCAAGCGTCTGATCGACATCCTCGAGCCGCGCAAGGCGGATCTTCTGGGCAAGCCGATTTTCAGCGCCGACCTGAACTACAAGTTCGCCAACAAGGCGGAACTGCTGCACGCCATCCTCCATACCGGCAATGAGTCGAACATGCGCAAGTTGCTGCTCGGCGGGCGCGGCAAGGGCTACGCCTGGGGCCGGGCGATGCCCGATGGGTCGGTGGACCGGAGCCGCTGGGACAATATGATCCGGGGCTTTGTTCAGGACGGCACCCTGACGAAGGCGGACTATGACACGGCCCAGCAAATCTGGGATTTATTGGAAGAACTGAAGGGTCCGGCGCAAATAGCGCACCGGAAGATGTGGGGCTTCTATTTCAAGGAAGTCGAGATCGTTCCCATCCAAACCCCGTTCGGGCAGTACCGTGGCGGTTACGTCCCCGCCGTTACCGAGAAGCTCCTCAACGCGGATCGAGGCGCGCAGATCGATGCGGACGCCTTGGGTCAGGTGAATACCTCGGCCCTGTTCCCGGCGGTGCCGCCCGGCTTTACCAAATCCCGTGTCGAGAACTACACGCAGCCGCTCGAATTGAACCTGATGAAGTTGACCGGGCATCTGGATCAGGCGCTCAAGCTGACGTACCTGATCCCGGCGGTGCGGCAGGCGGCCAGGATCGCCCGGCATCGCGACTTCAAGGAGGCCATGTTCGGCATCGATCCGCACGCGGTCGATGACCTGTTGGCCCCGTGGCTTCAGCGGGTGGTGCGGCAGACCATCGAGGTTCCCTATACGGCCGAGGTGGAGCGGACCTTCGGCGCCGCGCTGGGCTGGCTGCGCAAAAACGCGGCCATGCAGGCGATGGTGGGCAACATCCTCAACGCCGCGCAGCAGATCACCGGCCTGAGCAGCGGCATGGTGCGGGTCAAGCCGCAGGCGGTCCTGCGCGGGCTGGTGTCCTCCGTCAAGGCCCCGCGACAGAGCACCCAGACGATCTGCCAGAAGTCCGCCTTCATGCGGGACAGGATGGCCAACACGACGCATGACCTGATGGGCAACCTCGACACCCTGCTCGAGGACAAGTCGGCGCTCGAAAAGGTCCAGGACAAGGCCCTGAAGCATGGCTACTTCGCCCAGGTGATCGCGCAAAACTTCGTCGATAAGGCGGTTTGGCTGGGGGCGTACGAGCAAGGGCTGGCCAAGGGCATGACCGAGGACGAGGCGGTCCAGGACGCCGACAGCGTCATCCGAACGACACAGGGCTCGTTCAACCCGGAGGACGCCAGCAATGCCGAGGCACGGGGCGCACTGGGGCGGCTGTTCGTCATGTTCTACTCATATTTTAATACCCAACTAAATCTGATCCGGTCGGAAGCAGAAATTGCGGTGCGTGAGTCTGGCTGGGTCGGAGCGTCGCCTCGGCTGTTCTATGTCTTCCTGATGGGGGCCTACCTGCCCGCCGTGCTGGCTGAGGCCATCATCCAGGCGGCGCGCGGCGAACTGGGCGATGACGATGACGATGGCCTGCTCGATGATATCGGCGAGTTGTTCGGGCTGTCCGTGCTCCGCTTTTTCGCCGGCATGATCCCGTTGGGCAGCAGCGCGCTGAATGTCGGGATCAACAAGCTGCGCGACGATCCAAAGCCCTATGATGACCGGCTGAGTTTTTCGCCTGTGTTTGGTCAGGTGGATCGCGTCGCCAAAGGCGTGGGCAACGTGATCGACTTCGCGACGACCGGCGAGGGCTCGGTGAGTCGCGCGGTCAAAGACGCGCTCTACATCCTGGGGACGGGGCTCGGCTTGCCGCTCGGCCAGCTTGGCAAACCCGCCGGCTACATCGCGGACGTGCTCGAAGGTGAACAGGAAGGCGACGATCTGGGCGACTGGGTGCGCGGCCTGCTGTCCGGCCGGGAAGCCCCACGGCAATGAGACCGTGGGGCGACTAGACGATGCGCGATGAGATGATGAACTTCCGGCCGATGTTTCAATCCACGCCCCCTTGCGAGGGCGACTAGGCGTAGAGCCTCCGATGTTATGCGCGTGCGACCGACACAGCCACAGCCCTAACGACTGAAATACTGACACTGATGGAGAACCCAAAATGACTGTCGCCAGCAGCGTCAGCAGGATCACTGTGAGCGGAAACAGCTCGGCGACCAGCTTCGCGTTCCCCTTTAAAATTACATCGTCGGCCCACCTGACGGTGACCAAAACCACGTCCGCCGGCATCACCTCCACGCTTACCCTCGGCACGCATTTCAGTGTCAGCGGCGTCGGCTCGGAGTCTGGCGGCAGCATCACCTACCCCTTGTCCGGCACGGCATTGCCGACCGGCGATACGCTGACCATGCGGCGCGTCGTGCCGTTGACACAAACCACAGATTTAACAAACCAGGGCGCATTCTACGCTGAGGTGCACGAGAGCGAGTTTGACAACCTAACGTACGGTCTGCAGCAGCTCTCCGACGACCTGACCGCGCTGGACGCGATCGTCGACGGGCTGATCGGGGATGTGCCCGGCGCGCTGCGGGCCTACTCGTTCACGGGCGACGGCGGCACGGTGCTGTTCAGTCTCGGCGTGACGCTGACCGGCGGCGTGCGCAGCGTGCTGGTCGCGGTCGATGGTGTCCTGCAGGGCATCGGCACGTACGCGGTCAGCGGCACGTCCCTGGTCTTCAGCGAGGCGCCGCCCTACGACAGCTTTATCGACGTGCGGGTGGTCGGCGAGGCCTACAGCATGACGGTGACCGACACGTCACTGGTCACCGCGACGGGCACCACCACACCCCGTACGCTTTCCGACCGGTTCGCCGAACGGATCAACGTCAGAGACTTCGGCGCCCTCGGCAACGGCACCACCGATGACAGCGTCGCCTTCCTGGCGGCGTTCGCTGCGGGCCGGCTGCTGTCCTTCGGCGCCCATATTTACGCCCCGACCGGCAAGTACAACCTCGCGTCCCTGACGGCCAGCACCAGTTGCCTGCGGGTCTTCAGCGGGCTGACGTTTTCCGGCGACGGCTACAACAACACGATGCTGGTCTGGAACGATGACGACGGCATCAGCCTGTTTCGGGGGCCTGCGTCCGGGCGGGCGACAGATGTCATCCTGCGGGACTTCGCGATCCGGGGCACCCAGGACGTGCGCGGCAACAACACCGTGACCGGGGCTTATCCGATCGGCATCAACGCGTGCGACAATATCCACGTCCTGCGTCTCATGATCGAGAAGAGCAGGGCGTTCGGCATCGCGATCCGCTCGTCTGAGAACGTCACGGTTGACGGCTGCACCATCCGGGAGTGTGGCCGTGACGGCATCAACGTCGCGGAAGCCACCCGGTACACTCTGGTCAACAACAACATCTCGAACTGCGACGACGACGGGCTGGCGGCGCACACGTCCCTCGGGACCATCGAGACCACGCCGAACCTTGGGGTCATCGCCAACAACAGGCTGTTCGACTGCCAGGGAATTAAGGTGTTGGGCGCGAGGCACTGCGTCATCGCGAACAATACCCTGGACTGCGTTCGGGCTCAGGGCATTTCAATCGACTGCGCTACGCACAATGGCTCGACGGCGGAAGGTGTCCAGGCGCTCCTGGATGTCATCGTCACGGGCAACAAGATCACGAACGTCATTGACCGCGCGGGCATCGACAGCCTGAACACGGACAACCCCTACATTTCGATCAATGGCAAGTCGGCACAGGCTGGCACGTTGGCGGCGGTGCCGGGGGAAAATGATACCGCAACAGGCACAATAATCCCCTACTACGACTACCTGTCCGCCAACGGCGCGGCGACGACGGTCCCGACGCCGGGGGGCAACGGCATTGTCATTTCCAACAACATCCTGTCCCGCACGCTGAAGGGCGGGGTGGCGTTCTCGACCTACGGTCGCGGGTTGATCTTTGTCCGTGGCGGCTGGGCGGACCCGACCTTGACGACCGCGCATGTCGGCCAGGGTATCGGCGTCCGACTGACCGGCGGCGTTTTGAAGAACGTCCAGATCACCGGGAATATCTTTTCAGGGCTGGCAACGGGCGTCAGTTGCGGCGTCGCGGATAAAATCGCCAACCTGTCGATCAAGAACAACACGTTCTGGGACATCCTCAACTACGGGTTTTTGAGCCACCCCGTGTCGTCCGGGAAGTTGCTGCGGGCGTATATCGAGAGCAACGTCTTTGACATGGACCCGCTGCACTCTCACAGCAACCGGAGCACTAATGGCACGTGGCTGGCAAACGGCGGCCCGACCGGCATTCAATTCCAAAGCGGCGACGGCGTGGCGCTCATCCGCAACAACACCTTCCGTAACCTCGGCAGGGTCAGTGACCGGGACACCGGCACGCTGAGCACCTACGGCCGCTGGGAAGGCAACTACATCGAAGCGGACCCGGCCAGCGTCGGATCGTTCAGCACCTCGAACAAGGGCATCGGCATCATCTACCGCGACAATGGATTTACCCTGGTCCACACGGATTGCGATCCCGCCAGCGCGACCTACGGCTCGATCCTAACACCGGGCGGCGTCGCGGCGTCGTCCATCCCAACGACCGGAAAGTACATCGCGGGGACATTCATCCGAAACTCCAACCCGAGCGTGGCGGCCAGCAAGGTCCTGCTGGGCTGGGCGCGACTGACGACTGGCACCGGTCACGTGTCCGGAACCGACTGGTCGCCGCTCTACTGCACCATTTCTTGAGGGCCTGATCGTGGCACTGACAAAGCTAAAGCACAGAATGATCGGGGACGCGGCTGCGGTGATCACCGACTTCGGCGCAACGGTCGGCTCGGCCGACAACACGGCGGCGATCCAGCGCGCGATCGACACCGGACTGGACGTTCATGTCCCGCCGGGCGACTGGAACCTGACCGGGCCAGTCACGCTGACGACGACGGGCCAGATCCTGACCGGGTCCGGGTCCGATTGCCGCATTCTCAGCACCAGCACGACCGCCGATATCATCCGGGTCGGCAATGGGACGGACGAGATCCGGGGCGTGGTGATCAAGGACATCAACGTCTACGCCACCGTGGCCAAGACCGCCGGGGTGGCGATCCGGCTGCGCGTGGCCGAGCAGTGCGCCCTCGTCAACTGCGGGATTAGTTCGGCACAGGACTACGCAGCGACCGGGGCGAAGCTCTATGACGGCATCACCTTCGAGGAGGGGGCCGACTGCACCATCGACGCCTGCAGCCTGTGGGGCTTCGGGCGCGACGCCATCCGGATCTACGGCGGCGCTGTCCACAATGGCGAGATCAGCATCGTCGGCGGTACATGGATCACCTACGCCCAGCGTTACGGCGTCTACTGCGGCGGCCGGTTCGGGGGCCTTCGCCTGCTCGACGGCGACATCAGCGCGTGCTGGCGCAACCTCTGCATCGACCAACTGCTGACCCCGACTTATCCCAACCGCGAGATCTTCATCGGCAGCAGTTTTTCGATCGACGCCAGCAGCGATGCCAACATCTGGGTTGGGTCCGGGGGCGCATCGACCATCGAGGCGACCGGCATGTGGTGCGCCAGCGCCGGCCGGACGACCGGCGTCGGGCCGAGCGAGACCAATAAAACGGGCATCCAGATCGATCCGGGAAATGGCAGCCTGACGATGCGGATTACCGGCGGCAAAATTTATAATTGCACTGGCGCCGGCATGACGGTCAACGAGGGGGTGATCTTCCTGAACGACGTGCTGGTCACAGACAACGGGGGCGGCGCTGGGCTCAGTGACCATGGGATCTGGGTCGTGGCCGGGGCGGGCAACGAGGGGCCGCTGCAGGTCACCAATTGTTATTTCGGCAGCAATGGCGGCTATGACCTCTATGTCGACGGCCTGCAGGTCTACAGCCGGATCACGGATAATGTGTTCCGGGGCAGCGGCGCCGGGACGTACTACTCAACCACCAATGTGCTGTCTGAGACAAACATCGTCCAGCGTAACATCGGCTATAGGACGAGCAACCAGGGCACCGGCACCATCCTGAGCGGCGGCACCAGTGTCGTGGTCAATCACGGTCTCGCGGCGGCCCCGAGCAACATCCAGGTGACGGCGAATAATACCGTTCCCGAGGGGCGCGGGCTGGCGGTCAGCACCGTCGGCGCGACGCAGTTCACGGTGCTGGTGTCGACCGCGACGGCGGCGGATCGGGATTTCTACTGGTCGGCATCGGTGGGTGTGCAGGTCTGAGCCGGCGCCGTGAAACGCCGCTGGGACTGGCGATGCCTGGCGGTCATCGCCGTCGTGCTCGGCGCGCTGGTCTGGGTCGGCGTGTCGATCGCGATGCTGCTCGCGGAACTCCGGCCGCTGCTGACGGGTCTTTAACGCCTACCCGGTAGCCTCAGCCTCTTTGGCGGAGGGGCGGACATGTGGCGGGTGACGAGTGCGCGCGGGCGCGAGATGATCGAGAGCTTCGAGGGCCGGCGGCATACCGCGTACCCGGACCCCGCGACCGGCGGCAAGCCCTGGACGATCGGGATCGGCTCGACCGGGCCTGATGTCGTGCCGGGATTGACCTGGACGGATGCCGAGATCGACGAGCGGTTCAGCGCGGATCTGAGGCGGTTCGAGGTCGGAGTCAACAAGATGCTGCTGGTTCCGGTCAGCCAAAATCAGTTCGATGCGTTGGTGTCTTTTGTCTATAATTGCGGTTTGCAAAACCTCAAGACCAGCACCTTGTTGCGGTTGCTGAACAGAGGCGAGTATTCGAAAGCCGCCGCTGAGTTTAATAGATGGGTGCATGCCGGGGGGCAATTGCTCCCAGGTCTCGTCCGTCGTCGTCGAGCGGAGGCAGCGATGTTCCTGCAGAAAGACTGAGCGCGCTCCTGCCCCTGCAGTGCGACGGCTGCCGGCGGATCGATCCCGACAAAAGCGAAAGGCTGGCGCGCGCCGTGTTGGCGACGATCGATGACTGGCAAGCCCGGATCGAGGAGATCGCCAGTCATGCCATCCCCGGCAATCGCGTCAGGGCGTTGTCGCTGCTGAAGGACATGGAACAGACGCGGCACTCGTTGCGCCGTCTCGCCGGTCTGGAGCCGGACGCATGACGCCGGAGCGGGAAGTTTTGCGGGCGACCATCGGGTCGATCAACAGTTGGATCGCGGCGCTCCAGGCCTTGAGGACGTGGACACCGGGAACGCGTCGCGCGGTGGGGCACCTGCTGGCGCAGATGGAAACGGGCAGGCAGGCCTTGGAGGCGGTCCTCGAGCGGAATATCGAGGAAGGGCGGGAGTGACCCCGCCCTCCCAGTTTCAGGCGCGGGCTTCGGGGGCTGCCGACGGGCGGCGCGGCGGGGCTTGGGGTTCCTCGCCGTCGTCCATGTCGTCAATCTCCCCGAACATCTCGCGGGCCGCATCAAGCCCGTCATCCTGAGCCGGCTCAGCGGCCGGGGCCTGCTCGGCCAGCGGTGTCGCCAGGATCTGCACAATGTCGGTCGGGCTGCGGATCAGTCTGGCGCTCTTGATTTCCTTGTCCTGGACATAGGCGTTCCAGGCGACGATGACCGACTGAGCCAGTCCGATCATGGTCCGCTGCCTCTTGTTGTCAACGCGCTGGGCCAGCATCGTCGCGACCTTCGGCGGGTCGGTTTTCGTCAGGTTCTGGTCGTCCGCCGCCAAAGTCCAGAACGTTGTGGCGCGGTCGTGGTCCGAATGGACCGTGTAGGTTCCCAGCGCCAGCAGCGGCGGCAGCAGCAGCGCCCGCCGGATCGCCGGTTCGGCCTGCTCCAGACAGGTCAAATACAGCTTCGCGGCGGGATGGTACGCTTCCATGATGCTCAGGCGCTGATCCTTGCTTTTGCTGGCGAGCGCGTCGCGGACCCCGTGGTAGGTGAACTCACCGCTGATATAGGGGACCGCGCGCCCGTAGGCGTTCACTTCCGTATCAGACATATCGTAGCGGTTGCCCAGGTTCATCGCGGCATAGGCGTCAACCCACGTCCGGCTTAAGCCGCTGTCATAGGTGTTGTAGAGGCGCGCCAAGCCGTCCTCGTCGGCGACCGCCTGCCGGATGACAACCAGTTCAACCGGCTTGCCGTAGGAGACGACGGCTTCCAACGTGTGCTGGCCGTTAACCAGATGAGCGTGCCCGTTGAGCACGCCGAACTCGATCTGCGTGTACTTCCTGAAGGTCCCCTTCGCCATCTCGGAAGCCAGAAAGGCTACATGCCTTGGCCGCCGGCTGCGCTGGCGCAGGAAGTGGTTTTTCTTCAGCCACTCGTCGGCCTGTTCCGGGGTGACGAGACCAACTTTGACATCAACGCTATCCGTCATTGCATTCGTCCTCATTGCGAAGGAGATAAGTTTGTGCATAATATACATGCAATGCATACAGTTCTCAGGGGTTAATTCAGATGGGGATACGGCCGCAGTTTCTTCCTCCTCAAGCGGTGAGGGACCTTGGCGTCGAACTGAACGGGGGGAGGGTTCACGGCTGGACCGAAACCATGTCGGATATGCTCGACACTCCCGTCATCACCATCAAAGGCTGGGCGACGCCTCGGACAAGCCGGGCCGCGCGCCCCATTCCCGGCGCCGCCGCGAACCTGCTGATGCTGCTGGTGATCCTCAAGCGCGGCCGAGTATCGATCGAGGGGCTTTACGAGGCTTTGGATGTAGAGGCCAGGAAGTGGCTGGACAGACAAGAGGAGGAGGACTAGCGTTACAATTTGTAACGCTTTGGGGTGGCAATGATGGCTTCAGATGCGACAGTGGCGCACAGGCGTCAAAAGGGTCGTGAGCGACGCAAGAGGCATTATCAACAGCATATCGGGGAACCGAAGAAGCTCCGGCTGCGCCCCGTGTACTTCCCGCCGGACGAAGACCTCCGATTTGAAGCGATGATGCGCAAATATGGCGCGGGCGAAACCATGACCGCGTTCCTGCTGCGGATTGTCATGGATTGGGTAAATCGGATGGAGGCCGCTGAACGGCAGGCTGCACCACCCGCCGAAGCGTTACAAATTGTAACAGAGGAGGCGCCCGCCGAAGCGTTACAAATTGTAACAGAGGAGGCGCCCGCCCCCGCACCTCCTGTGCCGGAACCAGAACCGGAACCTGAGCCGATCCCGTTGGAGCCACCGAAACCGCCTCCGCCACCCGTGATGGGGCGGGGAGCTTGGCTGGCGCCGAAGATCAAGGTGGCGGGCCGCAAAGAGAAAATTGCCAAGACGCTGATCGACGCCGAAAAACGGGTGCCGGTGCGGATCGAGTTCACCCGGAAACACCATCACATCCCTTGGGGCATGCGTCATATGATGTGGGATAACGGCCTGCAGCATCGCGGGAACGTCTGGCGCGGGCGTCTGATGCCAGAGCGAGCGGCACGGATGGCTGAGGAAGTTTCCTCTTGCGACGGCACGCTGGAAATTACCGGCGGTCTGGGCGACGCGCCCAAATGGGCGCCGGGGGAGTATCGGCGGGTCAGAGGGGAATCTTCTCCGCCGGATCAAGCCAGGATCGATCCTCAAGAAGACTCTTCTCAGGGAGAACCTTCTCAAACGGCAGAAAATTCTCAACCTGAATTTTCTCAGGATCGATCCTAAGGAACATTCTTCTCAGCCTGAAGAAAATTCTCAGGAAGACTCTGACGAACCGGGGCGATGGAGGCAACACCGCCCCGGCTCTAAGCCCAACCAAGCTGTTAGGAGCATCGGTATGGCTGACCATGAAAATACCCCAACTCTGCCCGCGATCATATCCTGCGCTGAAGCATTCGCCCGAGGGCTGAGGCGATATTTCACCGGCGAGCCGTGCTTCAGGGGTCATTTAGCTGAGCGGAACGTAAACGGCCTGGGCTGTGTGGCCTGTTTTCAGGAGCGCTATCAGGCGAATGCTGAAGCCAAGAGGGCCAAGGTTCGGGCTTACGAGCAAAGTGACCCTGAAGCCCACAAAAAGCGCCGCGCTCTCTATCGGGCGAAAAATTGGAAACTTATAGTTGAACAGCAATCTGCTTGGCAGGCAGCGCATCCAGAACAGGTGCGGCAGTGGCGGAACAACAGGCGAGCCAGGGAGATGTTTGCGGAAGGTCGTCATACGGCAGAGGATATCCGCAGTATCTACAAGGCGCAGAGGGGCAAGTGCGCTGGCTGTGGGGGGAAGACAGGCGACAACTACCAAGTTGACCACATCAAAGCGCTGTCGCGAGGCGGTTCGAACTGGCCCGCTAATCTTCAAATCCTCTGCCCGACCTGCAACCAACGCAAGGGTGCCCGCGACGCGGAGGAATTTATGCGGTCCCAAGGCTTCCTACTTTAACGGCAGTTTTACCACTTTCGGGTAGTCTGACCTCAGCCGGGACCGAGGAATTTGCCTCAGGGGCGTTTGTCGCAGCCGCCCTGCTTAAGAGGGTCCCGGCACATGGTTTTGGAGTGTGTCGTGAAGCCGGTTTTCAAGTTCATCGTCGCCCGCCTCGGGGAAATTTCCACCTGGAAGGGCGCGTTCTTGATTTTGACCGCAGGTGGCGCTGCCATCCACCCCGATTTGCAGAACGCCATCATCACCATCGGCTTGGCCGTGGTTGGCGCGCTGGGTGTCGCGACGCCGGACCCTGCCCCCTCGGCAGGTGAGTAATGCATCTCGGGCTCGACCATGAAGAATGGGCGCTAACGCAGGCGATCATCGCCCACTACGCCAAGGCGCTCGCCGAAGCGCGCGACAAATGCGCCGACCTTCAGCGCCGGTTGGATTGCGCCAATGAGAGAATGGCGCTGCTGGAGATGTCCGCATACGGGGTGAGTTTCCTCTGATGGGCAGCCTTCCCCGCACACCAAAGCTCTCCAACGTCGAGATCATCGAACGGTACCAAGCCGGACAAAGCATCTCGTTGATCGCGCTGAAATGCCGGACGCCCGATTACCATGTCACTGCCGTGCTGGCGGCGGCGGGCATCCGGCTGCGTGGCCGTTCCGAGGCGATCAGGCTGGCGATACAGACTCGCGGGCAGTGGGCCAGCACCCTGCGCCTGCACAAGCGGTTGGGCCGGGCATGAGATGTTTCACCCGCTGCACTATGACGAGGCGAAGCGATTGGACTTGGCGCTGACCAGGGGGATTAAGGTTGGCCGACAGTACGGCGATGCCCTGCTGCAACCAGCGTGCGCCATGAAGCGTCCGCGCAATCCATATTGGTGCCCGGTTCGGCGTTTCGTGTGGGACTTGGGTTTTGCGCTCGGAGTGTATGACTCGGTCAACTTCCTGACTACCTCTTTAGACAATCAGTAACGCTCTGCTGCTACTCTGATCGGGCGCAGTGGCGGCCGGCTCCGCCCATCCCGTGGAGCGCAGCTTGGAACCGTCGGTTGATCATCGACGGTTTCTTGTGCCGGATCCAATGTCCGACAAGTGATCTTTGTGGACGGTGATAGGATGGTTTGGCCGGTCGGCATAGGCCGTCGCGAACGATACTTTACGGTTCGTCAACGGATCGGCGCTAGGCTGACAACGCTCGTCCTTTCCCTGACGACGGCACTGCTCGTATCCGAACTCGCTCCGCCCGGTCCCGCTTGCTTCGGGCGGAGCTTTTCTTTTTTAAAGAAGCATGCCGAGCGACTGCATATGAACGATAGGGTCGCGGTCGGATTTCCGCTGGTTGCACGGAGGGCATAAGAGTTGGAGGTTTGCCCGGACATTGCTGCCGCCTCGCGCCAGCGGGGTGATGTGATCAATGTGGTAACGGTCGCGGATCGACGTCTTGCAGATAGCGCATTTGCATTTCTGCAGCCTCAACAGATCACCGATGTCCGCAACGGTATGGGTGCCGCCGGCTCTCTTGCGGGCTTTCCGGTTGGCACTATAGGCGCGGTACTGGCCGAGGTTTGCGCGCCTGTAGGCGGTGGCGTAAGCCTTCGCAAGCTCGGGGTTTTCCGCTCTCCACATGCCCCACCGGCGGATCTTTTCGGCATACCATTCCGGGTTCTCCAGCCTGAAACGGAGGTGTCGTTCAGCAATCAGATCCTTGTTGGCGTTGTACCACGCGTTGGCCCGCGCTCGACGTTCGTCCCGATTTTTGGCATACAGGTCTCGCCGGCGGGACTTCACTTTCTCGTAGTTCGCCGCTTTGTAGGCAGCAGCTCTTTGTCGCTCCTTTCCTCTGTTGGCGGCGCGGTATTTGGTAACCGCTTTCTGCTGGATCTCCGGCTTTGCTGCGTGACGGGCTCGCTGCTGAGCCAGCATCTTTTCATGGTTCTTGCGGTAGTATTCATTTTGATATTCGCGGATCTTGTCGCGCTTGGCGGCAACCGCCAGCTTGGCGCACTCGATACATCCGCCTTTAGTGTTTTGTTCGGCTATATGTCCGCGCTTACAGGGCTTGTTGAGGAAGTATCGCTTCAACCCTTTGGCAATAGCGTCTTTGCGTGAAATGATTTCGGGCAGATGCTGCCCTATGATGTCGTCAGCCACGGTCAGCACCTTCACTGCTGGTTACGGTCAGGGTCGGCGGACGTCTGAAGCGTCCGCTGACTCGATCATCTTACCCTGGACCGGCGGTCAGTGGGACAGGGGCAAAGTTTGTAGCGCCTTGGCGACGGCATCAATAAAGGCTACATCCTCCGGCGTGCCGAAGACCTTGGCCCCTGCGGCCAGTTCGCCCAGGTCGATGCTTTGCAAATGGTGGATGGCCGCCCGGACACTCCGGAGTTCGATCTGGAGGACAGCCTTGGTCAGGTTCATGGCTGCTCCTTCCGGCGTCGGGCTCTGGCAGCGGCAGAACTGGCCTTGCTGGTATCTCCGGCGGGGCGGCGGGGGACGTTGTGGGCACGCAGGCGGTGGTAGATCGTGGCCGCCGTGGTGCCGGCGCGGTCGGCGATGGTGGGACCGCTCAAGCCGTCCACTGTATAGAGCCTGATGATTTCGGCATCGTCCATCGTCAGCGTCTTCGTGCTGCGCGGGCCACGCGGGCGCGTCGTTCCGCCGGACCTCCGGACCAAGTACAGGACCGTGTCGGGCGGGCAGTTGGCGCGGGCACCGATCGAGGTGGTGTCTTCTCCAGCCTCGTAGGCGGCGATGATCTCGCGATCACTCAACGTTCGACTACGGCCGCGAATGTAAGAAACCATCGGCTGTTCCTGGTCAGGACTGGCCGACCTTAGCAGTTTTACAGCGGTGATACCTGCGGATTGGCTATGCCGCACCGCCGAAATGATAATAAAATGCTGGCGTACTGCGCAAACTCGCCTATTGAATTACTCCAATGAGTCATTTGCCTGCGATTTGAGCAAGTGCAGGGCCGGGCCGGCAAGCAGAACTGCCTTTTTGCAGGCAGTATTCTGCTCTTTGTTGGACGGCTATTAATTAGGATTTGCGCCAATACTCCGGATTGATCTGTCGAAAGGACAGTTGTCATCATGCTCATTAGCACATGCTAATGCATTTTTACGCAAATGTTTCCCGGATATGGAAAATCTCGTTTGATGTTTTCTCGGGGCAGGGATACCGTGTGACAGGCCGGTGACACACCGGCACATTGCATGTCCCTCCGACTACGCGTTCAGTGGAGGTATCTGGGAATTTCGGCGCAAGTGCAACAAACTTACGCAAATGCCTTGCCGCAGTGCAATAACTGAGGCAAACGTACCTGAGCAATACATGGTTAGAGCCCGGCTTTCTGTACCAAAGCGTACGGCCGGTTCAAGTTTCTAGAAGTGGGTGACGCCGGCCTATCCCGACCAAAGGCAACCGGCGCCACCCGAAGCCCAACCAGAACTCCGGTTCTGACTTTCGCCTGAACTTAGTTCTGATTATCCAACCCACGAGACCGATGCCCATGAGCCAGACTCGCATCAAACTGACGCCGCCTGCCCGGCTTTGCAAGCATTCAACTCAATATGCCAGCTACGCATTTGGGTGCGGCGCATCGGCGGATAGGCGTAGCCGTTTCCCCGTTCGCGCGGGCGCTCGGCCGTGAAGCCGACCGACAAATACCGCGTCGCCGACAACCGGCTCATGCGCAACGGCGAGGAGCTGGTCGCCGGGCCGCTGTGGTGGCTGGAGCGGTTCCGCGATGTCCTGAACGCGGCCGACCCCGACGACATGCGCGTGCCGGCGACCGTGCGTGCGCTGATCGGACTAACCAGAGATTGCAGTTTTGCCCCCGGCGCTCGGCTGCTGGCGGATGGCGTGCCGTTGAAAATGGTGACGAAGCAAAAAGGCGTCCGGCCGGTCACGCGGAGGGCCGGATGAAGGACCGCACCCTCACGGTCGGCGCGGTGATTGCGGTCTGGGCCACCGGCACGTTCGTCGGCTGGGCGCTGGTCGCGCTGCTGGCCTGGGGGCTGGCGCCGTGACAGTTGCCATGCTAGACACGGCGCGGGCGGCTGGCTCCCGTCAACAGTTTCATCTCGCCGGTGGGCTTGTTGTCTGTGGGCCACGGCCGGTCGCCCATGTCCATTCCGGACAGCCTCTTGGACTTGAGTTTGAGTCTTCGGACTCGTTGACCTCACGATTTGACTGGACCCGCGACAATGGAACGGCGCGGGTTTTTTTGCGCCGCCGTTGTGCAATTAAACGTTGCGCCGCGACTCAGGCAGGCGCAGGGTGGGCCACGCGCACCTCGCGTTTCCTCCCTGCTTCGAGCAGTGATCCTGACCCCGGTGTCTCCAGCGCCGGGGCTTTTTCGTGCTCAGGCGGCAGTGGATTGCAGCCGTTCGTTCTCGCGAATTGCCAGACGCCGCATGTATTCGGCGCGGGTCGGGAGATCCTTCTCTCGGCGGCGGAGGTCGTCGACCACTTCCAGCCACGCAGAGTCAACGCGCAGTTCAAATCGCTCGGTTCGGCCTGTGTTTGGTCTAGCCATGGTTGCATCCGGAAAAGTGGGGTTTCCCGGAATATACGTTTGTGCCGAATTATCGTCAATAACTCGGAAGAAACTCCGTTATCGTCATTGACGTTATTTACGGCAACAACGTATTCTCGAGGCATCAACCACACAGGTGCCCCGATGAAATCCCTCCCCACCCTAGCCGCTGCGGCGGCTCTCTTCACCGGCTTCACGGTCTTCGCCGGCCTCTCCAGCCCGGCGCGGGCCGAGGAGTCTCAGGAAATTAGCGTCGTCGAGGGATGGCATATCTTCAAGAACAAGACTTGGTGCTCTGGCGGGGCGCTCTTCAAAAACGATACGGGGATGGCCGTCAACATCGGCGTGTCCGGGTCCGCGACGATCGTTCTCTCCAGCGATCATTGGGATATTCCGGAGGGCAAGTACCCGGTTGTCGTGGCGGTTGACCGGATGGCGCCGGCCACCTTTCAAGCCAAGGGCAAGGGCACACTCGTCACGCTGCAGTGGTCAATGGACGCTGATGAAATCAACGTCATGTCCAACGGCGCTGTGTTCCGCGCGACGGTCGGTCGAGAAATCTTGGAATTCAGTCTTGCCGGTTCAACCGCGATGCTTGAGGCGGTTGGGCGCTGCGTCGGGCAACTCGCCTCCGCCAATCCCTTCGCGGGCTCCCCCGCTGCCAGCAAGACGCCCCCCGCCAGCACTGAGACTCCCTCCAACCCGTTCCGGAGGCTTTGACATGACCAACCCGTACATCATCGAACGCCGCGCATCGTCGTTTGAAAGCGTTTTCCCCCGCCTCAACGCCCGGAAATGGGACTGGGCCGAAGAGCTTTTCCTGGAGCTTGGGTGCCCCGCCGCTGCCGAGCGCGCAGCGTCGTTCGCCGCTGAAGAACGGATGCTGGCTGACCGGCTCGACGGCATCACACCGATCGGCTCCAACGAGGATGTCGCAGCGTGACAGGCTACCCCATCCACCCCGACGCCGTGCTCGACCGGATCGACCTGCTCAAGTGCGAGATCGACCACCTGCGCAGCCTCAACGCCGCGATGCTGGCGGCGCTGGAGGCTGTCGCGGCGGACCTCGCCGACGAACACAGCGAGGCCTGGGTCACCCCGCCGGTGAAACGCCGGACGCTGGCCGCCATACAGGGAGCCCGATCATGAGCCGCATCAGCTTGAGCCCTACCACACCCGACCTGATCCGCGACTTCATGCGCTTCGTCGCGCCCTCGGTCGGGGCGAAGTCGGTGCGCACCCCGCGCGTGCAGCTTTCCGGAGCCGTGCGCGACGGTGCCGGGCCGGCAAAAATCATCGAGTACGCCGTCGACGGCGAGATCGTCGCCCGGCTGGTGCGGGCCTGCGGCTCGGTCGAGTGCTGGCTGCGGGCTGACATGGCTACTGCCACGCTCGTTGCCAGGGTCGAAGACGTGGCGGAAACCGAGCGCATGAAGGCGCGGGTGCTGGACGATTACCGCCACGCATCGCCGCAGCACGCCCGTGACCAGCGGGCCGAAGAATACGTCTTGTCCTCCAGCCTGATCCACGCCGCTGCACGCAGGCAATCGACGCTCGGCCGGCTCTACGACATGAACGCACGCGGCGACAAGGTGCGCGGAAATTTGGTGGCGGCGCTCGACCGGGCCGTCAAAGCGGAGGGTGGAGCGAAATGACGAACATCACGAACCTGCCCGTGGCGCAGCAGTCCGACCCGTCCGAGATCATGTCGCAGGTCCTGCTGGCGGGCGACCTCAGTAAGTTGAGCCACGAGGAGCGGACCCGATATCTCATGGCGACCTGCAGCAGCCTGGGGTTGAACCCGCTGACGAAACCCTTTGACTACATCCGGCTTTCCGGGCGGGAGGTTTTGTACGCCACCAAGGGCTGCGCCGACCAGTTGCGCAGCACCCGCCGCATCAGCCTGGAGATCACCGACCGCAAGATCACCAACGACCTGCTGGTGGTCACCGTGCGGGCGACGGCACCGGACGGCAGGACCGATGAGGACATGGCCGCCGTCAGCGTCAAGGGGCTGGCCGGGGAAGCGCTCAGCAACGCCATGATGAAATGCACCACCAAGGCCAAGCGACGCGTGACGCTGTCGATCTGCGGCCTGGGCATGCTGGACGAAAGCGAGGTCCGGTCGGCGATCGAGGCCGAGGCTCTGGCCGGCCCAGTGTCGCCGGAACCCCTGAAGCTGAAGGCTCCGCCTCCTCCACCTCCCAAGGTTCCCAAGCCCGCGATCAAGGTCAAAGTCCCCGGCGGCTGGGACCCCGTCCAATTCTCGCAGGATGACGGGCTGGAGGGTGCGTTGCGCCAAGCCATGGAGTTCATGACGGGCGCCATCATCGACGGTGGGCCGACCATCGTGTCCATGAACAACAAGCTGCTCGACCGCATCGCCGAGGTGGTCCCGGACATGGCCGACGAGGTGTCGGAGCTTCGCGCGGCGGCGGCCGAGGCGCTGGCCCCCAAGGACGAGGACGAGACGCAGGACACCTTCGTCGAGCGCTTCGTCAACGGCGACGATGCCGAGGCGGATGATTTTCCAGGCACGGTTCCGCCTCAGCCCAACCCCTGACTCTCACGGGCGCCCCGGTTTTTACCACCGTTGGCTGGGGCGCTCTTTTTCGCAATCCGGAGATCCCCATGAGCAACGCGGCACTTAACAAGCAGAAGCCCCCGCTTTTTACAGCGGGGGCTGCCGTCATTCAGCGGGTGGGCGGTGCCGTGGGTGTCTTGGTTTCAATCCACGCTCCCGCGCGGGGAGCGACCAACCCGAAAACTCTACGCGGAATGCGTCGATTGGCGGAGGGAAATTGAGAGTGAATGCCGCGCCTATCGATAATTGGGGTCCGTTCGCCGAGGCCATCGGGGGCGCCGAGCGCCTTGCGCGCCTGCGGGCGCTGCGGGCGTTTCTCCAGGACACGCACGGGGTAGGCCACCCGCTCTACCGCGCGCTCTACTTCGCCGAGAGCAATGAGCCGGAGGACTTGGCCGCGCTGTCGCTGGAGCTGGAGCGGTTCCCGGCGCTGGACAGGCGGAAGCTGCTGGCGCGCTGGGCCGCGATGTTCGCCTTCAAGGCGCAGCGCGACGCGGAGGGCCGCTGATGTGCTGGAAATGCCGGGCGATCGAAGAGATCACCGCCGAAGAGATCCGGCGCGAGCGCGCGGAGATGTGGGCCACGGCGATCGCCTTCGTGGCGGAGCGGTACCGGCTCGATGACGCCGACGCGCTGCGCCACGTCCGGCTGCACGCCATCAACGGACCAGGAGTTTCCCAGTAGTGGCCGGCGCGATCCCGATCACCGTCAAGCCGGCGGAGGGCGAGATGCTCCGCTCGCTCAACGACGTCCGCCTGTCGCAGCTCCTCACGGTGCTCGACGAGCTGGGATGGGACTGCGCGCGGGTCGCCCTGGTGGCGCTCGCCGACGAGCAACAACACGAAAACAACAAACGTTCTAGGGAGATCGACGATGATGACACTTGCGGAACCACCGCATCGGTGGGACGCTGAAACAGCAACGGCCCCAGTGCTGCAAACACTGGAGCCGGCCGGCTATCGAACTGGTCGATGGCTGGTCGCAGCGGAGAGCGCCCGCCTTGAACCCTGGTACGGTTCCAAGGATGGCTGTGCTGTGCCCTTTCGTCAAGGGGGCTCATGCGCGGGCGGGCTCCGCTCTTCGATATGGAGGGCGTAGAGCGTGGCTTACCATCTGCTTCAGAAGATAATCGACACCCCCGGCATCCCGGTGATGCAGAAGGCGGTGTTGGTCGTCCTGGCTCGGCATTCGCTTGAAGACGGGACCAACAAAAAATCTCCCAGTGTTCAAACGATGGGCGACAAGGCCGGCATGTGCGCCAAGGCGGCGCGCGTGGCGCTGCGCGGTTTGGAGGAAGATGGCTGGATCATCGCCCTTGGAAAGAAGTCCGGCGGGCGGAAAATCACCACCCATTACATGATCGTGGCGGGCCGGTTCGAACCGGAGAAAACGCGGAACGACAGTCCGCCTTTCGACGAAGAAACCCGGTCCCACGTACCGAGTAATGGGCACGACCCCGCAGGCGAAAGGCGGTACGACAGTCCCTTAAACACGGTACCACGTACCGCCGAAGAGGTTCTTGAAGAGAAAGTAAGTAAGGGGAGTCTGTGTGAGTCGTTGGAGTCCGCTCCGTGCGCACCCGTGCGCGAGGCGGCACACACACAGGGCGCCCCGGTTTCTTCTGAAACAAAATCAGCGGCAGGAAGCAACGTGGTCCCGTTCGTCCCGCCGGGAAGCCGGGAGGCGCTTCCGGTTGGCTGGGTGCTGCCGGACGAGTGGCGAGCTTGGGCGCAGGAGGCTGGCCAGAGCGGCATCGACAGCGCGGCTCGGCGCTTCGCCATGCACTGGCGGGGGCGGGGCGTGAAGAGCGCGGCCGAATGGCGTGAAGCCTGGGAAGTGTGGGTCACCGAAAACATCGAGCGGGGATACGGCAATGGCGCAGGACGTAACACCGATCAACGGCGGGGCCATGGGGACCTTGCTGCCGTCGTTAAGTCCGATCTCCCTGGATGGTTTGGCTACGCCGAAGGTGGTTCAAACCCTTGGTGAGGGCGCGGAAGCGGTGGTTGCCCCTGGTGTCTGGAAGATGCCGAACGTCGTCACCGAGCCGATGATCCTGGAATACCGCCGCTGGCTGGAGGCGCTGCGTAAGTGCGATGCCCCGGCGCAGGACGGGCGTATTCGCGTGTGGCTGTCGAAGCTGCTGTTTGGGCTGAGCGGCAACCACTCGGAAGAAATGATCCGCGCCAAGATTTCCGCCTTCGCCTTCGCTTTGGACGACAAGCCTGCGTTTTGCTTCGATGACCGGGTGCTGAAGCGGGCGCAGAAGCACTTCAAGAGCTTCTGGCCGTCCGCCGGAGAGTTGATCGAGTTCATGGAGAGGATTGAGGCTGAGACGCGGGTCAAGGAAGATCGCGCCTGGAAGATCATCAACGATGGCCCCCGTGCGGCAGGGGCACCATCCACGCTACGGCCCTGGGCGGAAGGCGGCGCGGAGGACAACACGCAGCGGAACCGCGAGCAGGCTGACCGGGAGCGACGGGAGTTGGTGGAGATCATCCGTCAGCGTGATGCCGCCGACGGCAAGTGGGCCGCTGATGCTGTCATGCCGACCCAACTGCCGGGCGAGAGCGCCAAGGCTTACGTGACCCGGCTGAACAAGCACACCTTCGAGCAGATCGACGAGGGAGCGAAGGCTCGGCGGAAGGACGAGGAGCGGCGGGCGCGGGCCGCCGAGATCGACGAAGCCGCGAAGACCCCGAGGCCCGTCAAGCGACCGGTGAACCCGCCGCCAACCGACGAGCAGATGAAAACCGCCTACGGCGCGACCGACATCAAGGCCAAGGACGTGCGCGAATCGCAGCCGGCCGACGCGGGGGCAGCGCCATGACGCAGCCGACGCAGCAGTTCTTCGCGATCGCCGCGACGATGCACGAGCGGGGCGAGGCGCACAGCCGCTACCGAGCCGAGCTGGTGTTCTGCTTCGCCGAGGACGCGGACGCGGCCCTGGTCGCCCTGCGCAGCCAGGTGGCGTCGATGCGCCCCGGCTGGGAGATCGTCAGCACCGCGATCCGCCTGGTGCCGCGACTGGCGGAGACGTCTGATCCGGGAGACCCGCCATGCACCTGATCGTGATCGCGTGGTGCGAGTTCTGGCTGGCGGTGCTGACGCCGCTGCCGCCCCCGCCGGAACGCCGGACGGCAACGATCTACCACCTCGACGACTACCGACCGACCAACGACAACGACACCAACGGCAAGAAACCACCCCGGAGGGCAGCCTGAATGCGGACTTGGACGACAGACGGAATGCTGGTGACGCGGCGCATGTACGAGCGGCGGCTGGATGAGATGTTCGGCTCCAGCGTCGGCGGCCGGGTGATGACCTGGACCCGCAACGCCGGGCTGGTGCGCACCGGCAAGCAGGGGTGCGCCCACGACCGGCAACTGACGGGGCGCGAACGGGCGGCGCTGATCCTGACGGCGGCGCTGGTGACCTCGACCAACCTGACGCTCGACGGCGCGACGAAGCTGATCACGGCGCGGCCGGACTGGATACGGCACGCCATGGCGGTCGCCGTCACCGGCGAGGACCTCGTGCTTCACCACGCCGTCAGCCGGCATCTGACGGTCGAGGTGACGATCGGCAACGCCGTGCTGCGCGACCCGGAGTTCGGCGTCGCCGGGCTGGCGCTGGCGATGGAGGCGGCGTAATGCCGGGCCGCTCCTGCCCCGGCTGCGAGCAGAGCGTCGAGGACGCCTGCTGCGGCATCACGCCGGAGCGGCTCTGCGGGCTGTGCGAGCTGCTGCCGGGCGAGACGCTGGAGGCCTACGCCGAGCGCTGGAAGGTCCGCGACACCGTGCCTCTGGTCGAGCAGGTCGTCGTTGCGAAGCGGAGGCGGACATGATCCGGGCCGAACAGAAGCGCGCCGCCCTGTGCGTCATGCTGGCGGCGTGGCGGTCCTACGGCGACCGGGCGTTCCGGGTGAACCGCTTCGGTGATCACTGGAAACCGCTGCACGACGCCGAGATGCTCGGCTGGACCACCTGGATCGGCGACCGATGCAGGCTGACGGCGCGAGGCATCGAAGAACTGATTCCGTTCGGCGTCAAGGTCGAGGCGGAGTTGCAGACCATGGCGGAGGTGTCGGAATGAGCGCCGCCCCGCAACGGGTCAGCCGGAGCGCGCAGGACGCCGCCGAGATGGCCCAGGCCGCCCAGGCATCGGCCGAGAGCGCGCGCTACGAACGGCTCGAGCAGCGCGTCCGGCGCACCATCAACGCGCTGTTCTGGACCCTGGCGACGCTGTGGCTGGCCGGGCTGGCCGTGATATTGGGCTGGCAGTGGGGGCATTGGCGTTGAAGGCGGAAGAGCAGCTCCACCGGAGCGTCGTCCAGTTGCTGGCGCTCTACGAGCAGCGCGACTGGCTGGCCTATGCGCATTGCCCCAATGGCGGCTTGCGCAGCGCGGCCGAAGCTGGCCGGTTCCGCGCCATGGGCGTTCGGGCCGGCGTGCCAGATTTGCTGGTGTGGATCAGGGGCGGGCGATCGATCGGCATCGAACTCAAAGCCGGGCGCGGCAAGCTCAGCCCCGAGCAGATCTACTGGCACGTGAGGGTCGCCGGCCTGGGGCACCGGGTCTACGTCTGCCGGTCCATCGACGAGGTCGAGGCGGTGCTGCGGGCCGAGGGGGTGCCGGGAATAGGCCAGATCGCCGAAATTCGGTCTGTCAGTGCGGTCAAGCCTCTGTCCGGTGTCACCGAGCCGGAAAACGTCAGAGGCCATTCAGCGGCGCTTAAAACGGCTTCTGGAGCTATCGAGTGACCATCCCCGACGAAGATGCGCGCCGCAAACCGTCCCGCCTCTCGGTCGAGCGGCTGGCCGATGGGTTCGGTGAGCGGACCCGGATCAAGCCGATGGCCGAGGTCCTGGAGAACAGGGGCGCCATCAGCCCGAGGCAGGCGCGTGCCGCTGCGAGGATCTATGCCGCATGGGCGCTCGGCATCTGCGGTGCCCGTAACGCCGACGCATCCGGCAACGGCTCCGATCCCGGCGGCTACACCGATGCGCAGCTCGACGCGCTCCGCGAATACCGCCTGATCCGCGATGCGGTCGGCCCGAGGCTGTGGCCGGCCGTCTTCGCAACGGCGGTGGAAGATCTTAGCCCGGCTCGCTTTGCCAATGAACGCGGAAGAGGCATGCATAAAGCGGCTGCCGTGGAACTGCTCAGGATCGGTTTAGATATCGCCGGAGATGCCATCGGCGACATGTAGCTACGCCGGACGCGGGGCTATTTTTGTTTATTAGTCATCAGCTACTGTCTGTCTCGACGCAACAACACACAGACGGAGACGATGCGATGAACTGGAAACGTGGGCTGATACGGCTCTGGCTTTTGGCCAGCATCGTCATAACCGGATCCATCGCCTGGGGCGCAGGGGAAGACATCGAGTACGAGTGCGGCAGGTCCGAGCGGAATTGTCTTATCCAATTGTTAGACGTCGCCGTCCTGTCCGTCGCGGGTTCCGTCGCGCTTCTCATCGTCGGCGTGATTGCCGTCTGGGTTGTGCGCGGCTTCCGGCGGGAGGAGGCTCAGGCATGACCGCCGTCTCCCCGGATAATCTCGCCGAGACCCTGAAAGCCATCCTGGCGCACCTCGTCCGCATCGAAACCCGCATGGATCGCATCGAGGAGGGACAACAGAAACTCCGCGTCGAGATGGCCGAAGTGAGCGGACGGGTCAGCCAGCTTCCGACCAGTTGGCAGATGCTCACGGCGATTGTAGCAACGGTCTTCACGGTGACGGCGACGACGGCAGGCGTCCTGTTCGCCGCGCTGAACTATGCCAAGACGCTTTGAGGGCGCCATGACCACTACGCCCCTCGACCTGGACGAACAGATCGCCCGCATCCGCCTCGCCCAGGAACAAAGCGACAAGTTCCACGCGGAACAGCGCAAGCTCATCGCCGAAGCCGAGAAGCACAACATCGATCGATGGCTCGCCCCCCTCATCGCCGGGGTAACGATGCTGGGCGCACTGACGGCCGCCGTCGCCTCCGTCATCATGCTGCTGAGGTTCACGCCATGACCACACCCAAGCGACGGCAGGTAATGGCCAGGGCGCAGGCGGCGCTCCGACGCCGGGAGCGGGAACGCGGCATCGTCCGCGTCCTCGTCAAGGTCCACATGCGGCGCCGGCCCGAACTGGAGGCCCTGCTCGGCGACTGGATGCTCGAGGATCTGGCGCCACCACAGATGCCACCAGATGTTGAGGAACCTTGACGCCGGGCACCAGCAGTGGTACGCAGCAGATATGCGCGAACACGCATCCTCGAATTCAGCCGGCAAGGGAAACCTTCGCCGGCTCTTCTTTTGACCGGATTACATGTTCGATACCATCGCCAAGGCCGTTGCGGACTGGACCGGCCGACCGCTCGCGTTCGTCTGCGCCCTGGCGCTGGTGCTGATCTGGGCCGCAACAGGACCGCTGTTTGCATATAGCTCAGGCTGGCAATTGTTCATCAACTCCACCACCACCGTGATCACGTTCCTGATGGTCTTCGCCCTGCAGTACGCCCAGAATTCCGACACGGCTGCCCTGCACGCCAAGATCGACGGACTGATCGCCGGATGCTCCACCACCAGCAATGCCCTGCTCGACCTCGAGCATCGGCCGCGCGACGAGGTCGAGGCCGCGAAACAGCGCATCGTTGAGGGGAGCCCTTGACCGCTCTCACCGTCGTATACCTGCCGATTGAGCGGCTAATCCCATATGCCCGGAACAGCCGTACGCACAGCGACGCCCAGGTGGCCCAGATCGCCGCCAGCATTCGAGAATTCGGCTGGTCTAATCCAGTCCTGACCGACGGCGACGGCGGCATCATTGCCGGTCACGGTCGCGTCCTCGCCGCCCGTCAACTCGGCATGCCGGCCGTCCCATGCATTCGGCTCGGCCATCTCACCCCGACGCAGCGCAAGGCTCTCATCCTGGCCGACAACAAGCTGGCGTTGAATGCCGGCTGGGACGAGAGCCTGCTGTCGCTCGAGCTGCAGGACCTGCAAAGCGACGGCTTCAGCCTGGAACTGACCGGCTTCAGCGGTGACGAGCTGGCCGACCTGCTCGCCGACCGCACCGAAGGCCTGACCGATCCCGACGACGCGCCGCCCGCCCCCATCAACCCGGTCAGCGTGCTGGGCGACGTCTGGGTCATGGGCAAGCACCGCATCGTCTGCGGATCGTCCACCGATGCCGACGCCGTCGCCAAGGCGCTGAACGGGGTCTCGCCGCATCTGATGGTCACAGACCCGCCGTATGGCGTCGAGTATGATGCAAGCTGGCGTCTCGCTGCCATGCCGGAGAAGAACACGAAGAACGGCTCCCACGGCATCGTCATGAACGACGCCACCGCCGACTGGCGCGAAGCCTGGGCGCTGTTCCCCGGCGACGTGGCCTATGTGTGGCACGCCGGACTGTTCAGCGGCACCGTTGCCGATAGCCTCGCCGCCTGCGACTTCACCCTCCGCTCGCAGATCATCTGGGCGAAAAGCAATTTTGCCATCGGGCGCGGCGACTACCACTGGCACCACGAGCCGTGCTGGTACGCCGTGCGCAAGGGCGGCACGGGTCATTGGGTCGGGGACCGGAAGCAGAGCACCATCTGGCAGATCCCGAAGCCGCCGAAGTCCGAAACCGGCCACAGCACGCAGAAGCCGGTCGAATGCATGAATCGCCCGATCGAGAACAACTCGTCGCCGGGGCAGGCCGTTTACGATCCATTCGTCGGCAGCGGCACGACAATTATAGCTTGTGAACAGACGGGGCGGTGCGCTCTCGCCGTTGAACTCAATCCCGCTTACTGCGACGTGTCGGTCCTGCGCTGGCAGAATTTCGTCGGCGCCGAGGCGGTGCTGGAAGCCACCGGCCAGACCTTCGCCGACGTGTGCGAGCAGCGCTACGCCGCCGGATCGCTGGAGCACGGCGCAGCCTGCTACGACGAGGCCGTGGCGGCGGCCCGCAAGCTGATCGAGGCCGCCGAATGACAGGATTTTTCACCAGTTGAAACACGACGATGAAGTGTTGCGCGAAGCTGGTCGCCCGCCGCACCAGCCTACCGATGCTGATCGTGCCAAGGTCAAGGCACTGGCAGCCTACGGCACGCCGCAGGAGCAGATCGCGCGGGTGTTCGATATCCACGTCCAGACGCTCCGCACCCACTACCGCGATGAACTTGACTTCGGCGTGATCGAGGCCAACGCGCAGATTGCCAAGACGCTGTTCAACCAGGGCGTCAAGGACGGCAACACGGCCGCGCTGATCTGGTGGACCAAAAGCCGCATGGGCTGGAAGGAAAAGCAGGACGTCAACCTCTCCGGCGGACTCAACCTCAACGTTGTAACCGGCATCGACCGTGCTCCAGACGACAACGACAGTTAGCACCGGCTACGTGCCGCACAAGTTCCAGCGGGAGATCCACGCCGGGCTGAAGCGGTTCTCAGTCTGTGTCGCTCACAGGCGTTTTGGCAAGACCGTGCTCGCGGTAAACACGCTCGTGGATGCGGCACTCCGCTGCCGCAAACCTGATGGGCGGTTCAGTTACATCGCGCCGTTCCGCTCCCAAGCGAAGGCGGTGGCGTGGGACTACCTGAAGAAATTCGCTCTCACGGTCCCCGGCACGCTGCTCGCCGAGGCTGACCTGTCGGTGGAGTTCCCCAACAAGGCGCGCGTCAGGCTCTACGGCAGTGACAATCCGGACAGCATGCGAGGGTTGTATTTCGATGGCGCTGTACTCGACGAAGTTGCAGACATGCGCCCAGAAACGTGGGGAGAGGTAGTCCGGCCAGCACTGTCGGATCGTCTCGGGTGGTGCCTCTTCATTGGTACTCCAAAGGGGCCTAACTTGCTGCACGACCTGTTCCTCCATGCCCAGGAAGACCCGACTTGGTTTGCGGGCTTCTACCCCGTGGATGAGACGGGTCTGATTGCCGAGAGCGAGCTGGAGCTTGCCCGCGCCGTCATGTCGACGAATAGCTACCGCCAAGAGTTCCTGTGCGATTTCACTGCTTCCAGCGACAATGTCCTGATACCGGTGGACCTCGCCAGCGACGCGGCGAAGCGCACCGTTGACGAACGGTTGCTCGCCGGTATCCCCAAGGTCTTGTCGGTGGACGTCGCCCGGTTCGGCTCAGATCGTAGCGTAATCTTCCGCCGCTGCGGCCTCGCGGCCTACACGCCCATCGTGCTGGAAAGCGTCGACAACATGACGCTGACGGGTCGGGTGGTGAACGAAATCATCACTTGGCAACCGGATGCCGTGTTCGTCGATGGCGGTCGGGGCGAAGGTGTCATTGATCGCTTGAGGCAATTGGGGCACGACGTCATCGAAGTCAACTTCGGTGCCAAGGCCAACAATCCCCGTTACGCGAATTTACGCACGGAGATGTGGGACACGATGGCGCAGTGGCTGCGCCAGGGCGGTGTCTTGCCACCAGTACCAGAACTCAAAGCGGATCTGTGCGGGCCGACATATTCCTTCGATGCACAGAACCGCATGATCCTGGAACCCAAGGATCGCCTGAAAGAGCGCGGTCTTCGCTCTCCGGATCTGGCCGACGCATTAGCAATCGGGTTTGCGTACCCCGTCCATCCCCGCATCGCCCAGCATGGCCCCGCCAGGGTCCAGCATGAGTACAATCCGTACGAGGCCGCATGATGAAGTGGACAACCTGAAATTGTGCATGGGCGGCCGGGCTCCCAAGCCTCCTCCTCCTCCTGCCCCGCCCCCGCCTGCGCCGACGATGGCCAGCCCGGTGGTGCAGATGGCGCGCGACGATGAGAAGAAGCGCGCCCGGCTCGCGGCTGGCCGGGCATCGACCATCCTGACCGGCGCCCAAGGCCTCGCCGCTCCGGCGACGGTCGGGCAGAAAACGTTGCTGGGCGCTTAGCGAACTCATGCCAGACACGATGATCGGGGCCGGCCGTGGCTACGGACACGATGCCTCACAGCCGAAGCTGTGCTTCGAGCGCAGGCTGGCGACGCTCAAGCAAGAGCGGTCGTCATGGATGGCGCACTGGCAGGACCTCGCCCAATACGTCCTGCCGAGGGCTGGTCGGTGGCTATCGAGTGCCAACAATCGCGGCGACCGGATCAACGACAAGATCTACAACAACACCCCGACCTTCGCGCTGCGCACCCTGGTCAGCGGCATGATGGCCGGCATCACCAGCCCGGCGCGGCCCTGGTTCCGGCTGGCGGCACCAGACCCGGAACTGATGGAGGTGGCCGGCGTCCGCTGGTGGCTGCACGACACCGAGCGGCGCATGCGCGTCGTGTTCAATCGGTCGAACGTCTACAACGCGCTGAGCGCCGTCTACGAGGAACTCGGCCTGTTCGGCACGGCGGCCATGGTGATCGAGCCGGACACCACCGACCTGCTCCGCTGCTATCCGCTGACGGCCGGCGAGTACATGCTGGGCACGTCCGGCCGCATGATCGTCGACACCGTGTACCGCGAGCTGCGGATGACCACCGGGCAGTTGGCCGACCGGTTTGGGGAAGATGCCGTCAGCACCACGGTGAAACAGCATTTACGCCGCGGTGAGGTGGATGTCTGGATTGACGTGATCCACGCCATAGAACCCAATCGCAAACGTGAGTACGATAAGGCCGACCGCAAGAACAAGGCGTGGCGGTCGGTGTACTTCGAGGCCGGCAACGACCCGGACAAGCTGCTGTCGGACAGCGGCTATGACGACTTCCCGGCGATGTGCCCGCGCTGGTACGTCAGCGGTACGGATGTGTATGGCCGATCCCCTGGCATGGACGTGCTGGGCGACGTCAAGGCCCTGATGATCCTCGAGCGGCGCATGGCGCAGGGCGTCGACAAGACCACCAATCCCCCGATGGTCGGACCGTCGAGCCTGAAGAACGCGGTCGTCAACCTGCTGCCCGGCGGCGTGACGTACGTCGATGGACAGACGCGCGACGTGTTCCGCCCGGCGTATCAGGTCAGCTTGCCGCTGGGCGAGTTGGACACCCTCATCCAGCGCCACGAGCAGCGTATCCAGCGCGGCCTGTATGCTGACCTGTTCTTGATGATCTCGCAGGAAGAGGACGTCCGTACCGCGACCGAGATCAGGGTCAGGCAGGAGGAAAAACTCCTCGTGTTGGGCCCCATGCTGGAACGGTTGCAGGTCGAACTGCTCAATCCGCTGATCGACCGCACGTTCAAATTGATGTTGCAGGCTGGCCAGATCCCGGAGCCTCCGCCGGAGCTTCAGGGTGCCGACCTCAAGGTCGAGTACATCAGCCTGCTGGCCCAGTCTCAGCAGGCCATCGCCACGGGTGCGATCGAGCGCATGGCCGGGTTCGTCGGCAACCTGCTGGCCGCGAACCCCGAGGTGGCGGACAAGTTCGACTTTGATCAGGCCTGCGATGAGTACGGCGAGGCCTTGGGCGTACCGCCCCGCATCATCCGCTCCGACGAGGCGGTGGCGGAATTGCGGCAGGGCCGGGCCCAGCAGCAACAGGCGCTGCAGCAGGGTCAAGCGGCCATGACGGCGGCTCAGGGCGCGCAGGTACTCAGCCAGACCGACACGCGCAGCGACAATGCGCTGACCCGCATGCTGGGGCTGCAAGGGTGACGCATACACCCCCGACTGCGCGGGGAATACCACGGATGGATGCCCAGCATGCAGGTCAAGGCAGGGGAACACCCCCGCGTGCGCGGGGAACACGCCAACGTGGCGCCGGCCAACGGCACCGGCACGGGAACACCCCCGCGTGCGCGGGGAACACGCGACGGCCAGTTCGGCCGCTGTCTGCTTTTTGGGAACACCCCCGCGTGCGCGGGGAACACCGTCCGTGAAGATTATCACGCTGCCTGACCGTCACCTCATCGCGCCTTGGGATACCCCATGAGCAACGACGAGTTGCTCCTGCCGATGAACGCGAAGCTGTCCGGCGGCGAGATGCTGCGCGTCGTCGGCGGCAACGGCAAATCGGTGCTGGTGCCGGTCACCGCGCTGCTCGATGGCCCCTTCGCCTTCCTGCGCGACGACATCCTGGTGCTGACCGCCCGCGTGCTGGTGCTCGAGGCCGAGATCAAGACGAAGAAGGATAAGGACAAGCCATGAGCACTCACGAGCTGCTGCTGCCCACGGTCAGCGACCTCGACGGCACCGAGGTCTTCCGCGCCATCCAGTCGAGCGGCGCTGTGGTGCAGGTGCCGTATTCCGCCATCACCGCCGAGTCCAACCCACCCGTGTCCGGCCTGACCGCCCTGACCGGAGCCGGCACGGCGGACGGCGACCTGTTCCAGATCTACGACCTGTCCGTCACAACCAACAAGAAGCAGACGGTCAGCGAGCTGGCCCTGGCGCTGAAGACACGGCTTGCGCTCGCTGACTACGCCGACGATGCCGCTGCGGCGGTGGGCTTGGTCCCGGTCGGCGGCCTTTACCATACTTCCGGGGCAGTTCGCGTGAGGGTAGCCTGATGGCTGACATCTATTACGAGCCGAGCCGTGCGTTACCGGCCAAGGTCCTGACCGCAACCCCGACCGTCAGCAGCAGCCCAGCCTACAGCACCGGCGACAATGTGGGCGGCAAGGTCACGCTGACCGAGGTGGCGCGCGCCGCCATGGGCAGTGGGCTGATCCAGAGCGTCGTGATCACCAGCAAGAGCCTGCAGACGGCAACGTTCGATGTGATCTTCTTCAACGCCGATCCATCGGGCAGCACCTTCACGGACAATGCCGCGCAGGCGCTCGTCGACGCCGACCTGAGCAAGGTCATCGGCGTTGCCCAGTGCACCACGGTGGTGGCGCTCTCGGCCGAGAGCATCCATCAGGCGAGCGGGCTGGCGCTGCCCTTCGCGCTGACCGGCGGGGCCACCACGATCTATGCCGCGATCGTCGTCCGGGGCACGCCGACGCTGGGCAGCACCAGCGACATCCACCTCTCCGTTCGCATCCTGCAGGACTGACCGGCATGGGATTGATGGGCGCTCGGCGGGTGCTGCTGTCGGGCTCAGGCCGGCTCGTGCCGTCGCTGGACCTGAACTTTATGGCCGGCGCCATGCCGAGCGGCATCACGTTCACGCGAGCCTCAACGGGGTGGTATTTCAATTCATCCGGCGCCCTGACCAGCGCCGCGACCGACGCGCCGCGCTTCGACTCCGACCCGTCTACGCTGGCAGCTAAAGGTTTGCTGATCGAGGAAGCCCGCACCAACCTGTTTTTGAACTCGGCAACCGGCGTGACGCAAAGCTGCACCGTGACGGCGGCCGCGCACACCCTGTCGTTCTACGGCACCGGCACGATCACGCTAACGGGCGTCTCAACGGCCGGGCCGCTGGTCGGGACGGGGGCGGCTAACCGCGTCTCTCTGACATTCACCCCGACCGCAGGAAGCCTGACGCTGACGGTCTCCGGGTCGTGCACCAACGTTCAGCTTGAGCTTGGAAGCTTCGCCACGTCCCCCATCGTCACGGTCGGATCAACCGTCACCCGAGCCGCCGACGTGGCGTCGGTCACGCTGGGGTCGTGGTTCAACACGAGCGCCGGAACGCTGGTGACGGAGGTCAGCTTCCCGGACCTGTTCGGCACGATCAACAGCACGATTTGGCAGATCGACGACGGCACGGCAAACAACCGGCTGTTTGCGTACGGCTCATCGACCACCAATACCCTCTTTGACATCCGCGCGGGCGCGGTCCAGCAGATCAACATCAGCCGCACCGGCTGGCTGACAGCCGGCGGCGTGACGAAGGTCGCCACGGCCTGGGCGACTAATGACGCGCAAGCCGCATTCGGCGCCACGCTCGGCACGGCGGACACCAGCGTCACCGTCCCAACCGGCCTGACAACCCTCCGCCTGTGCGCAACGACAGCGGCGACACAGGGGCGGACGCATCTGCGCAGGCTGAGCTTCTATCCGGCCCGCTTGCCGAACAGCACCCTCCAGTCGCTGACCACCTGATCCCATGCACTACGACCCAACCGATCCAGACGCGGTCGCATCTGAAGAGCGCCTCGCCGCGGCCAAGCAGGCGCGCGAGCTGACCGACCTCCGCGCGGTGCTGGGCATGGCCGAGGGCCGCCGCTGGCTCTGGCGCGTGCTCGAGCAGACCGCCGCGTTCCGGGCGTCCTATGACCCGGACAATCCAATCCGCATGGCGTTTGCCGAAGGCCGCCGATCCACCGGCTTGTGGCTGCTGGCTGAACTTCAGCATGCCGCGCCTGACGCCTTCGCCTCCCTCATCGCGGATACCTACGCCGCTTCACAGCTTCCCAACGACGACGAGGATGAAAATCTGAAATGACCGGAGCCGTACCAGCGGCTGCGTCGGCTGCCCCTGCGGCGCCCGGCAACGCCACTCTTTTGTCCGCGCAGCCAGACCCGGCCCCGGACCCCACGCCGCCGGTTGACCCCGGCGCCCCGCCCCCGACCGAACCGCCTGCTGAGCCCCCGGCTGAACCGGGGCCGGAGACCGACCCTGCTGAGCCGGAGAAGGAAGGCGACGAGAAGCCGGAGGACGATGGCCCGCCGGAAGCCTACGACTTCAAGGCGCCCGAGGGCGTGGCCCTGGACGCGGCCGCAGTCGAGGCGTTCTCGCCCATCGCCAAGGACCTGAAGCTCTCCCAGGCGCAAGCCCAACGCCTTGTCGACGTCTATGCCGGGCTTCAGGCGCAGCAGGCCGAGGCGCAGGCGGAACAGGTCAAGGCCTGGGCCAAGGCGGTCGTCGCCGACAAGGAAATCGGCGGCGCCAAGTGGGCCGAGAACCGGGCGGTCATTGCCCGCGCCCGCGATCAATTCGCCTCGCCGGGGCTGGTCCAGCTCATGGAACAGACCGGTCTCGGCAGTCACCCCGAGGTCATCAAACTATTCGTTCGCGTCGGCAAAGCAATTTCCGACGACGGGCATGTAATCGGAGGCAATCCCGGTCCCGATCCGCGCAGTGCGGACAGTTTTTACGCCCGCATGTCGCGGTAAGGAGAAGATAAATGGCAACTATCGGCACTACCGCGCTAACTTTGATTGATTGGTCAAAGAGGCTCGATCCCAATGGCAACACCGCCGACTTGGTTGAGCTGTTGAATACAACTAATCCCATCCTCACCGATGCGGCTGTAGTTGAGGGCAACTTGCCCACAGGTCACCGGACCACCGTTCGAACCGGCTTGCCCACGCCAGCCTGGAGAATGTTGAATTACGGCGTGCAGCCCAGCAAATCGACCACAGTACAGGTCGATGATAGCTCCGGTATGCTGGAGGCATACAGCCAAGTCGACAAAGATCTGGCGAATTTGAACGGCAATACAGCCAGCTTCCGTCTCAGTGAAGACCGCGCTTTCATTGAGGGCATGACGCAGGAAATGGCGTCAACGCTGTGGTACGGCAACACCGCGACCGACCCCAAGAAGTTCCTCGGTCTGTCCCCGCGCTATGCATCGCTATCAGCCGCCAACGCCGACAACATCATCGACGCGAGCGGCTCCGGCTCGGACAACACCAGCATTTGGCTGATCACATGGTCGGATCAGACCACGCACCTGATCTTCCCGAAGGGCAGCCGGGCAGGCCTGCAGTCCCGCGACCTCGGCGAGCAAACCCTGATCGATGCGGCCGGCGGTCTGTATCAGGGGTATCGCTCGCACTACAAATGGGACATCGGCCTCAGCATGCGCGACTGGCGCTACAACGTGAGGATCTGCAACATCGACGTGTCCAACCTGATCGCCGACAGCTCGGCCGCCAACCTCACCCGCCAGATGATCAAGGCCACGCACCTGCTCCCAAGCGACGGCATGGGCAAGTCGGTCTTCTACGTCAACCGTACCGTGTCGACGTATTTGGACCTGCAGATGATGACCGCGACCAACGTCAACCTGACGCTCGACAATGCCGATGGCAAGCGGGTCATGTCGTTCCGGGGCATTCCGATCCGGCGTTCTGACGCCCTCCTAAACACGGAGGCTAGGGTTACTTAAAGTTGTAACCACGGAAAGGCGTAACCACGGAAACACGGAGACACGTTTATGTATATGGACCGCCAAAATCTATTCAGCGCAGCCCAGGCGATCACCACGGGCAGCGCCGCGAGCACGGACATCATCGACCTCGGCAGCACGCGCGACATCGGCTCCGGCGAAGTGCTGGAAGTCATCGTCGTCATTGACCAGACCTTCACCTCGGGCGGTGCCGGCACCCTCGACGTCAAGCTCCAGACCGACACGGCGGTCGGTTTTGGAACGGTCGTCACTCTGCTGTCGACCGGCGCCACGGCGCTCGCGAGCCTCACGGCCGGCGCGGCCATCGCTCGCTGGCGGGTTCCGCGTGGCGTGCTGCGGTACCTGCGTCTGCAGTATGTGGTCGCTACGGCCGACATGACGGCCGGGACCGTCACCGCCGGTATTTCGATTGGGCGGCAAGAGACGGCGGTTTACGCCGACGCGCTGTAATCAGGGAGAGTAGTCATGCCAGAGTATCGCGTAATCAAAAAGAGTTACATCCACGACAGGCTGTATGAACCGGGCGAGGTAGTCTCATGGGATGGCCCGCAGGGCACCAACCTCGAGCCGCTGGGCGCGGAGAAGCGTCCGCCGGAGCCGTCGATTTTTTCGGGCAAACCCGGCCCGGACGGGGGCAGCCCGCCGCCGCAGACGGACGGCAAGAGCGAGTATGACCGGGGTGGTCCTACCCGCCAGGACGCCATCGAGCAGTACGACAAGGCGCGGCAGGCGGATCAGGAGGTCGACATCCCGGCGACCGAGCCGCAGGCGTTGGCCAGACACGCCGAGGCTGAAGGCGGCCCGAAGGTGACGGCGGAAGGGCCGAAGCCGAAGCCGGCCAAGCCTCTCGTCAAGCCGCCGGAAGCGTGATTGTGGGAAGCGTAACGGTGGGAGCCGAGGCCCCCACCGTTACATCGATAGCGGTATCGCGTGTCGGACCGCCATCATCGTTTCAATCCACGCACCCGCGCGTGGGTGCGACGTCGTACATCCACGATCGGCTTTATGAGCCGGGCGTTTCAATCCACGCACCCGCGCGTGGGTGCGACCCGTTGATCCCAATGCATTCAGATGCATTCACCTGTTTCAATCCACGCCCCCGCGCGAGGGGGCGACTCTCCGGCACCCTGGCGGCGATCGGGAGCCTCGGCGTTTCAATCCACGCCCCCGCGCGAGGGGGCGACTGCCTTTCGGCCCCACCATGATCATCGGAACTGAGGCACGGGTCCATGGCATCTTCTGAGGTGGAAATCGCCAACTTGGCGCTAAGTCATGCGGGCGCGGGCGGTCCCATAGCGTCTATGGCGGAAAGCAGTGTCGAGGCGCGGGAGTGTCTGCTGCACTATACTGCGTGTAGAGATCTATTGTTGCGCAGTCACCAGTGGAACTTTGCGCATAGACAGGCGGCCCTGGCGGATACCGGCGATACCGTCAACGGATGGGCGTATCAGTATCAGTACCCGAGCGACTGCCTGCAGATCCACCACATCCGCGCCGGTGGCTATGACAGCAGCGTGATCATATGGGCCAATGAGACCCTACCGGCATCGCTCGGCACCACAGTCCTATACCCGCCCGTGCCCTATGAGATAGGCGTAACGACTGATGGCCTGTCGCGCACGATCCGATGCGATGCCTATCAGGCATATGCGTCATACACGGCGGCGGTAACCATCACGACGCTGTTTGATCCGCTCTTCAGCGACGCCTTGGCCTACCTGCTGGCAAGCCGGATCGTGCAGCGGCTCACCGGCAACCGCAGTGCCAAAAGCGACTGCACGCAGATGTACCAAGCCACGCTGCAGGCGGCCATGACCCGCGATGCCAACGAGCAGCGGCCGGCGGCCATCCCCGAGCCGGACTGGATTAGAGCCCGCTCCTAATGCCAGCCATACCCCAACGCAGCTTTTCGGGCGGCGAGCTTGCCCCGTCCCTCCATGCCCGGAGCGATCTGGCCAAGTACCAGTCTGGCGCCAAGACTCTCCGCAACATGTTCGTCCATGCGCATGGCGGCGCGAGCAATCGCCCCGGCACCAAGTACATCGCGGAGGTCAAGGACAGCACCGACCGCGTCAGGCTGATCCCGTTCCAATTCTCCGTCTCCCAGACGTATGTGCTCGAGTTCGGCGACCTGTACATGAGGGTTTTCACCGACGGCGCGCAGGTCCTGCTGGCTGGCGTGCCGTACGAAATCGCGACGCCATACACGACCGCCGACCTGCCGACGCTGAAATATGTCCAATCCGCCGACGTCATGACGATCGCCCACCCGTCCTACGCCACGCGCAACCTCTCGCGCACGGCGCACACCTCCTGGACGCTGGCCACCATCACCCTGGCCCCGGCGCTGGCCGCTCCGGCCGGGCCCATCGCTACGCCGACCAATGGCACGGGCGCTGTGCCCACACACACCGATAGCTACAAGGTGACGGCGGTGGCGGCCGAGACGCTGGAGGAGAGCCTGCCGAGCGTCGCAGCCACCTGCCTGAACTTCCCGTTGTCGCCCGCGACCGGCACTTACAACACGGTGACCTGGAGCGCGGTAACGGGTGCCACGAAGTACAACGTCTACAAAGAGTCCAACGGCAGCGGTATCCACGGCTACGTCGGGTCGGCCACCGCGCTGAGTTTCGTCGACAGCAATCTGGCCGGCGATGACAGCGACACGCCGCCCGGCGCCCGCGACCCGTTCGCCTCCTCCAATCACCCCGGCGTCGTCACCTACCATCAGCAGCGCCGCGTCTTTGGCGGCAGCACGACCGCGCCGCAGACGGTCTGGATGAGCCAGAGCGGCAACTACTCCAACTTCAACGTCTCGTCTCCCAGCCGGGATGATGACGCGGTGACGTTTACCCTGGCCAGCCCCCAGGTCAACGAGATCCGGCACTTCGTGGCTCTCGCCGATCTGCTGGTGCTGACGTCGGGCGGTGAGTTCAAGGTCACCGGCGGGGGCAGTGGCGGCGGCGATGCGATCACGCCGAGCGCGGTGGTGGTGCGCCCCCAGGGCTATCGCGGCTGCAGCCATGTGCCGCCGCTGATCATCGGCGAGACCGCGCTGTTCGTTCAGGCCAAGGGCGCGATTGTCAGGGACATCGGCTACAGCCTCGACACCGATGGCTACACCGGCAACGACCTGTCGGTGTTGAGCAACCATTTGTTCGAAGGCCTGACGATTGACGAGTGGGCCTATGCCCAAGCGCCACACAGCATCGTCTGGGCGGTTAGGTCGGATGGCGTCATGCTATCACTAACGTACATGCGCGAGCACCAAGTGTGGGCGTGGTGCCAGCATGACACGGCCGGGCTGTACGAGAGCGTCTGTACAGTTTCGGAAGGCACCGAGGACGCGGTCTATGTCGCGGTAAAGCGCACCATAAACGGGGTTGTCCGGCGCTATGTCGAGCGGCTGCAGAGCCGCATCGTCAATGATGTGAGGGACTCGTTTTTCGTCGACAGCGGCCTGACCTATGACGGCGCGGCGGCAACGGTGATCAGTGGTTTGGACCACCTGGAGAGCGAGACCGTCACCATCCTGGCCGATGGCAGCGTGTCGGCATCGCAGATCGTCAGCGCCGGCACCGTCACCCTGCCGGCCGCCGCATCCGTCGTCCATGTCGGTCTGGCGTATTCGTCCGAAATCAAGACGCTCGACTTCGATCTGGCGCAGGCGCGGGCTCCGGCCAACGCCAAGCGTCGGGTGACGGAAGTCGTCGTCAAGGTCGAGCGGAGCCGGGGGCTGTGGGTCGGGCCGAATGCCGACAACGTCATAGAGGTCAAACAACGTGACGTTGAACCGTATGGCGACCCGATTGAGTTGGTGACGGCGGATATCAAAATCGCGATCCCGCCGTCGTGGGGCCGCTCCGGCTCCATCGTGCTCCAGCAGATCGACCCGCTGCCGCTCACCGTGCTCGCCGTGCTACCAGAGGTGGAAATTGGCGGGTCATAGACCGTTTCGGGATTTGATGCCAAACCCGACGATCCAAGTCGTGGCGGCGACCTGGGAGTATGGCGCTGCGGTCGCGGCCAACATGCGCCCGGCCGACGCGGCTGAAGTCTGGGCACTGGCGCGGCACAGCCCGGCGGAGGCGGTCCGGCGCAGTCTCGAGATCCCCGGCGAGGCATACGCGTTCCTGGCAGGCGACGAACCGCTGGCGGTGTTCGGGTGCGCGGAAACGGAGGTGGCCGAGGTCGGCTCGCCGTGGCTGCTGGGTGCTGAAGGCGTCGATCGGCATGCACGCAAGTTCCTCGAGCTGGGCCGGTCCTACGTCGCCCATTGGGCGCACGAGTACACCGACCTGTACAACGTCGTCGACGCGCGCAACGAGCGGTCCATCGACTGGCTCGGCCGGCTCGGCTTCGTCTTCGACGATCCCATCCTCATCGGGCTGGACGGCGCGCCGTTCCTGCCATTTCACCTGAGGCGATCCGACGATGTGTGAACCAGCCACCCTCGCACTGGCGGCGACGGCCGTCAGCGGCGTCGTTGCGGCCGGCGGCGCCGTCATGCAGGGGCAGGCGCAGGCCAAGCAGGCCAAGTACCAGAGCGCGGTCGAGCGCAACAACGCAACCATCGCCGGCTGGCAAGCGACCGACGCCCAGCAGCGCGGGCAGATC
>Ga0307406_10000115_pt1 | contig 46616 bp, 40 predicted proteins | sample 322Cmetagenome_3_FD_203706 | JGI IMG/M metagenome (GOLD analysis project Ga0307406, IMG submission 203706) | Maize rhizosphere microbial communities from greenhouse at UC Davis, California, United States - 322HYB-C-2 | ecosystem: Host-associated > Plants > Roots > Rhizosphere > Soil | place...
CGCGCCCGCCCGGGAAGCGGAAGGGCGAGGTCGGCCGCGCTGAGGCGCACGATGCTGTCGCCGACGTTGCGCACGGTGTGCGCGACGAGCAGCACGCCCTCGTCGGTGAGCTCCCAGCGCGTGTCCACGTGAAGGTCGCCCCACGCCGTGGTCGTCCGCAGCTCCCGCTCGCTGCGTCGGCTCCCCGTCAGGGCGCCGGGCCCGCGCACCGCATCGGCGATGAGCACAGGGCGACCGGTCCACCCGTCCGCGAGGGTCGGCAGCACGGAGACGCGCAGCGGCGCATCCACCGAGCTCGGCGCGACGGCCGGCACGGCGGCGTCCGCCAGCTCGGTCAGGTCGGTGTCGGTGAGCGGGCCCAGATCGCGTCCCCAGTGGAGGACGGCGGGCGCCGCCGCGCCGCGGGTGTCGAGGATGAACCCGACGCCCGCGGCGCGGAGGTGATGGATCACGCTGGTCCTTACTCCGCCACGGGGATCGACTGGGCCTTGAGCGCCGCGATCGTCGAGGTCTGGCCGGCGGCCAGGGCTTCGGCGAGCGTACCCGACCCGGACACCGCGTTCTTGAAGCCGTCGGAGACATCCGCGTAGGTCTGGGTCATGGTGGGGCCCCAGACGAAGTCCGGGCTCACCTGTCCCGCGGCCTCCGCGAAGACCTCGTAGATCTTCTGCCCGCCGTAGAACTCGACGCCCTCCTGCAGGGCCGGGAGCTCCAGACCCGCGGTGGTCGCCGGGTAGATCGCCGCCGTCGTGTTGAGCGAGGTCAGCGCCTCCTCGGACGTGTTGAGCCACAGCGCGAACTTCGCCGCCTCGTAGAGGTGGTCGGTGCCGGAGAAGACCGCGATCGACGAGCCGCCCCAGTTCCCGGCGGCCGACTCGCCCGCGGTCCACTGCGGTGCCTGGGCGACCGACCACGAACCGGCCGTGTCCGGGGCGCCGCTGGCGATGGAGTTGGCACCCCACACCGCGGAGTTCCAGGTCCAGACCTCACCGGAGTTGTACGCGTTGTTCCACTCGTCGGTCCACGCCGGGTAGGTCGACACCAGGTCGTTCTCGATGAGGTCCTGCCAGTAGTCGGCGACCGTCGTCGACTCCGCTCCGGTGAGCTCGACCGTCCAGGCGTCGCCGTCGTTGGCGAACCACTGACCGCCGGCCTGCCAGACGAATCCGGCGAACTGGTTGATGTCCGTCTGCGAGAAGTTGGTGATGTACCCCCCGAGGTCGCGGATCTTCTCGGCCGCCGCCTTGTACTCCTCCCATGTGGTCGGCACCGGGATGTCGTTCTCCTCGAACAGGTCGCTGCGGTAGAACAGGGCCATCGGGCCGGAGTCCTGCGGGATGCCGTAGACCTCGTCCTCGGTGCCCAGGGTCACCTGTCCCCACGTCCAGTCGACGAACTGGTCCTCGGCGGCGACGACGTCGGCGCAGGCGCCGAGGTCTTCGAGTCCGTCCTGCACCCGGAAGTTCGGGAGCGCGTCGTACTCGATCTGGCCGAGGTCGGGTGCGTTGCCGGCCTCCAGCTGGTTGAAGAAGTTCTGGTAGGTGCCGGCGTTGCCCGAGGGCCCGGTCTGGACCTCGACCTGGATGTCGGGGTTCGCCTCGTTCCAGATCGCGACGGCATCCTCGATGCCGGGGATCCAGGACGTGAACGTGAGGGTGACGTCGCCCTCGGACGGCTCGCAGGCGCCGGCGGCGTCGCCGGTGTCGCCTTCGCCGCCCGACGAGCAGGCCGCGAGCGCGAGGGCCAGGGTGGCGGCGGCCGCCACACCGGCGGCTCTCTTCATGTGTCGCATGATCTCTCTTTCTTGGTGGGACGTGCAGGGTTTCCGGCTGGTACCGGCCGGGTCAGGACTTCAGCGCTCCGGCGCCCAGACCCGAGCGCCAGTACCGCTGAAGAAGCAGGAAGGTGATGATGAGCGGCACGATCGACAGCAGGGCGCCGATCAGCACGAAGGTTCGCAGTTCGGGGAACTGGTTGATGGTCGAGTTCCACGCGTAGAGGCCGTAGGTGACCGGGAACAGCTCCTCGCTGCGCAGCATGATGAGCGGCAGGAAGAAGTTGTTCCAGATGCCCACGAACTGGAAGAGGAACACCGTGATGAGCGCGGGCACCATCAGCCGGATCGAGACGGTGAAGAAGGTGCGGATCTCCCCCGAGCCGTCGATCCGACTGGCCTCGAGCAGCTCGTCGGGCACGCTCGCCTCGGCGAACACGCGCGCGAGGTAGACGCCGAAGGGGCTCACGACGCTCGGCAGGAACACCGCCCAGAAGGTGTTGGTGAGCTGTACCTGGCTGAAGAGCAGGAAGAGCGGCAGGGCGAGGGCGGTCGCCGGCACGAGCACGCCGCCGAGCACGACGTTGAAGATCAGCTCTCGGCCGGGGAAGCGGTACTTGGCCAGCGCGTAGCCGCACATTCCGGCCAGGAGCGTGGCCACGAGCGCCCCTCCGCCGGCGTAGCCGATGCTGTTGAGGATCCAGCGGAGGTAGACGCCGCCGTCGTAGGCGAGGAGCGCGGACAGGTTCTCACCGAAGGCGAGATCGGCGAACCAGAGCGGATTGGTCGAGAAGAGGTCTCCCCGACTCTTGGTGGAGGCGACAAGAAGCCACCACACGGGCACGAGGAAGTAGAGGGTGAAGACCCCCATGACGAGCATCGCGGCGGTGCGCGAGATCGGGTTCTCCCTCGGGCCACGCGGCCCGCGCGAGCGCGCGGCACGCGGGGTGCGCCGTCCGGAGGCGGTGAGTTCAGCCGTGCGGCTCATGCGTCTGCCTTCCGTCGGGTGATGCGCAGGAACGTGAACGACAGCGCGAAGGTCGCCAGGGCGAGCACCACCGAGAACGCGGCCGCCAGGCTGACGTTCGGGATCGCCGAGGTCGCGTAGATCGTCATGTTGGGTGTGAACGTGCTGGTGACGGCGGAGCTGAAGGACCGGAAGACCTGCGGCTCGGCCAGGAGCTGGAGGGTGCCGATGATCGACAGGATCGCGGTGAGCACGAGCGAGGAGCGCACCATCGGGATCTTGATCGACCACGCGATCCGCAACTGACCGGCACCGTCGAGTCGCGCGGCCTCGTACAGGTCGGTGGGGATCGCCAGCAGAGCGGAGTAGATGATCAGCATGTTGTAGCCGACGAACACCCACGTGACGACGTTGGCGATCGCCCACAGCACCAGGTCGGCGGAGAGGAAGTCGACGGAGCCGGTGAGCACCGCGAAGGGCGACAGGTTCGGCGAGTAGAGGAAGCCCCACATGATCGCCGCGATGACGCCGGGCACGGCGTAGGGGACGAAGAACGCCAACCGGAAGAACCGCCGGCCGCGCAGGAGCGGGGAGTCCAGGAGCAGCGCGAACACGAGCGCGAGGCCCAGCATGACCGGGACCTGCACGACGCCGAAGAGCAGGACCCGGCCCACGGAGGACCAGAAGGGCTCGCTCTGGAAGACGAGGGCGTACTGGGCGAGGCCGCCGAACACCTCGCGCGCCTCCCCGAAGGTGCCCTCGCGCTCGACGACCATCAGCGATTTGCCGATCGCGTAGCCGATGGGGATCAGATAGAAGATCACGAACAGCGCCGCGAAGGGCACGACGAAGAAGGCGATCGCGGACTTGTGGTGCACCCGCGCGCGTCGCGACGCCCGTCGCGTGCGCTCGGTCGTGAGCAGTGCCTCGGTGGCGGTCATCGCACGGCATCCTCTCGGATCACTCGGACGGCGCCGGCGGGAACGCGCAGCTCCCCCGCCGCCGTGGTTCCCGTGAGAAGTTCACGGCCACGGACAGGGACCACCGCGTCGCCGGCGGTGTGGTTGATGATGAAGCGGTAACTGCGGTCGGCGCCGACGCGCCGGATGACGTCCACGCCCGGGCGGGCGCCGCCCAGGCGGGTGGCGCCGGCGCCGTCGAGCACCCCCTCGACGATGCGGGCGAGCCCGGGTGCATCCGGGAACGTCGCGAGATACCAGGCGTCGCCGGCACCCGAGGCGCCGGGTCGGCGGGTGAGGGCGGGTCCCCCGTCGGCGGGTCCGCCGTCGAAACGGTCGCGCACTTCGCAGTCCACCGCGACGACCCGCTCGGTCCACAGCGAGGCGGCCGAGCCCGACGCGAGCCGCACGGCTTCGCCGGGAAGGACCGGTGCGAACTCCTCGACGCGCAGGCCGAGCAGGTCGCGCCAGACGCCCGGATATCCGCCCGGCCGCACGCGGTCCTGCTCGTCGACGATGCCGCTGTAGAAGGTGACGAGCACATGGGAGCCCGCGCGGACCGCATCGTCGACGAGGGCCGCGTGGTCGTCCCGCACCAGGTGGAGCCCGGGCACCACGACGAGTCGGTATCCGTCGAGCGGCGTCCCCGGCGCGAGCACGTCCACCGTCGCACCGGCCTCGCGGAGCGCGCGGTGCGTCGCCCACACCTGGTCGAGGTAGGAGACGGACTCGCTCGGGCGGTTCTCGGCATCGAAGGCCCACCAGGCCTCCCAGCTGAACAGGAGTGCGACGTCGCCGCGCACACGCGTGCCCGCGACCTCGCCCAGCCGGCCGAGGGCGTCGCCGAGCTCCTGCACCTCGCGCCAGAGCCGCGAATCGGTGCCGGCGTGCGGGAGGAGCGCGGAGTGGAACTTCTCAGAGCCCTGGAGGGAGGCGCGCCACTGGAAGAAGCAGAGCGAGTCGGCTCCGCGAGCCACGTGGGCCAGCGAGTCCCGGATCATCTGGCCGGGGAGCTTGGCCAGATTGTGGGGCTGCCAGTTGACGGAACCGGTCGCGTGCTCCATCAGCATCCACGGCTCGCCACCGGCCAGACCGCGGGTGAGGTCGGCGGCGAAGGCGAGCTCGGAGGTCGGATCGTCGAGCCGGTGGTCGAGGTAGTGGTCGTTGGCGATGACGTCGACCTCGGGCGCCCACTGCCAGTAGTCGAGTTCGCGGATGTGCGCCGTCACCATGAAGTTCGTGGTGACCGGGACGTCGCTGTGTGCGCGGATGATCTCGCGCTCCGCGATGAGGTGGGTCCGCAGCTCGTCGGAGCTGAAACGCGAGAAGTCGAGCACCTGCGACGGGTTGCGCGTGGAGAGCGTGCGTCGCGGGGTGCCGATCTCGTCCCAGTCGGTGTAGCGCTGTGACCAGAAGCTCGTGCCCCAGGCCCGGTTGAGCTCGTCGATCGACCCGTAGCGGGCGCGCAGCCAGGCGCGGAACGCCGCCGCGCTCTGATCGCAGAAGCAGTGGGCGTTGTGGCAGCCGAGCTCGTTCGACACGTGCCAGAGCGCGAGCGCCGGATGCCGGCCGTAGCGCTCGGCGACGGCGCGGGTGAGCTCCAGCGCGGCCCGACGGAACACCGGCGAGCTCGGGCACCAGGCCTGCCTGCCGCCGGGGAAGCGCCGGGTGCCGTCGTCGGCCATGGGGAGGATCTCGGGGTGACGCGTCGTCAGCCAGGGCGGGGGCGATGCCGTGCCGGTCCCCAGATTCACCCGGATGCCGCTGTCGTGGAGGAGCCCGATGATCTCGTCGAGGCGCGAGAAGTCGAACGAGCCGTCGGGGCCCTGCAGGTCGGACCAGCCGAAGACGTTGATGGCGACGAGGGAGATCCCCGTCCGGCGCATGAGCGCGACGTCCTCCCGCCAGACCGTGCTGTTCCACTGCTCGGGGTTGTAGTCGCAGCCGAAGTCGACCCCGCGGTGCACGAAGCGGGGCGGGGAGACGGAGCGCTCCGGGTCGACCACGGCGATATTCACGACATTCCCCCATCGGCGTCTTCGGCGATATGTGCACGTGCACAGATTCGGAGTATGAAGTTCGACTCTGAGCTTCTGTGAACGTACACACATTGACACCGCGGAGCGGCCGTGTCAAGCGATCCGAGCGCTAAGGTGGGGGCGTGTCGGCGAACGGACCGCGACCGCGGCGAGCAACAGTCCACGACGTGGCAGTCGTCGCGGGCGTCTCACGCGGCACGATCAGCCGATACGTCAACGGCGACCCCTACGTGTCGGCGAGCGCGCGCGAGGCGATCGAGGCTGCCATCGCACAGGTGGGCTACGTGCCGAACACCGCCGCGCGGCACCTCGTGATGCAGCGCACCGAGTCGATCGCCTTCATCGTCCACGAGCCGCACTCGCTGTTCGTAGACGATCCCAACATCGGCGGGATCCTCCTCGGCGCCAACGCGGCCCTCTCCGACGCCGATCACCAGATGGCGGTGCTCATCGTCGACTCCGAGCGCGACACCGACCGGGTCGCGCGCTACCTCTCGGGCGGCGCGGTCGACGGGGCGATCATCGTCTCCGCACGCGCGAACGACCCGGTCGCCCGCGTGGTCGAGCGCCTTCGCCTTCCCGCCGCCTTCGTCGGCCATCCCCCGGGTGCGACCTCGGCGGCCTTCGTCGTCATCGACAACCGCGGGTCGGCCCGCACGATCACCGAGCGGCTGCTGGCCACGGGGCGCCGGTGCGTGGGCATGATCGCCGCGGCCCTCGATCGCGACTCCGGGTCGGAGCGGCTGGCCGGGTTCACCGATGCCCTCGGCGCGCGCTTCGATCCCGACCTCGTCGAACCCGTGCCGCTCTACTCCTACTCCTCCGGTCGCACGGCGATGGAGGCCCTCCTCCGCCGCCACCCCGAGATCGACGGCGTCTTCGCCGCCTCGGACGCGGTCGCCGCAGGAGCGATGGAGGCCCTTCGCGCGGCCGGCCGGAGCGTGCCGGGCGATGTCGGGGTGGTCGGCTTCGACGACAGCGCCTGGGCGGGGCGGACCCTTCCCCCGCTATCGACGGTGCGCCAGCCGGCCGAGGACCTCGGGCGCCACGCCGCAGCGCTCGTGCTCGGCCAGCTGCGCGGTCAGAGCCCTCCGCGCGAGGTGCTCCTGGAGTGCGAGGTCATCTGGCGCGAGTCGGCGTGAGGTCGGCGCGGACTCCGTCCGGGCCGGCGGCGCGCAGGCGCCGCCGATACGCCCCCGGAGACTCGCCGCACATCCGCCCGAACCGGTCGTAGAACTGGCTCAGCGAGCGGAAGCCCGCCGCGAAGCCGACGTCCGGCACCGGGAGCTCGGTAGACAGCAGCAGCTGCTGCGCGTGCGCGACACGGCACTGGGCGAGATACTCCCCCACCGTGATGCCCGTCGCCCGTCGGAAGAGGGTCATCGCGTACTGGGGATGCAGGTGGACGTGTGCGGCGACGTCGGCCACGGTCACGTCCTCGTGCGCATGCGCGGAGAGGTACGCGGTCATCGCGCCGGCATGCCCGATCGCCGGTCGCGGCGCGTCGCCGCCCGCCTCGTGCCTCGCGCCGTCCGCGGTCCAGGCCCATCGCGCCGCAGCCGCCTCGATCTCCATGAGGGCGACGCGCCGCGAGACCTCGGCGTGCGGGCCGGCGTCGTGCAGCTCTCCCTGCCAGCGCCCCACGCGCTCGGCCCACTCCGCGGCACCACCGGCCGAGAGCGGGAGGTCGGTGCGGGTGGCGAGCACCTCGCCGTGCACGAGGCGCCGGATCACCTCACCCGGAAGCCCCCACGACAGAGCCCGGGCGAGTGGGATCGTCACCCACGCCTGCCGCCCCGCGCCCGACGACGAGACCAGCCGATGCGGACGCGCCGCCCAGAAGAGCGACACCGAGCCGGCGGGGAGGAGATGCGGCCGCCCGTCGATGACGTAGGAGAGGTCCACGTCGGCGACGTTCACCTCGATGTCGTCGTGACGATGCGCGCGGACCATCGGCTGAACGTGGCCGCGCCAGCAGTCGATCCCGAAGGTGTGGCGATCCACGTCGTGCGCGCTCATGATCCCGGAATTCTTGCACGTCGGAGCGGAGGAACCACGGGATAGACGTCCGTAGCGTGTGAGAGCACCCGTCATCCGACCTCTGGAGAATCATGGCCGCCTCGACCGTCCTCGCGACTCCGACGCGCGAGTACCACCTCACCCCCGCGCAGATCGCGCAGTTCGACCGCGACGGGTATCTCGTCCTCAAGAACCGGATCCCAGCCGAGCTCCTCGCCCGCCTGCAGGACGCGGCCGATGCGTGGATCCGCGACGGGCGAGCCGTGGCCGCCGACGATCCGGCGCGCGTCGACTACCAGTTCGCCGACCGCGGGGGTGCCTCTCGCCTGTTCCGCGTCGACTACCTGCACGGCAAGGGACAGCCTGCGTCGCTGGAGCTGCTCGGGAGTCCGGCGGTGCTCGGCATCGCGGAGAGCCTCGCCGGGGCCGACGCGGTCCCCACGTACGAGTCGCTCGTCTTCAAGGACGCCGGCGACGGAGCGCCGATCGACTGGCACCAGGACGCCGTGCACCCGCGCACGCGGCGGATCTTCAACGTCGACGTCTACCTCGACGCCTCCCGCATCGGCGAGGGCGCCCTGCGGGTCGCTCCCGGATCCCACCGGGCGCCCGTGGACGTCTGCCAGCTCCAGGACGAGTACGGATGGGACGCGCCGGGCGTGGTGCAGGTCGAGCTCGACCCGGGCGACGTCCTCGTCCACGACGTGATGATCGTCCACGGGAGCGAAGCCGTCCAGGGCAACCGCCTGCGCCGCACGATCTACTACGAGTTCCGCTCGGCCGCTCAGATCCTCGCCGAGGGCCCGTGGGATGCGGAGTGGATCGATCGCCGCCTGCGGCTGATCCCGGTCGCCCTGCGCGAGCACGCCCGCCGCAACCCCGACGCACCGGCGTTCGCGTGGAACGTCCCCGCCGAGCTCGCACCGCACCGTGTCGGTGACGACGACGCAGAGCTGCGGATCGCCCACGGCGTGCACTCCCCGGGGTCGTACTGCAGCGCGGGGAGCGTCCCCTTCGCCTCGTGACGGCCGAGGCGAGACGTCCCGACGGCCGGGGGGAATGAAACGTCCCGCCGCGCGTTGAGTAAGCTCGGAAGCAGAAGTGCTCCGGGGTCGGTGGGAATCCGAACCGGCGGTGACAGTCCGCGAGCCCGCGTTTCGGCGGGGGTTGATCCGGTGGAAATCCGGTACCGACGGTGATGCGACGGTGTTCTGAGAAGAGCATCCGAGCTAGTCCGGATGGGAGGAAGCACAGGCGGTGTCGCGCACACGCGGACCCGTCATGGCGTCGCCCGTCCCCGGAGTCCGAACGATGGACCCGACGAAGGACGCAGGATGGCCGCCACAGACCGCGAGATCGCCGCGATGCGGCGCGCCCTGGCGCTCGCGCTCCACGGTCCGCGCGGGGTGAACCCGCAGGTGGGCGCCGTCCTCCTCTCCCCCGACGGCGAGGTGATCGCCGAGGGCTGGCACCGCGGTGCGGGAACCCCGCACGCCGAGGTCGATGCCCTGTCGAAGCTCGGCCCGGACGCTGCCCGTGGGGCGACCGCCGTCGTGACCCTCGAGCCCTGCAACCACACCGGTCGCACCGGCCCCTGCTCGGAGGCGCTGATCGCGGCGGGCGTCGCGCGCGTCGTCTACGCGGTCGACGACCCCGGCGTGCACTCCTCGGGTGGCGGCGCACGCCTGCACGCCGCCGGCGTCGAGGTCGAGGCGGGCCTGCTCGCCGCGGACGGACTCGCCCTGCTCGACAGCTGGCTCACCGTGCAGCGACTCGGCCGCCCGCACGTCACCCTCAAGTGGGCGCAGTCCCTCGACGGCCGCGCCGCCGCCGACGACGGCACCAGCCAGTGGATCACGGGTCCCGACGCGCGCGCAGACGTCCACCGCCGCCGCAGCGACGCGGACGCGATCGTGGTCGGGACGGGGACGCTCCTGGCCGACGACCCCGCGCTCACGGCGCGCCGCCCCGACGGCTCGCTCTTCGAGGCGCAGCCGCGGCCCGTGGTGGTCGGCACGCGCGCCGTTCCCCAGGAGGCGCTCGTGCGGCGCCATCCGCGCCCGTTCCTGCAGGACGAGGGCGACGACCTCCCCGATCTGCTCGATCGTCTCCGCGAGCTCGGGGCGCAGCGCGTGTTCGTCGAGGGGGGACCGACGCTGGCCAGCGCGTTCCTGCGCGAGGGACTCGTCGACGAGATCCTCGTCTACCTCGCACCGACGCTGATCGGCGGCGGCAGGCTCGCCCTCGGCGACATCGGTGTGGCCACGATCGATGCCCAGCGCCGGCTGGACGTGACGTCCGTCGAACACCTCGGCCGCGATCTCCTCGTGATCGCGCGCCCGCTCACCACCACGGAGGAGACCCCCTGATGTTCACCGGGATCATCGAAGAACGCGGAACGATCACCGCCGTCGAGCCGTCGGGAGACGGCGTGCGACTCACGGTGCACGCCCCCCTGGCGGTCTCCGACGCGCAGCGCGGCGACTCGATCTCCGTCAGCGGCGTGTGCCTCACCGTGACCGAGCAGGGAGCGGACTGGTTCACCGCCGACGTGATGAAGCAGACCCTCGACATGTCCTCGCTCGGCGGGTTCGCCGTGGGCACCGAGGTCAACCTCGAGCGCGCGCTCGCCGCACACGCGCGCCTCGGCGGCCACATCGTCCAGGGCCATGTCGACGGCACGGGCGAGGTGCTGGAGGTGCGCCCCGGCGCGCAGTGGCGGGTCATCCGCATCTCCCTTCCCGCCGATCTCGCACCGCTCGTCGTCGACAAGGGATCGATCGGCCTCGAGGGCGTCTCACTCACGGTGTCCGCCGTGTCGGCCGCCGATGCCGCGGGCACGCAATCCGGGCCCACGTCCGGGCACTGGTTCGAGGTCTCGCTGATCCCCGAGACGCTCGACAAGACCACGCTCGGCGCCCTGGCCCCCGGCGCGCGCGTCAATCTCGAGACCGACATCCTGGCGCGCCACGTGCAGCGCCTCCTCGCCTTCCACCCCGACCACACCGAAGAAGGAGGCTCCCGATGAGCCTTGCGACCATCCCCGAGGCGCTGGACGCGCTGCGCGAGGGACGCCCCGTCATCGTCGCCGACGATGAGAACCGCGAGAACGAGGGCGACATCATCCTGTCGGCCGAACTGGCCACGCCCGAGTGGCTCGCATGGACCATCCGCTGGTCCAGCGGCTTCCTCTGCGCGCCCATGCCCGCCGACTGGGCCGACCGGCTCGACCTCCCCCCGATGGTCGCGGTCAACGAGGACAGCCGCGGCACCGCGTACACCGTCAGCGTCGACGCGGCCGACCGCGTCTCGACGGGCATCAGCGCCGCCGACCGGTCGCACACCCTGAATGTGCTCGCCGATCCCGCCTCGACCCCGTCGTCGGTCATCCGCCCCGGCCACATCCTTCCGCTGCGCGCCGTCGACGGCGGTGTCCGCGAGCGCGCCGGTCACACCGAGGCCGCGGTCGAGCTCATGAAGCTCGCGGGCCTGCAGCCGGTGGGCGCGATCGGCGAGGTCGTCGCCGAGGACGGCAGCATGATGCGCCTGCCCGGCCTCCTCGAGCTCGGCGAGCGCGAGGGCGTTCCGGTCATCACGATCGAGCAGCTCATCGCCCATCTCGACGGCGCGAGCGACGGTGCCACGGTAGCGGAGAAGGGTCCGCGTCGACGGGTGAGCCTGCGCGCCGAGGCCAAGGTCCCGACCTCGCACGGCTCGTTCCGCTTCCTCGCCTACAAGGACCGCATCACCGGGACCGACCACATCGCCGTGGTCTCGGGAGACCTGTCCGAGGACGCCGCCCTCGTGCGCGTGCACTCCGAGTGCCTGACCGGCGAGGCCTTCGGCTCGCTCAAATGCGAATGCGGACCGCAGCTGGACGCCGCGCTCGATGCGATCGAGCAGGACGGCGGCGTGGTCATCTACATGCGCGGCCACGAGGGCCGCGGCATCGGCCTCATCAACAAGCTCCGCGCCTACAGCCTGCAGGAGCGCGGTCTCGACACCGTCGACGCGAACCTCGCCCTCGGCCTGCCCGCCGATGCACGCGATTACGCCGCCGCGGCCGGCATCCTCGCCGACCTCGGCATCGAGCGGGTGCGCCTGCTCACCAACAACACCGACAAGGTCAACCAGCTGCGCGGACTGGGGCTCGACATCGTCGAGCAGGTGCCGCTGCTGGTCGGCGTCGGACCGAACAATCACCAGTACCTGGCCACCAAGGCCGAGCGCATGGGGCACATCATCGACGGCGCCGACCTCGACAACGCCCTGGAGTACTCCAACTCGCAGGCCGGATCTCAGGAGGAGCACGCATGAGCGGACACGGAGCACCGCAGACGGAGCGCATCGACGGCACGGGCCTGCGCGTCGTGGTCGTCGCCGGCACCTGGCACGACACGATCACCGACGGCCTGATCGCCGGAGCCGAACGCGTCCTGGAGGCCGCCGGCGCGTCCTGGCGCCTCGTGCGCGTTCCCGGCTCGTTCGAGCTGCCGGTCGCGAGCAAGGTGGCACTGGAGGCCGGAGCGGATGCGGTCGTCGCGCTCGGCGTGATCATCCGCGGCGGCACGCCGCACTTCGAGTACGTCTCCTCGGCCGCCACCGACGGCCTCACGCACGTCGCACTGGAGACCGGCAAGCCGGTCGGCTTCGGGGTGCTCACCCTCGACGACGAGGAGCAGGGCCTCGACCGCGCCGGCCTGCCGGGCTCGAAGGAGGACAAGGGCGCCGAGGCGGCCGACGCTGCGCTCCGCACGGCCCTGCTGCTGCGCGACCTGCGCGGCTGACCCGGCTCGGCTCCACCCCTATCCGGCTCGGCTCTCGGGCGTGCGCTCCCACGCCCGCACGCTGTGGACGAGCGCGGTCTTCGGATACCGGCCCGCGGGCGGGGCGACCTCGAACACGTCGAGCATGAGGAACAGCGGATAGTCCGGCGCCTGCGGCACGACCCGCACGACGGTGCCCTCGCAGCCGACGATCGTCTCACCGTCGCCCCAGATCACGGTCCAGGTGTGCCGGCGGCTCGCGTCGACGGGCACGGACACCGCCGCCATGTCAGTGGTCAGGCGCGCGTCGCCGTGCGCCTTGATCCCGACCCGGGCGCGCGTCTGGGGGCCGATCGCCTCGGCGTCGATCTCGAAGACGCAGATCTCCCCCGCTTCGGCCGGATCGCGATGCTCGGTCCCGACGAGCCAGACGGCCGTCATGCAGCCGAGGTCGCGACTCGCGCTGACCTCGACCTCGACGCGCCCCGCAGACGGGGCGAACAGGAGCCGCGTCTCGACCGCGGTGCGCACGGCGACGCCGTCGGGCCGATGCCGATGCGTCCCGATGGAGGAGCCGAGCGGACCGGAGAACATGCCGGACTGCAGGTTCGACACCCGCAGCGGCGCGTCCTCGGGCCGCCAGTCCGGCTGATCCTCCTCGATGCGCAGCTCGATCCCCCGGGCCACCGATCGGTACCTGGCCGCGGAGCGCTCCGGCGTCGTCCACTGCGGCAGGTAGTGCGGGACCCACCGATCCTCGGAAAGCGGTCCGTCGAAGTCCTCGACGAGATCGGCCTCACGGCCGGGAGGAGGCGGAAGCGGGTCACCGGGAGCGGTCATTCCCCCAGTGTGGCGTCCGCCTGCGACATATCCGCTCAACCTTCAGTTAGACTGAGGCCATGGAGATCCTGCGCCACGCCGTCGTCCTCGTCCACCTCGTCGGATTCGCCGTGCTCTTCGGCGCCTGGGTGGTGGAGGCCGCGGGCCAGCGCCGCATCACGCGCCTGCAGCACACCGGCCTCGCGATCGCAGCCGTCGCCGGACTCGCCCTGGCCGCACCCTGGGGCATCGAGTACGACCTGAACTACGTCAAGATCGCCACCAAGCTCGTCATCCTCCTCGTGATCGGCGCCCTGCTGGGGATCGGCGCCGCGCGCCAGCGCAAGGCCGGAAGCGTGCCCCCCGCGATCTTCTGGGGCATCGGCCTGCTCACCCTCGTCAACGCGGGCATCGCCGTCCTCTGGCGCTGACCGTCCGTCGCACAGACACCACCGCCCGTCGCATCTGCGGCGGGCGGTTCGTCGTCTCCGTCGGCGCTGGACCCGCCCCCGCCTAAGCTGGCACGTTGTCCGTCGGCGATCCGCCGGCCGCGACCGACCTTCCGAGCCGCCCCGCGCACACCCCGCGCGCCGCGCGACCCGCCCCGGCTCGTCCCACGAGGACCACGCATCTCGTTCCGCGTCAGTTCAGGTTCCTCATGTCACACATCGCCTCCCCGCCCGCCCCCGCCAACCCGCGCTCCCGCGTCATCACCGCGAGCCTCGTGGGCACCACGATCGAGTTCTACGACTTCTACGTCTACGCGACCGCGGCCGTCCTGGTCTTCCCCATCCTCTTCTTCCCGACCGGCGACGAGACGACCGCCCTGCTGTCGTCGTTCGCCGTCTTCGGCGCCGCCATGGTCGCCCGCCCGATCGGCGCCGTCGTCTTCGGCCACTTCGGCGACCGCTTCGGCCGGAAGGCGACGCTCGTCGCGTCGCTGCTCACGATGGGCATCGCCACCTTCCTCATCGGATGCCTCCCCACCTACGACAGCCTCGGCTGGTGGGCGGCCCTCCTGCTGCTGATCCTCCGCCTCTTCCAGGGGTTCGCGCTCGGCGGCGAATGGTCCGGCGCCGCGCTCGTGGCGACCGAGAACGCCCCGAAGGGCAAGCGCGCCTGGTACGGCACGTTCCCCCAGCTCGGCGCGCCGATCGGCTTCATCATCGCCAACACGGTCTTCCTCGTCATCAACTTCGCCCTGCCGCACCCCGATGGTCCGGCGCAGCGCTCGGAGGCGTTCCTCGAGTGGGGCTGGCGTGTGCCGTTCCTGTTCTCCGCGGTCATGGTCATCGTCGGACTCTGGGTTCGGCTGAAGCTCGTCGAGTCCGAGACCTTCGCCCGGGCCGAGCAGAGCGGCGCGATCCGGAAGTTCCCGCTCGGCGAGGTGATCCGGGGACACTGGCGTCAGCTCATCCTCGGCACCTTCATCATGCTGGCCACCTACGTGCTCTTCTACCTGATGACGAGCTTCACGCTCTCCTACGGCACGAAGGCGACCCTCGAGGGCGCACAGGCCGCCGCCGAGACGGCGGGCACCCCGTTCGATGCCGCCACCTACGTGGCGGGCCTCGGGTTCGGGTACACCGACTTCGTGATCATGCAGATCATCGGCGTCGTCTTCTTCGGCATCTTCACTCTCCTGTCGGGCCCGGTGGCCGACGCGATCGGCCGCCGGAAGCTCCTCCTGTGGATCACTGCCGGCATCGGCGTCTTCGGCCTGCTCTTCAACGTCTTCCTGCTGCCGCAGCTGGACCCGAAGTTCAGCGGGGCGCTCGTGCAGGCCTTCCTCATCTTCGGCTTCATGCTCATGGGGGCGACCTTCGGTCCCATGGGCGCGATCCTGCCGGAGCTGTTCCCGACGAACGTCCGCTACACCGGCTCGGCGATCTCCTACAACGTGTCGTCGATCCTCGGCGCCGCACTCGCGCCGATCGTCGCGGTGGCACTGTGGGCCGCGGCCGACGGGCAGCCGTGGCTCGTCGGCCTCTACCTGTCGGGTTCGGCCGTGCTGACCTTCATCGCCCTGTGGCTGTCGAAGGAGACGAAGGACGTCGAGTACGAGACCAACATCGGCCTCGGCGAGACGGCGTCGCTCTGACGCCGCCACGCCTCGGTCACGGGCCCCGGGACCTCGCGGTTCCGGGGCCCTTCGCCGTCGTCAGTCCAGGAAGAGGGCGCGCAGCCGCTTGGTCGTGAAGACGAGACCGATCGCGATCATCACGACGTAGTAGAGCACGTGCCACAGCATCCCGACGCTCAGGATGCCGGTCGTGAGCCCGCGGATGAGCTCGACCCCGTGCCACAGCGGGAGCGCCATGACGATCTGCTGCACCCAGCCCGGGTAGACCGAGATCGGATAGAAGGTCGCCGAGAAGAGGAACATCGGCAGGAGCACGAAGTTGATCCAGTCCATGTGCTGGAAGGTCTTCATGTAGCTCGTGATCGCCATGCCGACGCTGGCGAAGCCGAACGCGATGAGCAGCACCGCGGGCAGTGCCAGCACCGCGGTCCAGGCGAGGTTCAGTCCCATCACCTGCATGACGATCATGAACCCCGTCGCGTAGAGCAGGCCGCGCAGGAGCGCGTAGAGGATCTCGCCGAGGGCGACATCGAGCGGGCCGAGCGAGGTGGACAGCATGCCCTCGTAGAGCTTGCCGTAGTTGAGCTTGAAGAAGACGTTCCAGGTGGAGTCGTAGATCGCGCCGTTCATCGCCGACACCGCCAGGAGCGCCGGGGCGATGAAGGCGGCGTACTCGACGGTGACGCCCTGCGAGGTCTGCACGTCGCCGATGAGCGCGCCGAGGCCGATGCCCATCGACAGCAGATAGAACACCGGCTCGAAGAAGCCGGACAGGACGATGATCCAACTCGAGGACCGCGCGGCGATGAGCCCGCGCTGCACGACCGCGCCGGGGTTTCCCGCCCACAGGGCGCGGACTCCGCCGCGACGGACGGAGGTGTCGACGACGGCCGTCATTTCGCGAGCCTCTCGATGAAGATGCGGCGGCCCCAGAGGTATCCGAGGACCGTCAGCACGATGAGGTAGCCGACGTGGAAGACGACCTCGCCCGCGCCGACGGCCTCGCCGTAGGTCGCGATGCGGCCGAGCTCGGCGCCGTGCCACAGCGGCGAGATCCAGCCGATCCACTGGAGCCACACCGGCAGCGTGTCGAGCGGGTAGAAGGTGCCCGAGAACAGGAACATCGGCATGAAGAGGAAGCGCTGCACCAGCGCGAACTGGCCCTTGTCGTCTTCGATCGACCCGGCGTAGGCCATGAGGGGCACGCCGAATGCGAGACCCGCGGCGACGCCCGCAGGGATCGCCAGCCACCCCGTCGCCGGGGAGGGCACGGTCTCGACGAAGAGGTCGAAGATCCAGAGGAACAGGTAGTAGGCGCCGACGGCGACGAACATGCGGGCCGCCGCGCCGGCGATCACTCCGTGCGCGATCTGCGGGCTCGCCAGCGGCGAGGCGTTGAAGCCGTAGAAGTAGCGGCGCCATTTGAACCCCGCCATGACCGGGTAGGTCATCTCCTCCGACGCCACGGCGATGGCGGCGGTCACCAGCAGCGCGGGCGCGACGAAGACGAGGTAGTCCACCTCGTGCCCGCGGTCGACGACCGGCACCTGGATGAGCGCGGCGAGGCCGACCGCGAGGCCCAGCAGGTACATGATGGGCTGCCCCAGGGCGCCGACGATGATCGTCCAGCCGTAGGCGCGCATCGCGCGGATCATGTGCTCGGTGACGTACCAGCTGCCGAACCGCCGGGGCTTGCTCCCCCACTCCATGGCCTCGGCGCGCAGCTCGTCGAGGGTGGGATGCGTCGTCGTGCTCATTCGATCAGCGACCGTCCCGTGAGGCGCAGGAAGACGTCTTCCAGACTGGAGCGGCGCACGAGGCTCGTGATGGGGTGGAGCCCGGCCGAGGTCACTCGTTCCAGCGCGGCCTCGCCGTCGCCCGCGTAGATGAGCACCCGGTCGGGCAGCACCTCGACCCGGTCGCCGATCCCCTGCAGCTGCGCGGCGACCTGTTCGTTGCGATCGGAGCCGAACCGGACCTCGAGCACCTCGCGGCTGGAGTGCTCGCGGATGAGGGAGGACGGGGTCCCCTCGGCCATGATGCGGCCCTTGTCGACGACGATGAGGCGGTCGCACAGCTGCTCGGCCTCGTCCATGTAGTGCGTGGTCAGCACGAGCGTGGTGCCGCGCTCCTTGAGGCGGAACAGCCGATCCCACAGGACGTGCCGGGCCTGCGGGTCGAGTCCGGTCGTCGGCTCGTCCAGGAGCAGGATGCGCGGATCGTTGATGAGCCCGCGCGCGATCGTGAGCCGGCGCTTCATGCCGCCCGAGAGCTGGTCGACCTTGTTCTTGGCTTTGTCCTCCAGCTGTGCGAACGCCAGCAGCTCGTCGGCCTTCTGGTGGCAGACCTTTCCGGGCAGTCCGAAGTAGCGACCGTAGATGTAGAGGTTCTCGCGCGCGTTGAGCTCGCCGTCCAGGTTGTCCTGCTGCGGGACGACGCCGAGTCGCGAGCGGATCTCGGGGCCGTAGCGGTCGGGGTCGAGACCCAGGATCTCGAGGTCGCCGGAGGTGCGGGTCGACACGGCGCCGATCATCTTCATGGTCGTGGACTTGCCGGCGCCGTTGGGCCCGAGGAGGCCGAAAGACTCCCCCGGCGCCACCTCGAAGCTCAATCCGTCGACGGCGAGGAAGTCGGGCTTGCCTTTGACCTTGTAGGCCTTGACGAGGTTCTGGGCGGAGATCACGGGCTGGGGCACCGGACCACACTATCCGGCGCCTCCGACACGGTCGGCACGGCCCGCGGTCCCGCCCCGCTGACCGCACTGATGCAGAACGGAGGGGAAACAGAGGGAAGAACGGAGGGAAGATAGAGGCAGGGCAGCGTCGCCCCGGATCACCCGCATCTCCTCTGAGGACGCACCTCCATGTCATCTGCCACGCGTGGCCGCCGCCGCCCCTCCGCCGACGACGGCCCCCGGGCGAGCCTCCGCCAGCTCCTGCCCTTCCTCCTCGAGCACACCCGCGTGCTCGTCCTCGTCGCGGTGCTGAGCATCGTGGGCGCCGTCGTCACCTTGGCTCAGCCGGTGCTGGTCGGCCAGGTGATCGAACGCGTGCAGGCCGGTGAGACCCTCGGCGTCCTCGTGTGGATCATCGTCGCGCTCGTCGTGGTCGCGTCCGTCGTAGCGGGCTATCAGCACTACCTGCTCCAGCGCACCGGCACAGCGGTGGTGTACTCCAGCCGCCGCAAGCTCATCGCCCGCATCCTGCACCTTCCGATCGGCGAGTTCGACGCCCGTCGCACGGGTGACCTCGTCTCTCGCGTGGGCACCGACACGACGCTCCTCTACGCCGTGCTGACGCAGGGACTCGCGGACGCCGTGGGCAACGCGCTCATCTTCGTCGGCGCGATCCTGGCGATGGCGTTCATCGACCCGATCCTCCTCGTCGCGATCGTGGTCGTCCTCGGTCTCGCCCTGACGGCCGTCGTGCTCCTGAGCGGCCGCATCCGCACCGCGACGCGGCAGCAGCAGGAGAAGGTCGGCGAGCTCGCCTCGGGCGTCGAGCGCGCGATCGGCTCGATCCGCACGGTGCGCGCCGCGGGCGCCACGGCTCGCGAAGCCGCCGACGTGACCGCCCGCGCGACCGAGGTGTACGGCATCGGCGTGCGGATCGCGAAGGTGTCGGCGCTCGTCGTGCCCGTGGCCGGCGTGGCTCTGCAGGCGTCGCTGCTCGTGGTGCTCGGCTTCGGCGGCTTCCGCGTCGCCGACGGAGCGATCACCATCGCGCAGCTGGTCACCTTCGTCATGTTCCTCTTCCTGCTGATCGGCCCCCTGGGCACCCTCTTCGGGGCGATCACCTCGGTGAATCAGGCCCTGGGAGCGCTCGGGCGCATCCAGGAGGTGCTCGATCTGCCGCGCGAGACCGACGACGACGAGCGCGTCGCGGCGGCGCTGACCGCCGACACCGGCACGATCGGCGTGGCCGGCGAGCCGGGCGCCGGTGCGGTGCCGGCGATCGAGTTCCGGGACGTGCGCTTCTCGTACCCCGCCGCGGTGGTCGCCGCGCGTCGCACGGCGGAGGACGCCGCCCGGCGCGCCCTCTCCGACGCGCACGTCGCGCCGGCGGCGGTCGAGGTCGCGCCGGTCGCGGACGGCGAGGTGCTGAGCGGGGTGTCCTTCTCGGTGCCGCGCGGTGCCCGTGTCGCCCTCGTCGGGCCCTCCGGCGCCGGCAAGTCGACGACCCTCGCCCTCATCGAGCGGTTCTACGATCCCACCGCCGGCGCGATCCTCCTCGACGGCGTCGACGTGCGGGCCATCGACCGCGACCGCCTGCGCGCGCAGCTCGGCTACGTCGAGCAGGACGCGCCGACCCTCGCCGGGACGATCGCCGACAACCTGCGCCTCGCTTCACCGGGCGCGACTGAAGAGGACTGCGAGCGGGTGCTCCGCGCCGTCAACCTCGGCGCGGTGCTCGATCGCGACCCACGGGGCCTCGACGCCCCGGTGGGCGAGGCCGGTGTCATGCTGTCCGGCGGCGAGCGTCAGCGCCTCGCGATCGCCCGGGCCCTGCTGGCCGCGCCTCCCATCCTGCTGCTGGACGAGTCGACCTCGTCGCTGGACGGTCTCAACGAGCAGCGGATGCGCGAGGCGATCGACGCCGTCGCGACCGGGCGGACGCTCATCGTGATCGCGCACCGCCTGTCGACCGTCGTCGACAGCGACCTCATCGTCGTGCTCGACGGCGGCGAGGTCGTCGGCCAGGGGACGCACGCCGAGCTCGTGGCGACCGTGCCGCTGTACCGCGACCTCGCCGCGCACCAGCTCCTCACCTGACCGCCCCGCCCCGTCGCTCCCCGCCCGACCCGCGGCCCGTCCGCGAGCCGACAAGCTTCTGCCCAGCCGACACCCTGTTGCACGCGCGCCGCATGTCGGCTCGTCACAAGCTTGTCGGCTCGGCGGAGGTGGAGGGGGCGGACGCGCGGGAGGGAGGAGTCCCGCCGCGTCAGCGCGCGGCGAGGTTCAGCCGGTAGCGCAGCGCCGCCAGCTCGGCGTAGAGCGCAGCCGGCACCCGGCCGCCGAACGTCGAGAAGAACTCCTCGGTGAGGTCGGCCTCCTGCAGCCACAGCGCCGGGTCGACCTCGAACAGCTCGTCGAGGTCGGCCTGCGGCACGTCGATCCCGTCGACGTCGATGTCGTCGGTGTGCGGGAGCCGGCCGATCGGGCTGTCCTCGGCGCCCACCGACCCGTCGATGCGGCGGATGATCCACTCGATCACGCGGGCGTTGTCGCCGAAGCCGGGCCAGAGGAAGCGTCCATCGGCGCCCTTGCGGAACCAGTTCACCTGGAAGATGCGCGGCGCACGGTCGAACCGGAGCGACTGGCCGACCTTCAGCCAGTGCGCGAAGTAGTCGGCCATGTTGTAGCCGCAGAAGGGCAGCATCGCGAACGGGTCGCGGCGGAGCTCTCCGACGGTGCCCTCGGCGGCGGCCGTGCGCTCCGAGGAGATGTTCGCCCCGAGGAAGACGCCGTGCGTCCAGTCGGTCGCCTCGAGCACGAGCGGCACGTTGGTCGCCCGGCGTCCGCCGAAGAGGATGGCGTCCAGCGGCACGCCCTCGGCGGCATCCCAGTCCGGGGCGATCTGCGGGCACTGGCCGGCGCTGACGGTGAAACGCGAGTTCGGGTGCGCGGCCGGACGGCCGGACGCGGGCGTCCACGCGTTCCCCTCCCAGTCGGTGAGCTCGGCCGGGACGTCGTCGGTGAGCCCCTCCCACCACACGTCGCCGTCGGGACGGAGCGCGACGTTGGTGAAGATCGTGTTGCCCCACAGGGTCTCGACGGCCGTCACGTTGGTCGACTCGCCGGTGCCCGGCGCGACGCCGAAGAAGCCCGCCTCGGGGTTGATCGCCCAGAGCCGCCCGTCCTCCCCCGGACGCAGCCATGCGATGTCGTCGCCGAGCGTCTCCACCCGCCACCCGGGGATCGTCGGGCGGAGCATCGCGAGGTTCGTCTTGCCGCACGCCGAGGGGAACGCGGCGGCCAGGTGGTAGGCGCGACCCTCCGGGCTGATGACGCGGATGAGGAGCATGTGCTCGGCGAGCCATCCCTCGTCGCGACCGATGACCGACGCGATGCGCAGCGCGAAGCACTTCTTCGCCAGAATCGCGTTGCCGCCGTAGCCGGAGCCGAACGACCAGACCTCCAGCGTCTCGGGGAAGTGCACGATGTACTTCTCGTCGTTGCAGGGCCAGGCGGCGTCCTGCTCCCCCGGGGCCAGCGGCGCGCCGACGGAGTGGACGGTCTTGACCCAGGGCTTCCCGGCGGCGATCTGCTCGAGGACCGAGGTGCCGACCCGCGTCATGATGCCGATGGAGGTCACGGCGTAGGCGGAGTCGGTGATCTGCACCCCGATGTGCGACAGCGGGCCGCCCACGGCGCCCATCGAGAAGGGCACCACGTACATCGTCCGCCCGCGCATCGAACCCTCGAACAGCGGCATCAGGGTCGCGCGGATCTCGTCGGGGGCGATCCAGTTGTTGGTGGGGCCGGCGTCCTCCTCGCGCTCCGACGCGATGAAAGTGCGGCCCTCGGTCCGGGCGACGTCGCTCGGGTGGGAGCGGGCGAGGTACGAACCCGGCCGCCACTCGGGGTTGAGCCGGATGAGCTTGCCCTCGTCGACCTGCTGACGCAGCAGCGCGTCGTTCTCGGCGCGCGAGCCGTCGACCCAGTGGATGCGCGCCGGCTGGGTGAGCGCGGCGATCTCGTCGACCCAGGCCCGCAGCTCCGCGAGACCGGCGCTCTCGGCCGGCGCGCGACCGAAGGCGGCGGCGTCGTGACCGTGCGGACGCGGACCGCCGTCCGTGCGCGGTGCGACGGGGCGGGTGAAGAGGTCTGCGAGGGCCATGTCGATCTCCTTCGATGAAGCGGGCTGCGGCTCGGTCCGTACCCCCACTATCCCTCGCATTCCGGCGCACTTTCGGGCCTCTCCGGCGTCAAGAAGCGCGATTCTTTCGATATGCTCAAGGAATGCCCACCGCGCTGGAACTGTCGACCCTCGGCCACCGCATCCGCCACCAGCGGGTCTCCCACGGCTACACCCTCGATGAGCTCGGCGCCCTCGTCGGCGTCGCCGGGAGTCAGCTGAGCCTCATCGAGAACGGCAAGCGCGAACCCAAGCTCTCGCTGCTGCAGGCGATCGCCACGGCGACGGGCACCGACGTGACCGACCTCCTGTCGACCGAGCCGCCCAACCGGCGGGCGGCGCTGGAGCTCGAACTGGAGCGGGCGCAGACGAGCCCCGTGTTCCGCCGGCTCGGCATCCCGCCCCTGCGCGTGACCCGCACGATGACCGACGAGACGATCGAGTCGGTGCTCGCCCTGCATCGCGAGCTGCACCGCCGCGAGCGCGAGGCCATCGCGACCCCGGAGGAGGCCCGGCGGGCCAACACCGAGCTGCGACTGAAGCTCCGGGAACGCGACAACTACCTCGCCGACATCGAGCGGCTCGCCGAGAAGCAGCTGAAGTCCGCGGGGCACACCACCGGGGCCCTCACCCACCGGACGGTCAGCATCATGGCCGAGCAGCTGGGCTTCGAGCTCATCTACGCCAACGACCTGCCGCACTCCGCCCGCTCCGTCACCGACCTCGAGAACGGCCGCATCTACCTGCCGCCCGCCTCGATCCCCGGAGGGCACGGGCTGCGCTCGATGGCGCTGCAGGCGATGGCGCACCGACTGCTCGGCCACACGCCACCCACCGACTACGCCGATTTCCTGCAGCAGCGGCTCGAGATCAACTACTTCGCGGCGTGCTGCCTCATGCCCGAGACGGCGTCGGTGGCCTTCCTGACGCAGGCCAAGAAGGACCGCAATCTCGCCGTCGAGGACTTCCGCGACGCGTTCGGGGTCACCCATGAGGCGGCCGGGATGCGCCTGACGAACCTCCTCACCCAGCACTTCGGCATCCGCCTGCATTTCCTGCGGGTCGACGGCTCGGGAGCCATCAGCCGCGTGTACGAGAACGACGAGCTGCCGCTGCCGATGGATGTCACCGGTTCGGTCGAGGGGCAGATCGTCTGCCGGAAGTTCGCGGCGCGGTCCTCGTTCGGCGAGCAGAACCGCACCACGGAGCAGTACCAGTACACCGACACCCCCGCGGGCACCTTCTGGTGCTCCAGCCAGACCGGGACGACCTCGGACGGCGAGTTCTCGATCACCGTCGGCGTGCCGTTCGACGATGCGCGCTGGTTCCGCGGCCGCGAGACGCAGAAGCGCGCGATCTCGACCTGCCCCGACGAGAGCTGCTGCCGCCGGCCCGACGCGGAGCTCACCCGCCGCTGGGAGGGCAAGGCCTGGCCGAGCGCGCGCGTGCACATGCAGATGTTCTCGCCGCTCCCCCGCGGCGCCTTCCCCGGCGTCGACGACGGCGAGGTCTACGCGTTCCTCGACCGCCACGCGCAGGGCTGAGCCTCCCCGCGCTCGTCCCACTCCCCGCACGGCATGTCCCACTCCCGGCAGGGCATGTCCCATTTCCGGTCGCCGGAAGGCCGCCGATGCGACCGGAAGTGGGACATGCCGAGCGCACCGCGGAGGTTGGAATCGGCGGGCGCCCGGGTGTACTCTCTCGCAAGTGAGGTTCGCCTAACCTAACGTCGCTCGGCCACATGCCGCCGCGGCGGAGGACTGCAACGGGGCAGCGGCACCGGCCTCGCATCCGCCACACCCGAAACGACCCCGTGCTCGCCACTTTCCTCATCGGCCTCCGCGAAGGCCTCGAAGCCGCCCTCGTCGTCGGCATCCTCGTCGCCTACCTCACGCGCATCGACCGCCGCGACGTGCTCCCCCGGCTGTGGGCGGGAGTCGGTCTCGCGGTCGCGCTGGCCCTCGTCATCGGCGCGGTGCTGACCTTCGGCTCCTACACGCTCACGTTCCAGGCTCAGGAACTCATCGGCGGGCTGCTGTCGCTGCTGGCGGTCGGCATGGTCACGTGGATGATCTTCTGGATGCAGCGGACCGCCCGGACGATGAAGGCGACACTCGAGGGCGGCATCGACCGGGCCCTCGCGACGGGCGGGCTCTGGGGCATCGTCGTCATCGGATTCGTCTCGGTCGCTCGCGAGGGCATCGAGACGACGCTGCTGCTGTGGTCGATGGTGCAGTCGTTCGGGGATGCGCCGGCGGCGCTCCTCGGCGCCGTCCTCGGGCTCGTCGCGGCGGTGCTCCTCGGCTGGCTGCTCGCCCGCGGCATGGTGCGGCTGGACCTCCGCCGCTTCTTCGCGTGGACGGGCGCCTTCCTCGTCATCGTCGCCGCCGGCGTGCTCGCGTACGCGATCCACGATCTGCAGGAGGCGAGCGTCCTGCCGGGACCCTTCTCGGCGTCCGCTCCGCTCGATCCCGCCACCGGGGCGGTCGCCGTGGGAGTCGCCGGGCTCCCGTTCGGCTGGGCCTTCGACGTCAGCGCCACGGTCACCCCGGGAGGCTGGCCGGCCGCCGTCCTCCAGGCCACGGTCGGCTTCATGCCGCGGATGACCTGGCTGCAGGTGATCGCCTGGGCGATCTACATCGTCGCCGTCGGCTCGTTCTTCGTCCGCGGTCTGCGCCGCCGCCCGTCCCCGGCGAAGGACGCCGCGGACACCGCGACGCCTTCGGTCCCCCCTTCCCCTTCCCGCGCACCTCAAGGAGCATCATGATCCGTATCCCTGATCTGACCGTCGGCGCCGCACGGACCCTCAGCGCCCTCGCCGTCGTCGGAGTCGCCTCCCTGGCCCTGGCCGGCTGCGTCGCGAAGACCGACGTGACCGCCGCCGATGCGCTGACGGTCACCTCGACCGACACGGCGTGCGACGTCTCGACCGGCTCGGCGACCAGCGGCACCCTGACCTTCGACGTCGCCAACGACAGCTCGCAGGTGACGGAGTTCTACCTGCTCGCGGAAGACGGGCTCCGCATCGTCGGCGAAGTGGAGAACATCGCACCGGGCGCCTCACGCACCCTGACGGTCGTGGCCCAGCCGGGCGAGTACTTCACGCTCTGCAAGCCCGGCATGGTCGGCGAGGGCGTCGGCCGCGCCGGGTTCTCGGTCTCCGGCGACGCGGTCGCCGCGACCGGCGACGACGCCGAGCAGAAGCAGCAGGCGGTCGATCTCTACGCCGCCTTCGTCAAGGACCAGGTCGAGCAGCTCGTCCCCGCCGTCGACGACTTCGTCGCGGCGTACGAGTCCGGCGACGACGAGGCGGCACGCGCGCAGTTCCCGCAGGTGCGCGCGTTCTACGAGCGCATCGAGCCGGTCGCCGAGTCGCTCGGCGACCTCGACCCCCGCATCGACTACCGCGAAGTGGACGCCGTGGCCGAAGGCCTCGACTGGACCGGGTTCCATCGCATCGAGAAGGACCTGTGGGTGCCCGCGAAGGACGCGCTGAACGCCGACGGCGAGACGCCCGCCTGGCAGGACTGGGCCCCCTCGACGGATGCCGAGCGCGCCGCGTTCGGCGACCAGCTCATCGCCGACGTCGCCGAGCTCAACGACTACGTGCACTCCGCCGACTTCCAGGCGGCGCTGGACGCACAGGGGGTCGCGGGGATCTCCAACGGCGCGATCGCGCTGCTCGACGAGGTCGCCACCGGCAAGATCACGGGCGAGGAGGACTGGTGGTCGGGCACCGACCTCTGGGACTTCGCCGCCAACGTCGAGGGCTCGAAGATGGCGTTCTCGCTGGCGCGGGACTTCGCCGTCGCGAAGGGCGACGAAGGCGCGGCGCTGGCCGCGCAGATCGACGAGGGCTACGACGCGCTGAACGCCGCGCTCGCCACCCACGGCTCGCTCGCCGAGGGCTTCGTCACCTACGGTGAGCTCACCGACGAGGACAAGCGGGAGCTCACCGACCTGCTGAACGCCCTGGCCGAGCCGCTGTCGCAGCTCACCTCGACCGTCCTGGCGTGAGCGTGGAAGAGGGTGCCGGTCGCACCGAAGACGGGGCAGTGGACGGGGTGGCGGCGTCCGGGCTGAGCCGTCGCGGCCTGTTCGGCCTGGCCGCCGGCGTCGGGGCGGCCGGGCTCGCCCTCGGCGCCGGTGCGGGCTCGGCGGCGGGCGTCGCCGTCGGTCGCAGCCGGGAGCAGGAGGGCGCGGCATCCGTCCACGACTTCTTCGGGGAGCACCAGGCCGGGATCACGACGCCGGTGCAGGACCACCTGCACTTCGCATCGTTCGACATGATGGCCCGCACCGACCGGGCCGATCTCGTCTCCCTCCTGCAGGACTGGAGCTACGCCGCGGCGCGCATGACGCAAGGGCTGGACGTCAGTGCGACCGGTGCCGTCGGCGGCTCCCCCGAGGCACCGCCGGACGACACCGGCGAGGCGCTCGGACTGCCGGCGTCGGGTCTCACGATCACCTTCGGGTTCGGGCCCACGCTGTTCGAGACCTCCGACGGGGAGGATCGGTACGGCCTCGCCGCGCGGCGCCCCGCCCTGCTGGAGCGGCTGCCGGCGTTCCTCGGCGACGACCTCGACCCCGGTCGCTCCCACGGCGACCTGTGCATCCAGGCGTGCGCCGACGATCCGCAGGTCGCCGTGCACGCCCTGCGCAACCTCAGTCGGATCGCGTTCGGGCGCGCACGGCTGCGGTGGTCGCAGCTGGGCTTCGGCAAGACCTCGAGGACCACTTCGGCGCAGGCGACTCCCCGGAACCTCTTCGGCTTCAAGGACGGCACGGCGAACATCCTCGCCGACGACCACGAGGCCCTTGCGGAGCATGTGTGGGTCGACGAGCGCGACGAGCCGGCGTGGCTGGCGGGCGGCTCGTACCTCGTGGCCCGGCGGATCGCGATGCTCATCGAGACCTGGGACCGGGTCCGGCTCGCGGAGCAGCAGCGGATCGTCGGGCGCGACAAGGGCGAGGGGGCGCCGTTGTCGGGCGGGGCGGAGGCGACGGCGCCGGATTTCGCGGCCACGGATGCCGGGGGCTCCCCCGCGATCGACGTCGCCTCGCACATGCGGCTCGCCCATCCCGAGACCAACGGCGGCATCCGGATCCTCCGCCGCGGCTACAACTTCGTCGACGGCAACACCGAGCTCGGCCGGCTCGATGCGGGGCTGTTCTTCCTGTCGTACCAGCGCTCGCCCGCGCAGTTCATCGCGCTCCAGCGCTCGCTGTCGACGGACCTCATGAACGAGTACCTGCGCCATGTCGGCTCGGGGATCTGGGCGATCCCGCGCGGCGCGGCGCCCGTGTCCTACGTCGGCGCCGAGCTGTTCGCCTGAACCGCGAGGGGCGCGCTGCGGAGGCGATCTGCGCTGCGGAGGGTCGCTGACGGCGCCCCACCCTCCGCTGCACCGATCCCCTCCGTCGTGCCGTCCGAGCGGGGAGGATTCCCGCTCAGCCCGTGATGAAACGGGCGAAGCGGGTCAGAGCGAGGTCGACGTCGTCGGGATCCGCGTCGGCGAACAGTTCGGGCACCGGAGCGAGGCGGTGCCTGCCGACGGCCACCGAGTGCGACCAGACGCCGACGATCTCGCCCTCGGCGACGAGGACCGGCTTCACGATCCCGTTCATGCTCGGACCGATCCGCTGGGTGAACTCCGGTGCGCACGGGATCGTCCTGTCGGCGTAGGACAGGTAGTACTCCTCGAACGGCGGCAGCGCGCGCACCGGGTCGACGGGGACTCGGCGCGGCGCGGGGCCGGCGGCCACGAAGAGCCCCTCCTCGACCTCGACGACACGATCGCCCGCGCCCTCGCGCGCCTGGAGCGACAGGCCCTTGGGGAGCCCCGCCCACCAGCCGAAGTCGTCGAGGCCCGCGGGCGCGTGGCTCCGGCTGTACCGGACGAACAGCTCCGCGAGCGGGTCGGCAGGCGCGTGCGCCTCGAGGATCCACTCCTCCGGCGCGACGACGTACTGATCCCGCGTGGGACCGCCCTCCCGCGGCACGACCGGCCCGAGGACGACGACCAGTCGCAGCGCGAGCGCCGAGAAGATGTGGTTTCCGCGCATGCCGGACGGATCGATGCCGGCTCCCGACAGGACGGCGCCGAACTCCGGACGCGTGATCCGATTGCCGCCCGCGAGCGCCGGACGCACCGCCCGCTCGGCGCGGGTCAGCATGTCGGCGTCGATGCCCAGGCCCCGATGGATCCCCGCGTACTGTCTCGTCTGCCGTTCCGCGGTGACCCGCAGGATCCACGCGAGGTCGCGCGCCGGGAGGATGTGGAGGGTGCCCCGCTGGGTCCATGAGCGGACGAGACCGCCCGGCTCCGCGAACGCCGCATCGACCTCGCTCAGGGTCGGCTGCCCTTTCGCGCGGGCCGCGAGCGCCCACCGCCCGCCCCAGAACTCCTGCGCCTGCGTCGCGGTCATGTGGGAGGCCGCCTCGGCGACGGATGCCGCGGGGGCGCTCAGCCGATGATGACGCAGTCGCTCGCTGCGCAGCCGGTCGACGTCCATCCCGCCAGCATGTCCCACTTTCGGCATCAGTTGTCCCACTTTCGGTCGCCCGAGCACGTGCGAACCGACCGAAAGCGGGACAGGCGGGCTCGGAACAGCGCCCGCACCGGATCGTATACACTCGCACTGTCCGACGGCCACGGTCGTCGGTGCTCGGAAAAGGGGCACGCAGCCGCACGACGCCGACGTCGCGCGAGCGAGACACATACGGCCTCACATCCGTCCCGTCTTCGCTGGAGCTCCCATGCCCACCGTCTCGGCGCACGTCGCGCACACCCTCGCCCACCACATCGACCACGTGTTCGGGGTGATGGGCAACGGCAACGCCCACTTCCTCGACGCCCTCGAACGCTCCACGGCCGTGTCGTTCACCGCCGTGCGGCACGAAGCGGGCGGCGTCGTCGCCGCCGACGCCTACCACCGCGCCGGCGGCGGGCTCGCCGCCGCCACCGCGACGTACGGCGCCGGGTTCACCAACACCCTCACGGCGCTCGCCGAGGCCGTGCAGGCGCACGTGCCGCTCATCCTCGTCGTCGGCGACGAACCCACCTCGGGTCCGCGCCCGTGGGACGTCGACCAGATCGCACTCGCCTCCGCCGTCGGTGCCCGCACCTACACGGTCGGTCGGGCGGATGCGGCGGCGACCACTGTCATCGCCATCGAGCACGCGCTCTCGTACCGGGTGCCGACGGTGCTCGCGATTCCCTACGACGTCGCGAAGCTCGACGCGGGACCGGTGCCCGACGCTCCCGCCCCCACGCTTCCCGCTCCCCTCGCCCCGTCGCCGTTCGCGCAGGCCGCGATCGCCGACCTCGCCGGAGCCCTGGCCCGGGCGGAGCGTCCGCTGCTGCTCGCCGGCCGCGGCGCGTGGGTCGCGGGCGCGGGAGAGGCGCTCGGCCGGCTCGCGGACGCGACCGGCGCACTCACGGCGACCACCGCACTCGGCCGCGGCATCTTCCCCCGCGCCGCGTTCGACCTCGGCGTGACGGGCGGCTTCGGCGCCGACGGCGCAATGGAACTCATCCGCACCGCCGACGTCGCCGTGGTCTTCGGCGCCGGTCTCAACCAGTTCACGATGCGCTTCGGCGAGCTCTTCGCCCCGGGGACGCGCGTCGTGCAGGTCGACGTGGCACCGGCCGCGACGCATCCCCACGTCGGCGGCTTCATCCGCGGTGACGCGGCGGTCGTGGCGTCCGCTCTCGCCGACGCTCTCACGGACGCCGCCCCGTCGGGCTGGCGGGAGTCCGTCGACCTCGCGCCCCTGCGCGCGCGCGACGCCGGCGACGCCCTCGCGCCCGACGGCCGGCTCGACCCCCGCTCGGTCGCGGTGCGGATCGGCGAGCTGCTCGAGGGGGCTCCATCGACCCGCGACCGCGTCGTGGTGTCCGACGGCGGCCACTTCGTCGGGTGGGCGAACATGTACTGGCCGGTCGCCTCGCCCGACCGCATGCTGATGGTCGGCACCGCGTACCAGTCGATCGGGCTCGGGTTCCCCTCGGTGCCGGGCGCCGCGCTCGCGAAACCAGATGCCACCGTGGTGCTCACGACAGGCGACGGCGGCGGACTCATGGCGCTCGCCGACCTGGAGTCCGCGGTGCGGGTCGCCGCCGGCCGCGGCCTCGCCGTGGTGTGGAACGACGCCGCCTACGGCGCGGAGGTGAACCTCTACGGCCTGCAGGGCCTCGCGCGGGGGCCCATGCTCATCCCCGAGGTCGACTTCGCGGGCCTCGCCCGCTCGGTCGGCGCCGAGGGTGTCGTCGTGCGGGAACTGGCCGACCTCGACGTTCTCGCGGATTGGGCGGTGCGTCCGGCATCCGGGCGTCCGTTCCTGCTGCTGGACTGCCGCATCTCCGGCGAGGTGATCGCGCCGTACCAGGAGGAGATCATCCGCGTGAACAGCTGAGGTGTTGTCCCACTCGCTGTCCCGCGGGGGCGAAAGCAGGCTGGACCGCAACCTACGCCGGGCGGCGGAGGCCGAACCGGCCATCTGTCCTGCTTTTGGCACCGCCGCGAGCGGGACAAGCCGGCGGCGCTACCGCACCGGCAGCAGCACTGCGTCGAAGAAGGCCGCGAGCTCGGCGGTCGCCGTGAGGGGCAGGACCGCCGCGACGTACTGGTCGGGCCGCACCACGACCACCACACCCTCGCGCGACAGGCCGCGCTCGGCGAAGATGTCCACCGCGTTCCAGACCGTCGGTCCGGCGGCGAACACCTTCTCGTCGTCGACGAGTCCGAGCGGACCGGACGCCGGACGGAACACCGACGGCACGCGGGCGACGTCGACGTCCTCGAACCCTTCGGGATAGACGACCTTCACGTCGAAGAGGGCATCGGCATCCTCGTCGTCCCGCGTGAAGCGTCGCACGGGCGACTCCGCCGACGACCCCAGCCACTCCGCCCACGCATCCAGCGCGGGGTGCGCGCCCCCGGACGCCGCAGGGTCGGCGAAGGCGTAGATCCGCCAGCGACCGTCGGCCTTCGCGTGATGCCCGAGGTGGACGACGTTGCCGTCGGCGACGAGGGTGACCGGGGCGCTCTGGAACCGCTTGCCGACCGGGAACCCTTCCGCGAGCGCCTGGTGCGCGTCCGTGCCGACGATCGCCGACGGCCCGTACTGCGTCATGAACCCCGACGGGAACTCGGCCGTCGCGAGATAGTACGTCGCGAGGTCCTGCGGGTCGGAGATCTCCTCGGGCTTGCGCGCCATCAGGGACGACCACTCGCGGTCGAAGTCGATGAGCTGCTGCGCCACGGGGCGTCGCTCGGCGCCGTAGGTCGCGAGGAGCGACGCGGGACTGCGGCCGGTGAGCACCGAGCCGAGCTTCCAGCCGAGGTTGAACGCGTCCTGCATCGACACGTTCATCCCCTGCCCGGCCTTCGCGCTGTGGGTGTGACAGGCGTCGCCGGTGAGGAAGACCCGCGGGTCGCGGTCATCGTCCAGCGCGTCGTCGAACCCGTCGGTGACGCGGTGCCCGACCTCGTAGACGCTGTGCCAGGCAACCTGCTTCACGTCGATCGAGTACGGGTGGAGGATCTCGTTCGCTCGCCGGATGATCTCCTCGATCGGTGTCTGGCGCACGCGGTGGTCGTCGTCGGCGGCGACGGCGCCGAGGTCGATGTACATGCGGCTGAGATAGCCGCCCTCGCGCGGGATGTGGAGGATGTTCCCCGCCTCGGCGTTGATCGCGCACTTGATGCGCCAGTCCGGGAAGTCGGTGGTGACGAGTACGTCCATGACACCCCACGCGTGCTGGGAGATGTCGCCGACATGGCGGCGGCCGATCGCCTCGCGCACTCCGCTGCGCGCCCCGTCGCATCCGGCCACGTACTTGGCGCGCACCGTCCGCTCCTCGCCGGCATGCTCCCCCGCGACGTGCCGCAGCCGCACCTCGACGGGGTACTCCCCCGACTCGTGGACGGTGAGCCCGACGAACTCGATGCCGTAGTCGGGCACGATCCGGCCGGGGCCGTGGGCGGCGGCCTCGGCGAAGTAGTCGAGCACGCGGGCCTGGTTGACGATCAGGTGAGGGAACTCGCTGATCTGGTACGCGTAGTCCGCCGTGCGCGACCGACGCACGATCCGGGCCGGATCGTCGGGGTCGGGGCCCCAGAAGTTCATCCAGCCGATGTTGTAGGCCTCCGCGGTGATCCGCTCGGCGAACCCGAAGGCCTGGAAGGTCTCGACGCTGCGCGGCTGGATGCCGTCGGCCTGCCCGAGGACGAGCCGGCCGTCCCGCCGCTCGATGAGGCGGGTCACCACCGTGGGGTACTGCGACATCTGAGCGGCGAGCAGCATGCCCGCGGGCCCTGAGCCCACGATGAGCACGTCGATCTCGTCCGGCAGATCGGCGGGCCTGTCCACGCCGGTGCCGGCGGAGGGCTGGATGCGGGGGTCGCCCGAGACGTACCCGTGGTGGTGGAACTGCATCGTCTTCGATCCTTTCCCGACGTCGCGGTCGGGGCTGCTGCCATCATCTCGCGGATTCGGCCTCGTCGCGGATGAGGCCGGGTGCGGATTCGGCCTATCGCGGATTCGGAGAATGCAACCGGATTCGGAGCCGGACGCCGAGTGGCTCCGAATCCGGTGCGATCCTCCGGAACTGGGACGGTTCGCGATCCGCGAAGGGCGGGGTCAGGCCCTCGCGAAGCCCCGGATGGGGCTCACGGCCTGCTCGGCCTCGTGGTCGGGGCCGAGGGGGATGCCGCTGCGGTCGCGCAGCAGCAGCGTCGCGATCAGCCCCAGGACGGTCATGCCCGCGAGGTACCAGGTGACGGCGTCCGTCGAGCCGGTCCGCTGCACGAGCCAGGTGGCGATCGACGGCGCGAAGGCGCCACCGAGGATCGCACCGATCGCGTACGAGATCGAGACGCCCGAGAAGCGGATCGACGCCGGGAACAGCTCCGCGTAGAGCGCTGCCTGCGGCCCGTAGGTGAACCCGAGGCCCACCGTGAGGATCACCAGACCCGCCGTCAGGAGCGCGATCTCGCCGGTGTTGACGAGCGGGAACAGCAGGAGCACGCCCACGAGCTGCAGCACCCAGCCGATGATGTAGGTGGTGCGTCGGCCGAGACGGTCCGACAGCCAGCCCGCGACCCACGTGAAGACGAGCCACGAGACGGCCGAGAGGGTGACCGCCCACAGCACGTCCGAGGTGGCCAGGCCGATGGGACCCTTCGGGTCGGTGGCGTACCGCTGGATGTATCCGCCGGTCGTCATGTAGCCGACGGCATTGTTGCCGGCGAAGACCAGTGCGGCGACGACGACCAGGAGCGCGTGCGTGCGGAACAGCCGCACGATCGGCATCCGCGTCTCCTCCTTGCGCTCGGCGAGCTCGAGGAAGACCGGGCTCTCCTCGACGCGGCGACGCACGTAGTAGCCGATGAGGATGAGCACGACGCTCAACAGGAACGGGATGCGCCAGCCCCATGTGAGGAAGAACTCCTCACCCGGGAGGGCCACGATCGCGAGCACGGCGGAGGCCAGCAGGAGCCCGAGGGGCACGCCGATCTGGGGCGAGGCGCCGAACAGCCCGCGCTTGGCCTTCGGCGCGTGCTCGACGGCCATCAGCACGGCACCGCCCCACTCGCCTCCGGCGGAGATCCCCTGCAGGATCCGCAGGAAGACCAGGAGGATCGGAGCGATGATGCCGATCTGGGCATACGTCGGCAGGAGCCCGACGAGTGTGGTGGCGACGCCCATCAGCACGAGCGTCAGCATGAGCACGAGGCGGCGGCCGTACTTGTCGCCGAGGTGACCGGCGAGGAAGGCGCCGAGCGGTCGGAAGAGGAAACTGATGCCCACCGTGAGGAACGAGAGGATCTGGGCGAACTGCTCGCCGGCAGGGGCGAAGAACAGCTGCCCGAACACGAGGCCGGCGGCGGACGCGTAGATGAAGAAGTCGTACCACTCGACGGTGGTGCCGACCACCGTGGCGAAGACGACGCGCCGTCGGTCGGCGGCGGTGGATATCGTGCCCGTGGGGGTGAACCCCGGGTGGGGAGCGGGCGAGGCTGTGCTCATGGTGACTCCTGTGTCGGTGACGTCGCTGTCGGGGTGGGCTGTGCTTGCCCGGTGACTCAGGATCATATACGATTTCAGATACGACGCAAGAGCGAGGGAGCTCATGACCATCGACGCCACCACTGATCCCCGGTTCGCGGGGCTGTCCGGCCGCCCGGGGAAGATCATCGCGGTGCACCTCAGCTACGCCTCGCGCGCCGCCCAGCGCGGCCGCCGGCCCAGCGCCCCGTCGTACTTCCTCAAGCCGTCGAGCTCGGTGGCCTCCTCCCCCTCGACGATCGCCCGCCCCGGCGGCACCGAGCTGCTGGCCTTCGAGGGCGAGATCGCCCTCGTCATCGGCACGCCGGCCCGGCATGTGGGCCTCGCCGACGCGTGGGACCACGTCGGATGGGTCACGGCGGCCAACGACCTCGGCCTCTACGACCTCCGCGCGGCCGACAAGGGCTCCAATGTCCGCTCCAAGGGCGGCGACGGGTTCACCCCCCTCGGCCCGCGCCTCATCGACGCGCGCACGGTCGAGCCCGCGGCGCTGCGGCTGCGCACGTGGGTCAACGGCGACCTCGCGCAGGACGACACGACCGCCGGCCTGATCTTCCCCTTGGCGCAGATCGTCGCCGATCTCAGCCAGCACCTCACCCTCGAGCCGGGCGACGTGATCCTCACCGGCACGCCGGCGGGATCGTCCGTCATCGTGCCGGGCGATGTCGTCGAAGTCGAGGTGGACTCCCCCGCGACCGGCGCGTCCTCGGGACGGCTCGTCACGACCGTCGTCGACGGCGACGGCCCGGGCTACGACGGCGCGCTCGGGTCGCTCCCCGCCGTCGACGACACGCAGCGCGCCGAGGCGTGGGGCACGCCCACCGACGGCACCGCACGCCCGACGCTCGACCCGGCGCTGCGCGAGAAGCTCGCGCGGGTCCCCGTCGCCGCCCTCTCGCAGCAGCTGCGTCAGCGCGGGCTCGACAACGTGACGATCGACGGCGTCCGGCCGCTGCAGCCCGGCGCCAAGCTCGTCGGGACGGCTCGCACCCTGCGCTTCGTGCCGAATCGCGAAGACCTCTTCGAGAGCCACGGCGGCGGTTACAACGCGCAGAAGCGCGTGTTCGACGCCGTGGATGCCGGCGAGGTCGTCGTCATCGAGGCCCGAGGCGAGACCGGTTCCGGCACGCTCGGCGACATCCTCGCGATCCGCGCGCACGCGCGGGGCGCCGCGGGGATCGTCACCGACGGCGGGGTGCGGGATGCCGAGGCCGTCACCGCCGTCGGGATCCCCGTGTATGCGGCGGGCGCGCACCCCGCCGTGCTCGGTCGCAGACACGTCCCCTGGGATCACGACCTCACGATCGCGTGCGGCGGGACCACCGTGCAGCCGGGCGACATCATCGTCGGCGACGCCGACGGCGTGATCGTCATCCCCCCGGCCCTGGCCGAAGAGGTCGTCGATGCGGCCCTGGCCCGCGAGGACGAGGACGCGTGGATCGCCGCCCGCGTCGCCGAGGGGCATCCCGTCGACGGCCTGTTCCCGATGAACGCCGCCTGGCGCGCGCGCTACGACGACGAGAGGAACGACCGATGACCCTTCGACAGGCTCAGGGACCGAACGCGGCTCAGGTACCGAACGCGGCTCAGGGACCGAATGCGGCTCAGGGACCGGATCCGGAACGGCAGGCGACCCTTCGACAGGCTCAGGGACCGGGGCAGGCTCAGGGACCGGGGCAGGCTCAGGGAGTAGCAGGGACTCAGAGCAAGTCGCAGCAGGCGTACCACTGGATCAAGGAGCGGATCGCCGGGCAGGTGTTCACGCCCGGCTACCGTCTCGTCCTCGGCACCCTCGCGAGCGACCTGGACATGAGCGTCGTCCCCGTCCGCGAGGCGATCCGCCAGCTCGAGGCCGAGGGCCTCGTCACCTTCGAGCGCAACGTCGGCGCCCGCGTCTCCATGGTCGACGACACCCAGTACCGCTACAGCATGCAGGCCCTCAGCATCCTCGAGGGGACGGCCACGGCGCTCGCGGCGCGACGGCTGACCGCCGACGACATCCATGCCGCGCGGCGCATCAACGAGCTCATGATCGAGACGCTCGAGCACTTCGACCCTCACGCCTTCACCCGCCTCAATCAGGAGTTCCACGCGGCGCTGTTCGGCAAGTGCCCCAATCCCCGACTGCTCGAGCTGGTCGAGGCCGAGTGGGGCCGGCTCGGCAACCTCCGCGACTCGACGTTCAGCTTCGTTCCCGGCCGCGCCCAGGAGTCGGTGCACGAGCACGAGAACATCGTCCGCCTCATCGAGCAGGGCGCCCCGCTGGGCGAGATCGAGAAGGCGGCCCGGCGTCACCGGTCGGCCACCCTCGACGCCTACATGATCCACGAGCACCCCGACGAGGCCCTGGGCCTTCCGGCCTTCTGAGCCTCCCTGACGTCCGCCCCGCCTCCCGTCACCACAAGGAGCATCCATGACCGCCCCCGCCCTCGACGCCCGCCACGTGCCGGCCGATCTGCCCGAGCGCATCCGGCACTACATCGCCGGGGAGTTCGTCGACTCGATCGACGGCGACACCTTCGATGTGCTCGAGCCCGTCTCGAACGAGACCTATGTGCAGGCTGCCGCCGGCAAGAAGGCCGACATCGACCGGGCCGTCGCCGCCGCGCGCCGCGCGTTCACCGACGGACCGTGGCCGCGCATGCTCCCCCGCGAGCGCTCGCGGGTGCTGCACCGTATCGCCGACATCGTCGAGTCCCGCGATGCTCGCCTCGCCGAGCTGGAGTCCTTCGACTCGGGGCTCCCGATCACGCAGGCCCTCGGCCAGGCCCGCCGCGCGGCCGAGAACTTCCGGTTCTTCGCCGACCTGATCGTCGCCCAGGCCGACGACACCTTCAAGGTGCCCGGGCGTCAGCTGAACTACGTCAACCGCAAGCCGATCGGGGTCGCGGGGCTCATCACGCCGTGGAACACGCCGTTCATGCTCGAGTCGTGGAAGCTGGGCCCGGCACTGGCCACCGGCAACACGGTCGTGCTCAAGCCCGCGGAGTTCACGCCGCTGTCGGCGTCCCTGTGGGCCGGGATCTTCGAGGAGGCGGGGCTGCCGCCGGGGGTCTTCAACCTGGTCAACGGGCTGGGCGAGGATGCGGGTGACGCCCTCGTGAAGCACCCCGACGTGCCCCTCATCTCCTTCACCGGCGAGAGCCGCACCGGACAGATCATCTTCGGCAACGCCGCCCCGTTCCTCAAAGGGCTGTCGATGGAGCTCGGGGGCAAGTCGCCCGCGATCGTCTTCGCCGACGCAGACCTCGACGCGGCCGTCGACGCGACGATCTTCGGGGTGTTCTCCCTCAACGGCGAGCGCTGCACCGCCGGCAGCCGCATCCTCGTGCAGCGGGACGTCTACGACGAGTTCGTCGAGCGCTACGGTGCGCAGGCCCGGCGGGTGAAGGTCGGCTATCCGCACGACCCCGCGACGGAGGTCGGGGCGCTCGTGCACCCGGAGCACTTCGAGAAGGTGATGGGCTACATCGAGATCGGCAAGGGCGAAGGGCGCCTCGTCGCCGGCGGCGGCCAGCCCGAGGGATTCGCCTTCGGGAACTTCGTCGCCCCGACGGTGTTCGCCGACGTCGCCCCGGACGCGCGGATCTTCCAGGAGGAGATCTTCGGTCCCGTCGTCGCGATCACCCCCTTCGACACCGACGAGGAGGCGCTGGCCCTCGCCAACAACACGAAGTACGGCCTCGCCGCCTACGTGTGGACCAACGACCTGACCCGCGCCCACACCTTCGCCCAGGCGGTGGAGGCGGGCATGGTGTGGCTGAACTCCAACAACGTGCGCGACCTCCGCACCCCCTTCGGCGGGGTGAAGGCCTCGGGTCTCGGCCACGAGGGCGGCTACCGCTCCATCGACTTCTACACCGACCAGCAGGCCGTGCACATCACGCTCGGCGAGGTTCACAACCCCACCTTCGGCAAGAACTGATGCGTCGCCGTTTCGACTCGTCTGCGTTTCGACTCGTCGCTGCGCTCCTCGCTCAACGACCGGTGGGGCCGGCGCCCGGTCGTTGAGCGAGCGGAGCGAGTCGAAACGCAGAGACGAAACGCAGCGACGAAACGCAGAGACAACACCCGAAATCCCGGAACACGAAAGCAAGGACGCTGACATGACCCACCGCGATGAGATGACGCTGACCTCTTCGGGCTTCTTCGTGAGCCAGGAGGCGCCGATCCGCTCCGACGACCCCATTCCGACACCGACGGCGCCGGCCCCCGACATCCTTCGCTGCGCCTACATGGAGCTCGTCGTCACCGACCTTGCGGCATCCCGCGTGTTCTACGTCGACGTGCTGGGCCTGTACGTCACGGAGGAGGACGACGAGGCGATCTACCTGCGTTCGACCGAGGAGTTCATCCACCACAACCTCGTGCTCCGGCAGGGTCCCGTCGCCGCCGTCGCCGCCTTCTCCTACCGGGTGCGCTCGGCCGAGGACCTCGACAGGGCCGTCGCCTTCTACGAAGAGCTCGGATGCCGTGTGGAGCGCCGTGCGGACGGGTTCGTGAAGGGCATCGGCGACGCCGTCCGGGTGACCGATCCGCTCGGCTTCCCCTACGAGTTCTTCTTCCAGACCGAGCACGTCGAGCGCCTGTCGTGGCGCTATGACCTGCACACCCCGGGCGAGCTCGTGCGGCTCGATCACTTCAACCAGGTCACGCCGGACGTCCCGCGCGCCGTCAACTTCATGCAGTCCCTCGGCTTCCGCGTCACGGAGGACATCCAGGACGAGGAGGGCACCGTCTACGCGGCGTGGATGCGGCGCAAGCCCACCGTCCACGACACCGCCATGACCGGCGGCGACGGCCCGCGCATGCACCACGTCGCCTTCGCGACCCACGAGAAGCACAACATCCTCGCGATCTGCGACAAGCTGGGCGCACTCCGGCGGTCCGACGCGATCGAGCGCGGACCGGGCCGCCACGGTGTCTCCAACGCGTTCTACCTGTACCTGCGCGATCCCGACGGCCATCGCGTGGAGATCTACACGCAGGACTACTACACCGGCGACCCCGACAATCCCGTCGTCACCTGGGACGTCCACGACAATCAGCGCCGCGACTGGTGGGGGAACCCCGTGGTCCCCTCCTGGTACACCGAGGCCTCGCTCGTGCTCGATCTCGACGGCAACCCGCAGCCCGTGGTCGCCCGCACCGACTCGTCGGAGATGGCGGTCACGATCGGCGCCGACGGGTTCTCCTACACGCGGCCGGGCGAGGACTCGATCCCCGAGTACAAGCAGGGCGAGTACAAGCTGGGGCACCAGCTGTGACGCTGGATGACGACACGATCGCGGCGCTCGCGGCCGAGCTCGCCGAGGCCGACCGCGCCCACGGCGTCATCCCGCGGATCACGGCACGCCACCCCGACGCCACCGTCGAGGATGCGTACGCGATCCAGCGGGTGTGGCGCGATCGCATGGCGTCGTCCGGACGCCGGCTCGTCGGGCGCAAGATCGGACTGACCTCCCGGGCGATGCAGCTGGCGACCGGGATCACCGAACCGGACTTCGGCGTGATGTTCGACGACACCGTCTACCGGAGCGGTGATGCCGTCCCCGTCGACCACTTCTCCAACGTCCGCGTGGAAGTCGAGCTCGCGTTCGTGCTGAAGGAGCCGCTCGCGGGTCCGGGCGCCACGCTCGAGGATGCGCTCCGCGCCACCGACTGCGTCGTCCCCGCGCTGGAGATCCTGAACTCCCACATCGAGCTCGAGGGTCGGACGATCGTCGACACGATCAGCGACAACGCCGCCTACGGCGCGATGGTGCTGGGCGACACCCGCCGCCGCCCCGACGAGGTCGACCTGCCGTGGGTGCCCGGGGTGCTCCGCCGCAACGGCGAGGTCGAGGAGACAGGCGTGGCCGCCGGCGTCCTCGGGCACCCGGCGACGGGAGTCGCGTGGCTCGCGAACAAGATCCACCCGCACGGTGACAGACTCGAGGCGGGCGAGATCATCCTCGCCGGATCGTTCACCCGACCCGTGTGGGTCGCGCGCGGCGACGAGGTGCTATGCGACTACGGACCGATGGGGACCATCTCATGCCGCTTCATCTGACGGACACCTTCCGGGATCGCCTCGCCGCCGCCGGTCCCCGGCCGCTCGCGGGGCTCTGGGCATGCGCCGGCTCGCCGCTGGTGACCGAGATCCTGGCGGGCTCGGGCATCGACTGGCTGCTGATCGACATGGAGCACTCGCCCAACGGCCTGGAGACGACCCTCGCGCAGCTGCAGGCGGTGGCCGCCTATCCGACGACCCCCGTGGTGCGCGTGCCGATCGGCGACGTCGTCACCATCAAGCAGGTCCTCGACCTCGGCGCGCAGAACGTCCTCGTCCCCATGGTGTCGTCCGCCGACGAGGCACGCGCCGCGGTGGCGGCCGTCCGTTACCCGCCGCGCGGCCAGCGCGGGGTCGGGTCGGCGCTCGCACGCTCGGCCCGGTGGAACCGCATCGAGGGCTACCTGCAGGACGCCGACCGCCACACGTCGCTGTTCGTCCAGATCGAGACGGCCGAGGGGGTCGCCGCCGCCGCCGAGATCGCCGCGGTCGACGGGGTGGACGGCGTCTTCGTCGGCCCTTCCGACCTCGCCGCCTCGATGGGGCTCCTCGGCCAGCAGACGCATCCCGACGTCGTCGCCGCGGTCCGCCGCACGTTCGACGCGGTGCGCGCGGCCGGCACGCCCGTGGGCGTGAACGCCTTCGATCCGGCGGTCGCCCGCGACTACGTCGCCGCCGGCGCCTCCTTCGTCCTCGTCGGCGCCGACGTGTCGATCCTCGCTCGCGCCTCCGAGGGGTTCGCCGCCGACTGGGCCTGACCATGTCCCCATTCCTGCGCGCCATGTCCTCCTTCCTGCGCGCGATGTCCCCTTTTCGTCCGACTCCGCGCCCGGGAACCGACGGAAAGTGGGACATCTGCACCGGGAGTGACAGGCTGGGCGCATGAAGAGGGATGTCACGAGCCGCATCGTCCTGCAGGTCACCGAGGCCGCCGACCTCGTGTTCGCGATCGCCGTGGCCTCCGCGTACACCGCGACGGAGTCGCTCACGGCGACCCTCGACGGCATGCCCGTGGAGATCCGCGAGCTCAGCGACGTCCACGGCGGACGCCTGCACCGACTCACGGCGGAGCCCGGAGAGCTCGTCGTGGAGTACCGCGCGAGCGTGAGCGACCCCGCGGCCGCGCTCGAGACGACGGAGACCGACCTGCTCGTCTACGGCCGACCGAGTCGCTACGCCGACTCCGACACCCTCGCCGCGACCGCCGCCGCGCAGTTCGGCGGCATCCCCGAGGGCAGGGACCTGCTGACGGCCGTGTCGTCGTGGGTGGGCACGCAGCTCTCCTACGTGCCGGGCTCCTCACTTCCGACCGACGGGGCGACCCAGACGCTCCTGGCCCGCCGTGGCGTGTGCCGCGACTACGCTCACCTGTGCGTGGCGCTGCTGCGCGCCCGCGGGGTGCCGGCGCGCCTGGTCGCCGTGTACGCGCCCGGACTGCACCCCATGGACTTCCACGCCGTGGCAGAGGCGTGGATCGAGGGCGCGTGGCGGGTCGTCGACGCGACGACCCTGGCGCCGCGTTCCAGCCTGGTGCGGATCGCCACGGGCCGCGACGCCGCCGACACCGCCTTCCTCAACGTCATGAGCGGCCGTGCCGACCTCGTGGACGTCCAGGTCACGGCCGTGGCCGACATCCTTCCCGACGACGACCTCGATCAGCTGGTGACGATCTCCTGACCTCCTCCGAGTAAACCGGTTGACATCCAGTGAGTCAACTGGTTGACTCATCGCATGGCCGACCGCATCACCGTGACCCTCCACGAGCTCGTCGGCGAGCTCGACATCTATGCGGATACCGTGCTGCGCGAACGCCACGGCGTCTCGTACAACCTCTTCGAGTTCCTCGCGACCCTCGCCGAGCTCGGCCCCATCGACATCACCGGACTCGCGCGCTGCCTGCGGGTCACCAAGGCCGCGGTCAGCAAGCGCGTCCCGGCGCTCGTCGCCGAGGGATGGATCGCCACCGAGTCCGGCGGCGGGCGGCGGATCGTCCTCTCACTGACGGCGAAGGGCGCGGGCCTCGTCGAGGCGGCCGGGGGCGAATTGGAGACCGAGTTCACCGAGATGCTCGCCGATCCGCGCCTGGACCCCGCCGTCTCGCCCGCCGCGATCGACCGCGACCGGCTCAACCGTCATCTGGCCACTCTCACCGCCATCGTCATGGAGAAGGGACATCCCGCATGAATCGCCGCATCCTCGTCGTGGTGGGCACGCCGCTGCCGGACACGCTCACCCACGCCCTCGCGGCCGCCTACCTCGAGGGGGCGCGGGAGGCGGGAGCGGAGGTGCGCGTCATCGATCTCGCGCGCGACCCCATCCCGGACCACCCCCGCGCACGGGGCCAGCTGCGGGTCCCGCGCACCGACGCGGACATCCCCCTCGACCCCGAGGTCTCGCGCTACCTCGACGACGTGCGCTGGGCCGACCACCTCGTCATCCTCCACCCGCAGTGGTGGGGGACGGTGCCGGCGGCACTCAAGGCCTTCATCGACCGCGTGTTCCTCTCCGGCGGCACGTTCCGCTACCGAGAACGGTCCGCGCTGTCGGAACGCCTGCTGGCGGGCCGGACCGCCCGCATCGTCATGACGATGGATTCGCCGCGCGTGTGGAACCGGCTCGTGTACCGCAACGCCGCCGAGACCTCGCTCACCCGCGCCACCCTCGGCTACTGCGGGGTGAAGACGATCGGGGTCACGCGCTTCGGCTCGGTGCGCTTCAGTGATGACACGGCGCGCGGCGCGTGGCTCGACCGGCTGCGCGCGTTCGCCGCGAAGGATGCCGCCACGACCCGCCGCGGCGCATCGGCCGCCTTCCCGCCCGCGGGAGAGCGTGCCACTCTAGAGGCATGAGGTCCTGGGTCGTGAGGTTCGCCTCGCTGTACGTGTTCAACGTCGTCGTGCTGCTCCTGATCGGGCTGCTCCTCCCGAGCGTGCGCGTCGGCTGGGCGGCACTGTGGGCGGGCATCATCCTCACCGCGGCGACCATCTGGCTGAAGCCGATCGTGACGCGCCTCTTCACCGGAGCTGCCCGCAAGTCCGCATCCCAGCGCACCGCCGTGGCCGAGAAGCTGGTGCAGTACGGCATCGTCTTCGCCGTCGAGCTGATCGTCTGGGTCCTCGTGGTCGTCTTCTCCGGCGTCGACGTGCGCGGCTGGTTCTGGGGCTACGTGATCCCCCCGATCCTGCTCCTGCTCGCGTGGGTCGTGTACGACCTCGTCGACGACCGCGTCGAATCGCGTACAGGCGCGATCTACGACCGCGCGACCGGACGCCGGGTCGCGCCGGGCGCCTCCGCGGCTGCGACCCCGTCGGCGGACGCAGCGGAGACCCGCGACGGCCTCACCCCGGAGCAGCGCCGCATGCTCGACGAGCTCGGCTCATGAAGTTGCTGTAACAAAGCGACGCCCGAGCGCCCTCCGTGCGCGACGGCGCGGGAGAATGGATGCCACGGCGCTGCCGCACAGCACGCGGGCGGCGCCGCGTCCCGATCCACCCGATCGCACCTGATCACGGAGAACTCACATGTCTCGTCCTTCCCTGCGCACCGTCGTCGTCGCCTCTCTCGCGGCATCCGTCCTGCTCGCCACCGGCTGCGCGTCGGGCACCACGCCGTCCTCCTCGGAGTCACCCGCCGCCGACGAGGGGTACGTGACCCCCGGCAAGCTCACCATCGCAACCGGCGAGACCGCGTACTTCCCGTACGTCATCGACGACGACCCCGCCAGCGGCGAGGGCTTCGAGGCGGCCGTCGCGTACGCGGTCGCCGACAAGCTCGGCTTCGCGCACGACGACGTCGAGTGGGTGCGGACGAGCTTCGAGTCGGCCATCGCGCCGGGCCCGAAGAGCTTCGACTTCAACATCCAGCAGTACACGATCACCGACGAGCGCAAGCAGGCTGTCGACTTCTCCTCGCCGTACTACTCGGCCAGCCAGGCCGTGGTCGCGATCGAGGGCGGCGCCGCCGACGGCGTGACCGACCTCGCGGGCCTGAAGGGGCTCACGCTCGGTGCCATGACCGGGTCGACCAGCGCCACCACCCTCGAGGAGGCCGTGCAGCCCACGACCGCCCCGCAGCTCTACGGATCCAACGAAGACGCCGTCGCCGCGCTGAAGGCGAACCAGATCGACGCGATCGTGCTCGACCTGCCGACCGCCTACTACGCGACCGGCGTCTACATCGAGAACTCCTTCATCGTGGGAGAGCTCCCCGCCGCGGGCGTGCCCGACGAGTGGGGCCTGCTGCTGGCCAAGGACTCGCCGCTCACCGAGCGGGTCACCGCCGCGGTCGACGCGCTCCGCGAGGACGGCACGCTCGCCGAGATCACCGACGAGTGGCTGGGTTCCGGCCAGGGCGTGACGCTCCTGCAGTGACGTCGCGCTAGCGTCGTTCCGTGACATCGCATCAGCCGAGCGCGCTCGAGCTCGACCGGCGCGCCTTCCGACGGGGGCGCGAACGCCGATCAGTGCTCGTCGCCGTCGCGTCGACCCTCGTCTTCGCCGGGATCGTCTGGGCGACGGTCATCAACACCCCCGGCTGGGCCACGGTGCAGCGGACCTTCTTCAGCCCCGAGGTCGCCCTGCAGGCGCTGCCGAAGGTGTGGGACGGCTTCCTCATCAATCTGCAGGTGCTCGGTCTGTCGGTGGTCACCGTCGCTCTCGTCGCGCTGCTGGTGGCGGTGCTGCGGACCCTCCGCGGGCCCGTGTTCTTCCCGGTGCGGGTGATCGCCGCCGGCTACACCGACCTCTTCCGCGGCTTCCCGTTCATCATCGTGCTGTACCTCGTGGGCTTCGGCCTGCCGACGATCACGAACACGCGCATGCCGGTCGTGCTGCTCGGCGTCATCGCGGTGACGCTCACGTACTCGGCGTACGTCGCCGAGGTGATCCGGGCCGGGATCGAGGCGGTGCATCCCTCGCAGCGGCTCGCTGCCCGCGCGCTCGGGCTCGGGCATGTGCAGACGCTCCGCCGCGTCGTGCTGCCTCAGGCACTGCGCAAGATGACGCCGCCGCTCATGAACGACTTCATCTCGATGCAGAAGGACGTGGGACTGATCTCGATCCTCGGAGCGATGGATGCGATCGCCGGGGCACGGTCGGTCGCCTCGCTCACCTACAACTTCACGCCGTACGTGGTCGCCGGCATCCTGTTCGTGCTGCTCGCGATCCCCACCATCCGCCTAGCCGACTGGTACACGGATCGGCTGCGCGAGCGCGAGCAGGCGGGGGCGATCCTGTGATCGGCACGACATCCGCTCCCCTGCTGCGCGCGAGCGGTCTGTGGAAGGCGTTCGGCGATCGCGAGGTGCTGCGCGGCATCGATCTGGACCTCGCCCAGCACGAGGTCGTCGCCCTCATCGGTGCGAGCGGATCCGGCAAGTCGACGCTGCTGCGCTGCCTGAACCTGCTGGAGCCGATCGACGACGGGCAGATCTTCCTGGGCGACGTCGACATCTCCGACCCGCGTGCCGACGCGAACGCCATCCGCGCCCGGTTCGGCGCCGTGTTCCAGAGCTACAACCTCTTCCCGCACCTGTCGGTGCTCGACAACGTGACCCTCGCCTCGCGGGTCGTGCACCGCATGCCGCGCCGCGCGGCCGAGGAGCGAGCGCGCGAACTGCTGGCGCGAGTGGGACTGGCGGACAAAGCGAAGGAGCACCCCGACAGGCTCTCGGGCGGTCAGCAGCAGCGCGCGGCGATCGTCCGCGCCATCGCGACCGATCCCGAGGTGCTCCTGCTCGACGAGATCACCTCGGCGCTCGATCCCGAGCTCGTCGGCGAGGTGCTCGAACTCGTGCGCGAGCTCGTCGTCGACGGCGCGACCATCCTCATGGCGACGCACGAGATGGGCTTCGCCCGCGATGTGGCCGACCGGGTCGTGTTCCTGGACGACGGTCTCATCGTCGAGCAGGGTCCGCCGGCGCAGCTGTTCACCGCCCCGCAGCACCCACGCACGCGGGAGTTCCTGGCGCGCTTCACCGCCTGACGCGAGCTCGCCCCGGCGCCCGCGAGCTTGCCCCGGCGCTCGCGAGCTTGCCCTGGCGCCCGCGAGCTTGCCCTGGCGCCCGCGAGCTTGCCGGCAAGCTCGCGGGCGAGCACGGGGCAAGCTCGGCGCGCGCGGGGCAAGCTCGGCGCGCGCAGGGCAAGCCCGGCGCGCACGGGGCAAGCCCGGCGCGCACGGGGCAAGCCCGGCGCGCACGGGGCAAGCT
>Ga0307406_10000116_pt1 | contig 46537 bp, 39 predicted proteins | sample 322Cmetagenome_3_FD_203706 | JGI IMG/M metagenome (GOLD analysis project Ga0307406, IMG submission 203706) | Maize rhizosphere microbial communities from greenhouse at UC Davis, California, United States - 322HYB-C-2 | ecosystem: Host-associated > Plants > Roots > Rhizosphere > Soil | place...
TTATGACCAGAGTCAGCAAATTCATATAATATTTAAAATCATGAATAAGCTGACTCTGGTCATAATACCCACATTCTTCTACAATTTGCAGCCAGTCTGTTTTTTGCTTTTTCTGAATATTTTGCTGAATCTGTTCAATCACTTTTAAAAAACGCTCATATCTGGTTACTTCTTTTATAGTGTAACCAAAAAACTTTTTTTGATTAAGCTGAATATTTCGTTCTGTCTGGTTGGTTTGTGAGGCAATCGCCTTGATGGGATTTAGAGACTCATTTTTAAAATCGGCCAAAAGTGTGGTAATTGCATTTTGTTTCCTCAAATAGGGCCTGCAAAAGTTTAATATAACAGATACCCGTTGTCTGGCATCCGGGATTATTTTTAATTCTTCCCATAATGCATGAAAACAATTTTCGACTATTAAAGCATCAGGATGAATGGGCAGTGAATGTGTTAAAAGGGCATTTCCAAAAAACCGATAGAAAGCATCTTCTTTAAAATTTGCCACAAGAATTTCTGAACCGGGTTCTAACGTATAATCAAAAGCTTGTTTTATCGGTCCTAAAACAAGACATTTTTCTGCTTCAAGTATTATTTTGTGATTTCAAATAGGCTTTTGCTCCAAAAGTAAAAATCAAAATCGTCTGAAAACTTGGCAACAAAGTTTTTGTAATTGCAAAATCTGTTTTGTTTTCAGCAAAATAGAAATGCGAAAAAACAGATTCAAATTCTGAAGGAACAGCAATTCTGTAATTGTTATTTTCTTCAGAATCTTTCATTCTATTTCTTTTTATAATGCATTATTTAGAAACAAATTCTGTTTCAAACAATTCAGTCAGATGCTTTAAGATTTTAGACTTTACTTCTTCTTCATCTACTTTTTCTACTCCAAGTTCAACGTTTAAGGAAGTAACTCCTTTTCCGCGAATTCCACACGGAATAATGTTATCAAAGTAGCCTAAATCTACATTTACATTTAGCGCAAATCCGTGCATGGTTACCCAGCGTGAAGCACGTACACCAAGTGCACAAATTTTTCGGGCAAACGGAGTTCCAACATCAAGCCAAACGCCGGTTTCGCCTTCGCTGCGCCCACATTTTAGGCCATATTCTGCCAAAGTGAGAATAATAGACTCTTCCAGAAAACGCAGATATTTATGAATATCGGTAAAGAAATTTTCTAAGTCCAAAATAGGATAACCAACAATCTGACCTGGTCCGTGATACGTAATATCTCCGCCACGATTTATTTTATAAAAGGTTGCCCCTTTGGCTTCAAGTTGTTTTTCATTTAAAAGAAGATTCTCCAAATCACCACTTTTCCCTAAAGTATATACATGTGGATGCTCTACAAAAAGCAAATAATTTGGCGTTGGCAGATCAAGTTCTTCTCTTCTGTTTTTTATCTTTAAATCGACAATGTCTTTAAAAAGTTCTTCCTGATATTCCCATGTCGATTTATAATCTTTACTTCCTAAATCTTGAAGTTGAATTGTTTTATTCATTTTAATTATTTTTCAAACTCTACATCAAAGTTTAGTTTGTCAGGATTCTCCATATAATCCGTAAAAGGGTATTGAATTGTAATTGTTTTTCTATCCTCACTAAATAAAGCATTTGGATTAGAAACTTTTTTTATTTTTTTCGGGAAATGATATTTTATAACATAATTTGACGAAGCAAAAATCATTTTAGACATATCCGGCGCAGTGTCTTTGGCTTTTTCTGCCAATTTTTGCTGGTCGATTACTGCCGTACGGGCAAATTTCTTTCCGTTATAAGTATAACTCAGTTTACTGTTATTGTTTCCAAAATTACTTCCGAAGGGATTACTTTTACCGCCGCTTTCTAACTTCTGAAAAGTGCTCAGGGTTTGTAATACATCCTGTAATTCGTTTACATTTTTAAAATCTGTAGAAAGATTCATTACAAACTCTTTTTTTTCAGCACTCATTTTGGTGTGAACCACAAAGTTTTCTATCTTTTTGAGCTCTTTTTGAGATTCAGGAGAAAGCTTGGCAATACTGTCCTTTTTCTCTTCAAATAATTGCTTAAAAGTAAAAGTCGAATCCAAATCTTTTTTGGCAGCAGCTCCCATTTGATCGCCTATCTGGTCGCCGGCCATTGCCATTAAAGAGGAACCATCCATGTCTACAGAAAATTTTCCGGTGCCATTATCGTTGAAATAAATGTTTTCAGTAAAAGTGCAGCTTGTAAGTGTTGCTAATAAAAAAGAAAAACTAAGTAATTTATATAATTTTATCATGGTTTATTTTTTATCAAAGATACGAAGAGTATTTTATTTTTAAGACTCTGAGGTTCTCAGTTTCTAAGACTCTGAATTTTGTTTTTACCAATTGATTCTAAGTACGGGATTTTATTCTAAAACCACTTCTAAATTCGTCATTTCAGGATTTTGCAAACATTCTGAAAGCTGAAATTCTAAGGCTAATGATTTTTTATCCGGGCTAAGAATTGCTTTTTCATTTGAAACTGATTTTATTTTTTCCGGAAAATGATATCGCAATGTATACGTTTGAGTTAAGGAAACATATTTAGAGCCGGCTTTCTTAAACTCATCTTTTGTTTTTTGAAGTTCTGCCGGATTTGTAATCGACACCAGGCGCTTAAAAACTTTTCCATCAAAACCATAATCTATTTTATAATAATGACTTTCGGCAGTTAAAGCATAATTGTATTTTATATCATCTGCATAATCTTCTGTTTTATATAAATCCGGAATTTCTGAAGCTTTTTTGAAGTCAAGCGAGAAAGTGCTTTTGAATTCTTTTTCGAAAGAGCTTTCTTTGATAAGCACTTTTACATTTGTATATTTTTCAAACAACTTTTGCTCCTCATTTGTATATTTTATAAAGTTCCCGTTATAATTTTTGATATATTCTTTGAAAATATAAGTTGTATCCCGAAAAACGTTTTCTCGCGAATAATTTTCACCTGCTAATTGCATATAACTGTTTTCGTCACGAAGCTGAATAACTTCGATTGAGCCGCTTCCGTCTGCGTTTATTGTAATGGTTTCTGTTACCTGACAGCTTGAAACTAAAAACAAGAGTAAAAAAGCTTTTATGAAGTTCATTTTTTTTAAGGTTCTAAGTTTTGAGATGCTAAGGTAGTTAGGTTTTTATTTATTTTCTTACAGAAATATTTTTTCGCATAATCTGTCATCCTGAGAACGAAGGACCACATTAGAAGTTTGACAAAGATTGGCGATTTTGCATGCGGAGTTTCGTGTGTGTTCCTTCGTTCCTCAGGATGACAAAGATTGTGTCAACATCCCACCTAAAACTTCTTTTAAAAACCAAAACCTCTAACATAGCCCCGATAGCAGCGGTATCCTTTTTTGCTTTTTCTGCAAAAAAGATACAAGCGGATAGCGGGACTGAACGTGATTGAAATACGATAAATTGCTGCTTCAAAAAATCTAAAACCTGCATTCTGAAATCTACATTCTTTTCTTTATCTTTGCACACTTAAAAAAAGAGCACAAAATGGCATTATCAGAACAAGAAATCATCAGAAGAGAAAAACTTCAAAACTTACGCAACTTAGGAATCAATCCTTATCCTGCTAATCTTTTTCCTGTAAATCATACTTCTAAGCAAATAAAGGAGTCTTTTGAAGAAGGTAAGAAGGTTATTGTTGCGGGACGTCTGATGAGTGTTCGTGATCAGGGTAAAGCTTGTTTTGCTGAATTGCAGGATAGTGAAGGCCGTATACAATTGTACGTGAATCGTGATGTTTTGTGTGAAGGTGATGATAAAACGTTGTACAATCAGGTTTTTAAAAAATTAACTGATTTAGGAGATTTTATTGGTATTGAAGGAGAATTGTTTACCACACAAGTTGGTGCGAAATGTATTCGTGTGAGCGGTTTTACTTTTTTGAGTAAAACATTGCGCCCGCTACCGTTGCCAAAAGTTGATGAAGAAGGAAATGTACATGATGCTTTTAATGATCCTGAATTGCGTTACAGAATGCGTTATGTAGATTTAACAGTAAATCCGCAAGTTAAAGAAAACTTTATCAAACGTACAAAGCTGTTTAGCGCTATGCGTGGTTACTTTAATGATGCTGGTTATCTTGAGGTTGAAACTCCGGTTTTACAGCCTATTCCGGGAGGTGCTGCGGCGCGTCCGTTTACAACGCATCATAATTCGCTTGATATTCCGCTTTACATGCGTATTGCGAACGAATTGTATTTGAAAAGATTAATTGTTGGTGGTTTTGAAGGTGTTTATGAATTCTCTAAAAACTTTAGAAATGAAGGTATGGACAGAACGCATAATCCTGAATTTACTGCTATGGAAATATATGTAGCCTACAAAGACTACAACTGGATGATGGAATTTGCAGAAGGTTTGCTTGAGCATTGTGCGATTGCCGTAAACGGAACCAGCGAAGTTACTTTTGGTGACCACCAAATTAACTTTAAAGCGCCTTACGCTCGTGTTACAATGACCGATTCTATCAAACATTTTACTGGTTTTGATATTTCCGGAAAAAGCGAAGATGAATTGTATGAAGCTGCAAAAGGGATGGGAATTGAGGTGGATAAAACAATGGGTAAAGGAAAATTGATTGATGAAATTTTTGGAGCTAAATGTGAAGGAAATTATATTCAGCCAACTTTCATTACTGATTATCCTAAAGAAATGTCGCCGCTTTGTAAAGAGCACCGCGATAATCCTGAACTTACAGAGCGTTTCGAATTAATGGTTTGTGGTAAGGAAATAGCTAATGCGTATTCTGAACTGAATGACCCGATTGATCAGCGTGAGCGTTTTGAAGATCAAATGCGTCTTTCTGAAAAAGGGGATGATGAAGCAAACGGAATTATCGATGAAGATTTCTTAAGAGCTTTGGAATATGGTATGCCGCCAACTTCTGGAATGGGAATTGGAATGGACCGTCTGATTATGTACTTAACAAACAATGCATCGATCCAGGAAGTTTTATTATTCCCGCAAATGCGTCCGGAGAAAAAACAAGCTCAAATTGAATTGTCTGATGAAGAGAAGTTTATCGTTGATTTATTGAAAGGAAATGAAAATAAAATGGATCTTCAGCAATTAAAGATTACTGCGAACTTAAGTGGTAAAAAATGGGATGCATCTATGAAAAATTTATCTAAACATGGCTTGACTAAAGTGGCTGTTGAAGGTGAGTTTAAATTTGTGGAATTGATGGAGTAAAATTTATCTTATTTTATTATAAATACAGCCCGATAGGTTTATAACTTATCGGGTTTTTCGTTTTATTTACATAGCTTTGATTAATGAAAACTGTGTTATTATGAATACTTTAGAAATAAAATTAGAAATATTTGATAAACTAAAAAATGTTGAAGATGTTAGTCTGTTAGAGAAAATTAGAAATCTTCTAAAAAATGCAGACACTTCAAAGGTTTATCAATTTGAACAATATGAATTGGATATGCTGAGAGAAAGTGAAGAAGATATAAAATATGGAAAAGTTATTTCTCAAGAAGATTTAGATAAAGAAGATTTAGAATGGCTGTCAAACGTACAAAATCTTTAAAACGAATACTTCTCCAACTTTTTAGAATTAACATCCAAAACCTCTGTGCTTTCTTTTGGAATTTCTCCTTTCCATACCTCCTGAACTGATGGATTTGATGGATATTTTCCGTTTTTCATTTTTATTTGATGAAGTTTGCCTCCGCTTTCTATTATTAAATCATAAAAATTTTCAGTCGTTGATGTAGTTATATGAATAGGGAAATCGGTTACGGTAAATGAATTAATTAAAGTTCCATTATTACTTAAAATATATCCTGAACAGCCACCGCTTCCGCAGAAATACGAGTTGGAGAAACCTACAAAATATTCGTTCTTCTGATCATTATTTAAATCAAAAGCTTCATAATAAAAGTATCGGTCTTCTTTGCTCATTGCCGGCAGATCTTTGTTTAATAAAACCTGTAATTGTTTCTGGATTAATCTGACTCTTTTGTCATCCTTAACAGGTGCGTTACTTAAATCTGCTGTTCCTGCAACTGTTTTAGATAATGTATCTTCGGCAATTGTTTTGATGATATTATTTGATTTCGTTTTATTTTGATCGCTTTTATTCTGACAAGAATATAATATTAGAACTGTTATTGCAATTACTATTTTGCTTTTCATGATTTCGTATTTTTGATTTGTTACTTAAATTTACATATAATAAAAACCAAAAACCAGATTTTTCTAAACCAATAATGCAGCTTTGTTTTCTATATCATTTTCTGTCAGTAATGATTTTATATTATTAAAAGTAACCAAAGCAATTTGTGTCAGGGCCTCGTTGGTAAAGAATGCCTGGTGCGCTGTTACCAAAACATTCGGAAAACTCATTAATCGCTGGATATTATCGTCTTTAATAATATTTTCTGAAAGATCTCTAAAAAACAGCTTTTCTTCCTGCTCATAAACATCGATTCCCAAATACCCGATTTTACCTTGCTTTAAACCTTCAATTACACATGCCGTTTCAATTAATCCGCCGCGGCTTGTATTGATAATCATAACATTATCTTTCATAAAGGAAATGGATGTTTCGTTGATGATATGTTTTGTCTGATCGTTTAAAGGACAGTGAAGTGAAATTATTTCTGCAGACTTAAAGATTTCTTCTAACGTTACAAAAGAAACGCCGTCTTTTATCATTACATCATTTGTAACAATATCATAGGCTAAGACCTTGCAGCCAAAACCTAAAGCAATTTTAGCAAAAGCTTTTCCAATATTTCCGGTTCCGATGATGCCAATTGTTTTTCCGAATAAGTCAAATCCTAATAACCCGTTTAAAGAGAAATTTTGTTCGCGAACCCTGTTATATGCCTTATGAGTTTTTCTGTTCAAAGTAAGAATCATTGCCATCGCATGTTCTGCAACTGCCTGAGGAGAATAAGCCGGAACACGACAGACTTTTATATTGTATTTTTTTGCTGCCTCCAAATCGACATTGTTAAAACCCGCACAACGAAGTGCAATAATACTTACAGTCTTTTCTGCCAGTTGTTTAATTACTGTTTCATTGACAATGTCGTTGACAAATACACAAACAATTGCACAATCCTGAATCAGAGTTACGGTTTGGGGATTAAGCTGTGTTTCGAAAAAATCCAATTCGAAATCAAAATCATTGTATTTATTAAAAAATATCTTATCGTAAGGCTGTGTCGAAAAAAAGGCAATTTTACCAGTATGAGAAATGGAGTTCATAGATTGATTATATTATTTTGTTTGAGGTATTATTTTATTTACGATCCATATCTTTCGATATTTCAGGTAATTTTTCTTTTGTCATTTTTACAATAACACGATGCATCCAGATTAAACAAGTAAGTGACAATGCGAGAATAAAAAACCAGGAGCTTGTCCAGAAACCGGTAAATGCTAACAAATATCCGAAAATAATAGGTCCGAAGAAACCTCCTAAACCTCCCAAAAGGCCAACCATCCCGCCAATTACACCAACTTCATTTGGGAAATAATCAGGAATATGTTTGAACACTGCCGCCGAGCCAATTCCCCACGATATACCAATTAAAATAACGAGAACTAAATAAACCCACATATTGGCCTCAAAGTGAATCTGGGTAATTCCTTCTGCGAGCAATTCTTTTTTCTGTACTTTTTGGTTTTGAGTTACAACAACTTCTTGCCAGGTTTTTTTTGACGGAAAAAAAGAACTTTGAACAGAAGATTTATCCTCCTGATTTATAGCATATTCTTTTCCTTCAATCATAATTTTATCCGGAGCAACTGCTGTAACTGTTCCTGCTTTACTTGCCAATAAACCGCTGCCGGAAGTTGTAATGTCCATTTTTGGGAATAATAATAAAAAACTCAGCACAACTGATGAACTCAATACCCAATACATCACTTTTCGGGCACCGAATTTATCTGATAAGAAACCTCCAAAAGCCCGAACAACGCCAGCCGGAAGGCTAAAACATGAAGTGAAAATTCCGCCCAGAATTAATGAGGTGTGATAGACATTCATAAAATAGGGCAACAACCATTGTGAAAACGTTACAAAGGATCCGAATACCAGAAAATAATAGGTTCCAAAGCGCCAGACGCGAATGCTTTTTAAGGGCTGCATTAATTGTTTGACTGTTTTAGACTGTGCTTCTATTTTTTTGTTTTTAGCAAAAATCAAAAATACAATTCCCATTAACAATAAAGCAGCACCATAAATAACCGGAAGCCATTTCCAGCCATTTAGCGGATCACTTTCTGAAAATTTACTCAGCAATGACGGTGCTAAAAACGGTGTTATGGAAGCTCCTGCGGTTCCCATTCCGAATATTCCTAAAGCTCTTCCCTGCCATTCCTTTGGGTACCAAACCGATGTCGACGCTACACCGACAGCAAAACTCGTTCCGACCATTCCGAATAAAAAACTCAAAATGGCAAAAACCGTAAAAGAAGCTGCAAAGGGCAATAAAAATAAAGGTATCGAAGCCAGAATCAATAAAGCAGAATGCACAATTCTTCCTCCGAATTTATCGGTTAAGATTCCCATAGGTAATCTCATAATTGAACCCGTAAGTACAGGGATTCCCAAAAGCCAGCCAATCTGCACTACACTCCAGTTAAAAATCTCCTTATCGACCAGAAAAGTAACCAAGACTCCATTCAGTGTCCAGCATGCAAAACAAATTGCAAAAGCCAAAGTATTTAGAAAAAGAATTCTGTGAGATTGAGAAAGATTTGCCATAGAATGTAGTATTAAATTGTTTTTAGAATCTATTACTTAATCAGGAAACCATAAAATTGCTTTAAACTAAATGCAATTATTATTTAAAGTTAAAAAAATATTACAACTAAAGTACTCATAATTAAATATTTATAGTTATTTCACTTACATTTTCAACATAAGCATTCATTTGGTTTCTTCTTTTATACCAAATTCATTTTAATTGACGTTGTAGTAAAAACGTCTTTACTAATATCTGATTTTCAATTTATTAAATAAATAAATTTCTTTATCCAGATTAAACCAATTGAATTTGGTAAAGTCTAATTGCTTTAACCTTAAAAAACAAATCATGAAAAAATTATTTATCGCAGCTATGTTATTCGCAGGAGTAACAAGTTTTGCACAAGACATGGATCAAAAAACGGAACGCGAACATAAAGAGAAATTGACACCGGAACAGCGTAACGAAAAACAATTACAGAAATTAACGACTGAATTAAGCTTAGATACCAATCAACAAGCTCAGGTAAAACAATTACTTGCTGAAAGAAGTGCAAAAGCTGAAAGTTTTAAAGAAGCGCGAAAAGCTAAAAAAGAGAATAATGAAAAAATTACCGCTGAAGAAAAAGCTGCTTACAAAAAACAAATGGAAGATGAAGTGGCTGCAAATGATGCTAAAATGAAAACGATCCTAAAAGCCGACCAATACACCAAATGGAAAACATTGCAGGAACAGAAAAGAGAAAAAATGAAAGAAAAAGTCAAAGAATACAAAAAAGAAAACAACTAATTATAAGAGGGGCCGTTAAGCCTCTTTTTTGTTGCTGTTGTTTTTAATTTTTTATTAATACTTTCTGTTAAATAAAAGATAAACCTGAAAAACACATTAAACTTAGCAAACTCTTTGAAGTCTAACCAGTATAAAACCTTTAAAAAAACGAATTATGAAAAAATTATTTATCGCAGCTTTATTGTTCGTTGGAATAGTAAGTTTTGCACAAGACATCAATCAGAAACCGGAACGTGATCAAAGAGAAAAATTAACTCCGGAACAGCGTAATGAAAAGCGTTTACAAAAATTAACGACTGATTTGAGTTTAGATACTAAGCAGCAGGAACAGGTAAAACAGCTTTTGGCAGAAAGAAGTGCTAAAGCAGAAAAGTTTAGAATTGCCCGAAAAGACAGTAAAACAAAACCTACTGACGCCGAAAGAGAAGCTTTTAAAAAAGAAATGGAAACTGAAAAAGTAGCCAACGATGCTAAAATGAAAGCTATTTTAAATGCTGATCAATACACCAAATGGACCGCATTGAAAAAAGACTATAAAGATCATAAAGGAAAAAATCATCATAAAGGTGATTTTAAAACACCACAGGAACGTAATCAGGCGCATTTGCAAAAATTAACAACTGAGTTAAGTTTAAATGCCGATCAGCAAAAACAAGTTGGCGATCTTTTAGCTGAAAGAACTACAAAAATGGATATGCTTAAAAAAAGCAGAGGTGACGCAAAACCTACAGATGCTGAAAGAGAAGCCATGAGAAAACAGATGAAAGAAGATCATAAAGCCGCAGATGCAAAAATGAAGGCTATTTTGAATGCCGATCAATATAAAAAATGGACAGCTATTCAAAAAGAGCACAAAGATAAAATGAAAGATCACCGAAAAGATAAAATGTAATTGAGATCAAAAAAAAAAGAGGCTTTAAAAGCCTCTTTTTTGTTATTTAAAATGTTTTCGAAACTTTGTCGATCGCATTAATGGTAAAATCTAAATCTTCGTATGTCAGAGCATCTGTAATAAACCAGGTTTCATAAGCAGATGGTGCTATGTAAATCCCTTCCTGTAATAAACCGTGAAAGAATTTCTTAAACGTTTCGTTATCTCCTTTTGCAGCAGTCTGAAAATCAACAACTGGATTTTCATCAAAGTGAACAGAAATCATCGACCCTACTCTATTAATGGTAAAAACAACATTATTTGCTTTTAAAACCCTGTCGATTCCGGCTTCTAAATAAGCTGTTTTTTCTTCTAAACGTGTAAAAATTTCTCTGTCATTATCAAGAGCTTTCAGCATGGCTAATCCTGCTGCCATTGCTAACGGATTTCCGGACAATGTTCCTGCCTGGTAAACCGGGCCAAGCGGTGCAAGGTGATTCATGATTTCTTCGCGGGCCGCAAAAGCACCAACAGGCAAACCGCCGCCAATTACTTTTCCGAAAGTTACAATATCAGCATTGATATTATACAACTCCTGAACTCCTCCGCGAGCCAAACGGAAACCGGTCATTACCTCATCAAAAATTAATAAAATTCCGTTTGTTGTGCACAATTCTCTTAAACCTTCTAAAAAACCTTTTTGAGGCGGAATACAACCCATATTTCCGGCAACAGCTTCTATAATAATTGCTGCGATTTCACCTTTATTGGCTTCGATTAAAGTTTTTACATTCTCTAAATCATTGTATCTGGCTAACAAAGTATCTTTTGCAGTTCCTTCTGTAACGCCAGGGCTATTTGGCGAACCAAAAGTAACGGCGCCACTACCCGCCTGAATCAGGAATGAATCAGAATGTCCATGATAACATCCTGCAAATTTTATTATTTTATCTCTTTTTGTAAATCCGCGTGCCAGACGAATCGCACTCATACAAGCTTCTGTACCCGAATTTACAAATCGTATTTTATCAATATTCGGAACCATAGAAACAGCCAAAGCTGCAATTTCGGTTTCTAACTCAGTTGGCATTCCAAATGAAGTTCCCAGTTTTGCTTTTTCGATTACAGCATCAACAACGGGTTGGTAAGCATGACCCAAAACCATTGGTCCCCATGAGTTGATGTAATCAATTAATTTATTTCCATCTTCATCATATAAATAAGCGCCTTTGGCACTTTTTACAAAAATCGGAGTTCCGCCAACGGCTTTAAACGCTCTAACTGGTGAATTTACTCCTCCCGGAATTACTTTTTCTGCTTCAGCAAAAAGCTGACTACTTCTTTTATAGATCATTATAATTTAGATTTTAGAGTTTAGATTTTAGATTTAATTTTATTGACTTAAACCTTGATCTAAAACAAACTCATTGAAATATTCTTGTTCTATTTGTTTTTCTTTTGAAAGTTCATCTATTTTCATATCAGACATTCCAATTGGCGAATAAAATTCCCATTTCCAAACTGGCCTATGTTTTATGAAAAAATATCTTTCTGCAAATTCATCATGATTATACACACCACAAAAAAGTCTAATTATTAAAACTGTTGTTGAAATAGAAATTACAATAAAAACTTTTTTCTTCATAAAATTATTCAAACTGAAAACTATTTAACCCTCAGTTTTTGTCCTATTGAAATTGCATTATCCAAAAGATTATTTTTTTGTTTTAACTCATCAACCAATAAATTGAACTTCTTTGATATAGAATACAATGTATCTCCTTTTTGAACTTCATACAAATTAGGATCATTTGATTCTGTATTTGAAACAGAAGATGAACTTCTAACAGGGTTTGATTTATTAATGGGTGTATAATTTTTTCCAGTTACCAGACAATCATATTGATGCAGATTATAACGTTCAATATAACTGATTAATTTATCCGGATAATTTGGGTCTGTTGCGTAACCTGCAGCACGCAAGCCTTTTGACCAGGCTTTGTAATCGTCTTTTTCGTAAGTAAATAATGTGGCGTATCTTTTTTTACCAACCAGAAACAGCGCATGATCTCTGTACGATTCAGCTGCTTCGGGATATTTTCTAAAACATTCCTGAGATGAATCATCATCATGACGAACGCTTTCTCCCAGCCAGTCGCTATGGCATTTTATGCCAAAATGATTATTAGCTTCAATTGCCAGATCTCCTCTTCCTGCACCAGATTCCAGAATTCCCTGTGCCAGAATAATACTTGCAGGAATACCATATTTCTGCATATTTACCATTGCAATATCTTTATATTGCAACACATAATTATTAATTAAATTACTGGTTACAACTGTTTTTGAGGTTGACTGAATAACCTCTGTTGTATTATTTGTAGAAGGATAATTTTTACCGATTGGTTTAGCAGGAGTATTTCTTTTTGTCGAAGCTGTCCTGGTTTGAACTGCTGCCGCTTTTTTAGTCGTCGCGATCGCAGACTTACTGGATGAACAGCTTGCTAAAGCTAATATTACGGCAAGTAATACAATTCTTTTAATCATTGTTTTTTGAGTATTGGTAATTTTTTCTGCTTCAACTTTATATTCATTCCGTCAATTCCCTGCAATCCGCCGGTGTGAATGAGTAAAATTTTTGAATGTGCAGGAAAATAATTTTTGTTTATTAAATCTATAACGCCAAAAACCATCTTTCCTGTATAAATTGGATCTAAAGGAACTTTTGTTTCTTCAAAAAAAGTATTAATAAATTCGATTAATTCAAAATTTACCTTTCCATAGCCTCCAAAATGATAGTCAGAAATTAAATTCCAGTTATCTTTTTTTGCAAAAATACGAATTTCATCGGTTAAAAAGTCACCTTTTAAGGCCGGAAACCCTAAAATTTTCTGATTTGGCAATGCGCTGTTTATTAATCCCGAAATCGTTCCGCCGGTTCCTACTGCACAACAAACGTAATCAAAAGCAGAATCTTCTTCTGTCAAAATCTCTTCGCAGCCTTTTACAGCCAGTTCATTTGTTCCGCCTTCGGGTACTAAATAGAAATTTCCAAACTTATTTCTCAATTTTTCTATAAACGCGTTTTCGTTTTTTAAACGATAATCATCTCTCGAAACAAATTCAAATTTCATTCCATTTTCCTGAGCAAATCTTAAAGTTGGATTTTCATCGATTTTATCCCATAATTCATCACCGCGAATAATTCCGATCGTTTTAAGTCCCTGTTCTTTTCCTGCGTAGGCAACTGCCGCAATATGATTGGAGAAAGCACCTCCAAAAGTTAGCAAAGTTTCTTTGTTTTCGGCTTTCGCCTGAAGCAAATTGTGTTTTAATTTTCTTAATTTATTTCCAGAAATAAAAGGGTGATTTAAATCTTCACGCTTTATTATCAACGAAATAGAATTCGTAAAATTGATATGGATTTGTTGGTTCAAAATTGATTTTATTTTAGTTTGATATAATTCAGAAACTGAAAAAAGGATCGGCTTTTCAAATAATTTAAGTCAGTTTCTTTTGCGTAAGCTTCTCTTTCAAAACTAATATTCCGGTATGCCAAATCTTTATTTTTGTATTGGACTAAACGAAATAAATATTCCAGAAAATACCAGGCAAAAAACGGTATTATCAAAAGTTCAATTTGTTGTTTTAAATGTATTCTTTCGTGATTAACAAATGTTTCGTTTGCCTTGTCAAAATCATATTTTAATACTACAAACGGAAAAACAGCCATTCCCCGATATCCTTTTGGAATTAAATATTTAGCAACAATCAGAAACATTGGCTGTAAAATTTATAAATTTGTAGATATAAAATTATTGAATTTCATTAAAATCATAATCAATTATTTACTTTTGATTTTTAAAGAAATAAAAACACGACCGAAGCAGATTTATGAAAGAGCAAAGTAATGAAAATAAATTAATCGAAGGGGAAGATTTTTATTACACTCCCGAAGGTTATAAATGCTTTACCGAAAAACACCATTTAAAACGTGGTTATTGCTGCAAAAGCGGCTGTCGTCATTGTCCGTACGGGTTTGATAAAAATACAGGAAGAATCAAAAAATCTAATTAGATAATGTGGCAATTTGATAATTAGATAATTTCAAATCTTAGTTTAAAATCAAGATCTAAAAACATCAATCTAAAATCTAAAATTATACATGGACATTCGCTTGCAAAAATTTAGGATTACGATCCACAAATCCTATCACAGGTCGGATATCCGTTATCCTTAGCTTTTTTAAATTAGAAAATGTGTCAATTTGATAATTATTTCAGATTGAACTTACATTATAGATATTTTGCTCCGATCGAGCTTAGCAACGCATACATTTATTTTCTATAAATATAAAGCCTTTCCAAGGCTGAAAAAAAATCCGTTAGGATTGATATATTTATAACATTATAGATATTTTGCTGCGATGAAGCTTTGCAGCGCATACATTTATTTTCTATAAATATAAAACCTTTCCAAGGCTGAAAAGAAATCCGTTAGGATTGATATATTTATAACATTATAGATATTTTGCTGGGATGGAGCTTTGCAACGCATACATTTATTTTCTATAAATATAAAGCTTTTCCAAGGGTGAAAAGAAATCCTTTAGGATTGATATATTTATAACATTATAGATATTTTGCTGGGATGGAGCTTTGCAACGCATACATTTATTTTCTATAAATATAAAGCTTTTCCAAGGCTGAAAAAAATCCGTTAGGATTGATATATTTATAGAAACAGATTATCGATCAGAATTTTAGCTCCGGCGGAGCGTCATAATTAAACATAAAATAATCAGTTGCTGGATTTTTATTTCAAAAATAAAACCTTAAACTTAGAATCTCAGCACCTTAGCACCTTAAAAAAAATGACTTTTCAAGAACAAATACAACAAGGAATTCCATCTATATTACCTCCAAAAAAACAATACGATTTAGACATTAATCATGCTCCAAAGCGAAAAGAAATTCTTTCGGCAGAAGAAAAAAAACTGGCTTTAAAAAATGCATTACGCTATTTTGAACCTCAACATCACGCCGAATTAATTGCTGAATTTTCAGAAGAATTAGAAAAATACGGTCGTATATATATGTACCGTTTTCGTCCGGATTATAGAATGTACGCCCGACCAATTGATGAATATCCAGGAAAATCATTGCAGGCAAAAGCCATAATGCACATGATTCAGAACAATCTTGATTATGCCGTGGCACAACATCCGCATGAATTAATTACGTATGGCGGAAACGGAGCTGTTTTTCAAAACTGGGCGCAATATTTATTGACGATGCAATATTTGTCTGAAATGACAGATGAGCAGACTTTAACAATGTATTCAGGACATCCGATGGGATTATTTCCTTCGCATAAAGAAGCGCCAAGAGTTGTGGTTACAAACGGAATGGTGATTCCGAATTACTCCAAACCGGACGATTGGGAAAAAATGAATGCCTTAGGCGTTTCGCAATACGGACAAATGACTGCTGGAAGTTATATGTATATTGGCCCACAGGGAATTGTACACGGAACTACAATTACTGTTTTGAATGGTTTCAGAAAAATAAAATTAAATCCGGAAGGGAATTTATTCGTGACTTCGGGATTGGGCGGAATGTCTGGCGCACAGCCAAAAGCAGGAAATATTGCTGGCTGTATTACGGTCTGCGCAGAAGTGAATCCGAAGATTACTAAAATTCGTCATGAGCAAGGATGGATTAATGAAATCGTAACCTCGACAGAAGAATTGGTTAACAGAGTCCTTTCGGCGAAAGCCAATAAAGAAGTAGTCTCGATTGCTTATTTAGGAAATGTAGTTGATGTTTGGGAATGTTTTGATAAAGAAAACATTAAAATCGATTTGGGTTCAGACCAGACTTCTCTTCATAATCCTTGGGCTGGTGGTTATTATCCCGTTGGAATTTCCTTTGAAGAAGCAAATGAAATGATGGCTAATAACCCTGAATTATTCAAAGAAAAAGTTCAGGAATCTTTGCGCCGACATGCTGCTGCAATCAATAAACATACTGCCAAAGGAACTTACTTTTTTGATTACGGAAATGCCTTCTTACTAGAAGCTTCACGTGCTGGCGCTGATGTTATGGCAGAAAATAATATCGATTTTAAATATCCGAGTTACGTTCAGGATATTATGGGTCCTATGTGTTTCGATTATGGTTTTGGTCCTTTCAGATGGGTTTGTACTTCCGGAAAACCGGAAGATTTGCAAAAAACAGATTTGATTGCAAGCCAGGTTTTAGAAGAAATGTCTAAAACGGCTCCAAATGAAATTCAGCAGCAGATGCAGGATAATATTAAATGGATCAAAGGCGCACAGGAAAATAAATTGGTAGTAGGTTCTCAAGCCAGAATTCTTTATGCAGATGCAGAAGGAAGAATTAAAATTGCAGAAGCTTTTAATCAGGCAATTGCCAAAGGAGAAATTGGTGCAGTTGTTTTAGGGCGTGATCACCACGACGTTTCTGGAACAGATTCTCCTTACAGAGAAACTTCGAACATTTACGACGGATCTCGTTTTACGGCAGATATGGCAATCCAGAACGTGATAGGAGACAGTTTTAGAGGAGCGACCTGGGTATCGATTCATAACGGCGGCGGAGTTGGCTGGGGAGAGGTTATAAATGGTGGATTTGGTATGGTTCTTGATGGTTCTAAAGAGGCTTCAAATCGTTTAGCATCAATGCTTTTCTGGGATGTTAACAACGGTATTTCAAGAAGAAGCTGGGCTAGAAATGAAGGTGCAGTTTTTGCCATAAAACGTGCAATGGAGGTTCAGCCGTTATTAAAAGTAACTTTACCTAATATGGTAGATGAAAGTCTTCTTTAAAGAGGTTTAAAACAAATTGTCATCCTGAGCGAAGTCGAAGGCTAAGTACTAAAGAGGCTTCGACTTCGCTTAGCCTGACAACTTAAAGTATACTTTTAAGAATAGAATTGAGAACAAATAAATTTTTATAAATATGAAAACATTGAAATTAATTCCTGTCTTTTTGCTTCTAATACTTGCCTCTTGCAGTACGGTTAGTGTATATTCTGATTACGATAAAAATGTTGATTTTGCGCCTTATAAGACTTATGCTTTTTTTAAGCCCGGAATTGATAAGGTTGAAATTTCTGATTTAGATAAAAGACGTATTCTGCGTGCGATAGACGAACAAATGCAGGCAAAGGGTTTTACCAAAAGTGAAAATCCTGATTTATTAGTAAACATTTTTACCAAATCGAGAGAGCAGGTAAATGTAAACCAATTTAGCGCAGGCTGGGGATATGGCTGGGGCTGGGGGTGGAATCCTTATATGATGTATGGAAATCAGGCTTCTGTTTCTACTTCTACCGAAGGAACTTTGTATATTGATCTGATCGATGCTAAAAAGAAAGAAATGATCTGGCAAGGTGAAGGAATTGGAAACCTGACCAAAAATGTCGATAAAAAGGACGAAAACATTAACGAGTTTGTATCTAAAATTTTAGCTCAATATCCGCCTGTGAAAAAATAATTTAATTACATTTGTTTTTCAACAAGAAACAATGACGAATTTTAATAACATTATTATCGCTATTATCAGCATTATTGCAATTAAGCAATGATGGCGAGGTGTTATATAAATAAGTAAAATATAATTATTAAACCTCCCAAAAACGGGAGGTTTTTTTATTTTAAAAAAGTAAGTTTTGCCACAGATTAAAGATTTTCACAGATCTAAAAATCATTATAATTCTTTAATTGTGGCAAAAAATAAAAAACAACTATTATGGATTTATTCAACGAAGTACTCGCCGCAAAAAAACATCTGGAAACCGTAGTTGCCGCTACCCCACTTACTCAAAATCTGAATCTTTCTGATGAATTTGACGCCAATATTCTTTTAAAAAGAGAAGATTTACAAATTGTCAGATCTTATAAAATAAGAGGGGCTTATAACAAAATTTCTTCCTTGACTGAAAAAGAAAAAGCAAACGGAATTGTTTGTGCAAGTGCCGGGAATCACGCACAGGGAGTAGCTTATTCCTGTAATTTACTGCACATAAACGGCAAAATCTACATGCCTAAAACCACTCCGAAACAAAAGGTAAAACAAGTCCAGCTATTTGGGAAGTCTTTTGTTGAAATTGTTTTGACAGGTGACACTTTTGATGATGCTTATGCCTCTGCAACAGCAGATGCCATTAAAAATCATAAAACGTTTATTCATCCTTTTGATGATATAAAAGTTATTGCCGGTCAGGGAACTGTTGGTTTAGAAATTTTGGAAACCTATAAAGAACCTATAGATTATGTTTTCGTTCCGATTGGCGGCGGTGGCTTGGCCTCCGGATTATCTGAAGTTTTTAAGCATCTGAGTCCTAATACCAAAATAATTGGGGTTGAACCAAAAGGAGCACCTTCGATGAAAACTTCAATTGAAGAAAATAAAAATACTCCCCTAAAAACCATTGACAAGTTTGTTGATGGAGCGGCTGTTAAACAAGTCGGTGATATAAATTTTGAAATCTGCAAACAGACTCTCGAAGATATAATTTTGGTTCCCGAAGGAAAAGTCTGCACGACAATTTTACGTTTATACAATGAAGAAGCAATGGTTGTAGAACCAGCCGGAGCATTGACAATTGCGGCCTTAGATTTTTATAAGGAAAAAATAAAAGGCAAAAATGTGGTTTGCGTTGTCAGCGGCAGTAATAATGATATCGAAAGAACTGCCGAGATAAAAGAACGTTCATTACTTTATGAAGGTTTAATGCATTACTTTATGATTCAGTTTCCACAACGCCCCGGTGCATTAAAAGAATTTGTAAACAATATTTTAGGTCCAGATGATGACATTACTTATTTTCAGTTTCACAAGAAAAACAATCGCGAAGTCGGTTCAGTGGTTGTTGGTTTAGAATTGAAAAATAAAAATGACATCATGTCCATCAAACTGAATATGACAAAAAATGGTTTTGAATTTCAATATCTAAATGATAATCAGGATTTATTTACGCAGCTCATTGGGTAAACTAAAAACAAAGGCTGTCTGAAGATTTCAGACAGCCTTTTAAAATCAAATAATTACTAACTAATTATACATTTGATTTATTGTTTAAGTACTTTTTTAGAAAAAGTTCCTTTATCATCTTTGATATTTACTATATAAAGTCCCTTTGGTAATCTCGAAATTTCGATTTCAGACTGATTTCCTTTTGTGAAATTTACTGTTCGTTTTAATACACTTTGTCCTGTTAGTGAATAAATCTCAACTTCTGCATCACCTTCATGGTTAGTGTCAATTTTTAAATAATCATTTGTTTTATTTATAAAAACTGTAATTTCATTCTGATCCCCAACTTCTAATGTTTTTGTTACAGCATTTTTTGCAGTAGATTCGACCTGTACCAATTGCCACTGCTGATTTAAGTTACCTGTATAACCCCAAACTTGTATATTTGCACCATTAGCCGTTGAAACATTCTCTACATCTAATGATTTTCCACTATTTACATTAATGATCTTATAGTAACCATCTCCCAGACTCGTTACAGTCCATTTGAACTCATTAGAAGCTGAAAAAGTTCTTTGCTGTACTTTTAATCCATCAGCGGTTCCGTTGTTTTCTACTGCCAAATACATTCCTGTTGATTTTACGATGATATAATAATTTCCACTTCCATCAGAAACAAACTTCCAGCGTTGGTTATTTCCTCCTCCATTGGTGATATCATATTGCTGAATTCTGCTGCCGCTTGTGGTTGAATTATCTGCAACATCCAATCCTTTATTGCTGTTTCTTGAGATAATATTGTAATAACCCGGAAGACCTGTAACAGGCGGTGTTCCTGCTCCCCAATTGAATGTTACTGCTGATGATGCAGGAATGGCATAATTGAATGCTGATGAACCTGATACCACTTTGATTGTGTTTGACGACCCGCCAGAATTGTAAACCACAAGAGCAATTGAACCATCCGGATTTTTAAACCCAACTGAAAAAATACTTCCACTTGTACTCGAAGATGCAATGCGTACTGCTCCGGGTTTAACAAATTTTGAAATTTGTCCAATAATATAGTAAGCTACATTTTTAGTATAGTTGGTACTATTATTAACTGTAACTGCACCTAAACAGGTATTGCATCCGCCAGGAGTACGCGGACCTAAACTTGGGTTATTTGCAGCGTTCCATTCCAAAACTGTTTTTGACCAGTTATTTGTACTGCCAATAACTACGTTTTGCATGTGCCAGCCAAAATCCCCGCTAAAACTTCCGTTGGAACCTGTATATTGTTCTGTGAAATACACATTTTTGTTGGTTGCATTGCGTACCGTTGACATAGCCGAGATATTTCCTAAATATAAATGAAACGCTGCTCCATCGACATAACCGCTGTTATTTAAAACATCAATCGGATACGCTGTATTGTCGCAGTTATGATCAAAAGCAATAATCTTGATATTGCCATAACCGGCTGCTGCCATTTGAGGCCCCAGCTGATTATTGATGAAGTTTTTCTGCTCTGTAGAATTCATCAGCATACTTGGCTCATTGTGCGGGTTTTCAGGTTCATTTTGTGGTGTGATTCCCCAAATTGAAATTCCTTGCGCCTGCATGGCATCAAAATACTTTACAAAGTATTTTGCATAAGCGGCATAATATTGTGTTTGCAGAGAACCACCAATCCAGGAATTATTGGTTTTCATCCAGCGTGGTGCTGACCATGGTGTTGCCAGTATTTTGATATTAGGGTTGATAAGTTTTATCTTTTTAATAATAGGAATTAAATAAGTCAAATCAGGCCCGTTAAGGCTAAAATTATTCATATTAGTGTCTCCGGAAGTTTCGTTATAACTATATGAAGAACTGCTTAAATCAGAAGCTCCTATACTAATACGTACTACACTGGCGTTTAAACCCGTAGACGGATTATATAAATCATTTAATAATTGATTTTGCTGTGTTGCAGCCATGCCGCTTATTACTTCACAGCTTCCTTCAGTAAGTGTATAACCAAACCCATCCATTGTTTGATATGTGGTTGAAGGGTTGATTGTAACTGTAGCAGGATTGGTTCCTGAATTTGTACCAAAATTTACGGTAGATTGTTGCTGCAGTAATTTGCTCTGGTCTCCGGTTGTTATCCATGGAGTAACAGTCTGCGCATTTGTTTTGTGACTAAATAAAACCAAAATAGTGATGTACATCATTATAATAAGTTCTAGCCGGCTCGAGATTTTTGGGGTAGTTTTGCTCATTTTTTTAATTTTTTGATAATTTAATTTTTCTTTATTTTTAAGATTAATTTTATTAATTACTCTCAAAATTATGTTAATTTTAACCAATATCACATTTTAAAACCTTAACAAAAACACATCAAAAAAGATATAAAACCTTACAAAAACTTATCTTTTGAAAAAATAAAGACCTGATAATCAATTAATTAAAAACAAAAACACAATTAATAAAAAGTAAGTAATTTCACTATATTTCGTACTTTTTTAATTTCAATGAAAAATTCGCGTTTTTAAATAAACTATAAAGAATTACAAATTAAAAATTGTTGTTAAATGATAAATATCAGAAAGTAAAACTTCTGTTATATTGTATTTTTGTAATTCAATTATATACTTGAAAAAAAATGGCAACCCGGGACATTTCTACTATAGAAGACATAAAACAAATGGTGAACAGTTTTTATGAAAACGTGCGAAAAGACGATCTTATTGGTCCGATTTTTAATGATAAATTACAGGATCGCTGGGAACCACATTTGCAAAAAATGTACAACTTCTGGCAGACCATTTTATTTGATGTACGTGCTTATTCCGGAACTCCTTTTCCGCCACACAAGCAATTACCTGTTGACAAAACGCACTTTGACCGTTGGATCAGTATTTTTAATACTACTATTGATTCTCAATTTGAAGGCGCGGTTACCGAAGAAGCAAAAATGCGGGCAACTAATATGGCGTTTATGTTTAGCCATAAAATTGAGTATTTCAGAAATGCTGAAAATGAATTAAAAAAACCAAATCGGGAATCTTAAAAAATAATTGACCAGGCACAACTGTTTTCTCTTTTAATTAAATAAATTTGATTTGCTAAAAGCAAAAAAATACCACAAATCAATTAATAATTAATTATGAAGAAAGTAATCTTGTCTTTTTTAATCTGCCTGTCTTTTTTAAACCATCTAAATGCCCAATCACAAGCTCCTATTTCAAATTTATATAAAGGAACTGTTGACGGAAAAACACCCGTTACTATTTATATAAAAACAGAAGAAAATCAATGTACTGCCGATTTAATGTACACGGCAATGTATCGTTACAATAAATCAAATAACTGGATTCAGCTTGACATTACCCAAAACACAAAAAAAGAAAACCAATTTATATTAGTAGAACATGGTTTTAGCGGTGTTTTAATGTTGTCTAAAACAGGAAATACTTTTACCGGCTTATGGATTAGCCCTGATACTAAAAAACAGTTGAAGGTAGAATTGAAAGAAGTTCCCATGACTGCAAAAGATATTAAAAAATACGAAGAGACAATGGATAAGGTTAATTATAACAATAATGATTGTTAATTTTCCTTTGGAACAAAATCTATAAAAACGCAATAAAATATACTTTCAGATAAAAATATTGTGATGAATGATAAAATACAGGCTCATAAATTCGTAATTTTACATTTTAATCTACAACGTTTTCGAAATGAATCCAAATATTGAAACAAATCCGTTATTAGAGCGATTGCCAAAACATTTAAAGCAATTTATTAAACCTCAAGATTATAGCGAATACACACCTATTAATCAAGCGGTATGGCGATATGTGATGCGTAAAAATGTTGATTATTTATCTAAAGTTGCTCATCATTCTTATTTGGATGGATTAAAGAAAACCGGAATTGAAATTGATTCTATTCCGAGTATGTACGGCATGAACCGTATTCTGACTGAAATTGGCTGGGCTGCAGTTGCCGTTGACGGGTTTATTCCGCCAAATGCATTTATGGAGTTTCAGGCTTACAATGTTTTGGTTATTGCATCAGATATTCGCCAATTAGAACATATTGAATATACACCTGCCCCAGACATCATTCACGAAGGTGCCGGCCACGCTCCTATTATTGCAAACCCGGAATATGCTGAATATTTGAGACGTTTTGGCGAAATTGGCTGTAAAGCGATTTCTTCGCACAAAGATTATCAAATGTATGAGGCGATTCGTCTGCTTTCTATTTTAAAGGAAGCTGAAGATACTCCACAGGAAAAAATCGATGAAGCCGAAAAAGCTGTCGCTGATTTACAAAATAATATGGGTGAACTTTCTGAAATGGCACAAATTAGAAACCTACATTGGTGGACAGTTGAGTACGGCTTAATTGGAACAGTTGAAGATCCAAAAATTTACGGAGCAGGATTACTTTCTTCAATTGGAGAAAGTGCCTGGTGCATGACAGATAATGTAAAGAAAATCCCTTATGATATTTCGGCTGCAAACCAGAATTTTGATATCACACAATTGCAGCCTCAATTGTATGTTACGCCAACTTTTTCTTATTTGAGTTTGATTTTAGAAGAATTTGCCAACAAAATGGCTTTAAGAACCGGAGGCCTTTCGGGGATTAAAAAACTAATTCAATCGAACGCTTTAGGAACAATTGAATTGAGTACTGGTTTACAAATTTCCGGTGTATTTACAAATGTTATTGAAGAAGAAGGAAAACCGGTTTACATTCAGACAACCGGAAAAACGGCACTTTCTTACCGGGAAAAAGAATTAGTCGGTCACGGAACTTTGACACATCCTCATGGATTTGGAAGCCCGATTGGAAAACTAAAGGGGTTCAATTTAGCGATCGAAGATATGAGCCCGAAAGATTTGCAGGCTTACAGCATTGTTGAAAATGAAACTGTAAAACTGGAGTTTGAGGGTAACATTATTGTTGAAGGTGAAATCATTACGGGGTCAAGAAACTTACATGGAGAAATTATCCTGATTAGTTTTAGAAACTGCACTGTTACGCATGGCGAAACTATTTTGTTTCAGCCAGACTGGGGAAATTATGATATGGCGATTGGTAAAAAAGTGATTTCGGCATTTTCGGGTCCGGCCGATGTGCATAGTTTTGATCTGATTAACATTGTTCCAACTACTAAAACCATAAAGGCAAAACATTCTGAACAGCGCGATGATTTGGAATCTTTGTATGCAAAAGTCAGAGACATCAGAAACAATAAAGATTCTAAAGCTGAATTGCGAAATATATTTGAAAAACTACAAAACAATCATTCTAATGACTGGTTACTGGCTATTGAAATTGTTGAACTTTTAAAAGATTCAAACGAAAAACAATTGCTTCAGGAAGTGCTGGTTTATTTGGATAAAATGAAAGAAAAACGTCCCGCAGTAGCGCACTTGATTTCCGGAGGATTAGATTTGATTTTTGATAAAGAAGCGGTTTAGTTTTTGCTTTTTGTCATCCTGAGGAACGAAGGATCACACTCGTAATTGACAAAGATTGGAGAATTTTGACACGATATTCTTGTGATCCTTCGTTCCTCAGGATGACAAAATACTAATTAAGCTCAATACCTTTGAACCTTTGAAAATCAAAAAATTACAACTTTAAATCTTCATTAAAATCAGTATCAGATTCTATTGTTTTACCCTTGTATTCTAATTTCCAGCCCATAGAATTTGTCAGGATCAAAATCTTAGACAATTCACTTATTAATCTGTTTTGGGCATTTGTTTTAAGGGAAGATTTTTCGATTTTTTTTGCGAGATTGGCTTTTACAGATTTGTTGATTTTATTGTAATCATCTCCTGTAAACGGATTTAGTTTACTTTGCTCCACATCATAAAACTGAATATCAGGATTGATTTTTATTTCTTCTTTAGGAATATTTAAAATCGTTATTGTTTTATTTTTTTCATCAATATCGTATTTCATTTGATGCAGATCGTAGGCAACAGTAACATTGGCATTTACAACAATCAGTGCTTTCTTTTCAAAAGAAATCATGTCCATCAGATATTTCTGCTGATTCTTATAGGTTATCACTTCAGAAAAATGTCCTTCGGTTACTACCAATTTTCCAACATTCAAAATTTGCTGTTGAATTAAGTTGGTATTATAATCAATTGAGTCATCATCTTTTTTGAATTCGCAATATTTAAAAGCGAGAACAATTAGTAAAACAATAACACCAACCCCTATAATTCTTTTGATTAAGTTTTGCATTTCCAGTAAAATATTTAGGCCAATTTACTTCTTTTTTTAGTTTTTTTCGCCACGAATTTCACTAATTACACTAATTTTAAATTTGTAAAATTAATCAATACCATAAAGTTGAATTAGCGAAAATTCGTAAAACTTGTGAAAAAAAACTAGAATGGATATCCAATAGCGATGTTCAAAATTAAATTGTCCTTTCTCCAGGCTCTGCTTCCAAAATCTATGTCGTCTATTATCCATCTTTGCCCATCAGGAAGTGCCGGATTTCTAAGCGGAATTGCCAGGTCGGTTCTTAAGACCAAAAATGATAAATCAAAACGTAAACCTACTCCTGCGCCAACTGCCAGCTGTTTCATAAAATCCTTAGATATTTCTGCTCCCGGTTTATTAGGATCTGCGTTTAGCAGCCAGATATTTCCGGCATCAAAAAATACGGCACCGCGTACTACACTAAAAAGTTTAGCGCGGTATTCGGTATTAAATTCTAATTTTAAATCTGCAGACTGGTCTGGTATATAACTAGAGTTAGTTATTTCGGGAACATAACTTCCGGGGCCTAAAGACCGTGCTCTAAAAGCACGGATACTATTTGTACCGCCGACTACGAATTGTTTGGAGGTTGGCAGCGTACTGGAATTTCCATACGCAAATCCGGCTCCAACGATTATTCTGCTTGCCAGCTCGCTTTCTTTCCCTAATTTTAAATAATGCCTGAAATCGGTTTTGACTTTGACATATTGGCTAAATGGTACATCAAATATTTTTATGGTATCATTTTTCTTGATATTGGCTCCTGTCACTAGGCCTGTTATGTTTCCGGCGAGGTCTAATTCTCCATTAAAATATATGGTGTTTTTTCTTCGTTTTTGCATGGTGTTGGTATACGTATAATTATACGTTGGCCCAAAAATCAATTGCTTTTCGATTACTTTTTCTAATGCCGGATCTTGTTGTATATCCTGTAGATATTCAGGAGTTACATGATTTGGACTTACATAGGTAATATCAATAACATTTAACTGGTGTTCTTTTCTGATATTTTCTTTCCATAAATAGCCAAAAGACCCATTAAAAGAATTTAAAGCATATAACTGCGTTCTTTTTTGATATTCATAACGTAAAGTCGCTTTGGTTCTGGGTACAAATTCACTGCTCCCTTTTATAGCAAATGGCGATATAAATCTGGGCCAGGTCAAACTGGTTTCTGCTCCGAGTTTATAAATATTTTTTCCTTTATTGGCTCCGCCCAATTGAAAATCGGCTCCGCCAAAAACAGATACTGTAAATAATTCTGCTCCTCTAAAAAAGTTTCTGTTATTCCAGTTTACATTAATTTCAGAACCGGTGTAACTTGCTGAATTGGTTTTTCCCAAGACCTCAACTCGTATAAACTTTTTTGGCAAAAGAGTTAAGTAATAATACGAGTCTAAGGTTTTTGGTATGCTGTCTGATGGCCTGAATTCATTCTTTACAAAACTAAATGTCCCCAGGTTTACAAACCTGTTCAATGTCAGGTTGTGGTCTTTTCTGTTGTATAAATCTCCTTTTTTAAAATAAATTGTACGGTCAAAAATTCTGGGATTGAAGGTATCTGCGGTATCTATAATCGTAAAATCGTGATATTGTTTGATGTCTTTTTTTCTATAAACGACGCTGTCATTCGACAAGGAATAATTTGGGTAGACAAATATTTTATCGATTTTATATGCTGTAAGAGCTTTTACGGGTGCTTCGTCTTTTATAACCAGTCTGATATTAACTTCATGGTCTCCTTTACTGCTGTCAACTTTAGCCAGGATATAATCGGGATTAAAATAAAAGTATCCTCTTTCTTTTAATCTCGCATCAATTCTTTCTCTTTCGGCTTTAATAATATCAAGATCATAAGGTCTTCCTACCTTGAGCAAGCTTCTTCTGTGTGACCTTGCTATAATTCTGGATATTGCCAAAGAATCATCAGGAAAAGTAACACTTTTTATGATGTATTGTTTTTTTGGCGTTACAGTATATTCTGCCGTTACTCTTTTGTTTCTCACCGTAGAATCTGCACTGACACGAGTCTTAAAGTATCCGCGGTTTTCTGCAAAATTTCGTAATACAGATGCATTATAATCCAAATCGACTTTACTGAAAAGTACGGGTTCTTCACCTACTTTATTTCGCAGCCAGTTTCTAAAACCTTTTTCTTTTTTTGGTTCACCCGCAATATTATAAATCCATAGTTTAGGCCGCAGCCCAAGGATTTGTTTATTAGGTTTCGGTCTTAACAAGTCTTTCATCTCTGCTTCAAGTGCTTTTCTGTCTTTCTTTTTAATGACAGAATCCTTTACCTTTACAGAACCTCCTGTGTAGAGCAAATCTCCTTCGGGAAGATATTTAGTATTACTGCATCCAAAAGCAAAAAATAAGGACAGCATTACAAAATACTTTACATATTGGTTTTCTATATGATTATGTTTTTTGCTCATTTCCTTGAATTTCATTTTCAGGTTGGTTTTCTTTTTCTTCAGCTTCTTTTTCCTCAGCTTCTTTTTTCTCTTTTTCTTTTTGTTTTCTTTTTTCTTTGCGAAGTTTTTCTTCTTTTATCAATTCTCTTTCTTCTTCTGTACGATGAAAAAGTTCTCTGAATTTATTATAACTCATCGTGATAACAAAGGCAACACCAGTTTCTACAACCTGACCTTCAACAGCAACCTGATATTGGTTTTTTCTGTAAGCTCTTACCATATAACGTCCGTCTTTTGTAAGCTGATAATCGAGTGCGACGTCTCCGGCAATGTTGGTGCTTTCTTCATTGGCACGTTCCTGTCCTTCTACTCCAAAACTGCTTCCAACGGTAACTTTTAGTCTGTCGTCCAGCAATCTTTTAGAAACTTCAACATTCAGATCGGTTCTGTTTTCCATTGTACCTGTGGTATAGTCTTCAGTAGAATCTAAATCAAAATTCACTTCAAAACCGGTTACCAGCTGACCGGCAAGATTATTCAATTGCTGCGAAAGGATTTTGCTCACACTTTGTCTGGCAAGAGATTCTGCAGTTGTACCGCCACTCTCGCTTGAGAACGGATTTTCTCCAACAAATCTTCCCAATAATAAAAGTGCAAAAACCTGTTTGTTTAATTCCGCAGGATCCTGCTCTAACTGTTTTAGTTTTGTCTGCGTAACTTCTACGACATTTGATGATACGTTGTAATTTCCTTCTGGCAAATTGATTCCAAACGAAATTTCCGGTTTCAATAATTCGCCTTTCATTTTTAACAAAGTCTCAAAAGGAAGTCTTTGTTTATATGTATTTCTAATAGCCGAACTTTCTGCAGAAAGCTGTGTTCCCAATAAGTCAATTGGCGCTGCTTCAACTTTATAAATTGCTATAATATTTACATTTGCCATTGTTGGCTCACCGTTCCAGGTAATAAAACTTCCCTTCTGAAGCTCAAACTTTCTTTTAATTCCGTTAAAGTTCATTTGATAAGCTCCTTCGTTGAACTCGTATTTCCCTGTCAAAGTTGTTTTTCCCGATTTATCAATTCCTCCTACCAGTTCTGCTTCACCTTTCAATTGCAGGTAATCTCCATTTCCTTTATCGATAATCAGATTCAGTTCTGCCTCTTTGTCGATTGTGATTCCCACATTCACATCCATACCTTTCAGCTCCGACTGATTTAATTGGTTTTTCATCTCAACAGTTTGCTTCAGGTACATATTGTCTTCGTTGACAAATTCTACAATTCCTTCTCTGTCAGCTATTGAAGGATCTGATTGTGGTAAGACAACGGAGAATTTTGTCCCTTTATTAATTTTGACTGTACCATCAATTACCGGACTGTCCAAATTTCCTTTGACGTTTAATTTGGTATCCAAAAACAGATCTCCATAAAACAAATCATTATCTTTTGCCTTAGAATTTATAGCTCTAAAATCATTTGCCTGAACCACCAAATCAAAATTAAAGTTTGTAAAATCAGCTGACTGAATATTTCCGTCTACAAACAATTCATTATCATTTTCGTCTAATAGAGAAAATTTGTCAAACGAGACGTTCCCATTATTAAAAGTGATTTTTTCTTTCTTTATCTTGAAATAAGAATTAAGCTTTGTAACCCTGAAAGCTGCGTCATTAAAGTTCAGGTCGCCATTTATTTGTGGTGCAGCTGTATTTCCTGTCACTTTTAAATCTCCAGACAGATAACCGCTTCCTTGTGTAATATTGTCCATGCTAAACCCTTGTACGCTTTTGATATTCAGTTTATTTACAGCTAAATCAAAATCAAAAGTTCCTGCATCGAGTTTATAATCTCCGGTAAGCTTTAAGTCGTTTCCTTCATCAGTTAATTGTACATTTGCGGCAAGCGTATTGTTTGTTTTATTATTTACTTTAATCTCCAGATCACCCACTTTTTCGCCTTTAAAAGCAAAATCATCGATTTTTAAATCTGATGTGAAAGTTGGTTCTGTCATAACGTTTTCTACCAATGCAGAACCATTTATAAGTCCCTGCATCAATAATTTGTCTTTTTTGACAATATTTAAAACAGTCTCAATATTAAAATTGACAAAATCTACCTGCAGCGGCGCATTATTTTCATTTCCTTTCGATTGAATTTTTAATTCATTTCCTGCATTAGAAAGAAAAAATTTATTGATATATAATCTTTTATCGCCAAATTCTACAGCATTTTCAGGATCAATTGTCCATTTTTCATAATTAAGAACGAAACTTTCGGCATCGATTTTAAAAATATTTTTGGCACCCTCATTCGTTAGATTTCCTGCCACATAATATTGTTGTTTTTCTTTTGCATCCTGAACTTCCAGCGCATAAGTCAAAATATTATTTTGCACTTGCCCGGATAAACTTGTAAACGGAATTTTTAGGGAACCGCTCTCAATAGTTGCTACAGAAACACGATATTCTAAAGCATTTTCTTTTGCTTCTATATTAATTTTTCCGTCTGCAATGGTGTTATTGGCATACACTATTCTCGGAATTGTCCCTTGAACCTGTAGTGAATCTGTTTGGTTATTATATTTTCCTGTAATCGTAAAAGGCTCTAAACCTGTTAACTTAGGTAATAATTTAAAAAGTACAGGATCATTATCTACTTTCAGCATAAATGACAATCGCTGCTCATCTGATTCATTATTAACTTTAGGAGTCCGAAGATCAATATATTTGGAGATTGATTTTTTTATCGATGTCGCTAAAGTCGTCAACTTGTATTTTCCTTTTACTTCGGCTTTCAAAAACTGAGACGAAATTTTGATATTGTTACTGTCTTTATCAGCAAAAGCCAAAACTCTGATGGAGTCTAAAACAATTGGTTCTTCTTTTTGTAAAATCTGAATATTCGACAAAAAGACTTTTCCATTCAGGAAATCAGGATTACTATTTGCAATATCTGCATCTACATTGCCGCGTAATTTCATTGGGCCGGCGTGAAGATTCAGTTTTTCAAGATCGGCAATATCCAGATTCAGTTTTAATTTTATAGTTGGATATTTATCTTGAGTGTTTCCGCTGGCAGTAAGATCAAAATTAAGATTCGGGTCTTTCATTCCCGATTTTACGGCAAAATATCCGTTTTCTATATTTCCTTTTAAAGCTAAATCCCTGTATGTATATCTATTAAAAACGGCTTTTTGTACCAGCCCATCAACTGCAGCATCTGCTGTTTTTGGATCTAATCCTTTTCCTTTTACTTTTGCTTTAAGCGAAATTTTTCCGATTGAATCATTTTTAATTAATTTGCCTAAATTAAAATCAGTAAGAGAAACTTTTGCGTCATATACCTCTCTTTTTTTAACGCGTTGATCAAACATTCCATCAACTGTTGCATTTCCAAAACTGCTGTTAAGTGCTAAATTGGTTTTGAAATTCTGCACTGAACCTTTGAATTTTCCTTTCAGGTTTATTTGCGATGGCAATTGAATGTTTTTCGGAATTGTTCCTGTCGGAATAAACGAGTTTATGTCTTTTGATGTGCTCGAAAGGTTTTTAATAGCTAAATCATAATACGATTTTTGAGCATCAGGAAGCCCTTTTATTTTCCCCGAAAGGGAAACTCTTGTCGAACCAATGCCGCTCATTTCAAATTTTGAGATATTCAAATCTTTAACCTTACCATTTACTCGCGTATTCAGATACAAAATGGCATTTGGATTACTCTTAAACGGATTTTGATTCTGTAAATTTGGAACAAATAGTATAATATCCTTAAATCCTATTTTAGATTGATTCAGATTGGCATCTATGGCAAGTTCTCCGATATTTTTTGAAAGTGATGCAATCGAAGGATAACCCGCTTTAATTTGATCCTTAAGCAGCGTTTGTGGTGTTCTTAAATATAAATCATTCAAATAAGCATTTTTTGGGCCGTAGAAAAAATTTGTTTTTAGTGACTGAATTTGTAAACCACTTTTATCATTTACCGTTAAGGTTTTTATATTTCCGGAAATGGTATCATTTCCATAATATAATTTTTCGGCTTTAAAATTGAATTTATGTAAATCAAGATGTTTGTAATCTATTCCTTTAAGTACAGGATTAGATTGCATATCATCAAATTTAAATGCGATATCTTGCAGATCGACGTCATTTAGTTTTACTTTCCAGCCCGACTGTTTTGTCGAGTCCAGGCTTGGCGCCTGAATTTGTTTGTCTTTTGTCCCCAGGCGCAGGTTTCCTTTCAAATTTTTAACCTCAAAATTTTCAAAATCCAAAAGCTGGTTATTAAGATCTACCTCGTTTACTTCCAGATTTAGATTTCCCAAACGTATTCCTGAGTCTAATTTTGAATCTTTATTGTCATATGAAACGTCAATTTTAGACAAATCTATGGTACCAAGTTTTAATTTGAAATCCGGGCGTTTTGAAATCGTATCAGCTGTTTTTACTGAAACTTCAGCAATTTTTTCGACAACATCCTGATTCAAAACTAATTTCAATCCTCTCAGATCAATATTCGGAATATTAAAATCCATTTTATCAAGATCAAATTCTTTGAATCTGGTATCAAAATGAGTAAGGTTTACGCGAATATCATTTTTAGAATAATCATCTTTAAAATTGAATTTGATATTGTCAAGATTAACTTTTACAACCGATATTTTGAAAGGTTTACTGTCCGGATCAGGTTTTTTAGGTTCTTTTGATTCGAATGCTTTTATAATGTAGTCAAAGTTGAAATCACCTTTTTTGTTTCTGGAAATATTAGCTTTTGTGTTTTCTAATGAAACAGAATTAATTTCTAATTCGCTGCTCACAAGTTTAAACAAATCTACATCAACCACTAAACGTTTACCGGCCAGAAGAGTATCTTTTTTTTGATCTTCAAAATAGAAACCTTCAAGAACTACATCTTTAGGAAATTTAATCAGGATTTTGTCTAGCGCAACCTTGGTTTTTATCTTATTGTGAAGATACGTTATCGCCTTATCCTTAGCAAAATTCTGGATGGACGGGATCTGAATTAAAATAGTAATAAGAAGTAAAAGTGCTACTACAGAAACCACACACCAAAGCAGTACACGTAATGTTTTTTTAAGTAAATGAGTGGTTTTTTTATTCATACGTTAACAAAACGTTTTAATAAATTATTAATGTAAAATATGACATATACAATTTACAAAATTGTAAAAAATATACTCCAACTATTTACATAATTCCAATCATTTGTTCTAAAATTTTAATAAATTATAAGTTTTTACTTACTTTATTTTGGTACAAAATTATCTTTTAAAATTGAATCTGAGGGTGTTTTTCTTGTAATAATTTGATTTTCTGATGTAGTTTGGACAGGAATTTTTGATGTTGTTCTGATTCCGGATTAAAGCCTCGATGATGTAATCCTTTTTGAATTTCTTCAATTTCATTCATCACTAAAAAAGCATCCTGAGAGATACTATTTTCGATAAATCGTTCCCAGATATAATCAACAGCAATTTGATTGGGGTGCAGCATATCTTCTTTGTAAAAACGATAATCACGAAGTTCATCCATAACGATTTCGTAGGAGGGGAAATATTCTAATTTTTGATTGTAGGTTTCTGATTTTAAATTTGGGTGAAGTCCGGAAAACAAATGCGATTTGCTGACCTGATTTTCGATAAAACCATCTTTTGTATGGCGTACAGGAGAAATGGTAAAAATAAAATTTATAGCTGGGTTTAAAATCTGAATCAAGTTGATTGTATTTTCAATACTTTTTTGGATTTCGTTAACCGATAATAATTCTTTTGAAAATTGCTTTTGAGGAACTTTATGGCAATTGGCCACAATTGCATTTCTCTCTATACTTCTGTATATCCAGGAAGTTCCATAGGTAATGATGATGTGTGTTGCTTCTTTTAATTTTTCAAAAGTCTCTTTAGTAATCTGATTCAAATTTTCGAGGAATTCTTCTTTATTCGAATTACTCAAATCAGAATGCACATCAAAACAATGCCAGCGTTCGTTGTGAAAAAAAATATCTTTTTCGGTAAATAGTTCCTGCTCCAGAATTCTTTTGATTAATTTCTCAATCGAAACCGGATTGAATATTATTCCGAATGGATTTGTATTATTTTGGAATTTAAAATAGTCAAATTTATCGCCCATATTTTCAGCAAAACAGGATCCTAAGGACACAATCTTAGCATTGTAATCAATCAGATTATTACTTTTTGAAATTGGGACTTGAGTTCTAAATTGCATTGTTTTGTGTTTTACACAAATTTCGTTTATTTTCTTAAACGAAAAAACCCAAATACGTATTTGTATTGGGTTTTTTTATAGTAATTTATATTTTAGTAGAAATACTCATTTACATCTCCAATTGTACCGTCTTGATTATGATATGTCTGTTTCGTCGGGTAGCCACTTTCATTGTATTCATATTCGATGGTATAAATAAATGGGCCAGTTGCTTCAGAATCTGTTCCTGAAACCGAATAACTGTGCTTAATAAGATTATTGGTGTAAAATTCTTCATCAAGTAATAAATTCAAGCCTAAAACATATTTATATGGACTATCATTTGCATCGTACTCATAATCACTTGTGCGCAAGTAGTTAGAAGAAATGCTTTTTTCAACTACCTTAATCAAATTTCCATTTTGATACGTTAGTATTTGATATAAGTCATTTTGCTGCTCTTCTCCAGTTGTTGCATTGGTACTGTAACTTTCCTTTTTGATTGTACCATCAGCATCATAAGTATAAACTGATCTGGTTTGGTGTTCTCCAAATGGATATTCGGAAGTAAAATTACTTACAGAAATTGAAGATGAGAGTTTTCCGTCGGTGTAAGTATACGATTTTTCACTTTTTTTCTCATTTCTATTATAAGTAATATCATAAGTGATTGTTTTCACAATAACATTTCCTTCATAAATATAGTCTGTTCTCTCCTCCTCATTAGTTACAGACACAATTTTTTTTCCATTATAGGTTATAACAGAAGTTGAATTTTTCTCTGGATGATCCGGATTTGTATATTGTACTTTTTTTGGGAGGGTTATCTTATTCCCATTATCAGAATCGTTATCATTATCGGTTGTCGAACAAGAAACTAGTAACGCTAATGCTCCTAAAAGAGATAAAAATTTTTTCATAATAAATTGATAGGTTTATAATTAGCGAATTTATCTTATCTAAAATTATAGATTAGAATAATAAGTTTTCTTTCTATCAAAATAAGACATCTTTACTGGTGAATTAGCTTATAGTCTAAAAAAAAATGCCAGATGTTTGTCGCATCTGGCATTTCTAAATATTTTGAGAATTCCTAGTAGAAAAACTCAGTATTTCCCAAACTATCAGTTCCGGTATCTACTTCTTTAGTAGGATATCCATTATCATTATATGTAAAAGTGCTATTTGTCCATAACTCATCTTCTGATGTATCTGTCAAAATATTAAACTTTACACCATTACCTTCTCCATCAATAAAAGCAATTTTATCCATCCCAATTACATTTTTCATTGGGTTATTTTTAGTATCATAAGTATATACATGTTCTTCATTACTAGCATCCGGGCTTATAATTTCGCTAACCTCTCCATTTACAAATTTAATTGTATTGACAGTGCCTTCCATAAGTTCAGATTCACTATCACCTGAATATGACTTTGCTGTCACTGTTCCATCTGCATTATATGTAAATACTTCTTTGTGAACATAATTTGTTTGTGTCCTTACAAAAGTTACTAATTTTCCTTCCGCATTGTATGTGTATGTATTAACCTGGTCAATTGATCCATCAGGGAATCTGTATTCTAATTTGGTGATTAGGTTTCCTGTATAGGTGTAATATTCGTTTACATCTCCTGAATCATCTACTATACTTACAATCTTATTTCCATCATAGGTATAAATTGATGTAACAGCATCACCTTCAGAATCTGTTATAATAGTTTTTTTTAATAATACAGCATCAGTATTATCATTAGACTCATTATCATCGCTGGAACAAGATGTTAACAATAGAGTCAAAGCTCCAAAAAGGCATAAAATTTTTTTCATTTTTTACAGTGGTATTTATTAGTTTTCAGCGTAAATATAATAGATTCAATTCAACAAAATGTGAAGAAATTAACAATTTTTAACACTAAAATACTTCTATAACAATTTTTTGATCCAAGCATATTAAGATTTTATCTTAACTATCTCAGAGACAATTATGTAAACTTTATATTTATTATTTCAGAAGTTATAATTGGCTGGTAAAGATAAAATTAATTAACAAAACTATTCTTTCTTTTACATTTTACTTTTTGTCACCAAATCCTTCATTTATATTATTTACAAAAATTTATCTTTTTAATACTCCAGATCAACATTACTACATTAATCTATTCACTACTTTTGCATTCTCTAAAATTTTAATCACACTATGAAATTATTATATTCTTATATAATCAAACATAAAATGCTGTTGTTTTTTGCTTTGATTATGGCCACAATAAACATCTGTTTCAGCTTATCAGACTCTATTATTACCGGTAAATTAATGCAGGATTGCGGGGTTGGACTCGCGAAGTATAAAGGAAATGAAATTGGTTTTATTAAATCTTTATCTTTCTGGCTTGGACTTTCACTTGGTGCTGCCATGATTTCAAGGATCACTAAAAACTTTCAGGATTATTTTACCAATGTAGTGATACAAAGAACGGGGGCTCAAATGTATACAGACGGAATCAAAAAATCCCTCGATTTACCTTATGCCGAATTTGAGGATCAGCGAAGCGGTGAAACATTAAGCAAACTGACAAAAGTGCGTTCTGATTCTGAGAAATTAATTACGCTTTCGATTTCTTTGATTTTTCAGACTATTATTGGGTTCGTTTTTGTAATTCTGTACGTTTCGAGAATTGATTACCGTATTTCTATTATATTTTTAATCACTGCTCCTATTATTGCTTTGGTTAGTTCTTATTTGGGCAAAAAGATCAAGATCGTTTCTAAAAAAATTGTAAATCAAACCAATGCGTTGGCAGGTTCTACAACAGAAAGTTTAAGGAACATCGAACTTGTAAAAAGCCTTGGTTTGACCTATCAGGAAGAAAAACGTTTAAATCTTAATACGTTTAAAATTCTTCATCTTGAACTGGAAAAAATTCGTTTTATAAGAAGTTTAAGTTTTATACAAGGAACAACTGTTCACTTTTTAAGAACCTGCGTTGTTTTTACTTTATATTACTTTCTGTTTGGAGGAAAAATCATTGTAGGTGATTTGTTGACGATGGTATTCTTTACGTTTTTCATTTTTGGCCCTTTGCAGGAATTAGGGAACTTCATTATTGCACTTAATGAGACTAAGGTTTCAATGGAAAACTTCAGGGTTTTATTAAACGCTCCAAAAGAGTTTCGTCCTACAACACCTAAACATGTTGGAGCAATCCAGTCATTGCTTTTTTCGAATGTTAGTTTTCAGCACAAAACAGCAAAATATAAAGCTGTCGAAAATATTAATTTTGAAATCAAACAAGGTCAGACCGTTGCCTTTGTTGGTCCGTCGGGTTCCGGAAAAACAACACTGGTAAAGCTTTTAGTCGGGTTGTATACTCCTGCAGAAGGACATGTTTTTTATAATGATATTGATTCAACCGATATTGACTTACTGGATTTAAGAAAACAATTAGGATTTGTGACTCAAGATGCACAGTTATTCTCAGGAACAATTCGTGAAAATTTATTGTTTGTAAAACCAAATGCAACCGACGAAGATTTGTACGATGCCCTGAAAAGAGCCAGTTGTGAAAAACTCTTAATACGTGCCGAAGATGGTTTGAACACCACAATTGGCGAAGGCGGAATTAAGGTTTCTGGTGGAGAAAAACAACGTTTATCAATCGCTCGTGCTATTTTAAGAAATCCGAATTTATTGATTTTTGATGAAGCAACTTCTGCTTTGGATTCTATTACCGAGGAAGAAATTAATGCGACAATCAGAAATATTTCAGACAAAAACAGAATCACTGTTTTAATCGCACACAGATTGTCTACTGTTATGCATGCTGACAGAATTTTTGTTCTGGAACAAGGAAAAATTATTGAGCAGGGAAAACATGAAGATTTGATTGTTGAAAGAGGTCTATATTATGCAATGTGGCGCCAACAGATTGGGGAGAGAAAGTAAAGTTTTATTTTAATCTCGCAAAGACGCAAAGCCGCAAAGTTTTTTAAGCTTTGCGGTTTTTTTTATTTTATAAATTTATATTTGTAAGTTCTTACTTTAAAAATATTTTAAGTATGACTGAAAATGAAATTTCAGCTATAGTCGTTGATGTCTGTTATAAAATACATATAAAACTTGGCCCAGGTTTATTAGAATCTGTTTATGAAGCTATATTGCATCATGAACTAACAAAAAGAGGATTGAATGTAGAAAGACAAAAGCCATTACCAGTTCTTTGGGATGGAATAAAATTAGATATTGGTTTTAGATCAGATTTGATAGTAAATGAAAAAGTAATTTTAGAAATCAAATCAATCGAACAAATTACAGATATCCACGCCAAACAAGTTTTGACTTATCTTAAAATTACAAAAATGAAATTAGGTTTACTAATTAAACTTTAATGTCCCAATTATTAAATTCGGAATCAAAAGAATAGTATCTAATCTCTAAGTTATTAACTTAAAAAAGAAAAGCCGCAAAGCTTAAAAAACTTTGCGACTCTGCGTCTTTGCGAGATTAAAAAAACTTCTACTTCACAAACTCAACTGTGTGAGCCAAAGCCTCCGCAATTCCATCTGCATTCTTTCCTTTTCCTGATGCGAAGAAAGGCTGTCCTCCTCCATTTCCGTCAATGTATTTTCCTAGTTCTTTGATTACTGCGTTTGCGTTTAAGCTTTTGCTTGCAACCAATTCTTTAGCAATATAACAGTGAATATTTGGTAAACCATCTTCAAGAGAAGCTAAAAACACAAACGAGTTTGGTTTTGAACTTCCTAATGCCGAAGCCAAATCTTTTGTAGAAGCCATGCTCAAATCTACTTGTTTGGCAAGGAAATTTACTCCGTTTACTTCCTGGAAATCTTTCTCCAGTTCTGATTTTAATGCACCAACTTTTTCCTTCAATAATTGCTCAACTTGTTTTTTCAGTTTAGCATTATCATCCTGAAGTGAAGCAACAGATTTTAAAATATCCTGTGGATTTTTAAGTGTTTCTTTTATCTCTGCCAATATATTTTCCTGGTTTAGATAGAAGTTTTTCACTGCATCACCAGTGATTGCTTCAATACGACGAATTCCAGCCGCAACAGCACCTTCAGAAATAATTTTGAAATGCCAGATTTCTGCCGTGTTTTTCACGTGAATACCACCACAAAGTTCTTTACTTTCACCGAATTCAATCATACGGACGTTATCGCCATATTTTTCACCAAATAAAGCCATTGCTCCTTTATCTAACGCTTCTTTAATCGGAATATTTCTGTGTTCTACCAATTGCAGTTGCGCTTCAATCTGAGCGTTTACAGAAGCTTCTACCTGTTTAATCTCTTCATCAGAAACTTTGCTGAAATGTGAGAAGTCAAAACGCAGGTAATTTGGATTTACCAATGATCCTTTTTGCTCCACATGTGTTCCCAAAATACTTCTTAGAGCCAAATGCATTAAGTGCGTAGCGGAGTGATTTTTTGAAGTTGATGTTCTTAAATCTGTATTTACTTTTGCCACAAAACCTGCTTCAACATTTTCAGGAAGCTGTTTTGCAAAATGCAAAATCAGGTTGTTTTCTTTCTTGGTATCAATGATTTCAATTGTTTCATTTGCAGAAACAAGCGTTCCTTTATCACCAACCTGCCCTCCTCCTTCCGGATAAAAAGGTGTATTGTCTAAAACGATTTGGTACAAAATACCATCTTTTTTCGAATCAACTTTTCTGATTCTGGTGATTTTCACTTCGTTTTCTGTTTGATCATAACCAACAAATGTTTCAACATTTCCAGGAATTAAAACATTCCAGTCTTCTGTAGAAACCTCAGAAGCAGCACGAGAACGTGTTTTTTGTTTTTGTAATTCAACTTCAAATTCTTCTTCCTTATATGAGAAACCTTTTTCTTTTAGAATCAGGGCTGTCAAATCTTTCGGGAAACCAAATGTATCGTACAACTCAAAAACCTTAGCACCGGATACTTCTTTTCCTGAAGTTTCTGCTACCACATTTTCTAACAATTGTAATCCCTGATCTAAAGTTCTTAAAAAAGAAGCTTCTTCTTCACGAATTACATTGGTAACCAATTGTTGTTGTGATTTTATCTCCGGGAAAAATTCGCCCATTTGGTTAGCCAGAACTTCTACCAATTTATTGATAAAAGGTTCTTTTGTACCTAAAAATGTAAATCCGTAACGAATCGCACGACGTAAAATTCTACGAATTACATAACCAGCTCCCGTATTTGATGGCAACTGTCCATCGGCAATTGCAAAGGCAACCGCACGAACGTGATCTACTACTACACGAATCGCGATATTGGTTTTATTTTGTTCCTCTGAGATGTTTTTTACTTCATCAGATGTATATTTCAATCCTGTAATTTGCTCTACTTTTTCAATAAGCGGTGTAAAAACATCAGTATCATAATTTGATGTTTTTCCTTGCAAAGCCATACACAAACGCTCAAATCCCATTCCGGTATCTACGTGTTGTGCAGGAAGCTTCTCTAATGATCCGTCAGCTTTACGGTTAAATTCCATGAATACATTATTCCAGATTTCAACTACTTGCGGGTGATCATTGTTTACCAAACTTTTACCAGAAACTTGTGCTTTTTCAGATTCCGGACGTAAATCAACGTGAATTTCAGAACAAGGTCCGCATGGCCCCTGATCTCCCATTTCCCAGAAATTATCTTTTTTATTTCCAAGGATAATTCGGTCTTCATCGATTAATGTTTTCCAGATATCCCAGGCTTCCTGATCAAAAGGGACGTTATCTTCTTTACTCCCTTCAAAAACAGAAACATAAAGATTTTCTTTTGGAATTTTATAAACTTCTGTCAAAAGCTGCCAAGCCCAGTTGATCGCTTCTTTTTTGAAATAATCACCAAAAGACCAGTTCCCCAGCATTTCAAACATAGTATGATGATAGGTGTCAAAACCTACATCTTCAAGATCGTTATGTTTTCCTGAAACACGAAGACATTTTTGCGTATCGGCTATTCTCGGGCTTTTTGGTGTTCCGTTTCCTAAAAAATATTCTTTAAACTGGGCCATTCCCGAGTTATTGAACATAAGGGTTGGATCGTCCTTAAGAACGATTGGAGCAGATGGAACAATTAAGTGTCCATTGCTTTTAAAAAAGTCTAGAAATTGTTTACGTACGTCTTGTGATTTCATATTTTATTAATGTTCCAATTTGATGATGTGGTAATTAGAGAATTAGAGAATGTGACAATCAGATAATTTTACTAAAAAACTAAAAGTCTAAACAATAAACTATCTACTTTTTTCATTATCTATTTATCTAATTGACTCAATTATCTATTTATCTAATTGTTTTATTCTTGAAAAAAAGCCTTGAACAACTGAAACATTTATTAAATTTGTTCGACTAACTTGTTTTACAAGCTGCAAAAATAGGGTATTTTAAAATATGGCGAAAGTAAAATATTATTACGACTCAGAAAATCTGGCGTATACGAAAATAAAAACCAAAAAAAGGATAAAAATTGGTTACGCCATGTTGTTTTTACTGGCTTCTGCTCTGTTTGGCTTTTTAATTTTTGTGCTTTTAATCAATACACCCTATTTTAAAACACCTAAAGATCGCTTGCAGGCGCGGGAAATTGAAAACCTAAAACTGCAATATGCGATTCTGAATAAAAAAATGGACCAGATTAATGATGTAGCAGAAGCAATAGAAGACAGGGACAATAATATTTACAGAGTATATTTTAATAAAACTGAAATTCCGGATTCGATACGCAAATCTGGTTTTAAGGACGTGAAAAGATACAAGGATCTGGAAGGTTATAATAATACGCAGTTGGTACTAAATACAACAAAACGAATTGATAAACTTTCTAAACAATTGGCTATTCAGTCAAAATCGTTAGATGAGATATTGAAGCTGGCAAAGCTTAAAGGAAATTTATTATTAGCAATTCCTGCCATTCAGCCAGTACGAAATGAAAATTTAAAGCGTGTTGCGTCAGGTTTTGGATATCGGATTGATCCTTTCACGAAAGTGCGAAAAATGCACAACGGAATGGATTTTACAGCAAATACGGGATCTCCTGTATATGCTACCGGCGATGGTGTTGTGGCTAGGGCTGACAATACAGCGTCAGGTTTTGGAAATCATGTGGTCATCAGGCATGGTTTTGGATATGAAAGTTTGTACGCTCATTTGAGCAAATACAACTGCAGACCCGGACAACATGTCAAACGAGGTGATGTCATTGGATATGTTGGAAGTACAGGAAGATCTGAAGGCCCTCATTGTCATTATGAGGTACATAAGGATGGAAAAGTCGTGAATCCGCTGAATTTTTATTACGGAAATATTTCGGCGGTAGAATATGTAGCCATTGCACAAATGGCAAATCTGGAAAACCAGTCATTAGATTAATCGTGTAAAAAGTAGTAAGTTTGAAATAAATATAGAAAAATAAAAATCATGCATATTGAGCTTTCTAAAGATAAAAGATATTTCAGCATTGGTGAAGTTGCCAAAGCTTTTAATGTCAATGCATCTTTGATACGTTTTTGGGACAGCGAATTTGACATCCTGAAACCAAAAAAGAATGCGAAAGGCAACAGAATGTTTACTCCCGAAGATATTACCAATTTGCAATTAATTTATCATTTGGTTAAGGAGCGTGGTTTTACACTTGAAGGAGCAAAAACACATCTAAAAGAAGGGCAAAAGAAAACATTAGATAAATTCGAAATAATACGTAAATTAGAATCCATAAAAGCAGAATTAAACGAAATCAAAAACGAATTATAACAATAATATCAAAAACTAGAAATAAACTTAAATTAAAACAAACATGAAGAAAGGATTAATAATTCTTGGAGTTGTAGCTGTAATCGTTATTGGATTATACAGCTGGGCAAGTGGGATTTATAACACTGCAGTAACACTTGACCAAAATGTGAAAGAAAGCTGGGGAAATGTCAACACTGCTTATCAAAGGAGAAATGATCTTATTCCTAATTTAGTTAGCACTGTAAAAGGATATGCTGCACATGAAAAAAGCACTTTAACAGCTGTAATTGAAGCTCGTGCTAAAGCCACAGGAATAACGATTGACCCAACAAATGTTACTCCAGAACAATTAGCTGCGTTTAATTCAGCACAATCAGGAGTTTCTTCTTCTTTATCTAAATTATTGGTAAGTGTTGAGCAATATCCAAACCTAAAAGCTGACGCTAGCTTCATGAAATTACAGGATGAATTGGCCAGCACTGAAAATCAAATTTTAACTGCAAGAACTCGTTTTAATGAAGCCGTTAAACCTTACAACAATAACATAAATACTTTTCCAAGAAATATACTTGCCGGAATGTATGGACTTAAAGAAAAACCATATTTTGAAGCTTCTACAGGTGCTGATAAACCAGTTGAAGTAAAATTCTAAAAAAGAATTTAATCTAAGTAACAATCTATCCCGTGTTATCGGGACTAAAATAATTTCAAATGTCAAAAGTAGAAGATTTTTTATCCAAAGAAGAAGAGCAGGAAATTGTTGAAGCTATTCGCATGGCTGAAGAAAATACTTCTGGCGAAATTAGAGTACATATAGAAAAAACAACTTCTAAAGTTCCTTTTGACAGGGCTTTGGAAGTTTTTTATGAATTAAGGATGAATGAAACCCAACTTCAGAATGGTGTTTTATTTTATTTTGCGATAGAAGATAAAAACTTTGCAATTTGCGGAGATAAAGGTATAAATGATGTTGTAGCAGATGATTTTTGGGATTGTACCAAAGATAAAATGGTAGAACAATTTAAGGCAGGAAACTTTAAACAAGGTATTGTTGATGGTATTTTGAATGCCGGCGAACAATTAAAAAAGAACTTTCCGTGGTCTGAAGGTGATACAAACGAATTAACAAACGAAATTTCAAAAGGTTAAATAATGAAAAATTCCAAAAATAAAATATCAAATTCCAAAAGAATTTTTCAGTTTACACTTTTGTCTATCGTCTTTTTTATCACAAATAATATTTGTGCTCAGTTTACTATTCCCGAAAAACCAAGCTTTCAAACTTCTGTTTATGATTATGCCAATGTTTTAAGCGCTTCTGAAAAATCACAATTAGAAGAAAAACTAATTCGCTATTCAGATTCTACCACAACTCAAATTGTAGTAATTACGATTGAAAGTCTAAAAGGAGAAGATGTTAGTCAGTTAGCTACAAAATGGGGTCAAACCTGGGGAATTGGCGGAACAGCTAAGGATGACAATGGTGTTATTATTTTATTGGCTAAAGCCGAAAAGAAAATCGCTATTAATCCCGGATACGGTGTTGAAGATCGATTAACAGCGGGAATTGGCGGTACAATAATTAGGAATATTATCGTTCCTGAATTCAAGGCAGGAAGTTTTTACAATGGCCTTGACAAAGGAACAGATGCTATAATTGATGTTTTTAAAGGAAAATTTAAAGGAGAAAGAAAAAAAGCCAAAGGCAATGATTTCCCCATATTACCTTTTATCATAATTGTTGTAATTGTTTTAATTTTACTGTCTAGAAATAAAAGGGGCGGTGGAGGAAATTCAGGCAATAATAGCGGTGGTCCAAGTCTGATGGATGTAATTCTTCTAAGCAGTCTTGGCAGAAGCAGCGGAGGATTTGGCGGTTTCGGCGGAGGATCATCCGGAGGTGGTTTTGGCGGCGGAGGCGGTGGCTTCGGCGGAGGTTTTGGCGGCGGCGGATTCTCTGGAGGGGGTTCTAGCGGAGGCTGGTAAAACAAGTCGCAGTTTTCAGTGACTGTTCTCACTTTAAAATATATAATTCATAATTTACAATTTATTAGATGTTATCACATAAAGCAAAATACGCCCTTAAGGCCTTACTTTATTTAGCTGAACAAGACGAAAATCACATTTCTAAAACCATAGAAATTGCTGATGGCGCCAATATTCCAAAAAAGTTTTTGGAGCAAATTTTATTGGATCTAAAACGTGGTCGTTTTGTAAGCAGTAAGCAGGGAAAATTTGGCGGATATTATCTGATAAAATCTAAAAACGACATTACTTTGGCCGAAATTCATCGTTTATTTGACGGTGCAATTGCGCTTTTACCTTGTGCTTCGTTAAACTTTTACGAGCCATGTTCTGATTGCAAAACCGAGTCTGAATGCAGTCTGCGACACGGTTTGATGTTAATAAGAGACAAAACTTTGAATGCCATGGAAGGCATTACTATTGCTTCACTGGTAACTAAATAAAAAAATATTTTTTAATATCTAGTAAATCGATAGAATTTGTGTATGTTTGCAAAAAATAATTAACAAACTATTACAAATTTTTAATCCATGAAAGTACATTTCAATCCATTAGGTGTATTAGAAAATTTTTTGCAAAGAAATCAAAATAGCGGTTTAAAAGCTGCAAACCATTTTTCATTTATAATGTGTATGTGTTGGTAAAAAAAATTTTAATTTAAATTCTACTAATCACATATACTTAATATAAAATGAAAACATCTATAAAAAATATATTTATAATACTATTCTTTTTAACCTTCTCAATCTCATTTGCACAAAACATAGAAGGCGTAGTTACAACAAATGAAAATATACCTTTAATAGCCGCAAATGTTGTGATAAAAGGTACTACTTACAGTACGATTACTGACGAAAACGGAAAATTCAGCATCGATACCCAAGGAAGACTTCCTCTGACACTATTAGTTCAATATGTAGGGTATACAACATCAGAATATAATGTGAATGTTTTACCGGCAACTCCATTACAGGTTATTCTTAATGAAGAAAACAGACTTGTAGAAGTTGTTGTTTCTTCAAGACGCCGTATCGAAAAAGTTCAGGATGTACCGATTGCTGTTTCTGTTATTACAGGAAAGCAAGCAGAACAAACGGGAGCTTTTAATGTGAATCGCATCAAGGAACTTGTTCCGTCTGTTCAGCTTTATTCTTCAAACCCAAGAAATACCGGAATCAACATAAGAAGTTTGGGTTCTCCTTTTGGTCTTACCAATGATGGTATTGATCCTGGTGTTGGTTTTTATGTTGACGGTGTATATTATGCACGTCCGGCTGCAACAACTCTTGATTTTATCGATGTAGAACAGATAGAAGTTTTACGCGGGCCTCAGGGATCATTGTTTGGTAAGAACACAACTTCTGGAGCTTTTAATATTACAACGCGTAAGCCAAGTTTTAATTCTGGTGCAGACTTTGAAGTGAGTTACGGAAATTATTCATTTTTACAGGCTA
>Ga0307406_10000117_pt1 | contig 46339 bp, 35 predicted proteins | sample 322Cmetagenome_3_FD_203706 | JGI IMG/M metagenome (GOLD analysis project Ga0307406, IMG submission 203706) | Maize rhizosphere microbial communities from greenhouse at UC Davis, California, United States - 322HYB-C-2 | ecosystem: Host-associated > Plants > Roots > Rhizosphere > Soil | place...
TGGCCGCGAAAAAGAAGCTGCACTCGTGAAGGAGCGGGCGCTTCAGCACGATATCGAGCTGCGAGCCGCCTTGGTCGAACGCAGCCGGCTTACCGCCAGCGACTCCTTTTTTCCCCATGATCTCTGCGATAGAGACCATCAGGCGCTCCGCGATCTCCTGACCGGAGAACCGTCGATCGCGCGGGCATGGATGGCGTCGAAAGAGGTCCGGTATTTCCCACGCTGGCCCTTGGTGGTCATTGGGATCGAACTGGTTCACAACCTTTCCGCCAGCGCGCGCCGCACCTTGGATACCCAGCTGATGCACCTCTGGGCAGGCGAGGCCTATGTGACGGTCTTCGTAGTGGACGAGGGGACGAAAGGGGTTCTGCGCACCCTTCGCCGGGAGGTTTCCGAGTGCGAAGTCTACCGGCGGAAATGAGGGCTGAAAAAAAGTTTCGGAACTTTTGAACGTCCTCCGATCTGAAGGGTCTGACCTCTATGAAGACCGCGCGCTGCGTGAGTTTTCATGTAAGGGTGAACAGCATATTGTCAGACGAATGGCCTCCGGGCCTGTAGTATGACGATTTTAGCCGCCGGGGGTGGGACCCCGGCGGCAATTTTTTTGCCCGGATGTCGCTACCGGCGCTTGGAAAGCGATCCCATCGCCGCCGCGACCGCCCCGGGCAGATTGACGCCCCCATTTCCACCGAGCCGGTGGTCGATATCTTCCAGCCGCTGGATCAGGTCGCGCACTTCCTTTCGCGAGGCCGGGCCGCCAGCCGCGTCACAGAAATGGGTGCGGCAGCCGAAGGGCCGGCCCTCGTAGATTTGGCAGCGATTGCTCTTCAAAAACGGGCAGGCTCCGTCCCGGGTCTCCGGCACCTCAGTCCGGCCCGCGGCTCGCCACGCCATGGCGGCGACCAGTGCCTCACCCTTTGTCAGGAAAGGCGTGCGACCGGTGTGGCGAAACCGGCAGCAATCGCCGCGACCGGTGCAGGCGCGTTCGAGCGGACGCTGCTCCCACTCCCGGTAGATGGCCCGGACCTCGGTAGCGATGTCGCGCGGGTCGGCAGTCACGGCTGGCCCAGCTTGCGAATCCGGATACCGCGGAATTCCACCTGACCTTCGTTGAATTGCAGGCCGATGTGACCGGCTTGAAGTGGCTTGGGGTCGGTGTAGTCGACGATCTGCTTGTCATTCAGCCAGACCTGCACGTGGCCGCTCTCGACCTTCACACGGAATTTCCTCCACTCCGCAACCTCGCCGCCCTCGTGGCGGGCGCGGCCCACCAGACTGCCAGTGGGGAATGGATTCGAGGGCGGAGCGATATTTAGCTCGTAGCATTCCTTGGCCGGATCGGTGACGGTTTTCGGCGTGGTGAGAAAAACGCCGCTGTTGGTCCCAGCAGGCGCGCGGAACTCCGCTTCGAGCTCGTAATCCTGATAGGTGGCGCGGGTGGTGAGAAGACCCCGCTCGCCCTTGGTGGCGACGATGGCGCCATCCTTCACCTGCCAATCGACCTTGGACTGAGGTTCCCAGCCATCGAGATCCTTGCCATTGAAAAGCTCCTGCCACTCGGCTCCGCAGGCCGCACCGAGAAAGAGCAGGCAGGCGGCGAACACTCGCGCGATGGGTTTCATGTTTCCAGTTTGCGCTAGGGGGGCGCTTGCCGGCAAGCGTCCGCTCGTCAAACAAAACCCAGCAGACATTTCCGGAGGAAAAGGCAGATTTCCGACGCTAACCGGCTACTACTGCCCGCCACGCACCCGTCATGAAAGCCAGAGTTCTCGCCATCGCCGCCGCCCTCATCTCGTCGCTCACCGCGGCTCCCCTCTTCAAGGAGCCTCTCAAGGAGGAGCACATCGTCCTACTGGGCAACGGCTTGGGCGAGCGCATGCAGTACTACGGAAACTTCGAAACCCAGCTGCACCTGCGCTTTCCCGATCATCATCTGGTGGTCCGGAACCTGTGCTATCCCGGCGACACGCCGGCCTATCGCCCGCGTGCCGGCCGCAAAACGCCCTGGGCCTTCCCCGGCGGAGAAAACCTCCGGCCCGAGCTCAACAAGCACAAGGGCGAGGGCCACTACCCGTCCGACGACGAGTGGCTGACGATTTGCAAGGCGGACACCATCCTCGCGTTCTTCGGCTTCAATGAGTCCTTCGACGGGCCGGACGGCGTGGAGAAATACCGCCGCGAGCTGACCACCTTCGTCACCCACACGCTCGCGCAGAAGTACAATGGCACCTCTGCGCCAAAGCTGGTGCTGGTCTCGCCGATCGCCTTCGAGAACCTGACCAAGTTCTACGACCTTCCGGATGGCACCCAGGAAAACGCCAACCTGGAGCGCTACACCAAGGTCATGGAGCAGGTCGCCAAGGAGCAGCAGGTCGGTTTCATCGATCTCTTCACGCCGACCAAGGAGGCATTCGCGGTAGCCAAGCAGCCATCCACCATCAACGGATTTTCCCTGAATGAATCCGGTGACTCCGAAGTGGGCAGCATGCTCGCCAGCGCGCTCTATGATACCAAGGAGATCCTGTTAGAAGGCAACCTGAATGAGATTATCCGGCTGGTGAACCAGAAGTCGTGGTTCTGGCAGAACGATCACCGCATGCTCAATGGCGTCCACGCCTACGGCCGTCGCTTCCAGCCCTACGGCGAATTCAACTACCCGCAAGAGATCGAGAAGATCCGCCAGATGACCGCGAACCGCGACCGCGCGGTGTGGGCGTCAGTCAAAGGCGAGACACTCGACCTGAAGGCGGAAGACGCCAAGACTCGACCACTGGATGAGGTGAAGACCAACTTCGACCAACCCATCAAGTACCTCCGCGAGAAGAAGGCGCTGGAACAGTTCAAGATGATGGATGGCTTCGAAATCGGCCTCTTCGCCTCGGAGGAGGATTTCCCGGACCTCGCGAATCCCATGCAGATGACCTTCGACAACAAGGGTCGCCTGTGGATCTGCACCATGCCGAGCTATCCGCACTACCGACCGGGCGACGAGTTGCCGAACGACAAGATCCTCATCCTCGAAGACACCGACGGCGACAACCGCGCCGACAAGCAGACGGTCTTCGCCGATGGGCTGCACTTGCCAATCGGCATCGAGCTCGCACCGGAAGGCGTCTACGTTTCGCAGGAGCCGAACTTGATGCTGCTGCGCGACACCAACAACGACGACAAGGCGGACAAGCGCGAGTACCTGCTACACGGATTCGATTCGCACGACACGCATCACGCGATCCACGCCTTCTGCGCGGACTCCGCGGGAGCTATTTATATGGGCGAAGGCGTATTCCTTCACTCTCAGGTGGAGACACCCTATGGTCCGCAGCGCTGCACCGGCGGCGGCATCTGGCGCTTCGATCCGAAGAGCTGGCGGCTCGAGCGCTATGTGCAGACCTATTTCAATAACCCATGGGGCATCGCTTTCGATGACTGGCAGCAGTGCTTCATCGCCGATGCCTCGGGCGGCAACAATTACTGGGCGCTGCCGATCTCGATCAAAGCTCCCTTCAGCTACGAGACTGGCAAGATCGGTGAGTTCGCGCCGAAGCGCGCCCGCCCCACGGCGGGTGCGGAGTTCATCTCCTCGCGTCACTTCCCGGATGAGCTGCAGGGCGGCTTCATGACCAACAACTCAATCGGCTTCCTTGGAACCAGCATCCATCAGGTCTGGGAAGATCACGGCGGATTCTCAGGCAAACACCTCGGCGATCTGGTGACTTCATCCGATCCAAACTTCCGCCCGGCGGATCTTGAGTTCGCACCCGATGGCTCGCTGTATATCGTCGATTGGCACAATGCACTGATCGGTCACATGCAGCACTCGGCACGCGACCCGAACCGGGATCACGAGCACGGCCGCATCTACCGCATCACTCACAAGACGCGCCCGCTGGTGAAGCCGGCCACCATCGCCAACTCCTCGGTCGCGAGTCTCTTCGGCCTGCTCAAGGAGCCGGAGTATCGCACTCGCTATCGTGCCCGTCGCGAACTGCGCAGCCATCCCGCCGATACGGTCGTCGCTGCGGCGAAGGCGTGGGTGGGCACACTCGACAAGGCCAACCCACGCTATGAGCACCATCTCTGCGAAGCGCTGTGGGCGACGTGGGCGCAGAACCGCGTCGACCGCGATCTCCTCGGCATGTGCCTCTCCGCGAAGTCTCATCAAGCTCGTGCGGCTGCGGTTGAAGTCGTGCGTCACGCTTGGCGAAAAATTCCCGATCACACCGACATCCTTCTCAAGGCTGCCGCGGATCCTGAACCGCTCGTTCGCCTCGAAGTCCTCGCCGCTGCTTCATGGCTAGACAATACTGACGGCGCGCTCATCGCGCTCGAAGTGCTCAAGCAGCCGATCGACAAGTGGATGCCGGAAGCAGTGAAGACCGCCTTCCTCACCTTGGCCGATGACATCGAGGTGCTGAAGAAGGAAGGCAAACTCGACCTGAACAACAATCCACGCGCCGCCGATTTCCTCTCTGGAAAGCTCAAGCTCGAAGCCGAGGAAGCCGCCGCTACTTCCCCCGAGCCGAAATTGCCCGCCGATGAACTCGAGCTGTGGCGGATCGGAAAGGAAGTCTTCGGCCGCGACGCGCATTGCTTCACCTGCCATCAGGTCGATGGCAAAGGTCAGGAGAAGATTTATCCTCCTCTCGCCGGCAGCGAATGGGTCACTGGTAATGAAGAGCGTCTGATCAAGCTCACCCTGAAAGGCCTCTACGGCCCCATCACCGTGAAGGGCACGCAGTTCGAGCCTACCAGTGGCGTGCCGCCGATGATGGGCTTCGGGCCGCTGCTCAATGACAAGGAGCTAGCCGGTGTGCTGACCTACGTCCGCAACAGTTTCGGCAATCAAGCACCGGCGGTGAAACCCGAAACCGTCGCCAAAGTCCGCGAGGCCACGAAGGACAAGATCGACTTCTACACGCCCGAAGAATTGCTGAAGCAACATCCGTGACGAACGCGACACACGCTTCCTGACCGATTTCGCAGGCTTGAATGTCTAATTCGGCCAAACATTCAGGAGGATCACCCGGATGGGGTATCGGCATGAGGAAGCCTCAGCGCGCTTTCCATGGTCACCACCCCGGTGGCATGCCAGCCGCTGGTTCAACGGCATGGCAACCGTTGGCTTCCTACTCGACATGGATGGCGTGATCTACCGGGGTTCCCGGCTAGTTCCCGGCGCCTCCGACTTCATTACCCGTCTGCGGAATCATGGGATTCCCTTCCGTTTCCTCACGAACAACTCGCAGCGCGCTCGACGTGACGTCGCGCTGAAACTTCGCCGCCTCGGCATCGAGGCGAGCGAGAACGAGGTCTTCACGTGTGCGATGGCGACCGCGCGCTTCCTGGCATCCCAGAAGCCGAATGGCACCGCCTATGTGATCGGCGAACACGGCCTCGCCGCCGCGCTGCATCGTAATGGCCTCACGGTCGTGGATGACGATCCGGACTTCGTGGTCGTCGGAGAAGGCCGCACCATGACCTTCGAGATGATCGAACGGGGCGTGCGACTGGTCGAAAAAGGCGCGCGCCTGATCGCCACCAATCCCGACCCGAACTGCCCGACCGATCAAGGTACACGACCGGGCTGCGGCGCGATCGTAGCGATGATCGAGCGAGCCACCGGCGTGGAGGCATTCTCTGTCGGCAAGCCGAGCCCGGTAATGATGCGCGCCGCCCGCAAGGAAATGGGCCTGCGCACCGACGAGGTGATCATGGTCGGCGACACCATGGAAACCGACATTCTCGGCGCCGTGCAGATGGGTTACCGCAGCGTGCTCGTGCTCAGTGGCGGCACCTGCCGAAAGGACCTGAAGAAGTTCGCCTATGAGCCGGATTTGATCGTCGACCACATTGGCATGATCCCCGACTCATACATTTTCGGAAAAATGGAGCCCGCGTTGGCACCATGAAAGCTCTTCCTGGTTAGCGGATGGTCCGCGATGGAGGAAGGTTTCTTGGGTTTAACTGACCTCCATCGCGGTGCACCACGGCGGGTGCGGGATTTCTTGGGTTTACTCCCGCGCCCGCCGGGGTCATTCGCTGAAGGACGACGAGAGGCGGTGGCTGAAAGGGCTGCCGCCTTTTTGCATTCGGGACGGCTGCTTGCGGCGTTGATGACGGAGTCCTAAGACAACTCGCTCTTCACCCCGAGAGTCTCCCTGACGTCCAGGATAGGCCAGCCCTCGGTCTTTCCGCGAAGGAACTCGCTGAACTCCGATGGCTGGTATCGCCTTTGTAGCCTGATGCCAGCCACCTCGGACTCGTCGATCGTCTTCCTCATTCCAGCGGTTCCTCCGACCATTTCGTGAATCGTGTAGCGGCAATCAATCTCGTCCGGAGCCGTGTAGTAGGACTCACCGAAGGATTCCTCTTCGGCCTCGAATGGAAAAGTTCCCACAAAAACCATCGGGGTCTCCTCCGTGTCATAGCACCACAAGTCAAAGAACAGGTTAGCCTTCAGAGTCAAAAGATTACCTGGTTCCAAGGGTTCCACCGACAAAAATGGCAGGAACCCATGGCAGAGGACATATTCACGCACATAGCACCAACGACCGCTGTCCAGTTGCACAGCAACAACAGCCCCACGATTGGGAATGCGTTTATTGAATGGAGACCGCTTTCTCGCCATGCCACTTGAGAAGACAGGTGAACCGTAGCCGGGGAGTCGAATCAGCGGCAAGAAGATCCCCGACATGGCGGCAGGCGGTTTTCACTTCCGGCTGTGCCACTTTTCGCTCCTCATCGCCGCGGCATGGAAGCCGCTATCCAAGCATTTCTCGACCGCATCGAACGCCAGCACGGCGTGACGATCCCTTACGCCTGTGAATCCGGCAGCCGTGCCTGGGGCTTCGCGTCGCCGGACAGCGACTACGATATCCGCTTCATCTTCGTGCGACCGGAGAAGACCTACCTCTCCGTGCTGGATGGCAATGAATCCATCGACCTGCCGCTGGAAGGCGAGCTGGATGCCGATGGTTGGGACGTCCGCAAGGCAGCGCGATTGCTCGGCAAATCGAATGGCGCTCTGATCGAATGGCTGCACTCGCCGGTGGTCTATCGGTGCGAGCCAGGTTTCCGCGAGCGTTGGCAAAGTACGGCACACGCCGTATTTTCGCCGCGTGCGTCGCGTGACCACTACCACGGCCTGGCAAGGCAGATGGTGCTCGGAAAGCTGGAGGGCGAACTGGTCCGCGCGAAGGACTACCTCTATGCCCTGCGTTCCATTCTGTGCGCCCGCTGGATTGCCGATGGCCATGGCATCCCGCCGGTTGCCTTCGCGGAACTGGTTCCGAGTGCTCCTCTTGAGATCCAAGCGCTGATCCCCGGCCTGCTAGAATACAAGGCACGCACGGCAGAAAGCGAGTGCATGCCGCGCTTACCGGCGCTGGATGAGTTCCTCGCCGCTTCGCTGGCGGAGCAAATCGAGGTTCCCGTGAAGGCGCTGGATCCGGAGCCGCTCGATGCCCTGCTGCGAGCCGAGATCCGCCGGCCTAGGCAAATTCTGAAGCCCATCGACTTCACTCTCGACCACGTGTGCCAACATGACGTGCTGCTGCTCGACACTGTCGCGGGCAGCCACGCCTATGGCACGGCCATCGCGGGTTCCGATGAGGATCGTCGGGGTGTTTTTGCTGCGCCGCGGTCGTTCCTTTTCGGGCTCGATGCCATCGAGCAGGTCGCCGATGAGCGCAGCGATCAGGTCTACTACGAGCTCGGCCATTTCGTGGCACTGCTGCTGAAGAACAATCCGAATGCGCTCGAGCTGCTGGCGATGCCGAAGGATTGCATCCGTCATCGGCATCCCTTGTTCGAACGACTGAAGCCGGAGATCTTTCTTTCGAAACTCTGCGCTAAGACTTTCGGCGAGTATGCCATGGGACAGATCCGCAAGGCACGCGGGCTGAACAAAAAGATCGTCAATCCCGAGCCGGAACAGCGTCGGGCGATGCTGGAATTTTGCCATGTCCCGGAGGGCCAAGGCAGCACTCCGGTGCTCGAGTGGCTTGCGGCCCGCGGCATTGCGCCCCGCGAATGCGGGCTTACCGCTGTCCAACACGCCGCCGGGATGTTCGCGATCTACCACGAGCCTGGTGGCGAACAGCGCGGCATCGTTTCACCCAAGGATCCCGATACTCTCATCTTCAGCAGCGTGCCGAAGGAGGCAGTGCCGTTGGCGTGGATGCACTTCAACCGCGACGCATTCCAAGCTCACTGCAAGGCCCATCGCGAGTATTGGGAGTGGGTCGGCCAGCGCAATGAGGAGCGCTACGCCACCAATGCCAGCCACGGCCGCGGCTACGATTCGAAGAACCTGATGCATACCCTGCGCCTGCTCGATATGGCGGGAGAAATCGCGACGGAAGGCATGCTTCGAATTCGCCGTCCGAATCGCGACTACCTGCTCCGGGTCCGCTCCGGCGAGTTCGCCTACGAGGATCTCGTCGCCAAGGCCGAAGAGCAGCTTTCTGAAGTGCAAGCGGCTTTCGAGAGAAGTCCCCTGCCCGACCAGCCGGACCGGGACCGGGTCAATGCACTACTGGTGGAGATTCGGGAAGACATGGGCGATTAAGAGACCAGACTTGGACTGCCGTCTTGCTCTCGCCTCGTGAAAATGGGATAGTCTCCCATGCCAGACTACCATCCGGGACTGAAGAGCTTCTTTCTTCCGCTCCGCGAGGGACACGTCACCTTGCGTGAGGGAATGGAACGGCTCATGGCCATCGGCAATCCGCAGGGAGACGTGCCGTGGATCGTGCGGATCATGGAGAACCCCGCCTTCGATGTGCCGCCGCTGTCGTTATTCCGCGGGCGAGTCACGCTGGAGCAGCACGATTGCATCCACCTGCTGCTCGGCCGCGGAACCACGCTGATGGACGAGGCTTTCACCATTGGCTTCACGATGGGATCGACGAAACGGATGCGCACCTCGGCCACCGAGTTCTTCGGCCAGGTCGCCAGCCGCTTTTATCCGAAGGCCTATCGCTTCCCACCCGCCGCGCACCGGGTGTTTCAAGATGCCGTGCATCTGGCCGCGATCTCGGACTGCCAGCCGCTCGACCACGTCGATTTCACTGCGCTGATGGACTATCCTTTGCGCGAGGTGAGGCGGCGAGTGGGCGTGGAGGAGAGCTTGCTGCAGGCCTACTACGAGCTGGAGGCGAAGCGGAACCCGAGGGTGGCCGCATGTCGGCGGCTGATCGACGGAGTGACCGCCGCGTAGCGCGAAGGCCGCCGGTTGCGTGGATGATTGAACTTGCCCGCCAGGTCATGTCTTGGCGATGGTTCCGTATCTTTTGAGGAATCGACGGGTGGAATAATCCGCGGCGGCAGCTTCCGTGCAAGCCCCTCGGCATAACTCCAGTGAACCCACTCGCCTTCTCCCCATACTGCCATGAAACCCACGAATCGAATCGACCCGCGTCTCCTCGCTGGCGCAGTTGTTCTGGCACTCTCATCCCTGCCACTTTTTCTCCTCAGCCCGGCAGCCAAGGAATTCGATGACGTCCGCACCACCTCCGCCCGTGAAGCCGGTACCGGCAAGCGCCCCCAGATTTCCATAGCGGGGGAAGGTGAGTCCGCAGTTTCACCGCCTGCTGTTCCCCACGGAGAAACGAAGCCCGAAGCACCAGCCCTCCCCTCCTCTCCCGCTGCGATGGAGGCCTTGCCAGCGAGCGAGCAGCAATCGCTTTGGAGTGCCTTTTCAGAAGCTCGGCACAGCATCCAAACTCTTAGCCCCCACGAGGCGACGCTGGAGCGCAATTGGGGCGTTCACCACTTCGCCCAGAATCCCGGCCAAAGACTAACAGCCAGATTCTTGGATCAAGGAGCACGCGTGGAATCGGGGCGCGGCAATGTCGGATGGAGCGCCACTTTCACCTCTCCCGGCCTGCCCGCGGCGACCGAAGTGACCGCGACAGGAACGAGGATCGAATATCTCCGCGGAACGGTCACCGAGTGGTTCGACAACCAGCCCGAGGGCTTGGAGCACGGTTACGTGGTGCACAGGCCGCTGGATACCAACAATGAGTTGCGCGTGTCCGTTCAAGTCGACGGCTTAAAGGTGAACTTCTCGCCGGAGTCATCCGGCTCGATGCATCTCTCTGACCAAAATGGGGAGCAGCGCCTCTGCTACGACAAGCTCCTGGCTTGGGACGCCGCCGGTGCTCCACTACCAGCCCGGATGGAAGCAGGCATTGGGGGGATTGATCTGGTCATCGGCGTTGCCACGGCGCGCTATCCCGTGACCATCGATCCGCTGATCAGCTCCTTGGAGCAGAAGCTACTCCCCGAGATTTCTGGAGACGGGTCGGAATCCGATGCGTTCGGGGTGGCGGTTTCGCTCGATGGCGACACTGCGTTGATTGGAGCATCGCTTAGCGATACACCGACGGGATCGTACTCAGGCTATGCCTATGTCTTCACCCGCAGCCAGAACATGTGGACCCTTCAAGCGAGAGTGACGGGTACCGACACGAACGACAACGACCGCTTCGGAAGCTCCGTTTCCCTTGATGGAAATACCGCCGCGATCGGGTCGCCTCTCGATGATCCAAGAGGGTTGAACTCAGGCAGCACTTATATCTTTGTCAGGAGTGGAACCACGTGGAGCCAACAGGCGAAATTCGTTCCCCCGGACGGGGCATCGAATGATAATTTCGGCGAAGATGTTTCCCTTTCCGGCCCCCTTGTCCTGATAGGAGCCGAGTCCGATGGCACCGCGGCGGGCACTGCGGCCGGTTCCGCCTACGTCTATGTCAGGGGCGGTAGCTCGTGGAGCCTGGAGACCAAGCTTGAGCCAAACGATCCCGCGGCGTCGGATTATTTCGGCAGTTCCGTAGCGCTCGATGGCGAGACGGCGGTCGTAGGGGCCCGGCTCGACGATGACCGCGGTAACGGCTCCGGCAGCGCCTACGTCTTCACGCGAAGTGGCACAATGTGGACCCAGCAGGCCAAGCTCACCGCCTCGGACGGCACGGCAGGCGATGCGCTGGGAGTCTCCGCCTCGCTTGCGGGAGACGACCTCATTCTCGGCGCCAGCCAGGATGGCGTAAATGGAACCAATTCAGGCAGTGCCTATGTCTTCACCCGCAGCAGCGGCGTCTGGACCCAACAGGCCAGGCTGCTTCCGTCAGATGGTACATCCACCACTCTTTTCGGCGCGTCCGTCGCCGTCGAGGGCAACGTCGCCCTAGTCGGCGCGCCGTGGCAAAGTTCACTGACCGGTGGGGCCTACATTTTCACCAGAAGCGGCAACACTTGGCAGCAGACGGTCAAGCTGACCGCCTCCGACAAGGCATCGGGGGCCAACTTCGGCAATTCCGTCGCGATCTCCGGAGAAACCGCGCTGGTCGGAGCCGCGAGCGGGGACACCGTGCTCTCCGGTCCCGCCGGGGGAGCCTATGTATTCCAGCGCAACAGCGGCGTATGGAGCGAAACGGCGAAGCTCTCTCTCGGAGGCGATAACGCCTCGGGAGATAGCTTTGGCGTGTCAGTAGCGATCCAAGGAAACCGGGCGGTCATCGGTGCGAGCGACGACAATACAGCCGCAGGATCCGATGTCGGCAGCGCATACGTTTTCACCCGCAGCGGGACGACTTGGGGGATGGAGGCCCACATCTATGCCGCCGATGGAACGGCAAATGATACCTTCGGCTACTCCGTCTCGCTCGATGACGACACCATCGTGGTCGGGGCACTCTTCGACGATGTCAACGATGTCACCTACTCGACCGGAAGCGCCTACGTGTTCGTCCGGACCGGGTCGGCATGGACCCAGCAAGCCAAGCTGAGTCCCGGAGATGTGGACTCCCTCGACTACTTCGGCTGTGCGGTATCGGTCGACGGCGATCTCGCGCTGATCGGATCCTACTGGGACCGTACGCGGCGCGGCAGCGCCTATATCTTCGCCCGCAATGGCAGCACGTGGACCCAGCAAGCGAAGCTGATCGACCCGGACGGCCGGTCCGAGGACAACCTCGGCCTACACGTCTCCCTATCCGGGACCACGGCACTGGTGTCTGCCCTTTCGGATGACGACCTTGGCAATGCCTCGGGCAGCGTTTTTGTTTTCACCGCCGAGGGAACGACGTGGAGCCAACAAGCCAAGCTCCACGCGAGCGATGGCAGCCAATTCCGCTACTTCGGCTCAGGGGTCTCCTTGTCTGGGAATACCGCATTGATCGGGGCCTCCGGCGGCTCAGGGGACTCGACGTATGCAGGTGCCGCTTATGTCTTCACCCGCACCGGCTCGACGTGGACACAACACTCCAAGCTTCAGGCATCGGATGCATCGGCGGAGGATTTCTTCGGCAGCTCGGTCGCCATCGATGGAAATATCGCGGTGATCGGCGCAGAGCGGGACAGTATTTCGGGGGCGACCTATTCGGGCAGCGCGTATGTGTTCCAGTTCAACGGAACTTCCTGGCAGCAACAGACCAAGCTCACGAACAACAGCGTCGCAGCGTTCGATTTCTTCGGTGCTGCTGTCGCGATCAGCGGCGACACGGCGCTCGTTGGTGCCAATGGGGACGATGGCGTAGGTCTCTCTGGAAGTGCCGCGCCTGACCAAGGCAGCGTCCATGTGTTCCGGCTCGCCGAGCCATCTTCGGCGATCTCGGTCTTTCTCGATGTGATCAAACAACCGCTGGTCGCAGGCGGCGACGCTCGCGAGGTATTTCGCGCCACCGTCTCCAATACGGGAGCGATTGCCGCGTCCGGAGTGACACTGCAAACCTCCAACCTCCCCGCCGGAGCGGAAATCACCTCCGGAGTCGCTTCATCTGGTTCGTTTTCCAATGGGACCTGGAGCCTGAACCTTCCGGCGCATCAGTCAGCGACCTTGATTCTGTCAGTCAGGGCAGGCGGGGCATTGACCGGTTCGGTGTCTCTCACCTTGGCACTGACGAATGCAACGCCGGCTGACATCACCCCGGCCAACAACAGCGCGAGCGCCTCCGTTCCCATCATCAGCGCGGGGCTAGCTGGTCTTCAAATGACGGTCTCGCCGACCTTGCAGCCTCAGAACGGCCTGTGGGTTGGCCAAATCCGCATCACCAATCAGAACGAGGTCGCGGTGCCTGCCTTCCGGGTCTATCTGACCAATCTTCCGCCGGGGGTAACGCTCCATAACACCCACGGCACAGGCTCAAACGGCCTCCCCTACCTCCTCTACAATCTGCCTCTTTCGCCGGGTGCCAGCATCAATCTCGCGGTGGAACTATTCAGCCCCACCCGTAACTTGTCGTTTGTTCCGACATTCGAGATCGAAGTCCTAGCGGTGCCTCAATTCATTCCCTCCGCGGGAACCTCCGGCATCGCGGTCACAAGATGCGTCGTGCTTTCCAGCGGCGATGTCCTCGTGGAAATCGCTTCGATTCCGGGAACCACCTATATGGTCGACTACACGAACGAAGCCCATGCTTGGATCCGTGCCAGTGGATCGATCACAGCGGTTTCGAATCGCCTGCAGTGGATCGACAACGGCCCACCTAAGACCCAGAGCCACCCATCGACAGTCGCCAGTAGGTTCTACCGCTTCGTGGAAGTAACTCCTGGGGATTGATCTGGCCCGCTCGATCGCGCCCTTCGCATCAGGGATGGGAAAACCATGGGGTGTCGACAAAGCGTCGGCACCACTTGCTACTTCCGCTTCATCGGGGCCTCGATGATGCCCTCTTCCGTCTCTTGCTTCAGCCGGAGCTGGCCGCAGGCGGCGTCGATGTCGTGGCCCTTTTCCAAGCGCAGGGTCGCGGAGACTCCGGCGTTCTTGAGAATGTCGCGGAAGGCGCGGCACTGATTCTCGGAAGGGCGCTTCCAGTCGAGGCCTTCGACGGTGTTGTAGGGAATCAGGTTCACCTTCGCCTTCAAGCGCCGCGCGTGATTGGCGAGAATGCGGGCCTGTTCGAGGTCATCGTTCACGCCTTCGATCAGGATGTACTCCAGCGTGAGGTGCTGCTTCTTGCGAGAGTTCCAGTAGTCGAGCGCGTCGAAGAGTTCGGCGGTGCCCCACTTCTTGTTCACCGGCATGATTTGGCCGCGGACGTCATCGGTCGCGCCGTGCAGGGAGATGGCGAGGCGAATCTGCTGCGGGTGCTCGGCCAGCTTGCGGATCTGCGGAACGAGCCCGGAGGTGGAAATCGTGAGATGCCGCGCGCCGAGATGCAGGCCCCACGGCGAGGTGATGATCGAGATCGCGGCGAGCAGGTTATCGAGATTCGCCAGTGGCTCACCCATGCCCATGAAGACGAGGTTGTCCACGCGATCACCGGACAGCAGCTCTGCCATGAGCACTTGGCCGGCGATTTCCGACGGCTCCAGATTGCGTGAGAAGCCAGCCAGCCCGGAGGCGCAGAACTTGCAACCATACGCGCAGCCGACCTGCGAGGAAACACACAGCGTCCGGCGGTCCGACTTCTCGCCGTAAAGCGCGGGGTTCGCGGGGATCAGCACGCTTTCGACGTAGCGGCCGTCGTGCAGCTTGAAGAGGAACTTTCGGGTGGTGTCCGCACTACCCTGGGTGTGCGCGTGATCCAGCGAGTGAAGGCGGAAACCCGAGCCAAGCTTCTCCCGCAAGGCGGCGGGTAGATTGCTCATGGCAGCCACTGAAGGAGCCTTCTTCTTCCAGATCCAATCGAGGATCTGCCCGGCGCGGAACGCAGGCTGGCCCTCGGCGGCCAAGTAGGCCTCCAGAGCGGCGGGATCGTAACCGGTCAGCGCAGGGAGCACGGCGGGAACATGCTTTGCGGGGGGCCGCGCGTCCAACCCGATTATCGGCGGGGAGCCGCCCCTTGAAGGAAGGGACGATGATCTCGTGGCCCGCCGTGCGACAAATCTCAGACGACCGTCCACTGGCCGGCGGTGATCGAAGGCCGCGCCCATGTGTCCTCTTCCTTCTTCCGCGCCGGGGCGATTTCCTGCGGGGACATTCCGCGCCACTTCGACTCCATGCCACGAAGCGCGAAGGTCCCGGCAGTGGGATCGATCTCCAGCACGGTGTAAAGCGGGCCATCGTAGTTGGCGCTCATGGTGAGGATCGGGAACTTCTTGCCGAGCTCCGGATCCACCGAGTCGTTTCTTACACCTCCCATGTAGTAGTAGGACGCCGAGTTGACGTGGATGTAAGGAATGCCACCGATCACCCGGCTGTGGTCGATGTGCCAGTGGCCATTGAAGCAGCCCGCGACCTTGCGCTTGCCGTCCGTAGTCTTGGCAGCCTCCAGGATGGCACGCACTTCGTCCTGGTTCGTGATGCAGTCCGGTCGCTCAAGGCTCTGGTGCGAGAAGACGAAGGTATTGAGACGGGTGCCTTCGAGATCCTTGCGAAGCCATTCGAGCTGATCCGCAGCGAGGGACATCGGATAGCCGCCTTTCCAATCCTTCGGCCGGTCGTTCGCATCGAGCACGATGAAGTGATAGCCGCCGAGGTCGAAGGAATCGTAGCGGCGCTTCATTCCCCAGAAGGCCATCGTTTTCTCACGAGTGAAGCCGCCGTCGGTGTCGTGGTTTCCCAGCACGTGGTAACGCGGACCACGGAAGCCATTGAAGATGTCGAGGAATGCCTGATTCGCGGGCTTGGGCGTGCAGAAGTCGCCGAGTTGCATCACCGCATCGACGGACTCCTCGTTCATGCGATCAATGAACGACCTCAGTCGTTCGTCGGCATCGGGGACCAGGTCTTTATGGATATCAGCGATGAGCCCGATGCGGATCTTCTTCGCCCTCGCTCCAACGGCCTCAAGCGGCAGGGCAAACGCGGATGCGGCGAGGACCGAGTTTTTCAGGAGGGTGCGACGAGTGATCATGAAGGATCAAACGTTCAGGGTAGCCGTCTCATTGCTGCCATTTTCCCTCGTCTTGTTGACGAAATCGCCAGACTGACCAACGACAACGGGCCGTCCTTTTGAAAGAACGGCCCGTGTAGGGAAGGCAATAGGAGGGAAATCTTCTATTTCTCTCAACCGCGGTTGCTGCGGTCCTCGTGGGTGAGTCCCTTCGAGGCGCGTTTGCGGGCGTTGGCATCGAGGATGCGCTTGCGCAGGCGGATGTTCTGCGGCGTGGCTTCCACGAGTTCGTCAGCGTCGATGTATTCGATCGCGCGTTCGAGCGAGAAGCGGATGGCCGGGGTCAGCTTGGAAGTCTTGTCCTTGCCGGAGGAGCGCATGTTATCGAGGTGCTTCTCCTTGACCGGGTTCACCGGCAGGTCGCCGACGCGCGGGTTCTCACCGACCAGCATGCCTTCATAGACAGCATCGCCGGGAGCGACGAAAAGGACACCGCGCTCTTCCAGCATCTGCAGCGAGTAAGGCGTGGCGGTACCCGAATCCATCGAGACCAGCGTGCCGGTCGTGCGGTTCTGGATTTCACCGGCGTGCGGGCCGTATTCCTTGAAGAGGTGGCTCATGATGCCGTGGCCGGAGGTCAGGTTGACCAGTTCGGTTTCGAAGCCGATCAGACCACGGGTAGGGATGTGCGCCTGGATGAACACGCGACCGCTGGCCTCGGTGTCCATGTGCTCCATCATGCCCTTGCGGTTCATGAGGATCTTGAGAATGCCCTGCGTGTATTCGCCGGGAGCTTCCACGTAGAGCGTTTCGAACGGCTCCTGAACCTTGCCGGCTTCATCGCGGCGGTAGATCACGACCGGACGGGAGACGAGGACTTCGAAGCCTTCGCGGCGCATCTGCTCGACCAGCACCGCGATCTGCATCGCGCCACGGGCGGAGACGTTGAAGACGCCGGAGGTATCGGTGTCTTCGACGGTGATGGAAATGTTCGTCTTCAGCTCGCGCATCAGACGCTCGCGGATGGCGCGGGAGGTGACGTGCTTGCCTTCCTTGCCGGCGAGCGGGCCGTCATTGATCGAGAACTGCATCGACACCGTCGGCGGGTCGATGGCGACGAAGGGGAGCGGCGGCTGATCCGGTGAGCCGGCGATGGTCTCGCCGATGTTCACGTTTTCAATACCCGCGGCGATGCCGACGATACCACCCGCACCGCAACCATCGGAGTCGGCGGTGGCGAGGCCGGAGTAAGTGAAGGTCTTCATGACCTTCGACTGTTGCTTGGTGCCGTCTTCGCGGAGCAGCCAGACAGTATCGCCCTTCTTGACGCTGCCGCCGAGGACCTTGCCGACGGCGACGCGGCCGACGTAGTCGTCCCATTCGATGTTCGAGACGAGCATCAGGAATGGAGCTTCCGGATCGGCCTTAGGCGCCGGGATGTGCTCGATGATCTTCTTGAGGAGCGGCACGCAGTCCTTCCGCTCGTCATCCGGGTGATCCATGAAGTAGCCGTCGCGAGCGGAGCCGTAGCTGAAGGGAGCATTGAACTGCTCTTCATCGGCATCGAGGTCGAGCAGGAGCTCAAGAACCTGATCGTGCACCTTCAGTGGCGTGGCGAGCGGGCGGTCGATCTTGTTAACGACGACGATCGGCTTGAGGCCTTCCTGCATCGCCTTGCGGAGCACGAAGCGGGTCTGGGCCTGCGGGCCACCGGAAGCGTCCACGACGAGAAGCACGCCATCGACCATCTTCATCACGCGCTCCACCTCGGCACCGAAGTCGGCGTGGCCCGGGGTATCGACGATGTTGATGGTGTACCCTTCCCAGTGAATGGAAGTGTTCTTCGCCTTGATGGTGATGCCCTTTTCCTTTTCGAGGTCCATCGAGTCCATCGCGCGCTCCTGCTGCGCCTGGTTGTCGCGGTAAGTACCGCCGGCTTGGAGGAGCTGATCGACGAGGGTGGTTTTCCCGTGGTCAACGTGGGCGATAATGGCGAGATTACGGATCTTCAAGGACATGGCGGCGCGGGCCCGGGCGGCGGGCGGGGCGGGGCTATGGACGCTTTTCCCCCGCTTGGCAAGGGGTAAGCACGTGACGTTCCTGCCGCGGGACGCTGAAAATCAGTCCCGCAGGGCGGATTGCACGTCCGCGAAGGAGGGCCGGTCGCTCACAACGGGGCTTTCGCACTGCGCCTGCAGGGCACGGAGCGCGGGCGCCTCTTCCGGGCAGCGGTCGAGCAATTCCCTTAAAAGCCGGCCGAAAGCCAAGACCTCCAGCCGCTCGAACGCGGGTTCCCCGAGCGAGTAAAACGACGCGGCCCCGAAGTCACCGAGCAGGGCGTGGCCATCGTCGTTCCGGAGGATATTGTGGGCGTAGAAGTCACCGTGGAGGATCCCCTTGGCGTGCAATGCAGCACCGGCCGAGGCCAAGCCACGGGCGATTCTGAAAACGGCGAGGAGGGAGAAACCGGCGTCCTCCGCATAAACATCCCGGCTACAGGTGGTAAAATCCGGCGGTCCGGCGAGCGAGCGATAGTGCGGGCCGATGAGCTCCATCACCAATCCGGGCGAGCCCTCCGGGTGATCCACGAGATCCCCAAGGACCGGAATCAGGTGCGGGTGCCCTCCCACGGCCAGACAGGCGCGGCGCTCGCTATCGGGCAGGCCATCGCTGGTCATGCTGCCCTTGAAGACTTTCACCGCCACCGCCCGGTCATCAGAAATCCGCCTCGCCGCGTGAATAATACCGGAGGCCCCCTCGCCGAGTTTTTCGGCAAGCTGGAGGTCCGGCCAGCCGATCGGTTCCGCCGTCACCTCCGGAGACGGTGAGCAGGGGTTTCCGGCCACGGCGAGCCAAGCGAGCTTCGGAAGATCGAGCAGCCACTCCGGCAGGGTCTCAAAGCGGTTTGCAGCGAGCCGGACGAGCTCGAGATTCGTGCAGGCAGCCATTTCGTCAGGCAACCTGGAGAGACGGTTGCCCGAAAGCATCAGCTTCTGGAGCGGCAGGCAGTTCCCGATCGAAGCGGGGAGCTGGTCAATTCGATTGTCGGTGAGGATGAGCCAGCGCAGGGAGGGCGGCAGAGCCTCCACATGTCCGATTCGGTTCGACTTGAAGCCGATCATCGACAAGCCCGCGCACTCCGCGACGACCGGCGGCACGTGGTCGAAATCGTTCTCTGAACAAAAAAGGATCCGCAGCTTCTTCAGCCGTGGCAGGTCATCAGGGAGAGTGGAGAGACGATTCCCCGTGAGATTCAAAACCTCAAGCGAGTCCGCGAGGTCGAAAATTTCCCGCGGGAACTCCGTGAGCCCGCAGCAAAGGTCGAGCCGCGTGACGCCGGCAAGTTTTCCAGTGCGGAGGAGAGTAAGGGTGTCGGCGCTCATCGGATTGCCACGAAGTCACCTCGGAAGTACAGGCATCCCCGTCCGTCTTCCTCGATGGTCACCGCAAGGGTGATGCGTGCCTTCCCTGCCTTCGCAAACGTGGAGCGAAAGACAGCTAGCTCTCCCTCCTCGGGTCGCCGGCAAATCGCACGCAGGGTGCCACGCACGGGATGCCGGTAATCGAGTTCGCTGCGGCGGATAACGACGTGGGCATCCCGGTCATCGAGCGCGTGCCAGAGGCAGGCATAGCCGGTGAGCGTCGCGAGCGCCGCGAGGCTGCCGCCGAAAGCGGTGCCCAGGTGGTTATGGTTCGGCTCCAGTGGCGCGGTCAGAATGAATGCCTCCGCACCGGACGATTCGACCCGCACACCCATGGCTTGGGCGAGCGGGATCTTTTCGTGCAGGAAGGCCTCGATCTCCGCGGGGCTCATCACTCGTCGAGTTCGCGGATGCGCTCCTCATGCCGGCCGCCTTCGAAGGACGTGGTCAGGAAAGCATCGACGATGGCGATGGCGGTGCGCAGGTCAATGACCCGTTCGCCGAGGGAAAGGACGTTGGCGTCATTGTGCTGACGGCCGAGCTTCGCGGTCTCAACACTCCAGCAGAGTGCGCAGCGGACGCCCTTGATGCGGTTGGCGGCCATGGCCTCGCCATTTCCGGAACCGCCGAGCACGATGCCGCGGTCAAATTTCCCGGCAGCCACCCCTTCCGCCACCTCCCGGATAAAGGGAACATAGGACACGGGAACTTCCGAATCGGTGCCGACATCGATCACGGTGATGTCTTTGGCGCGGAGCTGGGCGATGATCTCCCGCTTGTAAGAGAAGCCGGCGTGGTCGGATCCAATGGCGATTTTCATGGGTAGGACAGCAGTACACAGGCACGCCGCACCCTCACGGGCGGCGACTCCCGATTCCTAACAATGCACGCCTAACCCCGGCTTGCCAAGCCGCCATCCGTACATCAGCCGCACCGGCACCCCCGTCAGATCACATGTCCCCCCCGGGCCAGAGGTTGTAGACGTGGGTGTCGGTGCTGAGGAAACAATGCACTAACATGCGTCCGGAGTCCATCCGACGACCGCCGGATTTACTCAGCCGAACGCCCTGACAACGCTGTCAGGGCCCACCACTACACCCTACTCGTTGGGATGATCCCTCCGCCACGCGATCGCCTGGCGCAGGAGCTCTGAGGCGTCCTTGAGCTCGAGCTTTTCCTTAATGCGGGTCCGATAAGTCTCGACCGTCTTTACATCAAGACCGAGCTGCTCGGCAATCTGACGGGTGCCGAAGCCTTCTCCGACGAGGCCGAAGACCTGCAACTCGCGATCGGAAAGAACATCGAGCGAGCGCATCGCCCCGCGCGACTTGCCTAGCATGCGGGAAAGGATCTCCGCGGAGATCTCCTCGCTGAGGAAAACCTTGCCCGCCATGACTTGGCGGATTGCGTCGAGGATCTTGCGGGTGGCCTCCTGCTTGGTGATGTAGCCATGCGCTCCGGCGCGGATCACCCGCTCGGCGTAGAGGTTTTCATCCTGCATCGACAGCACCAGGATCAGCAGGGCCGGATGCATCACGCGCAGGTCCTTGATGAGATCGAGGCCGTTCGAGCGCTTGAGCGTCAGATCAACGATGACGAGCCGCGGTTTCACCCGCTCGATCACCTCCAGAGCGCCACCGCGATCCTCGGCCTCCCCACAGACGGACAGGTCAGGCTCGCGGTTGATAACCTCCGCGAGACGCTCGCGGACCATCGGGTGATCGTCCACGAGAACGATGGTCGCATGATCATTGGTCGTGGCAGTCATCGGCCCTTGGTTGACTGTGGAAATGAAACACAACTGACCCGGGTGCCGCCATCTTTTCCGGAAGAGATATCGATCTCCGCGCCGATCGCTCGCGCCCGATAATCCATGATATGGAGGCCCATGCCACCCCCGTGGCCGCTGCTGCTGGAGATCCCATGGCCATCGTCCTCGACCGTCAGTTCGAAGTCGTCTCCGTGCGTGCCGAAGCGGATCACGATCATCGAGGCGGAGGCATGCTTTACCGCATTGTTCAGTGCTTCCTGAGCGATGCGATAGAGGTGAATGGAGGCGGCCTTGTCAAGGTGTGAAGGCTTCCCGGAGACCTCGGCGATGCAGCGAATGCCGGTGTGCCTCGAGGTGCTGCGGGCGAGATCTCGCAGCGCTGTCTCAAGCCCCTCTTCCTCCAGCGGCACGGGATGCAGGCCTTTCGCAATATCCCGCGCCTGACCAATCGACTGGTCGATGGACTTCGCGATCCGCTCCGCTTCGGTTGCTTCCGGGGCAGACTTCTCCTCCAAGCTTCGTTGGAGCAGCGCGGCCGAGAACGCCGTGGCCACGAGCTGCTGACAGAGGCCATCGTGCAAGTCTTGACCGATGCGTGCTTGCTCGGACTCCCGCGCATCGAGGATGCGGCGCTCCAGCTTCAAGCGCTCCTTCACTTCATCTTCCAAACGCGCGGTGCGATCGTGAACGCGCGCTTCCAAGGTCCCGTTGAGCTTTCTCAGTGAAATCACCAGCCAGACAGCCACCATCAGCACCCCACACCGCAAAGCGGCATTCCAGTACGGCACATACTTCGGAACCGCCGGCCCCGAGGTCTGCAAGTCAGCGTATAAAGAGACACACGTGGCCAGAATGGAAAACACGATGCTCGTGCGGGTGCCGGCGTAACGAGTCACTAGAAGCACGGGCAGCATGTAGAAAAACGCGCTGCCTAGCTGCGGCTCGATCCGCGTATCGATCATCCCGATGATCAGGATCGCAAGGCTCCCGATCACCACCACCTGCCATGGCTTGGCGGGAAGAGTCACTGAGCGCCTTTTTCCGCCGCCGTTTCCGTGGACCACCATTTCGAGAGACAGGCACCCGCGATATCTGGAATCGCGAGGCCGGATTCCGAGTAGTGCGAGCTGTCATTGAAAAGCATCAAGCGTGCCCGGACCGGGTCCTTGAAATCCACGATATTCAGCGCGGCGGGATCCTGATCGAGATTGTCGCGGTAGCGTCGTGGATCGAAGCCGAGCAGAGAGCTGAGCAGCAGCCGGATCGTCGCCTTGTGGGATACGACGACTACCGGCTTTCCCTCGTGGTGCTTCACGATATCGAGCAGTGCGGGCAAGGCGCGCGCGGTGACTTCCAAGCCGGTCTCGCCGCCGGGCGGCGCATAGGTGAAGGGATCGCGATCCCACGCGGTGACTTCCTCCGGATAGGACTGCTCGACTTCCTTGCGGGTGAGCTGCTCCCAGTGGCCGTGCGAGATTTCCTTCAAGCCATCGCGCGCGATCACCTGCTTGCCGTGTGGAGCAGCGAGGATACTCGCCGTCTCGATCGTGCGCCCGAGCGGCGAAGCGTAGACGGCATCGACCGGAATCAGGCTCAGACGTTCGGCAAGGCGGCGGACTTGCGCCCTCCCCTCTTCGGACAGTTCGACATCGGTCGATCCGGCGAAGCGGTCCTCGGCAGTGAGGACCGTGGCCCCGTGACGGATCAGGAAAATGCGGGTGATGGACATGCCCCATCAGGGGACGCGATCAAGCGCCCTTCTTCCAGCCGGAAATCCGTTCACTCAGCCATGCAATCTCCTCCGGAAAGACCATGTGGTCATAGCCGCGGAAGATCTGCTTGGTGAGGGCCGCATTGGAGCGAGAGAGAATGCCCGAGCTTTCCTCCACGAAGGGCAGCGGAATGTGCGGATCGTGATCGGCACAGGCCAGCAGCACCGGCGTCTGCAAAAGATCGGCCGGCGTCCGCGAAATCCCCTGCGGCCCGATCAGGGCGCTGCTCAGGCCCGCGACGAGGCCGTAGCGCCTCGGATTGCGGTGGGCATACTCCAGCGCCAGGCAGCCGCCTTGGGAAAAGCCGGCGAGACCGATGCGCTCGTCCGGGATACCGGCCGCGCGGGCTTCGTTCACGAGTTGATCGATCAGCGTGAGGCCGCTGAAAAGCCACGGCTCGTTTTCCTCCAGCGGCACGAAGAAGCGCTGCGGATACCACGTGAACTGCGTCGCCTGCGGGGCGAGCACCGCAAGAGTTTGCGCAGGCAGATAGTCCGCGAGGCCGACGATGTCGTTGGCGTCGGCACCGCGGCCGTGGATCAGGATCAACGCGCCAGTGGCTTCCGCGAGCGGCTTGCCGCGGCGCAAAGTACGGGAAACATCGTGGATGCTCATGACAGGGAAGCTGCGGGCTGGAGAGGAGGCAGGATTTGTTCGATGCGGGCGCGCAGGTGCTCATGCTGCTTCGGCAGCTTAAGACCGGTGCCGAGTGAAGCGGGCGCTTCATCGACTGCGAAGCCGGGATTCTCCGTGGCAATTTCAAAGAGGATGCCACCCTTTTCGCGATAGTAGATCGAGTGGAAGTAGTCGCGGTCCATCACTGGCGAGACGTGGTAGCCGGACCTGATCAATTCGTCCTGCTTCTTCAGCTCCGTCTCGTCGTCCGGCACACTCCAAGCGATGTGATGAATCGTGCCCGAGCCGCCAGCCCCGCGCGGACCAGCGCTCTGAATGACATCCGCGTAGCGACCGGAGCCACCGGGACCGGCTTCGAAGCGGGCACGATCGCCCTCGCGCTTCACCAAGCGGAAGCCCATCTCGATCGAAAGCAGTGCCTCCGTGGGAGAAGCAAATGCCACGGTGAGCTCGGCCGTATGCAGTCCGCGCAAGGCATGCTCTGCGGGAATGCCAGCGCCGGCCCAGCCACGACGGGTGTCATTTGCCACCGCCACGATCTCGACGGGGATCTTGTCGGGATCGACGAGCGCCAACACTTCTTCGCCGAAGCGGTTCTTCCACTCCACCGCGACGCCGTGCTTCTCCAACCGCTCCTGCCAATAGCCAAGCGAACCCTCCGGCGCGGAAAAGACCAGCGCGGTGGTCTGCCCGCTGCCGACGCGCCCGCGGGCATCGTGGCCGGGCCAATAGAAGAAGGTCACGATGCTGCCGGGCGAACCATTCTCATCGCCATAGTAGAGGTGGTAGGCGGAGGGATCGTCGAAGTTGACGGTCTTCTTCACCATCCGCAGGCCAAGCAATCCGGCGTAGAAGTCGATGTTGCGTTGCGGGTCGCTCGCGATAGCGGTGACGTGATGGATGCCTGTGATTTCCGGTTTCATGATCGTGTTAGTTTAGAAGATGGGAATGAAGAGCGAACGCCGCACGCCCGCGCTGAGCTGCTTCGTGCGATGACCGCGGCCCTGCGTGTCTTCCAGGAGCAGGATGTCACCGCCCCCGAACTCGCGAACTGTGCCGTCGCCGGTTTCGATCGAAATTCGACCGTCTAACAAGACGATCCACTGCTTCCTCGGCGCCGGATGCCAGTCGTAGTCGTAACTGGAATCCGTCTCGCGGAAGACCACCGCGCCAGCGGGCAGATCAGCGGACAAGCGGCCGATCTCGCCCGCGTCATTCAGCGGGATCGCGATATCCTCAAAGCGGGTGACCCCGTCGGCATCGGCGTGGATTCGGGTGGCGTTCACGGCATGAGAATACCCGATTCCCGCGATCCGGGAAATGCCACGTCGGAGGGCTGAGCATGATACGGGAACATGCCCCGCCCTCCGATTGCGTGTCATTCAGATTCCATATCCGCCGTCCACCCCGAGCGCGATGCCCGTGGTGTAGCCGGAATGCGGCGAGCACAGGTAAAGCACTGCCTCGGCGATTTCTTCCGGACGACCGAAGCGCCCGACCGGATGCAGCCCTAACATGTAGGCATGCACCTGCGGATCCCCGCGGAGACCAGCCGTCATGTCGGTCTCGATGACGGCCGGACAGACAGCGTTCACCCGCACGCCGGATTTCGCATTCTCAAGTGCCGCGCTCTTCGTGAGTCCAATCACTGCCGACTTGCTGGCATTGTAGATGGCGCAGTTCGGAATGGGTCGTATCCCAAGCACGGAGGCGTTGTTTACGATCGAACCCCCGCCAGATTTCTGAATCGCGGGGATCTGATGCTTGAGGCACAGAGCCACGCCGCCAACATTGATGGCAAGGGTGCGGTGAATAATGTCGGCAGTCACCTGCGTGATCGGACCGCTTTCGAGATGGACGCCCGCGTTGTTGAAGGCGAAGTCCAGCCTGCCGAACTTCTCCAGCGTGGTTGCAACGAGGTTCTCGATGTCCGTCTCTTCGGCGATGTCGGTCCGCACGAACAAGCCTTTTCCACCGACTTGTTCGATAAGCGCGACCGATTCCGCGCCTTCGCTCTCACGACGCCCGGCGACCACCACACTCGCTCCCTGTGCCGAGAAGGCGACGGCAGTGGCTCGCCCGATGCCGGCGGTTCCGCCGGTGACGATGATGACTTTGCCCGAATGCGTTTTCATCAAAGTGGGGACTCAGAAACGAGCAAACGCCAGCAGATCCGCATTGAGCTGATCCTTCGCGGTATCGCCGAGGCTGTGACTGCCGCCGGGATAGATCTTGAGCTCGGCATTTGGCACCAGCTTCGAGGAAAGCATCGCCGAAGCACCGATCGGCACGATCTGGTCGTCGTCGCCATGGATGATCAGAGTCGGCACATCGATCTTCTTCAGGTCCTCCGTGAAGTTGGTTTCTGAGAAGGCCTTGATGCAGTCGTAGGCGTTCTTGTGGCCGGACATCATGCCCTGGAGCCACCACGACTGGATCAAGCCTTGTGAAACCTTCGCACCCGGCCGGTTGAAGCCGAAGAAGGGACCACTTGCCACATCGAGGAAGAATTGCGCCCGGTCCGCTAGGTAAGCTGCGCGGAAGCCGTCGAATACTTCCATGGGTAGGCCGCCTGGGTTCGCCTCGGTCTTGAGCATGATCGGTGGCACAGCACCCATCAGGACGGCCTTCTTCACACGCTTGGTGCCATGGCGTCCGATGTAGCGTGCGACTTCACCGCCGCCGGTCGAGTGACCGATCATGACCGCATCCTTCACATCGAGTTGCTCAAAGAGTTCGGCGAGATCGTCGGCATACTGGTCCATGTGATTGCCGTCCCATGGCTGGCTTGAGCGACCGTGACCGCGGCGATCGTGGCCGATGCAACGGAAGCCGTGCGAGGCGAGGTGGAACATCTGAGCTTCCCACGCGTCGGCCGTCAGCGGCCAACCGTGGCTGAAGGTGACGATGGGGCCGTCCTTCGGGCCCCAATCCTTGTAGTAGATGGTGGTGCCGTCCTTGGTGGTAATAGTGCTCATTTCAGTTCTGGGGTTGGGATTGGATCAGGAAAAGCTATGCCGTCACGGGCCTCATTGACGATGAGGATCCGCGTGAATTGATCTGCTCAGTGGACCACGAGAGGGCGTATTCAGCGACCTCTTCCCAGCCGGTCTCGGCGATGATGTAGTGGCTGCGGCCCGGGAACTCCTTGAACTCCGTGATCACACTGGAGCGATACTTGCGAAAGTTCTTCCGGTTGAGAGCGGACGGCATGATCACGTCCTTCTCGCCACCGATCAGTAACAATGGCGCTCGCCTGGCATTGTGGAAATCGATGGTCGTCGGAGCCTTCGCCATGAAATTGGCCAGCGCCGCTTGAAAGATGGCCCGCCCGGATGCCGGGATGGCGATGCTCTCATACGCCTCACGCACCTCGGCTTCAGACAGCGTGTTTGCGAAGACTTTCCAGAACTGCGCCAAGGTGAACAGGAACGTGCCGCGAAAGTTCGCCGGCTTCAGGAATGCCGGCAGTAGCGCGAGATAGGTCGATACCGGCAGCACGAGAATTCCCTTCGGCGGCACTGAATCGATCGCGACGCCCGCGGCTCCGAGACCCCGGTCAATCAGCACCTGCGTGATCACGCCACCATAGGAGTGGCCGATGATGATCGGCGCTTCCGGCAAGCCCCGGATGATCTCCGCATAGTGATCAATCACCTGTTCCGCACCTACACCATTGAGACTTGAGGAATCCCGGCGCATCCCGGCGGCATCGTCATGGACACCGGGCCATGCCGGAGTGAGGACCTGATGGCCACGGGATTCATAGTAACTGCGGAACTTATCCCAGCAATGGGGAGTGACCCACAAGCCATGGACCAAGACGATGGGGCGTTTCATGAGGAGAAGAATGAAATGAAGGCTCCACTCCTGATGGGAGTTCTTCTCCCCGCGTGACGGCTTTTTTTCAGAAAGTGCCAATCGGATCACGCGTAGGTGCCGAGCACTTGATGCACCCCTTCCACCGCCATCCCGCCTTCTCCGACGGCAGCGGAGCAGCGCTTGACCGATCCGGAGCGGACATCGCCGCAGGCAAAGATGCCGGGGCGGCTTGTTTCCAAAGGGCGCGGCAGCCGGCTTGCGTCTTTCCACGCAGGTGAGTCAGCGACAGCCGGGCCGGTTTTGATGAAGCCCTTTTCATCGCGCTCGATCTCCGGCGGCAGCCAGTTTGAGCAGGGCATCGCACCGATCATGGAAAAGACGGCACGGGTTTCCACGGTGCGGAACTCGCCAGTCTCGGTGTTCTCCAGCTCGACGGTTTCGAGGCATTTCCCACCGGTCATCTTGCGAATCTCGGTGTGGTAGAGGATCTCGATGTTCGGCGTAGTTTCCACGCGGCGCGAGAGATAGCTCGACATCGTGGACGCGAGCCCGGCTCCACGGATCACCAGCAGCACCTTCTCGGCGCTCTCTGAGAGGAACATCGCAGCCTGTCCGGCAGAGTTCCCGCCACCCACGACGATGGCCGTCGCTCCGCGGCAGAACTGGCATTCCATCGCAGTCGCCGCGTAGTACACGCCGACTCCTTCGAAGTCTTCGCGGCCCTCCGCTTCGATGCGGCGGTACTGAGCGCCGGTCGCAATGATCACGCACTTCGCGCGCAGTGTCGCCGAGCAACCTTCGCCGTGCAGCTCCACGCCATACTCGCCATCGGCAAAGCCGAGCGACAACGCCTGGCAGGGTGTGGAAAATTTCGCCCCGAAACGAAAGGCCTGCAGTTGCGCGCGATAAGTGAGGTCGCCGCCGCTGATGCCGGTGGGAAAGCCGAAGAAGTTCTCAATGAGCGACGAGGAACCGGCCTGTCCGCCCGGCGCATAGCTTTCCATGACTACCGTGTGCAATCCCTCCGAAGCCGCACAAACCGCCGCGGCGAGTCCCGCTGGTCCCGCGCCAACGATGGCGACATCGCAGAGGATCTCAGTAGCTCCCTCGGAGGCAAGCGGCCGCAACAAGCCGGCGATCTGCGCGACTTCCCGCAAGGAAGGCCGCCGAAGCGGAGCACCGGCAGCAGAGATCAACACTGGCAAATCGCGTTCGGTCACGTTCAGCCGGACACAAAGGGCCTTGCCATCATCAGTGTCGGTCTTGATGAGTCGGTGAGGGATGTGGTTCTTGTCGAGGAAGTCGTGGATCAGGTGCCCATCCCGCGACCCTTTGACCGCGAGCACGCGCAGCCCCGCAAACTCGCGGTCGCGCCTCAGTCGCTCGCGGCGCATGATGAAGGCGTTGACGATGGGTTCACCCACGCCCGGCAATTCGGAAAGCGCCCGCCGCAGTGCGACGGCAGGAACTTCGAGAATCTCCGTCTCTTCCGCCTTGCCGCGTCCCGTGCCCAAGGCGGAGGTGCCATTGAGCATGGACACGTCGCCGAGGAAATCGCGCGGCTGCCCGACACCGAGGAGGAGCTCATTCCCATCGCGCGGCTCGAAGACTTCGAGCTCGCCACTCAGGATCACGATCATCGGGAGGTCGCGCTGGCCCGCCTTGAAGACGATCTCGTCGCGCCGCACGATCCGCCTCTTTCCGAGTGGCTCCAGCAGCGCGAGCTGGCGGTCGTCCAGCTTGGGAAATGCGACGCTCTCGGTGTCCCGATAGAACAACTCGTCTTTCTCCTCTTCCGTCATGCCTGCAATATTGAACCGCTCATTTCCGCCGCGCGAATCAAAAGGCGAAGCAATCGCAGCCGGTGCCCCACAGGGGACCGGGTGACGGCACTGAACGCGGTGAAGATTTCAGCGCTGCCGCCCTGCCATCCCAATGCGGCGCACCATAGCCGCCGAACCTTGCAACTGGCGACCATTCGGGAAGCACCGGGATCGGCGAGGCATCGTGTTCGCGGAAAGGACCAGCAGCATAGACCGGCTTTCCACCGACGATGGTGAGCACGGATTGAAGGTCGCGGATCTTTTCCTCCGGCACCGCGAGGTAGTCCTCGCTGGTCACGACGAGATCGGCGAGTTGGCCGGGAACGATTCGGCCTTTCACGTCGTCCTCGCCGGAGAACCACGCGCTGCCAGCCGTGTAGAGCCGAAGTGCCTCCTCGCGGGCCATGCGGTTCGCCTCAGGGTAGAGCTCCATCCCGCCAACCGTGCGACCGCTGACCAGCCAGTAGAGCGAGTTGAAGGGGTTGTAGTTCGCCACGCGGGTGGCGTCGGTGCCGGCTCCGACCGGGATTCCCATCTCGAGCATCCTTCTAATAGGCGGCGTGCGCTCCGCAGCCTTCGCTCCATAGCGATCGACAAAGTATTCCCCTTGGAAGGCCATCCGATGCTGGATGGCGATGCCACCGCCAAGGGTTTTCACCCGTTCCAAATTGCGGTCGCTGATCGTCTCGCAGTGATCGAGAAACCAGCGAAGATCCTGCAAGGGAACCTCGCGGTTCACCCGCTCGAAGACGTCGAGGAAGCGCGAGATGCTTTCGTCGTAAGTGGCGTGCAAGCGGAACGGCCAGCCGTTGGAGGCGAGCGCGGTCACGACGTCTTCCAGTTCGCTCTCCAGCGATGCGGCAAGGTCGGGCCTCGGCTCCAGGAAGTCCTCGAAGTCAGCTGCGGAGAAGACCAGCATCTCCCCCGCACCATTCATGCGGAAGAAGGCGTCGCCGTCTCCCGGCTTGGTCATCTTCATCCAGCGGGCGAAGTCCTCTTTCTCCTGCTTCGGCTTTTGCGTGAAGAGATTGTAGGCGATGCGGACGGTGAGTTCATTTCGCTCGTGGAGCTGCCGGACGATCTCGTAGTCCTCGGGGTAATTCTGGAACCCACCGCCGGCATCGATGCAACTCGTGACGCCAAGGCGATTCAGCTCGCGCATGAAATGGCGGGTGGAGTTCAGCTGATGTTCCGGTGGCAGCTTCGGCCCCTTCGCCAGGGTCGCGTAGAGGATCATCGCATTCGGCCGTGCGATGAGCAGGCCGGTGGGATTGCCGTTCTTGTCACGCTGGATCTCCCCGCCGGGAGGATCGGGCGTGTCCTTGGTGTAACCGCAGGCTCGCAATGCCGCACGATTGAGCAAGGCGCGGCAGTAAAGATGGAGGATGAAGACCGGCGTGTCGGGCGCAGCTTCATTGAGCTCGTCGAGCGTGGGCATGCGTTGCTCGACGAATTGGAACTCGCTCCACGAACCGACCACGCGAACCCATTGGCCGGTGGGTGTGGCGGCGGCTTGGAGCTTCAGCATGCGCATCGCCTCTGACAGCGACGGAATGCCATCCCAGCGTAGCTCGAGATTGTAGTTCAGCCCGCCCCGGATGAGATGGAGGTGAGAGTCATTCAAGCCGGGAATGACGCGATGGCCTTGCAGGTCGATGACCTTGGTGTGCGGCCCCGGTTCAATGTCTTCGTCGCTCACCGCAACGATGCGGCCGTCCTTGATCGCGACGTGTCTCGCTTCCGGCTTCCCGGGATCGAGCGTGGTGACGCGGCCGTTGTTTAGGATGAGATCGGGAGTTTCCATGATTTGCAGAAGGAAATGTAGGCGCGTTCGTGAGAACGCGGGAGCGACGGACCACTCCGCGGTGTCACCACCGCGCCTATGGATTTATTAGATTGTGGGAAAGAGCCAGCGGCGGAACAGCTTGGTGAGATTCGGCATCACGACCCAGGTGAGGAGGGCGACGATCAGGCCGGTGACGAGGACGTTCCGCAGTAGGGGATGCCATGCGGGCAAAAGCTTGGCGAAGAATGGCGGCAGCACCGAGGTCAGCGGGTAAACGCCGAGGAAGGTGACGAGCGCCATCTTCGGCTTCGGCGGTGGATGCGCGTGCGGCTTCTCCGGCAACGTGAACCAGCCGGAAAGCCCGCCCATCTCCTCGATGTGCGGGTCTTCTTCGGTCAACGCACGCAACCGCACCATCCACTCCTTGTAAGACTCCGACGCCGTGAAAGCCCTTCGCGCATCCATATCGGCGAAGCGATCGACGACCGTGTAATCGCGCGGATGACCCTGCTCCGAGCGCAGCACGTGGATGCCGCGGTTACCCGCAAATGAGAGTGCGAACGTGATGAACTCACGCATCGCGTCCTCAAAATCCGCTTCGCAGCCCGGCTTGGTGCGACGGCGCACGACGACAGTTACCGAGTGATCTTCCGGTGACGGGGACATGGTTTCATGTGGGTGATGGGCATTGCGGTGGCGACGTGACGGACTTTCTCAGAATTCCTGCCGGAAGCTTAGTTGCATGTAGTCCACGTCGCTTCCGCCGATTTCCGTCAACGATGGTCCTGCCTCATGATGGGTGTAACCGAGAAAAGCGGTAGTGGAGGAAGTGATCTCCCACCCCATCGATGCATTGAAGGCGGTGCCGAGATAGCGCTCTCCATCCGACGCTGGCCCGCCGAGCCGTTGCAGCGGCGGCCCGTAGACGGCATCGTCCGGGCTGAAGCGCCACTGGAAGTTCACACCCAGCGTCAGCTCCAGTTTTTCACACGGCTGGAATACGACGAGCGGATTCAGGTTGTAGAGATTCGAAGGCGAGAGGAAGCCGCCTTCGTTGAAGTAGTTGTTCGCCTGGAACAACGGGTGGAAAGTGTGGAGCGTGCCAGTATCGTCGCCACCTGAGATCGCGTCAGCCCGGAGCTGAAAGCTCGGGCTCCAGAGCCATTCCTCAAGCGTATAACCAATGCCAAGACTTGCAGCACCGGCAAGGATATCGCGGCCACCGGCCTCTCCGAATTGAAAGATCAGCTCGGTGTTCAAGATCCACGGACCGCCATCGCGCCACAGGCGCGTGCCGATCGTGTGCCGCGTCTCATGCCCTCCGTCTTCGGCGAAGATCGAATCCTCGTCGCGGAGGCCGATGTAGTAGAGATCCATGAAGTTCCCGCACACCAGTGGCATCACCGCGTAGAGGCTCCAGAAGCGGACTTCCGAGGGCTGCGAGACGTTGTCGAAGGCACCGGGATCCACACGGACTGGCGATGCGATGAAGGCATCCACCCGGGTGTGTTCATCGCGCTGCCAAGAAAAGCGCAACGCATCGTGTGCCAGTCGTTGGTTGGCACCCTCGCGGGCGGCCAGCAAGCGACCGGAGCCGTAATAGAGCGTCTGTCGGCCCGCTTGGATCACGAGATCGTCATCGCCGAGAGGCACCTGGCCTCGAGCGAAGAGCTGGAGGAAATCGACATCGTCCTCATCTGGCGGAGAAAGCGGCGATTCCTTTCCCCACATTCGCCCCCAAGTCAGCTCGGCGGCCAGCCGAAGCGAAATATCGGGCTCCCACGCGAACATTGTCTGAACCCGCTGGTGAATCCAGTCATCCTCGTCCACCGGACCCAACCCGAGGTCGAGTCCACGATAGCTCTCGTACATCGTGCGCATATGGCCTTCGATGGACCATTCCCCTTCATCCGGCCCGGCGTGACAGAGCGCCGCTAGCGACAGAAGGAATGCGAAGATTCGTAGCATCGTGATTCCCGAGCGGTTTCCCCCGCGCCTCCCGCAGCATGGCCATGATTACCATACAACGAGAGACGGCCGGAAAGAATCGGTCAGTGGCCCGCCTTCGGCGGCACCACCTGCGGCTTGATCGCGGACTGCGGTGACTTGTGGACCATGGTGTAGGCATATTCGACGCCCACGCCGTAGGCGCCGCCCTGGCCCTTGATGATGCCCATGAGCTTGTCGTAGTGCTCGCGCCGGGCCCAATCGCGCTGCCATTCGAGCAAGGCGGGGATGGTGGTCACGCGCACCGCACCGGCCTGCACCATGCGCGAAAGTGCGGCCTCATGCGCAGCCTGCGAAGTCGCACCGCAGCAATCCTCCACGACGTAGATGTTGTAGCCCGCGCCGAGCATTTCGATCGTCGGCCAGGTTACACAGACTTCGGTCCATAGACCGGTCAGGAGGATGTTCTTTCGCCCGGTCGCTTCGATCGCCTTGCGGAAACCCGCGTCGTCCCACGAGTTCATCGAGGTTCGCTCGATGACTTCTTGGCCTGGGAACACGTCAAGCAATTGCGGCCAGATGTAGCCACTGAAGGACTCGGTTTCCACCGCGGTGAGCACAGCGGGTACATTGAACTCCTTCGCGACCTTGGCCAGAAGGGTGACGTTGTTGATGAGAGTGGCGCGGTCGATGTTTGCGACGCCGAAGGTCATCTGCGGCTGGTGATCGATGAAAACGACGGCGCTGTCTTCGGCCGTATAGAGTTGGTGATGTGAATTCATAGGGATACATGGCCTTGATTGGGAAGGATCCGGAATCCGTGACGGAAAAAATCCCGTCACTCGATGTCACGGATCGCCGACAACTCCCGCCATGCCCCCTCGTCGAACCGGATCGACAGCTTCGGCGCGTCCCCGCCATCCTTGTCGGGGACGAAGAGGCGAAGGTTTTCCTCTCCAACCCGCACGATCTCGGTGCCGGAAATCCCGCGCACCCGCAAACGGCGGCGGGTGCGATACTCGTTGGTTTTTCCCGAGGGCTGGGTTTCCGACCAGTGCTCGCCTTCCCGACGCCAGATTCTGGGACCGGGATCCTCGTGCTGGTAGTCGAAGGCGAAAGCCGACGGTGCCTCGCCGGTGGCGTCAGGTTCCCTCTCCTTGAGTGCAGTGAAGCCCACAATCCCGCGCAAGGGCTGCCACACCGGGTCGGTCGCTAACTCCGGCACGTCGGGATAGCCGAGAGCGATCGCTTTCTCCAACAACCCGATCGCCCGCCCCGCGGCATCGTCCATGCGTGGATCGACCACCAGCGCCGCAGCGATCAGCTTCGCCGCGTTGGCCGCCTCCTTCCAATGCTCCGGCTCCAGTTGCGAAAGCTCGATGGCGTCGCGCACCGCCTGCGCGACATCCTTCCGTTCCAAGGAAAGCCGGGCCAGAGAGTCCAGGCGCTCCGCGATGAACGTCCGCGGTCGCGGATCCCGCGAGCGCAGTTCCTGCTCGCGCCGGTGACAGGTAATCGAACGCCGATAAAGATCCCGCGCCTCGTCCCAGGAGTGGCGTGCATGTTGGATCCTCGCCAATTGGTCGATCGCCACGCCCTCGCGCGAAGGATAGTCGGCATTCCAGGGGAAATCGATTCCGAGCTGATGCTGCGCCGCAGCGGCCTCGCGAACCTCGGCTTCCGCGTCGTCCAATCGTCCCAAACTCCGGAGACAGATACCGGCGACGCAGCGTGCCAGGGCGGCGGACGTGCGGTAGTCGGGATTCGCCGGGAACTCCAGCGCCAGCCGGTCACGCATCACGATGGCCTCGCGGAGCAGCGGTAGCGCCTCATCGTAGCGACCGGAGAATGTCAGCAGGTGACCCAAGTTGAATGTGGAGGTCGCCAGCAAGTGTCGCTGATGGATATCGGCGGGATCCTTTTTCACGGTCTCCTGTTGCAGCGAGCGGGCGTGGCGAAAGTCTTCTTCGGCGGAAGGATCGCCGTGGAGATGCTTCACCATGGCGAGGTTCGCCTGAGTGTATCCGACCAAGCCCTTCTCTTCGGCGGGGAAGTCGGCAGCCAGTTTCTCCGCGGCGGCACGCGCCTCGCTGAGCAAGCCGACCGCGCCCGCAGTGTCGCCGAGACGTGAAAGCAGCATTCCGTGGTTCACCAACATCGTCACGAATTGTCTCCGCGTTTCCGGGTCGTGCGGCAGATCCGCGGCGAGGTCCCGGCTCAGCCGTAGCGCCTCACTTTGGTAGGAAGCCGCGGCTTCCCGGTCGTTCATCCGCTCGACCGCGGCGGCCAGATTGTTGAGCCCGGCCACCAACGCCGACCGGCTTGCGAGGTTTCCCGGATCCCGGGCCCGAATCACGGAGGCGATGGCGATCGACTCGCGGAACGTCCCGATCGCTTCATCGTGCCGTCCCAGCTCCTGATAAATCAAGCCCAAGCGGTTCAACGCCGACGCGTTGCCGTCCGGCCCGTTCGATCCGCCAAGGGCGGCTAAATCCCGGTAGAAGGGCAATGCCGTCGTGAGCAGCGATTGGCGCAGCTCCGTGAAATCGGCTTCGTGCAAACGGGGATCATCGGTGATCCGGTTCAGGAAAAGGTCCACGGCCTCGCGGGCCTTGGCCAAGTTCACCTCGGCCTCGTGGCGGGATCTCCGTGCTTCGGCTGCCTGCCAAAGGCTCACCCCCGTGGCGGCGACCAAGGTGAGAACAACGGCGCTCGCGGCGGTGAAGGCAACCCGGTTGCGCCGGGCGAACTTCGAAAACTGATACGTCCAATTGGGGGCAACCGCCGTCACCGGCTGCTGGTTGAGAAAACGCCGGAGTTCCTCGGCCAAGGCACTCGCCGTCTCGTAGCGGCGGCGCCGGTCTTTCTCCAAAGCCTTGAGCACGATCCAGTCGAGGTCGCCCCGCACCTCGCGCCGGACGCGCACCAGATCCCCGCCCCGGCGGGAAGCCACGGCCTCGTCAAGGAGGTAGTGGCTCGGCCGGACCACTTCGGCGGTGCGAATCCGTCGCAGCGCCTCGTCGTAGGCGAGACCATCCTCGAAGACGTCGGGCGTCCGCCCGCAAAGGAGCTCGTACAAGATGGCGCCGAGCGAGTAGATGTCGCTGCGGGTGTCCACGTCCGGCAAGCTGCCCGCCTGCTCCGGACTCATGTAGGGAAGCGTGCCAACCACCGCGCCGGCGCGGGTCTGCAGGATACTCGCCTGGAAGAGGACCTCATTCGGTGTGCCGAGCGCCTTGGCGATGCCGAAGTCAATCACCTTCGGCACCGGCTTCCCGTCCACCTCGGCGACGAGGATGTTCGATGGCTTCAAGTCGCGATGCAGGATCGCCTTTTGGTGCGCGTGTTGCACCGCCTGACAAACGGGAATGAACAGCTCGATCCGCTCTTCCACCGACAAACTACGAGAATCGCAGTAGGTCGTGAGCGGAGCGCCCTTTACCAGCTCCATGGCGAAGTAGGGCAGCCCGTCCGGACAGGAGCCGGCGTCCAACACCGCGGCAATGTTCGGGTGATCCATCATCGCCAGCGCCTGGCTCTCGGCGCCAAAGCGCGCGATGATCTCGCGGCTGTCCATGCCGCGTTTGATCAGCTTGAGCGCGATCTCCCGGTGAATCGGCTCTGTCTGTTCCGCGCTCCACACCGCGCCGAAGCCGCCCTCGCCCAGCAACTCAATCAGCCGGTAGCGCCCCACGATGTCGCCCGGCTGCTCATCGCGCGACCGGTCGTGTTCGTCCTGATGAAAGCCCAGATCCATCAAAGCCGCCGCCGCTTCGCCGGAGAGCGGCATTGGTTGACGGGGCGTGACGGGATCCTCGGGCATCGCCAGCGTTGAAGCACAAATCCCGCCGCGGGAGAAAGCGAATCGCGTCAGCCCCGCAGCGCCGCCTTGAGCGCCACCAACTCCTCATCCACCTGCGAGGTAGTGGGCTCGTGAAGGGTCGCGGCGATCTGCCGGCGCAGGCAGTCGCGGAATTTCGCCCGCAAGCGGCTCACCACCTTCCGCACCGCCTCGCCACTCATGCCGAGCTCGGCAGCGGCCGTCTCGTAATTTCCCTCCGCGACTGCGGTGGGATTGAGGAATGTTTCCACCACCGCAAATTGGCCGCCGCGACCGGCCGCGCGCTCGCTTTCCCCAAGCTCGTGCAGCGCTGCATGCAGCACCGACATCGCCCAGCTCCGGTCGAAATGCGCCTCCGGCGTCGCGACGTCGCGGGGCTCCGCTTCGTAGCGGCTCTCGGCGTGCTCGACATCAAGCGACAGCAACTCCTTTCCCCCTCCCCGCTTCTGCGCCTGCTCCCGGCCGCGGACGTCGCCGATGTAGCGCTGGAAGACGGTCAGCAGGAAGGTCCGCAGTTTCCCCAGCTCCTGGCTGGCTGCCGAAAACAGGTCCCGCTCGAGCAGGTAGTGGAAGAATCCCTGCGTCAGATCCTCCGCATCCGGCCGAGGGAGGCCCTGCCGCCGGGCAAATACGTAGAGCGGATACCAATAGTCCGTGCACAGCCGCTCCAGCGCCACTTGCCTGGCCTCCGGGCTGCCGTCCCGGCACAGATCTACCACCGCCGTCCACTGTGTGACGGGAAAAGGGGAGGCCATGCGGGTGCTCATTCGAACGGTGACGCTCCTGAAACGACGCCACTCCCCGGCTTCCTTCAAGCCCGATTTCCAGACTCGCCAAGTCCGCGCCAGCTACCGAAGTTCCGCTCATGCACGTCGCCCTGATCTCCGCCACTTGGCACGCCGGCCTTTTGCTCGGCGCCAGCACGGCGTGTCAGGAATCCCTCGCCGGACACGCCACCACCGAGGAATTCACGGTGCCCGGATGTCTGGAAATCCCCCTTTTCGCGCAAAAACTCGCGGCCACTGGCAAATACGATGCCATCGTCGCCTTCGGCCTGATCGTGGATGGCGGCATCTATCGTCACGAATTTGTCGCTGATGCTGTACTTTCAGGCATGATGCGCGTGCAGTTGGATACTGGTGTGCCCATCCTTTCCTGCGTGCTGACCCCACATCATTTCGACGAAAGTCCGGAGCGGATCGCATTCTTCCGCGACCACCTCGTCGTAAAAGGCGCGGAAGTCGGCAAGGCCGCTCTCGCCATCGTCCGCCTCGGGGCAGCTGTGAACTGTTAGAACGAACCATCGGTGAACGACTGCACGCCACTCCAGGAACGCCTGCTGTTCCTCCAGAAATTCCTCTCGGCTCCACTGAGCACCGGCAGCATTGTACCGAGTTCCCGCCACCTGACGCGGGAAATGCTCAAGCCGATCAACTGGGAAAACTCGCGGCACATCGCCGAACTGGGAGCTGGCACCGGTGTCTTCACCCGGGAAATCCGCCGCCGCCGCGATCCGCGCTGCCAAGTTTACATCTTCGAGCGTGATGAAGCGCTGCGGGAGCGCCTGCAGGTGGAAATCCCGGACTTTTCGTTTCACCCGGACGCCCGCGACATCCACCTGCTGCCGCGGGAGGATTCGGAACCTCTGTTAGACGGCGTTATTTCCGGCCTGCCGTTTGCGAATTTCCCGCCGAGTCTGCGCGACCTGATCCTCGACAATGTGCGGGCGGCCCTGAAGCCGAATGGCAAGTTCATCGCCTTCCAGTACTCGCTGCGGCTGAAGTCGCGCTTGGAGAAGCGATTCGAAAAGGTCACCACCTCGCTGGTGCCCCTCAATGTTCCGCCGGCCTTCGTCCACGTGTGCGAAGGTCCGCGGGAGAACTGAGGCGGGCTAGTTTTCCGCCCGCTTTGCCATCGCCTTGCGCCACTTTTTCTGGCCATTGATCGCCACGCTGCCCGGGCGGCCCGACAGGTAGTCGTAGCCGAGCTTATTGTGCTCGGCCATGTCGTTGAAGGACGTGTAGAGGACGCCGTCGCGGCCGGGAAAGATAGGCTGGCTGTCGGTAAGACGGTAGAAGCGCGCCCAAAAGACCTCGCTGGAAGCGGAATCGGGCACGAAGGCGGTCTTTCCATCGATCTCGGTGCGCTTCAGGCCGGTGACCTTGACCGCGTCGAGCCAAGCCAAGCCGCTATCGATGCACGCCACCAGCTCCGCATTCGGATGGGACAGGCTCATGAGGAACTTCAAGAGGCTCGCGCTCTCCATGCCGCTCAAAGCTGCCGGCTCCATCGCGCGGGCTTCCGCCGGTGCCAGCGTGAGCGGATCGTGCTGGGCGCACCACGCAGTCTTTTTGCCGTTCTGGACGATTTGCATCTTGAGAACGCAGGCGAGGCCTTTCTCGAATGCCGCGGTCGCTTTCGCCCGCGTTGTGTCGTCGAGGAAAGCACAGGTAGGATCATTGCTCGCGATCATCTGAAGTATTTCGAGCACATGGGTCATCGCGTCGTCATTGAGCGTGATGTGGTCGTGGTAGCCGCCTTCGAGGGGATAGACCTGCGGCCATCCACCGTTTGGATACTGGGCCACCAGCAGGTAGTTTAGCCCTTTGATGAACCCTGTCTTGCAGTCCTCACGCTTGGTGGCCTGCCACGTGTACGCCAGAAGCTTCATCTGCTCGGTAGTCGAGCGATTGTCGAAGGTGCCGAGGTAGTGAGGGCTCTTGCCCGGATCATACTGGGAACTCCACAGCATGCCGGGCTGGCGTTTTCCGCGGGCATAGCCGGTGTGTTTCGACCAACCGCCGACGGACGTCTGATAGGAAAGGACCACGTCGACGAGTGCCTTGGCCTCATCCGAAGAAAACCACGAGTCGCCCGGATCCGCAGGGAGCTTGAAATCGCCACCCGAGGGCGCTTTCAGGGCTTGGAGCATCAAATTCTTCTCCAGCTCTGCCTGAAGCGCCGCTTGATCGGCCGCGGCGAGCGACTTCGACTGATCAAGGTATTGTGCCCATGCCGCCTGCTCCACGGCAGGCAATCGTCCAATCGCTTCTGCGGTGACCGGCGCGGCGTGGGCGACTGGATGAAGCAAGGCGAGGGCAAGTGGAAGGAGGTAGCGGTTCATGGTGACGAGGTCTTGTGCTCCTACCGGACGCGATGAGGCAGACATTCAGGATGCATCTCAAGCATTGTGCAGAATCAGTTGAGTATTGTGCAAGGTGGCGCGCCGTCAGGTTGACAGCTTGGGCACGAAGGCGGTCGGATTCCATGCCATGAAGGTAGCCATCCTTGCCGCGACCTGCGTCGTCGTCTCGCTCGCCACTGCAGCGGAGAAGCTCGATCGCGAGGTAATCGTGCGCCGGCACCATCCGGTGCTTGAGAAAGCGGACAACCTCACCCCCTTCGGCCTCGGGCTGCCGGGCGCGGACTTCGTCTTCACCGCCGACGTCACGGGGCTGCAGACGCTGGTCGATTTACACCTCGACGGACAGGACCTCAACACGATGGCCGGCTGGGCGTGGCATGAGTTCCCCAATCCTGAGAAGTTCACGCTCGCCGACTGCACCGCACCGCATCCGCACGACGGGGAAACACGGCCCTACATGCCAATGAATCCTCCCGGGGATTTGCCACCGGAAAAGAAGGAACGCTGGATGAAGGCCTCCGCATGGCTGCGCTCGAATCCACACCGGATCGGCCTCGGACAGCTCGGCTTCGTGAAGGCGGATGGAACGGCGATCAAGGGCGAGGATCTATCGGGCATCCATCAGGAGATGGACTTGTGGTCCGGCTTGCTGCGTTCGCGGTTCACCTTCGAAGGCTCGGAGGTGAAGGTTACCACCGTGCCCATCACCGGTCCCGACGGGGTGACGGCGAGGATCGAGTCGGATTTGCTAGAAAACGGGCGGCTGACGCTGGCGCTGAAATTCTCCGGCCCCTCCGGTGAATGGGGCGGAACGGGAAACGACGTGAATCCCGACGCGCATGAGACCGAGTTCTTCGCGGAACAGCAAGGTGCAACCTTCGAGCGAACCATGGACGAAACGCGCTATAACGCCGCCCTCGCTTGGAGTGGCAGTGCGTCGTTCGAAAAGAGAGGCACCCACTGCTTTCTCCTGAAACCAAAGGACTCACGGAGTCTCGATGTCCGGCTTGTCTTCTCTCAAGGCAACGCCCCGACGAATCCGGCCGTCTTCGACTCGGATGCCGCCGCCTGTGCGAAGCAGTGGAACGGCTACTGGAGCCGCGGCGGCGCGATCGATTTCGCTGGCTCGACCGATCCACGGGCGGAGGAACTCGAGCGCCGCGTGGTACTCTCGCGCTACCTGATGGCCATCCACAGTGCGGGACCGAACCCACCGCAGGAGACTGGCAATGCGCGCAACTCGTGGTTCGGTAAGTTCCACCTCGAGATGGTCCCGTGGCATAGCGCCCATTTCTCGCTCTGGGGCATCCCGGAAACCACCGATCGCCAGCTCGAATTCTACCGACGCATCCTACCGAAAGCCCGCGAGACAGCCGCCGCTCAAGGCTGCAACGGAGCCCGCTGGCCAAAGATGACCGATCCTTCCGGTCGCGAGAGCCCGAGCGACATCGGCGTTTACCTCGCCTGGCAACAGCCGCACCCGATCTATCTGTTAGAACTCGTGCGGCGTGCCAAGCCCGGCAAGGAGACCTTGGCGAAGCAGCGCGACGTCATCTTCGCGACCGCCGATTTCCTGGCATCATTCCCCCGTCGCGGTGACGATGGGAAGCTCCACCTGATGTCGCCATTGATTCCCGCCCAGGAGTGCTACAAGCAGGCGGAGACGAAAGACCCGGCCTACGAGCTGGCCTACTTCCGCTGGGCTCTCGGCAAAGCACGGGAATGGCGTGCCGAACTCGGGGAAGCGCCCGACCCGGCATGGGAAACCGCATGGAAGGATCTCGCCCCCCTGCCCTTCGTGGAAGACCGCTATGCCACGGTCAGCGGTCCGCCTTTCACGCTCTACCATGACCATCCCTGTGTGCTGATGATCTGCGGCTGGCTGCCTCCGGAGAAGGGCTTCGACATGGCGCGCTTTGGCCGCACCCACGACGACATCGCCAGGAAATGGGACTACCCGACCACCTGGGGCTGGGACCCGCCGGTGATGGCCATGGCCGCCGCTCGCCTTGATCGCCCGTCCTCCGCGATCGATGAATTGCTTCGCGACACGCCTCGCAACGGCTATCTCGCCAACGGACACAACTACCTCGACCAGCGCCTGCCGCTTTACCTTCCCGGCAACGGCGGTTTGCTCCACGCCGTGGCGATGATGGCCGCCGGCTGGGACGGAGCACCAAATCGTCCTGCCCCCGGCTTTCCCGCAGACGGAACGTGGAAGGTGCGATCGGAGGGGCTGATCAAGGCACCCTGAAAACTGAAAACAGAAAGACGGTCCTCGAAACACGAGGACCGCCATGAAGAGGCGACGATCACGGCTGCCCCACCAAGAGCCTTACGAAGACCTTCGGTTTCCCGGTGGGAAGCGCGTAGGAGATCGTGGAGCTATCGTTCACCGTCGGCGTGACGGTCTGCCACGCATCGGTCACGCCAAGGTCGTCGGATTCTTGGATCGCCCAAGTCACATCGCCATTGGCCACGGCCTCCGTTCCCTTGCTGAAGGAAATGGCACCTTCGGCAAGGGTGCCCCCCGGAGTGCTGGACGCTGTCGGACTCTTGCCGAGCGCGTATTCGATCAGGTTGCTCAGGCCATCGTTGTCGAAGTCATCCGAGGCAGGTTGGCCGCTGATGCCGTTGGCTTGGGCCCAGCTCGCGTAATTCGAGCCGCCGCCCGTGGAAAGCGACAGCACACCGGTGGCTTCACTGAAGGTCCAGGTATTCCCTCCATCGATCATGGTCCAAACATCACCCGTCTCAGTGAAGCTGGAGCCGCTCGGGCCGCCCACCGGTGTGATCTCGACGCCGCTCACCTTGGCATTGTCTGTGATCGTCACGAACTGGATCGAAATGCTGCCACCCAGATTTGCCGGAACCGTGAACTCCTGGACGATCGCCTTGTTTTTGGCGCCCGCTGTCGCAAGGACATCGAAGTTGCTCAAGACGGTGGAGCCGTTGATGAGGACATTGAACGAGCGGGCTCCTGCGGCATTATGGTAGATTTCCGCGAAGTGCAGGCGAACCTTGTAGCTGGCACCGGCCCCGAGGCCCGTGAAATTGTAAGTGAAGTTCCCGGTGCGCTCCGACTGATACACCTCCTGAGGCGCGGGATCGGCGACCCCGCTCATGTCGATGGTGTTGGTGTTCGAATAATTGCTGCCACCGGTGGCGAGGGAGTCGTCCTCACCAAAGGCCCCGAATGTTCCGAGACCCGAGTTGATGGCGTAAGTCGTCGAGGGCACGTAGGCCGTATTGACGATCTGGAAGGTCGGCCCGAAGGTCTCATTGAGGTTGGCAACATCCACCAGCGTCCACGAATTCCCGTTCGCGACGGCTGCGCCGCTCAGATCGACGAAGAACCGCCCGTCGAGTTGGACCGTGCCGATGACTTGCGGGGCGACGGAGGCGATTCTGTTAGACACGCCGGAGGCACCCGGCTTGAAGCGGAGTGAACCTGTGCTGGAAAGCAGAAGGGATGCTTCCGTCTGTCCCATGGTCGTGTCTCCCGAATAGGTGTTGGCTCCCGAAATGGTGAGCACTCCCGTTTCCGTGCCACCCGCGGCTCCGACTTGGAGCGCGGTACTGCCACCGGTAGTTCCATCCTTGAGAGTTCCCGAGAAGGTCCGGCTGACGTTACTGCGAGTGAGCAGGGTGCTGGTGGTGCCGCCAGCGCCGTGATTGGTGATCGTGCCGGAGCCGAGGAAACTGCCCACATCCTCATTGGTTCCTTGTGCGAGATCGAGCGTGCCGTGAATCGTGTACGATCCACCGTTGTGAAGCACGCCGTTCGGCGAGGTGCCCCCGGTGATCAGGGTAGCGCCGGCGGCGATGATCCCATTGAAGAACAGGTTGCCGTTCGTGTTGACCTCCATCGAGCCGTTGTTGAGAGCGAGACCAAAGGTATCGATACCGACCAGCGGACCATTGATGGTGAGCTTCTTCGAGCCGATCTTGGTGATGTCTGCACCGAAGCCGTTGCGGAGGCCCAAGCTGCCAATGACGATATCGCCCGCGGCAGCGTCGACGGTGAGACCGCCTACCGTATGATCAAACTGCAATGGAAGTTCGAGCGTCTGCGTGCTGGTGGAATTGTTGGTGATGCTCTTGCCGCTGAAATCGATCGCGTTTCCTTGGAGCGTGCAGGCACCCGCCCCGGCGTCGAAACGCAGTCCGCCCACCACGAAAGTGCCGGGAGTCGACGTGCCGGTATCGTAGTCGGTATCGAGATCGTTGACGTTCGTTGTCTGGACGGTTCCTGCGAAGACGAGCAGGTCATTGGAGGCCGGATTCTGATTCCAGTTCGTATTGTTGGACCAGTTGGCATCGGGACTGGCCCCTCCGTCCCAAGTGGTGACTCCGATGCGACCGAAAGAAAGCTGCCCCGTCGATTCGGAGAACGTGTACACTCCGGAACCGGTGTCGTAGCTCCAGACCCCGGACGAGGTCTCGGCGAACGGAGCAGCCACACTGAAGGTGGCACCGTAGGTTTCGGTGAGCGTGCCTGCATCGACCAAGGTCCAGGTATTGCCGTCCACCGGCGTTCCGACGGTGCTCAGGTCGATGTTGAAGGCGCCGTTGAAGGTCGCGTTGCCTGCACCTGAGACCTTGTTGCACACCCCTCCTGTTTCCGGCAGGAAGCGAAGCGAACCGGATGAGGTCAGATTCAGGGTCGTCGAGGAGGCCACCACGGTGCCACCGGTGTGCGTGTTGCTTCCCGAAAAGGTGAAGGTCTGATTCGCGTTTTCATTGAGGAGGTCCAGCTTGAGCCGGCCTCCCGCGGCGGAGTCCTTCAGCGACCCTGCGAAGCCGGTGGTGCCATTATTGGTGGAGCGCAGGCGAAGCGTGGCGACCTGGCCTGCCTCGCCAAGGCTGTTAACGATGCTCCCGGCCGCTCCATTCAAGATGCCAAACCTGGTCGCCATCAAAGGCCCCAGGCTGAGCGTGGCCGGGGACGTCGCCGTAGCCGCGTTGGTGTTGGCCAAGCTGAAGGTCGCGTTGAAATGCGTGGGGCTGGATACGCCGGTGAACTTCAGCGTGCCTCCGTTGATCGTGGTGGTATTGGCGATGCCGTTTCCGCTGCTTTCGGCCCAGTCGATGGTACCATTGTTCTGCGTGATGCGGAATGAGTTGTTGCGGTTCGCCACCGTGACCGTTCCGGTCCCGTCCTTGGTGATCGTCTTGCTGTTGGTGCTGGTATTGATGTTTTCGAGAAACAGATCGCCGCTGCCGTCCACCTTGAAGCCATTGCCGGTTTCCTTGAGGACCAGAGCAACCGTCTGAAGATTCGAGGAATCGTTGCGAATGGTCTTGTTGTTGAGATTGATGGCGGTGCCTTCGAGGGTGAAGGGGTCGGCACCGGCACTGAAGGTGATGCTGTTGACCGTGAAGGTTCCGCCCACATCCGTCAGCAGGTCGTTGTTGCAGACGGTCTGGGTGACTCCGGCGAAAACCAAATCGTCGCCCGACACGGGCACGACGTCCCCGGCCCAGTTGTCAGCCACGCTCCAGTTAATGTCGAACGAAGGACTTCCTCCATCCCAGGTCGAGGTCGCGGCGACAGCGGCGGCGGAGAGAATGACCGTGCCACTCAGGCAAAGGCGGATGATGGGCGCGCGGCGGGATAAATGGTTGTTGCAAAGATCAGGCGAGAAGCGCGGGGAGCGTTTGGATTTCATGGGGATTCTTTCTTGGGTTCGGCCAGATGGACCTTGGTGAGTCGCGAGTGCCGCCTTGGTCCGGCACGTTCCACCCTGAACGTAGGAAATCCCCAACGAGCGGCGCATCGCCCGTTTCTGCAAAGGACATTCAAAATTGGGCACCCGCCGGTGCCTTGCTTCCAGTGTCAATCGACGGCCGATCTAACAGATGAAATCGGCTTGTCCATGACGTGCCCTGTTCTCCACGTCCTGCTCCCGCCGATCGATCCGTCGCAGCCGGAACGCCCACGCAAGTCGCCGGGGATCCTCGCGCCGCCGCTCAAGCCACCGCAGCCTCGCCATCCTGCTTCAACACACGACCGAGCAGCGACTGCTTGCGAAACTCACCCGGAGGCATGCCACAGGCCTGCTTGAAGGCGATGAAGAAGCTGTTCACACTTTGATAGCCGCACAAGAAGGCCACCGACTCCACCTTGTTGTTAGACTCGCCCAACAGGCGCTTCGCGTGCTCAATACGGGTCGAACGGATGTGTTCGCCTGGCGTCAAGCCGAGGTGCTCGATGAAAGCCTGGTGCAGTCCCCTCCGTGAAATCCCCGCGGTGCGCGCCACGGTATCGATGTCGATGTTCTCGCTGAAATGCTCGGCAATGAAGCGCAGCGCCTTCGCCACGCCGGCGTGATTCACCGCCGTGATGTCGGTGCTACGGCGCGCAATGATGCGAGTGGGGGGAATGCGGATTGGGATCGGCTCCACCTTGATGCCATTCATCATGCGGTCCAGCCACGCGGCACCCTGATAGCCGAGGTTCTCGAAATCCGGATCCACCGCGGTGATCGGGCGCTGGCTCGATTGCGGCAGCAACAAGTCGTCTTCAATCCCGATGATGGACACTTCCTGCGGCACGGCGATGTCGGCGAGATCACAGACTTCCTGCACTTCC
>Ga0307406_10000119_pt1 | contig 46191 bp, 38 predicted proteins | sample 322Cmetagenome_3_FD_203706 | JGI IMG/M metagenome (GOLD analysis project Ga0307406, IMG submission 203706) | Maize rhizosphere microbial communities from greenhouse at UC Davis, California, United States - 322HYB-C-2 | ecosystem: Host-associated > Plants > Roots > Rhizosphere > Soil | place...
TGGGCGTCGATGAGTCCGGGGGTCAGCAGCATGCCGCCGAGGTCGACGGTCTCAGCCCCCGCCGGGGCGGTTCCGATCCGGGTGATGACGCCGTCCTCGACGCACACGTCCGCGGCGGAGGGCTCGGAGCCGGATCCATCCGCGACGGTGCCGCCGGCGAACCAGATCTCGGTCATGGAGCCTCTTTCCGGAGAACAGCCCTGTCCTCAACAGTGGTGAATTCGTTGTAGGCTAACGTACTCAACAGTGGTGAAGGTGTCAACGGAGGCAACATGCGAGCATCGATCGGCGAAGGGAAGGCGCGCCTCCTGCAGGCGCTGTTCGATGAATTCGGCGAGACCGGGCCCAGCCCGAACCTGTCGATGCGCCAGGTGGCCGAGCGCCTCGGCGTGCACCACACGCTCCTGACCTACCACTTCGGGTCTCGACCGGCGCTGCTGAGCGCCGTCCTCTCGGAGGCGCGTCGTCGGGACAACCTCATCATCGCGGCGACCGGCGACGACCTCGGCTTCGTCGACATGCTCCGCGCCATCTGGGGCTTCTACGCCAACACCGGGCATGAGGAGCGGACCCGCGCCTTCTTCCACCTGATCGGCTTGGCGGTGTACGAGCGCGGCGCCTTCGACGGTTTCGTCGCCGACCTCGACGACCTCACCCGCCTTCTCCAGGCGGCAGCACGGCGCGAAGGATGGCCCGAGGCGGAGGCCGTGCAGCAGAGCCTCATCGCGATCGCGTGCGTACGCGGCATGCTGCTGCAACGACTGCTGAGCCCCTCCGAGGAGGTGGATGCCGCGGCCGAGCGGTTCATCGCATCGTTCGCGACGCCCCGCCTCGAGGATCATCGGAAGAACGGAACGACATGACCCAGGGATACTCCCACATCGTCATCGGCGCCGGAGCCATCGGATCCGCTGCCGCCTACTGGCTGACGCAGGCGGGCGCAGAACGCGTGCTCGTGCTGGAGCAGTTCGAGCTCGGCCACGCCCTCGGCTCGTCCGGCGACCACTCGAGGATCATCCGTCGGGCGTACCACCGCGACGACTACACGAAGCTCACCGCCGCGATGTTCGCCGCGTGGGCGCACGTCGAGGAGCGCTCCGGTCTGAAGGTCTACACGCAGACCGGAGGCATCGACCTCGCGGTGGCGGAAAGCCCGGGCGCGGCGGAGATCGACGAGTACCGACGGGCGATGGATGCGGCCGGCATCCGCTACGACGAGTTGACTGTCGATGACATCCGCGACCAGTACCCGCAGTGGAACGTGTCGGACGACACGATCGGGATCCATCAGGCGGATGCCGGCATCCTCGACGTCCGCCGCTCCGTGTCGGCCCATGTGTCGCTGGCCAGAGCCGCCGGGGTGGAGTTCCGCTCCGGTGTCGTCGTGACGGGCGTGCGGGTCGACGCCGACGGGGTGAGCGTCTCGACGTCGGAGGGTTCGTTCGACGGAGACCATCTCGTCGTCGCCGCGGGATCCTGGCTCGGAGAGCTGATGCCCGACCTCGGACTGTCGTTCGCTCTCACGCTGAGCCAGGAGCAGGTGGGGTACTTCTCCTCGCAGAATCTCTCCGACTTCACTCCGGACAGATTCCCGATCTGGATCCACCACAGCGACGAGGTCCACTACGGATTCCCCGTCTACGGCGAAGCGGCGGTCAAGCTCGCACGCGACATGCGCGGCCACTTCATCTCCCCCTCGGAGCGTTCGTTCGTCCCGGACGACGACGAGCCGGAGGTCCTCCGCGCCTTCCTCCGTGCGCACCTGCCGGGCGCCGACGGACCGCTGCTGCTCAGCAAGACGTGCGTGTACGACATGCCCGCCGACCGGGACTTCGTGCTCGACACCGTGCCGGGGCATCCTCACGTCGCCGTATTCAACGGCGCAGGGCACGCGGGGAAGTTCGCGAGCCTGGTCGGGCGGATCCTCGCCGACCTGCTCACGGTCGGACGCACGGAGCACGACATCTCATCGTTCAGCCTGACGCGACCCGCGATCGTCGACCCCGACTTCGTGCCGCTCTTCCGGCTCGGGACCGGCGATGAGACGGTGAGCGCCGTCTAGGGTGGTGAGCCGGGGCCGCAAGGTCGTCCACATCATCGCGATCGTGATCCTCGTGGGGGCGGGGCTCATCGCCGCGCTCGTCGGCCCGGCCACACGCTGACCCGGCGGACGGTCTCCTTGCGGGGCGGAAGGTCAGATCACGACGCCGCCGCGATCGACCATGCCGCAGAGCCTTCCCGGATCACCGCCACCGCCCCCGGCTGCAGCACGACACCGTCGACCGCACCGGTGATCAGATCCACCCCCTCACCGTCCACGCGCACCGGCCGCTCGCCGTGGTGCAGAAGGAAGAGGTAGTCCCCTTCGGCTCCACGACGCCTGATCGCTTCCACTCCGAACGCGCGGGATTCGGGGAACACCGCCTCCACCCCGGCCGTCGATGCGACACCGGCGAGGAAGGCATCCAGCGATTCCTGCTCGAGCTTCGTCGACACGTACGTCGCGCTCCCCTCCCCGAGCTCGCGCCGGGTGATGGCGGGCACTCCCGCGAGAGGACCCGACTCGTATCGCGCGACGACGTCGGCGGTCTCGGCATGCAGCAGCTCGGTCCAGGAGCCGCCCGTCATCCCGTTGCTGAGCGGCACCATGTCCCCGTCCGCGCGGGGAAGGATCTGCTCGCCCCGGATGCCGAGAAGGTCTCGGAGCATGCCCGGATACCCGCCGGGGACGATGCGCTGATTCTCGTCGGCCAGGCCGGTCGCGAAGGTGACGACGAGATGGCCGCCGGCCCGTACGTACTCCTCGAACCAGTCGACGGTCGCCGCGGTGATCGCGTAGAGCGCGGGCACCACCAGCATCCGATACCTCGAGACGTCCGCTCCGGGCGCGACGAAGTCGACGGCATGACCGCCGCGCCAGAGCGCCCGGTGCGCGGCGCGCACCTCGTCCGAGTAGGTGATCGCGTCGTTCGGCAGGTGCGGGGTCTCGAGCGACCACCAGCCCTCGGCATCCCACACGACGGCCACGTCGGATTCGACGACGACACCGTCCCCAGGCGGGGCGGCGACCTCGGCGATCTTCTCGAGGATGCCGCCGAGTTCGACGACGGCCCCGAAAGCCCGGGAGTCCGCGCCGGCGTGCGGAACGAGTGCCCCGTGCCAGAGCTCTGAGCCGGCGGCGGACGCCCGCCACTGGAAGAACAGCGAGCTCTGCGATCCGCGCGCGATGTACCCGAGGGAGTTCCGGATCATGCGGTCCGGCTGCTTGACGAGCGTCTGCTCACCCACGCGGATGCCGGTGGCGTTCTGCTCCATCAGCAGCCACGGCCCACCCGCCCACGAGCGGGTGAGGTCGGAGCCGTAGGCGACGTGCGTCTCACCGTCGGGACCGTCGGTGTCGAGGTAGTGGTCGATCGAGACGACCTCCTGCTCGGCGCTCCACGACCACTGGTCGAGGAAGTTCCAGGTCGGCAGCATGAAGTTGGTCGTCATCGGAGCCGTCGACCCGGTCGCGCGGATCTCCGACCGCTGCTCGCCGTAGGCCGCGAGCATCTCGTCGGAGTTGAAGCGCCGGAAGTCCACGAGCTGGGCGGGGTTGTGCAGATACTGCGTCTGCAGCGGAGGGAGGATCTGATCCCACTCCCGGTAGCGCTGCGACCAGAAGGCCGTGTACCAGGCCGTGTTGAGCGCCTCGATGGAGCCGTACTTCGCCCGCAGCCACTCCCGGAACGCGCGGGCGGCGTGGGGTCCGTAGTCGACGGTGCCGTACTCGTTGTGGATGTGCCAGCCGCGCAGCCCCGGATGCGTGCCGTAGCGCTCCCCCAGGAAACGAGCGATGCGGCGAGCGGCCTCCCGGTACGCCGGGGCGCTGATCGCGTAGGTGTCGCGCGAGCCGTGCAGCACGGGAGTGCCGTCGGCGCGGATCGGCAGCGCATCGGGGTGCGCGACGGTGAACCACGGCGGCGGTGAGGCCGTCGGTGTCGCGAGGAAGAACCCGATGCCGGCGGCGTCAAGGCCGGCGATCACGTCGTCGAGCCAGGCCGCGTCGTACTCGCCCTCGCTCGGCTCGAGCATGGCCCAGGAGAAGACCCCGATCGTGACAGTGTTCACCTTCGCACGGCGCATCAGCGCGATGTCCTCGGCCCACGTCTCGCGCGACCACTGCTCGGGGTTGTAGTCGCCTCCGAAGAGGAACCGACCTCGTGCGTACTGCGTGTGCGGCATCTGTCGTCTTTCAGGTGAGGAGGTGGGAGGCATCGGCGCCGATGATGTCGCCGACCTCGTGCCAGAGGGCGGCGGGCACGTCGATGCCCGCATTCTCGACGAGCTCGTCGACGCGCTGAGGAGCGGAGACCCCGACGACCGTGGACGTGACGCGGGGATCGCGGGTGGAGAACTGGAGGGCGACCGCCGGCAGCGGGACGCCGTGACGCGCGCACGCCTCGCGGAGCCGTGCGGTCGTGGCGACGATCTCCGGGCTCGGCGGCCGGTACTGGTACGTGGGCTGTGCGGCGGCCGGTCGCGCCAGGATGCCGCTGGCATACGGCGCGGCGTTCACGAAGGCGACGCCGCTCTCGATCGCATGGTCGATGAGCGAGTCGGCCGACCGATCCAGCAGCGTGTAGCGGTTGTGGTTCAGCAGCACGTCGAAGACGCCGAGATCGACGTACCGACGCATCTCGTCGAGGTCGCCGCCCGCGACGCCGATCGCGTCGACGAGGCCATCGCGCTTCAGGGCGACCATCGCCTCGACCGCGCTGTTCGGACCGACCATCGTGTCGAAGTCGAACCACTCGGGGTCGTGCAGATAGTAGACGCCGAAACGCGCACCGCCCAGCCTCTCCGTGCTCTCCTGGAACGACCGGTGCACCCGGTCGCCGGAGAAGCCGCCGTCACCGGGGAGCGGGTCGGCCTTCGTGGCGATCACGAAGTCGTCCGGAACGCCGCCGGCGTCGGCGAGCGCCTGCCCGATCCGCCGCTCGCTCTCTCCGCCCGAGTACTGGTTGGAGGTGTCGATCGACCGGACGGGGCTCTCGAGAAGGTGTCGCACGGTGCGGATCGCCGTGCTCTCGTCGACGTCGTAGCCGTACGTCTGCGCCATACCGCCGAGCGGGCTCGCCCCGACGCACAGCGGGGGCAGGACGCGCGCTGTCATCCCTTGATTCCTCCCGAGACGAGGTCGAGACGCCAGTATCGCTGCAACGACAGCACGAGCGCGACGAGCGGGATGATCGAGATCGCGGCCCCGGTGATCGCCACCGAGTAGAGCGCCGGGCTTCCCGATCCCTTCGACAGCAGCGTGAAGAGGCCGACGGTGAGCGGGTAGAGGTCCTGGTCGGAGAGCATGATGTACGGCAGGAGGAAGTTGTTCCAGGTGCCGATGAAGTGCAGCAGGAACACGGTCACCATGCCCGGCACCATCAGGGGCAGCACGATCATCCGGAAGATGCGCCACTCACCGGCGCCGTCGATGCGTGCCGCCTCGAGGGTCTCCTGAGGAACGGCCGACATCGCGTAGACACGACAGAGGTAGATGCCGAACGGGCTGACGATGCTCGGCAGCAGCACCGACCACTGCGTGCCGGTGAGGCCCACGGTCGACATCAGCAGGTACTGGGGCACGGCCAGCACGATGCCGGGGATGAGGATGCCGACGAGGAAGCCGAAGAAGATCGCGTTGCGCCCGCGGAAGCTGTACTTCGCCAGAGCGAATCCGGCCATCGCTGAGACGAAGACGGAGAGGACCGAGGCGACACCCGAGTAGAGCAGGGAGTTCAGGCACCAGAGCAGATACTGGCCGTCCTCATAGGTGAAGACCTCGACCAGGTTCTCCCAGAGACCGCTTCCCGGCGCGAAGGTGAAGGTGGTGAAGAGCTCGCTGCGGGACTTGGTCGCCGCGGTGAACACCCACGCCACCGGGATCAGGCAGTAGATGGCGCCGACGATCAGGACGATCGTCGGGAGCACGCCCCACCCGCCCTGACGGCTGCGCTCGCTCGCGCGCCGAGAGCGTGCGGACCGGTTCTTCTCGTCGCCGAGGACGATCGATCGCGTCATCGTCGAGGTCATGATTCCATTCCGTTCCGTCGGCGGTTCACGAGCCGGAGGACGAGCGCCGACACGAGCACTGTGCCGACCGCGAGAAGTGTGGATGCCGCCGCAGCCTGCGGCAGATTGTCCGTGCCGAACGCATCTCGGTAGATGGCCATGAGCGGCACCCAGCCGGCGGAGATCGTGCTGGTCATCGGCCGCAGCGTCGCCGGCTCGCTGTAGAGCTGGATCGTCCCGATGAGCGAGAAGAAGCCCGTGAGCACGAGGGCCGGCGCCACCAGGGGGATCTTGATCCGCCATGCGATCTGCAGCTCGTTCGCGCCGTCCAGGCGCGCCGACTCGTAGATGTCGGCGGGGATGCCGCGCAGCGAGGTGTAGATGATGATCATGTTGAAGCCGACGCCGCCCCAGATGGCGATGTTCGCCAGCGACCCGAAGATGCCCGATTCCTCGAGGAACGGGATCGATCCGAGTCCGGCAGCCTTGGTCAGGTAGGAGAACGGACTCGTGCTCGGCAGGTACATGAAGCCCCAGAGCAGCGCCGCCACGACCCCGGGCACCGCGTAGGGGATGAAGATCGCCGTCCTGCTGAAGCGCTTGGCGCGGACCGCCGGCGCGTCCAGCAGGAGCGCGAAGAGCAGGGCGAGGCCGAGCGTCAGCGGAATCGCGATGACGCCGTAGATCAGCAGCCTTCCGAATCCGGCGAGGAACGTCTCGTCCTGCAGCACGGCGAGATAGTTCTCGAACCAGACGAAGACGTCCTGCTTGCGCCCGAGCGCTCCTCCCGTCACCCGGTAGGCGCGCAGGCTGAGCCAGATCGCGTAGGCGACGGGGATCACCGTGAAGACGATGTACAGCACGATCGCCGGCGTCGTGAAGAAGTACGGCGCGAGCCGGTTCGACTTCGCCCTTCTGGGCTTCGACGATGCCGCCGGTTTCGCGGCCCGTCGCGGAGATGCGGTGGTCACTTTCTTGCCTCGCTTCTGTCTGCGGTCGGCTGGCGGGAGGGGTGCCGACCCTGTCGACACCCCTCTCCGGTCAGTCGTTCGTGACGGTGAAACCGCTCTTGACCATGTCGTCGATCACGGCCTTCTGGGTGGCGATGAACGCGTCACGCCAGGGAGTGCCGTTGTCGATGGCCTTCTGCAGCTCGTCCGCGAACACCGTTCGTGCGAGGTTCACGTTCGGACCCCAGGTGACCGGGATCGTGTCGGCCGAGATCTCGGCCGCGACGGCGTAGAAGTCGGTCTGCTGCGGCATCAGGGCCGGCGGGTCGTTGCGCTCGGTCATCTCCTGGCCGACGATCGCCGCCGGGTAGAGCGACTGCGTGTTGATCATGAGCTCGTTGCCCGCTTCCGAGGCGTTCAGCCACTTGGCGAACTTCGCCGCCTCCTCGGGGTGGTCGCTGCTCGTGGTCACCACGAGTGCGGATCCGCCCTGGTACGGCACGGCCGCGTCGCCCTCGGTCCACTGCGGGAGCGGAGCCATCGCCCACCCGCCGCTCGTGTCGGCCGCGACGTTCTCGATCACGCTGGGAGCCCAGACGGCGGAGGGCCAGGAGAGCATCGTCCCGTTGTTCAGCGCCGCGTTGTACTCCGGCGTCAGCAGCGGGTCGGTGCTGACCAGGCCGTCCTCGACGAGCGCTTGGAAGAAGTCGGCGACCTCGAGCGAAGGCTCGTCGGCGATGCCGACGGTCCACTCGTCGCCTTCGCTCGACCACCACTGCCCACCGGCCTGGGTGGAGACGCCGGCCCAGAATCCGAACTCGGCAGGCGGGAGTGCGGCGATCACCGTTGCGGGGTCGGCAGCCTTCACGGCCTCGGCGGCCGTGCGGAACTCCGCCCACGTCGTGGGCGGCGTCACCCCGAGCTCCTCGAACCGATCGGCGCGGTAGACGTTCGCCATCGGCCCGACGTCCTGCGGGATGCCGTACACGACGCCGCCGAAGGTGGTCTGCGCCCAGGTTCCCTCGGTGAACGCATCCTCGACATCGCCCACGTACTCGGTGATGTCGGTGGGAACATCCGCGACGATCATGGCGGGGAGGGTCGTGTACTCGACGAGCGCGACATCCGGCGCGTTCCCCGCACGGTTGGCCGTCAGCAGCTTCGCCGAGGAGTCGGTCCCGCCTCCGGCATCCGTGTACTTGACCTGGATGTCCGGGTTCTCCTTGTTCCACTGGTCGACGACGTCCTGCGAGTTCGAGGCCCACGCCCAGTACTCGAGCTGCACGGGACCGTCGCTGCTCGCGTCGGAACCTGAGCATCCGGCCAGGCCGGCGACACCGATGATGGCAAGACCCGCCACGGCGGCGGCAAGCGGTCGATGAGTGCGCATCAACATCTCCTTTGATTGCTGTGTGCGCCGGACTGTCTCCGGCATCGGGACCGGTCACATTGCCGGCCCACCTAGATTGCCGCCGTAGGGCGTGTTTGTCAACAAGTGAAACTAACTTCGGAATTCTTCGTTACGGCATGATGGGGATGAACGAAGAGAGAACTGCGATGACGAAGAGCTCCGCACCCCCTCCTGCCGCGACCCCCGCGTGGCCGAGACTGAACCACGGAGAGCGCGAGACGCTGCGCGAGGTCCTGATCCACGGTCCACTCCCCCGCGCGGAGATCGCCCGCCGCCTCGGGGTCTCGCGAGCCAGCCTCACGCGCGTCACGCGCAGCCTCCTCGAACACGGCCTGATCATCGAGGGAGCGACGGAGCAGCGCGCGTGGACGGGGCGACCGAGCGAGCTGTTCGACATCGCTCCGACCGCCCGGCACTTCTTCGGCGTCAAGCTCACGGGCGACACCATCTTCGCCGCCGTCATCGATCTCGGCGCGCACGAGGTCGCCACCGTCGAGGAGGCCCTGACGTCGCGCGACGTGGCCGATGTCGTGAAGAGGATCGCCGCGATCTACACCGAGCTGTCCGGAGCGTTCGACGATATCGTCGCCGGCGGAGTGTGCGTCGCCGGCGACCTGACCCAGGACAGGAAGCTCGTCGTCGACTCGCCATTCCTCGGGTGGAAGGACGTGCCGCTCGCCAGCATTCTCACTGATGAACTGGGGATTCCCATGGCGACGGAGAACGATGTCCGCGCTCTCACGGCCACGGAGCACTGGTTCGGGGCGGGGGCGGGATGCTCGTCGCTGGCGCTCATCACGGTGGGCGCGGGAATCGGCTTCGGATTCGTGATCGACGACCGGCTCGTTGCAGGCCACCACGGCAGGGCGGGGCGCCTCGATCACCTGAGAATCGACGACGCCGGCCCGTTCTGCCCGGAAGGCCACCGCGGCTGCGCGTCGGTCTATCTCACCAACGAGTCGATCGTCCGGTCGCTGAACGGCGCCGCCGCCGACTACACCGAGGCCGTCGAACTGGCGCGCGGCGGGCACCCCGCGGCGCTGCGTGCATTCCGCGATGCGGGCACCGCCCTGGGCACGCTCATCGCGACGGCGGCCAACGGGATCGACCCCCAGAAGATCATCCTCACCGGCGACGGCCTGCCGGTGTGGGAGATCGCCGAGACCGAGATCCGCGCGGCGATCGACGAGGTCCTGAGCGCCGGATCCGAGCGCCTCGAGCTCGACGTCCAGCCGTTCCAGTTCAACGAGTGGGCGCGCGCGGCGGCTGTCCTCGGCATCCGCACCGTCCTCCGCTTCTAGCGGGCGTTAGTTTCACTTGTTGACAAACGCGCGGATTCGCACCAGGCTGTGACGGCCGGGGGCGTTCGCCTCCGAGCCGTCGAAGCACGGACTCTCCGAGGAAAGCGCAGCACCCATGACAGCGACCGACCTCCGATCGGATGACACGAGGGTGGAACTGCCCCGATCTCAGCACCACACCCTCCGCGGAGGCGGTGTGGAGGTGGCCGTGATGTCCGCCCCCGATCGTCTCCCGGAGATCCTGCACTGGGGCGCAGCCCTCGGCTCCGCCGACCGGGAGGAGCTCGTGCTGTCCTCACGCAGACAGGTGTCGCCGAGCGCCCTCGACGCCGAGTGGCCGATCACTCTTCTCCCGAGCGAGCACGACGGGTGGGAGGGGCGGCCCGGATTCGCGGCCCACCGGTCGGGAAGGATCTGCCTGCCGAGATGGACCGTGGTCGCGATCGACGGCGACGAGACGGAACTGCTCGTGACCGCGCAGGCCGACGGGCTCGAGCTGCGCACGGAGATGCGACTCGACGACGCGGGAGTCCTCCGCGTGACGCACGAGATCCGCAACATCGGCGACGATGATCTCGAGCTTCTCGCGCTCGAGGCGACGATGCCGGTCGGCGACCTCGCCGCCGAAGCGCTCGACTTCTCCGGCCGATGGACCAGGGAGCGCAGCCCGCAGCGCAGTCGTCTTCTCGAGGGCAGCCGCGTGCGCGAATCCCGCCGCGGCCGCACCGGCCACGACTCCCCACTGCTGCTGGCTCTCGGGACCTCGGACTTCGGCGACCGCGCCGGCGAGGTGTGGGCGGCGCATCTCGCGTGGAGCGCCGACGCCGTCTACCGTCAGGACGTACTCCCGGAGGCGCCGACCCTCCTCGGTGCCGGGCCGCTGTTGCGCGCGGGCGAGGTCGTCCTCGCTCCGGGAGACCGGTTCCGCGCTCCGACTGCCGTCTTCGTCTGGAGCGATCGAGGGCTCGACGGGATCGGTGCGCGGTTGCACTCGTCGCTCCGTACCCGCGACGGACATCCCTCGACACGTCCGGTCACCCTCAACACCTGGGAAGCGGTGTACTTCCACCACGACATCGATCGCCTGCGCACCCTCGCCGAGACGGCATCCGACATCGGAGTGGAGCGCTTCGTCCTCGACGACGGATGGTTCCGGGGACGGCGCAGCGACGTGGCCGGCCTCGGCGACTGGAGCGTCGACGCGGAGATCTGGCCGCACGGGCTCCACCCGCTCGCCGACGAGGTGCGCAACCTCGGGATGCAGTTCGGGCTGTGGTTCGAGCCCGAGATGGTCAACGTCGACTCCGACCTCGCGCGCGAGCATCCCGACTGGCTGCTGCAGGACCCCGACGCGGGCGTGCGCACGTGGCGGAACCAGTACGTGCTGGATGTCGCCAATCCGGCCGTCTTCGCGTATCTGCGGGACTCGATCTCCTCCGTCGTGAGCGAGTACGAGCTGGACTACATCAAGTGGGATCAGAACCGCGACCTCATCGAGGCCGTCCACGACGGACGAGCCGCCGTGCACCGCCACACGCTCGCGGTCTACGAGCTCCTCGACGCCGTGCGCCGCGCGCATCCGGGTCTGGAGATCGAGGCGTGTGCGTCGGGCGGAGCGCGCGTCGACCTCGGTGTGCTCGAGCACACCGATCGCGTCTGGGCGTCGGATACCAACGACCCCATCGAGCGTCTCGACATCCAGCGGTGGACGGAGCTGCTCCTGCCGCTCGAGCTGATCGGCTCGCACGTCGGGCCGCCGGTCACCCACACCACACGTCGCGAGACGGGCCTCGGCCTGCGCATCGCGGTCGCGCTGTTCGGCTCCTTCGGGATCGAGTGGGACATCACCGAATGCTCGCCCGACGAGCTCGATCAGCTGCGCGACGGCATCGCCGCGTACCGACGGCTCCGCGACCTGCTGCACAGCGGCGTCCTCGCGCATCCCGAGGGAGGCGACGACGGCCTGCGCGTCACGTCGGTCACCTCGCCGGATGCGAGTCGTGCGGTGATCAGGGTCGCGCGGGTGACCAGTTCCGATCGCGCGCTTCCGCGACTGCTCCGCATCCCCGACCTCGATCCGGAGGCGCAGTACCTCGTGCGGCCGGTCCCCGAACTGCGGATGCCGCGGGCGATCGAACCCACGCCTCCACCGTGGATGGATCGCGGGCACGTGGTGCTCACCGGCGCTGCGCTCGCGCAGCGCGGCATCCGTCTGCCCCTGCTGGGACCGGGTCAGGCCCTCGTGCTCGAAGCGGAGCGGGTGCCGGCGGAGGACTGACGCGGACGCCGGCGGCGATCCGAACGTCGGATCGCCGCCGGTACCACGGCTACTCGCGGATGACGACGACAGCCCCCGCAGACACCGGCACTCGATCGGTGTGGGCGGATCCGGTCAGCAGGTCGGTCCCCGACGCCTCCGCCCAGCCGTCTTCGTCGGCGTGGTTGATGAGGAAGAGGTAGGACGCATCGGCGGAGCTCCGTCGCACGGCCTCGACACCGGGTGACACCACGGCGGTCGGAGAGACCGACGCCTCGGCCAGCAGGCGGTCGACCAGTTCGCTCAGACCCGTCTCGTCGAGGTCGGTCGACAGGTACCATGCCGTTCCGGCGCCGACCTGCCGGCGCGTGAGAGCGGGGTGGCCGGCGAGAGGACCTTCGGCGTATCCCGCGACGATCTCGACGTCGTCCTCCGGCTGCGGATGCCTCAGCCGCTCCGACCACCGGCGTCCGGTCCAGCCGTTGTCCAGGGCGAAGGTCCGCTGCTCCTCGAGCGGGAAGAACTCCTCGCTCGTCACGCCGACGAGGGAGCGGAACGCGCCCGGATAGCCGCCGATGTGCACGGTGCCCGCCTCATCGACGATGCCCGAGAACCAGGTCACGAGCACGGTGCCACCCGCCTCGACGTACTCGTGCACGGCGCGGGCGTTCTCCTCCGACACGAGGAACAGCCCGGGAACGATCACGAGCCGGTAGTCGCCCAGCGGCGACCACGGCGCCACGACATCCGCCGTCACCGCGCGTTCGAACAGCGCGTTGTGCACGGCCCGCGCGGTGTCGGCGTAGCGGAGGTTGTTGGCGGGTTTGAGACCCGACCGCAGCGCCCAGCCCGCCTCGTTGTCGTGGAGCAGTGCCACTTCCGCCGGGGCGACGACCGTGTCCCGCACCTCGGCGAGCGCGGCGAGCTGCGCACCGAGTGCGACGATGTCGCGGAACACCCGGGTGTCCTTGCCCGCGTGGGGCAGCATCGCGGAGTGGAACTGCTCGGTGCCGGACTTCGATGCGCGCCACTGGAAGAACATCGCACTGTTGGAACCGCGCGCGACATGCGCGAGCGCGTGACGGCTGATCTCCCCCGGGGCCTTCGGCTGGTTGATCGGATGCCAGCTCGACGCACCGGTCGCGTGCTCCATGAGCATCCACGGCCGACCTCCCGACATGCCGCGCATGCGGTCCCCACTGAACGCGAGATCCTGGTGCTTCCGGGGATCAGGGCCGAACGTGTAGTGGTCGTTCGCCACGATGTCCATCTCGTCGGCCCACCGGGTGTAGTCGACCACGTCGGGACCGAGACCGACCATGAAGTTGGTGGTGATGGGGAGTTCCGGGGTGTACCGCTGCAGGGCCTCCTTCTCGGCGCGGTACTGCGCGAGGAGCTCGTCGGACGAGAAGCGCTCGTAGTCGAGGAGATGCCCCGGATTGTGCGCGGTGCCGCCCCAGGGCGTCGTCACCTCCTCGAACGAGGAGTAGCTGTTGCCCCAGAACGACATGCCCCACGCCGCGTTCAGAGCCTCGACCGTCACGTACTTCTCCGCCACCCACTCTCGGAATCGGGCGTTCGAGACCGGGCAGTGGCAGCGCGCGTTCCCGCCGCCGAGTTCGTTGCTCACATGCCACATCAGCACGGCCGGGTGACCGGCCACGTGTTCGGCGAGGCGCTCGACGATGCGCACGGCGTACTTCCGGAAGACCGTGGACGAGGGGCACCAGCCCAGCCGGCCGCCGGGGGCGAGGGGATGCCCGTGGATGTCCTGCGGCAGGATCTCGGGGTGCAGACGGTGCAGCCACATCGGCACCGCCGCGGTGGGCGTCGCGAGATCGACCGCGATGCCGTTCTCGTGCAGCAGATCGAGCATCCGGTCGAGCCATGAGAAGTCGAAAACGCCCTCGCGCGGTTCGTGCACCACCCAGGAGAACACGCCGAGCGTCACGAGGTTCACACCCGCTTCGCGCATCAGCTCCATGTCCTCGAGCACGACATCCCACGACCACTGCTCGGGGCTGTAGTCGCCTCCGAACGAGAGTCCTTCGGTCGGCCACTCGACGATCCGGCGAGGGGCGTCGTCCAGGGTCTCGGTGCTACTGGTCATCGGGGGTCCTCTCGGGGGAAGGGGCGGCGGATGTCCGCGTCACGCGCAGAACGCGGGCTGTGGGTGCGGGGACGGCGACGGTGACGGCGAGCTCTCCGGCCGCCTCGTCCCACCGCCACGACCAGCCGTCGGCGGAATCGGGGAAGAAGGGCTCGACCTCGATCTCCTCGCCGCGATGGAACGGCAGCGGGATCACGACCTCGTCGGCGGCACCGGGGCGCCGCCACAGGCTCACCAGCGCGGAGCCGGCGGGTTCGCGAAGCCCCAGTGCGACCCACGGGGCCTCCCAGGCGGGAAGGCCCAGCGGCCAGAACGGCAGGGTGCGCTCGATGGTCGTCAGCACTCGGCGGTGCGCGTCCACGGCGGCGCGGACGAGCGCCTGCTCGTCCGCCGTCATCCGATTGAGATACCCGGAGAGGTACAGGCGGCCGAGGATGCCGTTCACCAGCGCGAACACCATCTCCTCACGCGAGCTGCCGGCGACCGGATACGCCCAGTTCCCGGCCTGCTCGGGAAGCATCGCGGCGGGCGCGGCCGCGGCGATCGTCGCGTACATCACCGGATCCTGCTGGTCGGAGGTGGACTGCAGGTGCAGCCGCGACAGCATCGCCTGGTCCAGGCGCATCGCGCCCGACGCGCAGCTCTCGATCAGGAGCTCCGGATGCCGCGCCTGCCAGCCGTCGATCACGGCGAGGAGGGCGCGGTTGTGCTCCAGGAGTCCGGCGCCCGGTGCGAGCCCACCGGCATCCGTCCCCGGTCCGGTCATGGTGTTGTCGTCCATCTTGATGAAGCCGATGCCGTAGTCGGCCACCAGGCGATCAACGACTGCGTCGACATGGCCGCGGGCCGCCGGGTCGCGCAGATCCAGCAGATGGCGGCCATGCTCGGCCAGTCGCACCCCGCCGCGGGAGAAGAACGCCGAGTCGGGGAGCGCCCTCCCCGAGGATGCGACGGCGAGCGGAGAGCGGACGCCGATAACCTCCGGTTCCAGCCACAGCCCCGCGACCATCCCGTGCGAGCGGATCCGGTCGATGACCTCCTCGATGCCGCCGGGGAATCGGCGAGCAGCGGGGCGCCATTCCCCCACCGAGTCCCACCAGCTCCCGTCTGCGTACCAGCCCGCGTCGATGCAGAAGATGTCGACACCCGCCGCGGCCGCCGCGTCGATGAGCGGCAGCAGCTTCTCGGTCGTCGGATCGCCCATGAGCGTGTTCATGTAGTCGTTGAAGACGACGGGCAGACGACGATCCGCGGCGCGCACGTGCCGGACGGCCCGACGCTGCGACGTCATCCGCGCGAGCACCTCGTCCATTCCCCCGGACGCGACGACGACCGACGCCGGCACGCTCGTGAACGAGTCGCCCGGTCGCAGTCGCACGCTCCACTGGTTGTCCTGATCGGTCGGGCCGGTGAGCAGCAGATAGGCGCCGTGCCGGGTCTCCCCGATCTCGAAGCCCCAGGGGCCGTTGTGCTCGATCTGCCAGGCGAGGGCGTAGTCGCCGGACTCCGCGAGCAGCGCCGCCGTCGGGACATGCTCGCCGCTGGACCACGAACCCCGATCGGCGACGTGTATCCGGCTGCGCGGAGGGTGATGCTGCAGGTCGCGATCGATGCGCGCGAGTCCGGAGTCTCGGAGCGAGCGTGTCGACCAGCGCCCCTCGCTCACCCAGTCGTTCGCGGCGGACGCGAGCTGGAACCCGTCGACGTCGGGAGCCTCTGTCAGGAACGCCCCGGTGGCGAAGGTCGAGACGAAGTCGAGCACGATCGAGGCGGCCTCGACACCGTCCGTCGGGGACGGCGCATACGAGACCTCCGACCAGGTCCGGAATCCTCCGACACCGGGAGTCAGCTCGAAGACGCTCGTCACGGCGAGCCCCGTCTCCTCATCGCGTTGGCGGATGCGCAGCGTGTGTTCCTCGACGACATGCGACTCGTGGCGGAGCCGCGCGCCGATGACCGTGTCCACGTTGCGGAAGCCCCCGGGAAAGCGCCCGTGCCCGAAGGCCGAGATCTCGACGAGCGGCTGCCGGAGGGCCGGCGCCAGCACGGCGGCTCCTGCTCGCGCCGTGCCAGGAGCCCCCAGTCCGATGAGCGACACCGGCGCGTCCCGTCCGATCGCGAACACGAGTTCGAGCGCGTCGTCACCCCAGACGAGAACGTCGTCGCCGGGTCGGCCGAGCGCCTCAGGCACGGGCCGGTTCCCGCTCCGAGCTCTCCCAGGACTGCGTGAAGTGGTTGTAGCAGATGGAGTTGTCCAGAGTCGAGCGGTCGGGAGCGGCCTCGCTCGACACGACCTTCCCGATCTTCTCCGGGTCGGGCGCGGCGATCGCGAGCAGGCGCGTGTAGTCGTGCTGCGGGTTGAGGATGACGTCATCGGCAGGCCCGCGCTCCACGACTCGGCCGTGGTACAGCACGAGGATCTCGTCGGAGAAGTGCCGGGCGGTCGCGAGGTCGTGCGTGATGTACAGCAGCGCCAGGTTGTCCTCGCGCTGCAGTCGTCCGAGCAGGTTGAGCACGCCGAGGCGGATCGACACGTCGAGCATCGACACCGGCTCGTCGGCGATCAGGACCTCGGCTCCCGGCGCGAGCGCGCGGGCGATCGCGACGCGCTGGCGCTGTCCGCCCGAGAGCTCGTGCGGGCGACGGATCGCGACATCCTCCGCCGGTGTTAGGTTCACCCGATCGAGCATGCTCAGCACCTTCTCGTGCACCGCCACCGCGCCGGAGGCGCGACGGTGGATGCGGATGGGCCGCGCGATGTGATGCTCGATGCTGTGGAACGGGTTCAGTGACGCGAACGGGTCCTGGAACACCATCTGCACATGTCGGCGGTAGAGCGAGCGCGGCATCGGCGTGCCGTCGTCGAGCGTGACGTCGATCTGCCCCGACGTCGGCTTCTCGAGCCGGGACAGCATCCGCGCGATCGTCGACTTGCCCGACCCCGATTCGCCGACGAGAGCGATCGTCCGTCCGGGGACGAGGTCGAACGAGACCCCGTCCACCGCGCGGAATGCGCCACGGCGCATGCCCTTCCTGATCGTGTAGTCCTTCGTCAGATCGGTCACTCGGATCGTGGTCATGAGCGCTGCACCTGTCCCTCGTCGTCGCCGGTTCGGATGAATGCCCCGCGCGACCCGCTGAGGCTCGGGAAGGAGGAGAGGAGCTGCCGGGTGTACTCGTGCTCCGGCGCACGGTAGATCCGATCGGCCGTGCCGAGCTCGACGATCTCGCCGCGCAGCATGATGGCGATGCGGTCGCTGATCTCCAGCAGCAGCGGCAGGTCGTGCGTGATGAAGATGACGGCGAAGTCGAGCTCGTCGCGCAACCGCACGATCTCCCGCAGGATGTCCCGCTGCACGACGACGTCCAGGGCGGTCGTGGGCTCGTCCATGATCATGACCTGGGGCTCGAGCAGCATCGCCATGGCGATCATGACGCGCTGCCGCATGCCTCCGGAGAGCTCGTGCGGATAGGAGTGCAGGCGGCGACGGTCCACACCGACCCGCTCGAGCACGTCGCCCGCACGCTGGGTGCGCTCCTTCTTCGACATCTCCGGGCGGTGGGTCAGCAGGACGTCGTCCAGCTGGGCGCGCACCGTCGTCACCGGGTTCAGGGCGTTCATCGCCCCCTGGAACACCATCGACAGCTTCGTCCAGCGGAAGGCCCGGAGCTGATCCTCGTTCAGCGCCATCAGATCGAGGTCGCTGCCGTCGCGATCGTGGAAGGTGATGCTGCCCGACGAGATGCGGGCCGGGGGTTTGTGGAGCCGGTTGATCGCGTAGGCCAGCGTGGTCTTCCCGCATCCGGATTCCCCGGCGAGGCCGAGGATCTCGCCGGGAGCGAGAGAGAAGGACGCGTTCTTCACCGCCGTGACGGGGTGGTCGACCTCGTAGACGACCGACAGGTCCTCGATGCTGATCACGGCCGGCCGGTCCGAACCGGTCCGCGTGCGGGTCTCCTCCGAGATCGTCATGCCGCTGCCTTCCTCTCCCGCGTCACGCGAGAGCGCTCGAGACGGGCGGCGACCCTGGCGCGCTTGCGGTGCAGCCGGACGTTCTTGAGTTTCGGGTTGATGATCTCGTCGATCGAGAAGTTGATCAGCGACAGCCCCATGCCGAACAGCGCGATGATGAGGCCGGGCGGCACGAACCACCACCATGCGCCCAGGGAGAGCGCGAAGCCGTTCTGCGCGTAGAACAGCATGGTGCCGAGGGTCGACGAGTTCGAGGCGCCGAGGCCGAGGAACGAGAGGCCCGCCTCACCGAGGATCGCCGCGATCACGGCGAAGACGAACTGCGACGCGAGCACGGGGAGCAGGTTCGGCAGGATCTCGACGGCGATCACACGCCCGGCGCGCTCTCCTGCCACCCGGGATGCCGCGACGTAGTCGCGATTGCGGATGGAGAGGGTCTGCGCACGCAGCACGCGGCTGGACGCCGCCCACCCGGTGATCGCGAGGACGACCGCGATCGTCCAGAGGCCGCGCTGCGCCTGCGGGACGAATCCCGAGATCACGATCACGAGCGGCAGTCCGGGGATCACCAGGAAGACGTTCGAGAAGAGGGAGAACGCCTCATCCGCGAACCCGCCGATGTACGCCCCCAGGATGCCGAAGAAGGCGGACAGGATCGTCGCGAGCACACCGACGATGAGGCCGATCTGCAGGGAGCCGGCCGTGGCGAAGGCCAGCTGCGCGAACACGTCCTGTCCGGTCTGCGTCGTACCGAGGATGTGCTCGGCGCTCGGCGGCTGCAGACCCGAGTCCCGGATGGTCGTCGGATCCTGCACGAGGAGCGGTCCGATGATGCCGAACAGGGCGATGCCGCCGACGAGCACGAGACCGAAGGCGAGCCACGGCGTCATGGTGGGGAGCATCATCCGCCACGGCGAGCGCGGCTTCCTGCCCCGTTCGGCTGCGGCGGTGGCCAGGGCCATGGTCGCATCGGGGACGTTGGGCTCGGTGCGGGGAGCGAGGTTCGTCATCGGCTGAGTCCTTCCGGGAAGAGCAGCGCGCGGATCGGTACCGCCGTCATCGCCGCCGACATCAGGCGTTCACCCGCGTGCGAGGGTCGATGAGCCCGTAGAACAGATCGACGATGAGGTTGGCGACGAGGACGGCCAGGGTGATGAAGAGGAACAGCCCCTGCATCAGCGCGTAGTCGTTGTTGGTGACGGCCGAGAGCAGTTTCGACCCGATGCCCGGATAGGAGAAGACCTGCTCGGTGACGATGGAGCCGGAGACGACAAAGCCGAGGGAGATGGCGAAGCCGGCGACCGAGGGCAGCACGGCGTTGCGGGCCGCGTAGTGGCGGAGGATCCGCCCCGGGCTGAGGCCCTTCGCCTGCGCGGTGAGGATGTAGTCCTCGGAGAGGGTCGACACCATCATGTTGCGCATCCCGAGCAGCCAACCGCCGACCGAGGCGATCACGATCGTCAGCGCGGGGAGGAATCCGTATTGGATCGCCGAGGCGATGAACTCCCACGAGAACCCGGGGTCCAGGATCACGTCGTACCCGCCCTGCGAGGGGAAGAGCTTGAGCGTCGATGCGAAGAAGTACACGAGCAGCAGCGCCAGCCAGAAGTACGGGACGGCGGCGAGCAGCGTGGTCGCGGGGATCAGCGAGTCGAGCCAGGTCCCCGGCTTCCAGCCGACGATGGCCCCGAGCGCCACCCCGTTGACCGTGGCGAGGACCGTGGACACGCCCACGAGCACGATCGTCCAGGGCAGCGAGGTGTTGATCACCTCGATGACGGGCGTCGGGAAGTAGCTGACCGAGACCCCGAGGTCGCCCCGGAAGATGTTGATCAGATAGTTCCAGTACTGGACGAGCAGCGGTTCCGAGGAATCGCCACCGAGAAGGAGCTCGTAGGCCTTGCGCGTGTCCGGGGTCACGATGCCGCCCCGTTGCTGCAGCTTGGCCAGCAGGATGTCGACAGGGTTCCCCGGCAGCAGCCGCGGAATCAGGAAGTTGAGGGTCAGCGCCGCCCAGAGGGCGATGAGATAGAACCCCAGCTTTCGGACGAAGTAGTTCACAGCATCCGTCCCTGTCCCCGCTCGCCGCGCTCCTTCTCGGTGACGATCACGATCACTCCCCCGCCGGCTTCAGCGACTTGAAGATCTGCGCGTTGTCCGGCGAGGCCCAGACCGCCGGGAACGCGTAGAGGTCGTCCTGCGTCGGCCATCCGGTGAACTTGTCGACGTTGAACTCGCTGGTCGTGCCGCCCGTCAAGACGGGGATGTACGGCATCGCGGCGACGATCTTCTCCTGGATGATGTCGAACTGCACCTGGCGCGCCTCGGTGTCCTCCGGGTTGGTCGCCTTGAGCACCGCGAGTGCGGCGTCCACGTCCGGGTCGCTGAACCGGGCGACGTTCTGCGGCGCGACCTCACCGACGGGTGCCGTGAAGGCCGTGTTGAAGTACTTGTCGTACAGGTAGTACGGGTCGGACGCGGCGCCCTGACCGAGCGAGTCGATCGCCAGCTGGTACGTGCCCTTGCCCTTCTTGTCGGTCCACTCGTTCCACGACGACTGCGAGACGCGCAGATCGATTCCGGCGGCCTTGAGCTGCTGCGCCATGGTGTCGATCGCGGTGATGTAGTCGGTCCAGCCGGTCACGACCTCCACCGTCAGGGAGAGCTTCTCGCCGTCCTTCGCGTAGATGCCGTCCGATCCCTTCGCCCAGCCGGCGGCCTCGAGGGTCTCGGCGGCCGTGTCGGGGTCGGCGGCACCGGGCGCGACGGGCTCGGCGACGGCAGACGAGATCAGGTCCTTCTGCGTCGTGGTGAGCGCGAACGTCGGCGAGATCTCGCTCGCGGTGTTCTGGAACGCCAGCGAGTTGACCTGATCGCGGTTCAGCGCGGCGTACACGGCCTGACGCACGGCAGGATCCGTCTGCGGACCCGTGCAGCCGAGCTCGGCGCTCGAGCAGGTGAGCAGCGCGACCTGGTTCTGCGGGATCGTGATCGCGTCGTATCCGGGGTAGGTCGTGGACACGTTCTCGATATCGGGCACCGGGCCCGTCTGCCAGTCGATCGTGCCGGCCTTGAGTGCGTCGACGCCGGCGGTGTTGCCGGACAGTGAGAGGTAGCGGATCGCCTTCACCGCGGGGGCGCCGTCCCAGTAGTCCTCGTTGGCTGAGAGCGTGAACGCCTGCGGCTTGAAGTTGTCGAGCGTGTAGGGGCCGGTGCCGACCGGCTTCTCCATCACGTCGGTCGTGGGGTCGATCCCGGACCAGATGTGCTCGGGCACGATCGGGGTGCGGCCGAGCAGCGTCGGCCCGCTCACGAACGCGGGGTGGTCCCAGGTGAACACGACGTGCGTGTCGTCGGTGGCCTCGACGGTCCCGTCGAAGCCGCCGTTGTTCAACGAGGGCGTGTCGAGGAGCAGCTGGAAGGTGAACGCCACGTCGTCGGCGGTGAAGTCCTCGCCGTCCGACCAGGTGACGCCCTCGCGCAACGTGACGGAGAGCTGCGTGCCGTCCTCGTTCCAGGTGTACTCGGTGCCGAGCAGAGGCGTGTACGCCTCGGTGTTCACGTTCGTGACGAAGAAGAGCGACTCGAAGATCGTGCCGATGCCGCCGATCTGCGACGGCGAGTAGGGGTTGAAGTTGATCTGATAGTCGCCGGACTGCCCCGTGTAGGCGATCAGGGTGTCCGCCGATCCGGAGGCGGAACCGCCGGATGCCGGCGCGCAGCCCGCGAGCAGGAGGGTGGTGGCCATCGCGGCCGAGGCTCCCGCCAGGGCCATCCGGATGCCGGCGCGTGGGCGCTTCGTGCTGAGGAACATCGTCGTCCTTTCCCAGGCGCGCCACCCGAGGGGTTGTCCGCGCCGACTGTGTGAGTGGAAGGAATCTCCATCTACCGCCCTCATTGTTACGTAGGTAAACTAAGTCCGTCAAGCACTTCCAGAAATCGACCGGACGGATCCCGTCCGAGAGGGCACCATGACTGATCTCGTTACTCCGGATGTCCGCGGCGATGAGGCCGCGCATCCTCCACCCCCCTCGCGGCTCGCGCATCTGCGCGGCGACGGGGTGTCTCTCGTCATCGACACCACGGCGGACCCGAGCGCTCAGGGCGCCTCGTCCGCCATGCCCCAGGTGCTGTTCTGGGGAGCCGATCTCGGCGACCTCGACGACCTCGATCCCGGAGAGATCGTCGCGGCGATGAGCCGACAGGATGCCTCGGGGACGCTCGACGCCGCATGGCAGGTGTCGCTGCTGCCTCTCGAAGGAGAAGGCTGGGGCGGGCGTCCCGGGCTGAGCGCCGGCGTCGACGGCATCCCCGTCCACCCGCGCTGGGCGAACATCGAGTGCTCGACCGACCCGGACGGTCGGCGGTTCTCCGTCATCGCGGAGGATGTCGGCAACGGGCTGCGGCTGGACTCCGCCGTCGTCGTCGAGGCCGGTGGCATCGTCACCGTGGTGCACACTGTCACGCGCACGGCAGACGACGCGCGCGCTCTCGTGATCGAGTGGCTCGAGGCCACGCTCCCGACCCCGAAGGCCGTCGACCACCTGACCACGTTCGCCGGCCGGTGGACGCGGGAGAAGGTGCCGACGACCAGCAGGATCCCCCGCGGGGCGACCACGCGGCAGACCAGGCGCGGGCGCGGCGGACACGACGCCCCCATGCTCTCGATCGTCTCGATCGATCGGCCGCGCGATCGCAGCGGCGAGCTCTGGGCCGTCCACCTCGGCTGGAGCGCCGACTGCACCTACCGGAACGACCGCATGCCCGACTCCGTCGATGTCCTGGGCGCCGGCGAACTGCTGCGCACGGGCGAGATCACGCTCGGCCCCGGCGAGTCGTACACAACCCCCACCGCCTACTTCGCCTGGTCGGGAGCAGGTCTCGACGGGCTGTCGGAGCGGTTCCACCGGTTCGAACGGGCGCGCCCGAATCATCCGCATTCGCCACGGCCGCTCGTGCTGAACACCTGGGAGGCCGTGTACTTCGATCACGACCCCGCCTTCCTCCTCACGCTGGCCGATCTCGCCGCAAAGGTCGGCGTCGAGAGGTTCGTGCTCGACGACGGCTGGTTCCTCGGCCGCCGCAGCGACATCAGAGGGCTCGGCGACTGGTTCGTCGACCGCGCGGTCTGGCCCGACGGCCTGGGTCCGCTCGCCGACCGCGTGCACGAGCGGGGGATGGAGTTCGGGCTGTGGTTCGAGCCGGAGATGATCAATCTCGACTCCGAGCTCGCGCGCCGGCATCCCGAATGGCTCCTGCATCCGCGCGATCATCTGCCGACGCCCGCACACCTGTCCTGGCGCACCCAGTACGTCCTCGACCTCGCGCGCGAAGACGCCTACGCGTATATCCTCGGCAGCATCGACGCCCTGGTGACGGAGCTCGGCATCGACTTCATCAAGTGGGATCACAATCGCGATCTGGTCGAGGCGGTGCACGATGGCCGTCCCGGCACGCACGCGCAGACCCGCGCGGTGTACCGGATGATGGCGGAGCTGAAGTCACGGCATCCGGGTCTCGAGATCGAGTCCTGCTCCTCCGGCGGCGCGCGCAGCGACCTGGGCATCCTCGAGGTCGCCGACCGCATCTGGGCGAGCGACTCCAACGATCCGATCGAGCGTCAGGACATCCAGCGATGGACGCAGCTGCTGCTCGCTCCCGAGCTCGTGGGCGGTCACGTCGGTCCGACGACGGCCCACTCGACGGGACGCACGACGTCGCTCTCGTTCCGGCTCGCCACCAGCCTGATGGGCTCGGCGGGCTTCGAGTGGAACATCGCGGAGTGCACGCCGGAAGAGCTCGAGGTGATCACCCGATGGTCCGCGCTGTACAAGGAGCTCCGTTCGGTGATCCACACCGGGACGGCCGTGCACGCCGACGTGCGCGACCCCGCGCTCCGCGTCGTCGGCGCCGTCGCGCCCGACCGCGCGGAGGCCGTGTTCACGATCGCGAGCGTCGCGACGCTCGAGGACTCCCTTCCCGAGCGGATCAGGCTGCACGGGCTCGACGAGGACGCGATCTACGACGTGCGGGTGCGCGACGAGATCGGCGCCTCACGACATGGCTTCGCGACCCCCGCCTGGCTGTCGAGCGGCACCGTCGGCCTGAGTGGCTCGTTCCTCGACACGGTCGGGCTGCAGATCCCGCCGCTGTGGCCCGCGCAGGCGATCATCCTCCACCTCACGCGCCGCTGACGCCGAGGTGGAGGGGCGCCGAGGCCGGTCAGTCGTTCTGGTCGACCTCGGCGCCGCTCACCGGCTGCCGATCTGCCGCCGCACCTCGTCGAGGGTGCGCATCACCGCGAGGGAATCATCCAGGGAGTGCAGCGGCGACTGCGTCCGGCCCTCGGCGATGTACGTCGCGACGGCTGCCGCTTGCCACGCCAGCCCGTCTCGCCCGACCAGGCCGCTCTCGTCGCGCCAGCGGAGTTCGTCACCGCCCCGTGCGATGCGCAGCTCGGCGGGAAAGACGAAGCTCGTCTCGAAGTGAACGCTTCCCGTCGACCCGTGGACGGCGGCCAGTCCGGGGGTGTCGACCGTGCAGGACGCGCTCACCGCCGCGTGCGCGCCCCGCTCGTTCTCGAGGAGGATCACCGCCTCCGTCTCGACGCCGGTGGGAGCCAGCGACCCTCGGGCGGAGACGGCGGTCGCCGCGCCGAGCACGGAGTGCGCGAACCACAGGCTGTACACGCCGGCGTCGATCATCACCCCGCCGCCGGCGGCAGGATCGAAGTTGCGGTCGGCCGGGTCGTACTTCCACTGCCACCCGAGGTGCGCCGTGGCGAGTCGCACGTCACCGAGCTCCCCTTCGGCCAGGAGCCGGGCGACGAGATGCGACTGCGGCAGGTACCGCGACCACATCGCCTCCATCGCGAAGACTCCGGCGGCGCGCGCCGCGTCCGCGATCTCCTCCGCCTGCGCGGCGTCGAGCGCGATGGGCTTCTCGATGAGGACGTGCTTGCCTGCCGCGATGGCGGCGAGCGCCAGGGGATGGTGCTGCGCATGGGGAGAGGCGATGTACACGACGTCCACGTCGGGGTCCTGCAGAAGAGCGTCCTGACCTTCGTAGTGACGCGGAATACCGTGTCGTGCAGCGAAGGCCGCGGAGCGCTCCGCCGACCGCGAGGCGACGGCGAGCACGCGCTGGTCGGTGTGCCGGTGCAGCGCACTCACCCAGTCCTCGGCGATCCCGCCAGGGGCGAGCACCCCCCAGCGGGCGACGGGGCCGCCTCGCAGGGGGATGATCGCCGGTGTCGGAAGGCTGATCATTCGCGCTCCCCCACTCAGCCGACCTGATCCGCGAGAACGCTGCGGCCGCGGTGCAGGGAGTTCGCGTGCCGCAGCACGGTCGGCGCGAGAAGGCCAGCGCGGTCGAGTGCGGAGTCGGTCGTCACTCGGAACACCGCGCGCTCCCCAGCGAGCAGCGTCACCATGCCCCGGTCGACGCGCGCGGCGGCGTCGAAGCGATCGACGAGAAGGGTGACGTCGCGGACGTAGCTGCGCGCGGTGACCTCGACGATCACGATGCCGCCCTCGGCATCCGCTTCTCCGATCTCCGCCACGAGCGGGTCGGGGTCGAGCGCCTGATCCACGATCTCGACCGGATTGTGGATCGCGGTGGCGAACCCTTCCAGCTGCGCGGTGAGGATCTCGCGGGCGCTGTCGCCGAAGGCGGCGAGCTCCGTCGTGATCGTAACCGTCGTCTCTCCCCGGGCGGGGACGGATGCCGACACCACGGTCTCCGCGAGCACCGTGCCGTCGAAGAGCGTCCGCTGCAGTCGGATGTCGCCGGTCCACGGCTCGTCGGTGTCGTTCAGCACGATGAGCGCCAGACCGTCGTCGCGCGGCTGGAACGTCGCGAGCCGCGGCTCGTAGACATCGCGGAGCGTGTACCAGAGGGGCTTCCGGTGCTCGGCGAAGTCCACAGCGGCCCAGGAGACGACGGGCCAGTTGTCGTTCAGCTGCCACACGATGGCACCGGTGTTGCTCGGCGACAGCGAGCGGAAGTGCTCGATCCCGAAGCGGACGGCGGCGGCCTGGTTGAGCTGCGTCGCCCAGTGCCATTCGTCGATCGTGCGGGGCTCGGGCAGATGCCCCTGCATGCCGCGCTCGAGCTTCAGGTTGCCGTCGTTCGCCTTCTGGTGCACCAGCATCTGCGCGCCGTACGGCTCGAGGGGCTCGTCATGCACGACGTCGACCAGTGTCGACCACGCCGGCGGCCCTTGGAAGCCGAACTCCGAGACGAACCGCGGGCGGTGACTGCGGTAGACCGAGTAGTCGACGGTGTTCCACACGTCCCAGATGTGCATCGTGCCGTGGGCGGCGTCGTTCGGATGCAGCGCCTCATCGAACGAGTACGGGCTCGCGGGCGAGTAGAAGCGGCTCGGGTCGAGCTCGGCCACGAGACCCGGGAGGAGCGAGAGGTAGTAGCCGAGCCCCCAGGTGCGATCCTCGAGCCTCTCCTGCCAGCCCCAGTCGTAGTAGCCCCAGATGTTCTCGTTGTTGCCGTTCCAGATGACCAGCGACGGATGCGGGCTGAGTCGCGTGATCGCTTCGCGTGCCTCGGCCTCGACCTCGACGGCGAGCCATTCCTCCTCCGCGTAGGCGGCGCAGGCGAAGAGGAAGTCCTGCCACACCAGGATGCCCGCCTCGTCGCATGCCGCGTAGAAGTCGTCGGACTCGTAGATCCCGCCGCCCCAGACGCGGAGGAGGTTCATGTTCGCCTCCGAGGCGTCGCGGACCCGGCGGCGGTAGCGGTCGGCGTCGACCTCGGCGAGGAAGGCGTGATCGGGGATCCAGTTGGCACCCCGCACCTGGATGATCTCGTCGTTGACGCGGAGCACGAAGGGCGAGCCCTCGGCGTCGGGAGCCGTGTCGACGTGCACGGTGCGGAATCCGATCCGGGACGACCAGTGCGCGACCGGCGCGGACGCCTGCGCGACCTGGACGTCGACGTCGTAGAGCGGCTGGTCGCCATGCCCGATCGGCCACCAGACATCGACATCGGGCACCTCGAGCTCGAGGCGCGCCTCCGCGGTTCCCGCTTCGACCGCCTGCGCCGCGGTGACGCCGGCGACGGATACCGCGACTTCCCAGGGGCCCTCGGCGGAGGCATCGGCCCACTCCAGCGCGACGCGCGCGTCGAGGCGGCCGTCGACGCCACCGGCGCGGTGCGACAGGCCGACGAGGGGACGGACCGACGCGATGCGCGCGCCCGACCAGCTGTCGAGTCCGATCGGCTTCCAGATCCCGCTGGTGGCGACATCGATGCCCCAGTCCCAGCCGAAGTTGGATGCCGTCTTGCGAAGCGCGTTGTAGGGGTGGTGGTTCGTGTGCGGCCGCGGTCCGTGGGCGGCGCTGCGAGCCTCGGCCTCGGCGACGGGCGAGGCGAAGGTGATCACCAGGCTGTTCTCGCCGTCGCTGAGGTGCGGGCGCACGTCGAACCGATAGCTGCGGTGCTGGTTCTCGGTGCGGCCGACCACCGCGCCGTTGAGCTCGATCGTGGCGACCGTGTCGAGTCCTTCGGCGACCAGATCGTGTCGGTCGGACCCGTCGTCCTGCCAGTCGAATCGGGTCTCGTAGCGCCAGACCGTGCTCCCGATCCACTGCTGCTCGGCCTCGTTGTCGCCGTCGAACGGCGGTGCGATCAGCCCGGCGGCGAGCAGATCGGTATGCGCGCATCCGGGGACGGTGGCCGGGATCGATGCGCCGCGGACCGCTTCGGGAACGGGTCCGTCCGCGGCCGTGAGGGTCCAGTTTTCGTGCAGGGGGCGGAATGCCATGAGCGTCCTTGCGTCGGGGGCCGAATCAACGTTCTTACTGCTGCTACTTTATTACATAGGTTAACAAAGTCGGTAGAGTCATCGGGAGATATGATCCGGATGTCAGTGGATCGAAAGCGGGACAGGTGGCAGACGCACGAGGCGGTTCGGCATTCGATGCCTGGCCCTACCTGACCGGCGTGGAACGCGGCGCGCTGCGCGAGCTCCTCATCCATGGCGCACTCCCCCGCGCCGAGATCGCGCGTCGCATCAATGTATCCCGAGCCAGCCTGACACGCGCCTCGCGCGTGCTCATGGAGCACTCGCTCGTGGCCGAGGACGAGATCGCGCTCCGCGGAGCCATGGGACGACCGAGCGAGATGCTCGTCATCCGCGAGGACACCCACCATCTTCTCGGGATCAAGCTCACCGGAGATTCGGTCTTCGCCGTCGTCACCGATCTGCGTGCCCGCAGCGTCGCCGAGGTCGAGGAGCGGCTCGTCTCGACATCCGTCGGGGACACCGTCGACCAGATCGCCGCCATCCACGCGCGCTTCGCCCGCACGTTCGGCGACATCCGCGCCGCGGGAATCTGTCTGGCCGGTGACCTCGCACAGATCGACGGCCGGCAGATCGTCGTGGCGTCATACTTCCTGCGCTGGCACGACGTGCCGCTGGCCGAGCTCCTCGAGCAGCGCATCGGCATTCCGGTCACCGCCGACAACGACGTGCGTGCGCTCACCGCGGCAGAGCACTGGTTCGGGGCCGGGGCGGGATGCGATTCCCTCGCGCTGGTCACCGTCGGCGCCGGCATCGGCTTCGGGCTGGTCGTCGAGGGACGGGTCGTCACCGGGCACAACGGTCGCGCCGGGCAGTTGGATCATCTCATCGTGGATTCGAACGGCCCGACCTGCGGCCTCGGCCACCACGGGTGTGCGAGCGCGTACCTCCCGAGCGCGAGCATCGTGACGGCGATCGGCGTCGAGGGCCTCGACTACCCGGGAGCGGTCGAGCTCGCCCGCGCGGGAGACCCGGCGGCCACGCGCGCGTTCGACGCTGCGGCGCGTGCACTCGGTCTGATGATCGGCACGATCATCAACGGCCTCGACCCCGAGAAGATCGTGCTCACCGGCGACGGCCTCGCCGTGATGGACATCTCCGGCGACGAGGTCATGCGCGCGATCGACGCCACACGGCTGCCGAGCGACCTGCCCATCCCCCTGGATGTGCAGCCGTTCGAGTTCACCGAGTGGGCGCGCGCCGGAGCCGTCGTCGCGATCCGGCGCCTGCTGCGGTTCTAGGGCGCTCGGGTCAGCGGCCGATCCGGAAGTCGTCCGGAACGGGGACGTCGGAGTGACGCGCGGTCCGCGCGTCACGTTCCAGGCCGGAGCGCTGGGTGAGGATGCCGTAGAGCTCGGGGCGGCGACCCAGGAGCCACCGGCGGCCGGTCGACAGCGGAAGGAGCTCCAGGTCGAGGTCGGCGGTCACCACCGCTTCGTCGGCGACGGGTGTCTCGGCCACGATCCTCCCGTACGGGTCGATGATCATCGCGTTCCCGGTGCGGATCTCGTCGTCGTCGGGGCCGATGCCGTCAGAAGGCCCGGAACTCAGATGAGTTCCGGGCTTTTCCCTGTCAGGCTCGAAGTCCGAGTCGGTCGATGATCTCGGCGACCTTCGCCCGCCCCTGCGGGTTCAGCCCCTGCACCGGACGCGGAAGACAATCCGAGCTCACTAGTTCAAGGCATTCGGCGATCGCCGCGGTCACCCGATAGCTGCCGTACTCCGCGAACAGATCCCATAGTGGCTGCAGGCGCGCTGACTCCGCCGTCGCGGCCGCGTGGTCACCGCTCTGCGCGGCGCGAGTGATGGCGAGTGCCGGCTCGGGGAGCGTGCCGCCGATGACCGAGTACCAGGCATCGCATCCGGCGTTCAGACCTGTCGCCGCGAACCAGTCTCCGGAGACGCCGATGGTCACAGTGCTCGGGACGCGCACACGGATCGAATCCACCCGTGCGGCAGCATCCTTCGGCGCCGACGGAACCCCGGGGATCTTGATCGACGCGACGTGCGGCAGCGTCGCTATCCGCGCGTACAGGTCGTCCGTGAACGTGACATGCGTGGTACCGGGGTTGTCGTAGACGACGAGCGGGACCGAGAGCCCCGCGGTGACGTCTTCGAACAGCCCGTACACCTCGTCGACGGTGAGCGCCTGGTAGGTCACGGGTGCGAGCAGCACGGCGCTCGCTCCTGCCTCCTGCGCGTCGTCGGCGAGCCGCTGCACCTGCGAGGTGCGCAGGGCTCCGATGCCGACCATGACCGGTACGTCGCCCGCCTGCGTCGCGGCTGCGCGTGCGACCCGGCGGCGCTCCTCGCGGTCCAGGTACATGTAGGAGCCGGTCGACCCGAGCGCGGTGATCGAATCCACGCCCGCCGAGACGAGGCGTTCGATCAGACCGGCGTACGAAGCCTCGTCGAACGCGCCATCACGCAGGGGCGTCAGAGGGAAGGCGCTCAGGCCGTCCAGTTCCACCACGATGCACTCCCATTCCTCATCGACCTCCCATCCAGCGGAATAGGTGTCGTTCGTGACTCAGTTCGTCAGATCACGGTATGGAGAATCCGACTCGTCCGTCTACGAGGTTCCCGCGGTGCAACGTTGTATCAACTGTTGAACAGTACCCCCTGGGGGTATTAGGCTGAGGAGTCACCGACGAAAGAAGATCAGCGTGAGCATCGACCAAACGAACAGCACGAGCCCCATGAGCTGTTGCAGCGTTCCCAGCAACACCTCGTCGCCCACGGCCGGCGGCAGAGCCAATCTCCTCGGCAACGCCCCGGAAGACGCAACGACCTGCCCGGTCATGGGCGGTGTCGTGGCGAGCACGTCAGCCGCCGAGGCGGCGGGGCTCTACCGAGACCACAAGGGAGCGCGGTACTACTTCTGCTGCGCGGGGTGCGGGCCGGCCTTCGACGCCGATCCTGCGCGATACGTCGGCGTGGCATAGTTCAGCCTCCCGCGAGCGCGCGGACAAGCCTCTCGCGCTGAGGGCATCGCTTTCGTGAATGCGCGGCATCGGAACCCTGCTCCTCCGGCCGATGCCCTCAGCTCGAGCGAGCAACGACCATCGGAAGCCGTTCGATGAGCGGATTGCGGTCGAGCGGATCGACGATGACGCCCGCGACGTCATCGAGATCCATCACGGGGAAGTGGGACGTGGCGCCGATCTTCTCCTCGCTGCCGAGGACGAACGTCTGTTCGCACCGACCGGCGATCGCCCGCTTCGTCACGGCGTCGTCGAGGTTCCCCGTGGTCAGTCCGCGAGTCGGGTCGATACCCGTGACTCCCATGAAGAAGACGTCGGCGGCCAAGTGATGAATGGCCTCCATCGCGAGCGGACCGCTCGCGACCATCGAGTAGCGGGCGACTTCTCCCCCGATCATCACCACGCGCGCGTCCGTCCGGTCGGCGACTTCGATCGCGATCCCCGGACTCGGCGTGATGACGGTGAGCGCCGAGTGGCTCGGAAGCACCCGCGCCAGTTGGTGAGCGGTGGTGCCGGCATCCAGCACGATGGTGGATCCCGGGCGGATCAGCGCCGCCGCTCGTTCCGCAACTCGAATCTTGCTCTCCGTGGCGAGGGCGAACCGCTGCTCGAGGGGTCGGTCAGCAGCGGGGATCGGCAAGGCTCCGCCATAGACGCGCACCAGCCTCCCGTCCTCCGCCAGCTCCCGAAGGTCGCGGCGGATGGAGTCCTCCGACAACCCGAGCTCGTGTGCGACATCCTTCGCGACGACCCTTCCGTCACGGGCGAGAATCTGCAGGAGATGGGACTTGCGCTGAGCACCGAGCATACGATTCCTTTACGAAGTTTCACGTTTCTGCATGTTTTAGCTTAGCCTGTGAGCATGGAAAAGCCAATGTTGATTCTGATTGCCGGCCCCTACCGCTCGGGAACGGGCGGAGACTCCGCTCTCATCGCCAAGAACCTCGAGCGCCTCGAAAAGGCCGCCGCCCCGATCCACCGGCTCGGGCACGTACCGATGATCGGCGAGTGGGTTGCGCTGCCGATCCTCCGCGGAATGGATGAGCAGGACTCGGTCGACGGAGATGTGATGTACGAGACCGCGTACCGCCTGCTGCAGCACTGCGATGCGGTGCTGCGTCTCCCCGGAGAGTCCTCCGGAGCGGATAAGGACGAAGAGATCGCACGCGAGCGCGGTCTGCCCGTCTACCGCAGCCTCGACGAGATCCCGGCGCGATAGAACGGGCTCGATCCAGCCAGCGTCAAGGAAAGCGCCCGCATCGGAAGAGGACACGCATGAGCCCGGCATCGCACGCTCCGACCGTGACATCGACACTCGCGGCCGGTTTCGACAACGTGAGAGAGGTCTTCTTCGACCTGTTCCTCACCGGCGAGGAGATCGGTGCAAGCGTCAGCGTGTGGCGCGACGGACGACCGCTCGTCGAGTTGCATGCCGGCTGGCAGGATGCGGGTCGCCAGCGTCCGTGGTGCGCCGACACCCTTGCTATGACGTACTCGACAGGGAAGCCCTTCGCCGCCCTCGCAGCGTTGAAGGCCGTCGAGCTGCGACACCTGACCCTTGATGCGCCCATCACCCGCTGGTGGCCGGAGTTCGGACAGCACAACAAGTCGTCGACAACCCTGCGCCACATCCTCAGTCACACGGCCGGGCTCCCGGCGTTCTCCGAAGGTGTCCGGACAGCCGACCCCCTGGACTCGGCGCGGCTCATCGCGGACCTCGTCTCGCAGGAGCCCCTGTGGGCTCCCGGTCAGGTCATCGCCGAGCATGCATTGACCTACGGACACCTGATCGAAGGTGCCCTGGCCGCCGGAAGCGCCGACGATGTTCGCACCGCTGTAGCCGAGTTCGCCCGAGAGTTCGGCGCGGACTTCTGGTTCGGCGTACCCGAGGAGTTGCTCGGTCGAGTGGCGGATCTCGAGATCATGGATCAGGCGTGGGTGGGCGAATACCTGCAGCGAGACCTCTCGTGTCGAGCCTTGACGATACCGACTGGCCGACTCGATCCCAGACACACCAACACCGCCGCCTCCCGGCGTGCGACCTTCCCCGCCGACGGTCTGATCACGAACGCGTCCAGTCTCGCCCGGTTCTACGACGACCTGCCACGCCGCGATGGCACCCTCGCCCAGTATCTGGGACCTCAACTCCACGAGGAGTTCATGAAACCCCAGGCCACGGGCTTCGATCACTTCCTCGAGTCCTCCGCATCCTGGTCCTTGGGTCTGCGCGTCGACGGCGGCGGGTTCGGTATGGGAGGCATCGGCGGAAGCTGCGCGTGGTACGACCCCGGACTCGACTACTCGATGGCCTACGTGACGCGAGGGCTGGGGACATTCGACCGAGTCGACGCTCTCGCCACGGCGGTCGAGAACGCCATTGGAGGTCTCTGACCCCCGGATGCCTCAGCGGGTAGGCAAGCGGCAGGTCGGCCGCCCTCACCGAACGTTGCTGCAAGATTGCAGACCGGGTATCGCCGATTCGACGAACGATCGGCCCTCCTAGCGTGAGGAACATCACCGGCGAGCACCGCGCTCACCGCGTCACTTGAAGGAAGCCCCATGTCCTGCCGCAAATCCCTGCTTCTGGGCGTCGCCGCTCTGCTCACGCTGTCGACGCTCGCGGGCTGCTCAGTCATTCCGCCGTCGACCGAGGATGGCCCTGCGAGCACCCGCGATTGGTCGTTCGATTCGGTGGAGAGCGGAGCCCGGGCATTGAGCGAGGCCGAGCACGACCTCGATGCGGAGTTCGTCCGCGAGCTCGGCATGAACGAGGCCTGGGGCGTGTCAGCCGACGACGCCGCTCAGCGCCTGCCCAGATTCGGTGACACCACGTCGCCGGTCGCGGATGCTCCGCGATCCGACGAAAGCAGCGCGGGCCCGTTGTTCATCGCGGCGTCCCACGTCACAGGAGGAGCGACAGCATCCGCCCGGGCGGAGTACCCGGTCCCCCAGCCGGACTCCGAGACCGTCGGTGCGGCGACCAACAGCCTCAGCGTCCTGCACCAGTTGCTCCGCGACGCGCTGGGCGACGCATCGCGAGATTCGGCGGGACACGCCGCCGAATACTCGTCCCCCGCAGGTCACAATCCGTCCAGCTCCTGGAACGTGGATAAGGGGCAGGCGTCCGGGCAGTTCGCCAGCTCGATCAGCGACACCGATGAGTCCGGCGATTCGGTCACCGTCGCTCTCGAGGGAGCGTTCTCCGTCGGCGCATGCCCGGATGAGTACGGCGCGGCAGAGGGGGCGTTCTTCACCACCGCGGCCGTGACGTTCACGCCGAGTGGAGGGCAGCCGAAGCGAACCACGATCGACATCGACATGAAGACGATCGCCCACGTGAACGACGAGGCGTACGCCGCCGACCTCTGGGCACGCGTCGATTCCGCCGTGCGCACCGGCTCACCGTCGACCGACTCGCCCACAGACGTACCGGACCCCGACGCCGACCGTCGTGACGACAACGCCTACGCCTTCGAGTTCGGGGATGAGGGCGTGCAGGACCGAGGCGAGTTGACGGCCGACGAGCAGCTCGACGGAGCGTTCTCCGCACAGGTGGACGACCTGGCCGAACAGATCGCCCTCCTCGTCGCCCGCGCCTCCGAGGACTACTGGCGTGACGGCAATTGCGTCGACGTCCTGGTCGAGGCTGAGGAGCTCACTCCCGGACCCGGCGAGAAGCAGCAGCTGTGGGTGGATGCGGTCAGCACTGTCGACGGCGAGAAGATCACTCGCGGGACGGTGGAGCTCACCCAGATCATCGGCGACTCGACCGCGAACCCGACGGGACGTCAGCAGATCGCCGACGCGGACTACCAGTTCATCGCAGGCCAGGAGTACGGCAAGGCGGATCCCGACTTCGAGGTCGTCACCCGCCGAGGAATCGGGCGCGGCGGGATCGGCATCACGGTCGGCGGTGATGTGTGGGCACTCTCGGGATCCTTCGACTCCGCCGAGTACTCCGGCCTGAGCTGCACAGGCATTCGCGGCCCGTGGGACGTGTCCATCAGTGTTCCCATGATCGAGGAGACCTGGTCCACCGTCCTCGAATTCGACGACAACCTGGAGGCGCAGTACACCTCCAGCCCGACGAACGGCGGCGACTGGATCCACCCTGGCACCAGGTTCTGGCTCGTGCCAGAGGGCGAGGACTACATCATGCACAACGACCCGGAGGAGGTTCCCCTTCGGATCACCCGCGCAGATCCCGCGCTCTGCGGCTAGCACCACGAGGCAGCAGCGCGCCGATGTTCGCGGACGGCAGAGGACCCCTAGATAGGCGGGATGCCGACCTGCGCCTCGGTCCCGAAGGACAGCTTTCGCAGAAGCCTCTCGAGCGTGGACTGCTCTGCCGCGGTCAGCGGAGCGAGGAGGTGCCGCTCCTTCTCCAGGTGCCGGGGATACATCTCGTCGATGAGTTCCAGGCCCTGCGGAGTGAGCGACACCATCCTCCCTCTGGCGTCGCCGGCCTGCTGTTCACGAGACACGAGACCGGCGCCGACGAGTCGATCCACGCGTTTCGAGGTGGCGCCGGCCGTGACCATGGTGTGCTCGGCGATCTCCCCCTGAGGAAGCGTGAACGGCCGCCCGGCCCTTCGAAGCGCGCACATCACGTCGAACTCGCCCTCGCCGACGCCGTACGACCGGTAGTTGTCCGTCAACACTCCTGTGAACGTGTCGGAGAGTCGGCGCATCCTGCCGATCACGGCCATGGCACTCGGATCGATGTCCGGGCGCTCACGATTCCACTGTTCGATCATCCGTGCGACACGATCAGGTTCATTCATGTTGCCACTATAGTTTCCGTGGAAGCTATAGTGGTTTCCATGGAAATCATTCTGAGGTCGATCCGGCGGCTTTGGCGCCCCTTGCGCTGGCCGCTGATCGTCGCGGTGGCGCCCGTGGCATTCGGATCGACGTACTGGGTGACGAGGGAGTTCCTGCCGCTCGATTCACCTCTGTGGGGGTCCGCCATCCGCGCCCTGCCGGCCGGCATCGTTCTGTTGCTCGTGGCGCGGCAACGCCCCCGCGGGGCATGGTGGTGGCGGGCAGCGATCCTCGGAACTCTGAACATGGGATTGTTCTTCTGCCTGGTCTACATCGCGGCACAGATGCTGCCGTCCAGCGTCGCCGCGTCCATCTGCTCCGTCACGCCGCTGATGATCGCCGGGTCGGCCTGGTTGATCGTGCGCGAGCGCCCCAGTTCACGAGTGCTCGTCGGCGCTGCCACCGGAGCCGTGGGCGTGCTGCTCATCGTCGGCACGTCGACGGGGTCGTTGAATGCGTGGGGCGTCGTCGCGTCCATCGTGGCGATGGCCCTGTCGTCGGTTGGTGCCGTCCTCACCCGGCGCTGGGATGACGGCACCCCGATCCTGACCGTCACCGCGTGGCAGCTGCTCGTCGGCGGCCTCGAGCTGACCGGGCTCGCCCTGCTTTTCGAAGGGGCGCCGCCGCAGCTCGATGCCGCACAGCTCGTCGCCTTCGCGCACGTCAGCCTCGTGGCGACGGCACTGGCATTCTTCTGCTGGTTCAGTGGATTCCGCCACCTGCCTGCGGGTGTGGTCGGAGTGATCGGCTTGCTGAACCCCATCACCGGCGTCGCCGTCGGCGTGCTCCTCGGTGCCGAATCGCTCAGCACCCTGCAGACTCTCGGCATCGGGCTGGTGCTCGGAAGCATCGTCTTCGTGAACATCCGCCGAGGACGCGCCGCATCCGCACTGACCGTGCCGGACAGGATTCTCGACAGCGAGGAAGCGAGCTACCGATGAACAGCCGATTCCATGTGAACGCCTTCGGCTCATTCGCCGTCCGCTCGGAGTCAGACATCATCGACGTGAGCGCCGGTATCGCGAGCGCGATCATCGCACGGCTCGCCCTCTCGGCCGGGCAGACTCTGACGACGGAGCGGCTGATCGCATCACTGTGGGAGACCCCGCCGACGAACGCGTCCGGCTCTCTGCGGGTGTACGTCTCCCGGCTACGGTCCGGCCCTCTGGGGGAGGTCCTTCAGGGCGGACGGGGCGGCTACACGCTCGATATCGACCCGGCGAACGTCGACGTCCTGCACTTCGAGGCGCTCATCGAGTCGGAACGCTACGAAGAGGCGCTCAGCGTCTGGACCGCCGACCCCTTCGAGGCGCTCGGCGCGTTCCCGTTCGTGAAAGGTGCCCGCACCGCGCTCGAAGAGCGCCGAGCTCTCGCGCTGGAACGCGTCACGCGGGTTCGGATCCAGCGGGGTGAGGCCGCTGCGTCCATCGTCGAGCTGACCCCCCTCGTCGCACGAGATCCCCTTCATGAGGGCCTGGTCGCATCGCTCGCACTCGCCTATGCGTCCGACGGTCGCGTCACGGAAGCCCTCGCGGTGATGGACCGATCTCGGACCGCGCTCCTCGAAAGCGGCGGGCTCGACCCGTCCGCGCGCATGGATGCGCTCAGGCAGTCGATACTCCGGCAGGACCCGGCCCTCGGCGCGAGCAGCGCGCCGGAGAAGCACGTCGAGCGGCACGCGATCCCCGTGCCCCTCACTCAGCTCTTCGGCCGGGACGATGAGCTGCGACGAATCGAAGAGGCACGCAGCGCCCATCGCCTGGTCAGTCTCGTCGGTCCCGGCGGCGTCGGGAAGACGCGTCTCGCGATCGAGAGCGCTCGCCGATCCACCCGCACGATCGATACGGAGCAGTGGATGGTCGATCTCTCGACCGTCGCTGCTGGAGGAGACGTGCTCGCGACCACTGCCGACACGCTCGGCGCCGTCTCCCCGTCGTTGGAGAGCATCGCGGCACGAATCGAAGGGCGCGCCACGCTGCTGATCCTCGACAACGCGGAGCACGTGATCTCGACGACCCGCGCTCTCGTCAGAGGACTTCTCGCGCGTTGCGACGGTCTCGCGGTACTCGTCACCTCCCGGGAACCGCTCGGCATCGCCGGAGAGTTCATCATCCGGGTGCACGGGTTGATCGGCGAGTCATCCGAGCGCGCCGTCGAACTCTTCCGAGAGCGGTCAGCTGCGGCCCGCGGGGGCGCAGAGGGATCCGCCGACGAGACCGCGACGATCCGACGCCTGTGCCGTCTTCTCGACGGGCTCCCCCTCGCCCTGGAATTGGCCGCCGCCCGCACTGACGTGCTGAGCGTCAAGGAGCTCACCTCAGCACTCGAACGCGGCGAGCATCTTGCCGGGGATGCGCGAGCAGGAGAACGCCATGCGACCCTGGAGAGCACGATCCGCTGGAGCACGGACAACCTCGAGCCCGACGAGTTCGCCGTGCTCGTCGAGTTGTCGAGCTTTGCCGGCCTCTTCACGCTCGACGCGGTCGAGAGCATCTGCACCGCTGGCGAACGATCCGCGCGCGACCTCACGCTCGCGCTCGCGCGCAAGTCCCTGGTCGCCGTCGACGAGACGGAGGGCGGGCAGAGGCGCTATCGGCTGCTGGAATCCATGCGCGCCTTCGTGCGGCCCCGACGGGACACGGAGGCGACCGCCGCCTGGTACGTGCGGCACACCGCCTACTTCGCCGACCTCGTCGACCGCGTCGCGCCGACAATCCGCACGCACGACGCCCAAGCAGCACATGCCACGCTCGATGCCCTCGCCGCAGACCTGCACCTCGCGACCGAACACGCGATCGACGCAGGTCAGAGAGACCTGGCATTGAGGCTCTCGGGCGGCCAGGCCTGGCATTGGTTCAAGCGCGGATGGCTCGTCGAGGGCCGGGCGGTCATCGACCGCGCCGTGGCCATCCCCGGCGAGAGCGATCCTTCGATCGAAGCCCGCGCACTTCTGGGCATCGTGAACCTCGCGTACCAGTCCGGAGACGCGGAATCGGCGTTCGAGTACGTTCGAATCGGCCTCGAGCGGGCCACTGCAGGAGGTGACACTCTCGCGACCGCAAGCCTTCTCGCCTACATCGCGTACGGGAAGTCCCTGTTCGGCGAACCGGATGAGGCCGAGAGCCTCATCGACCAGGCGACGGCGTACGCCGCCGGGGGCCCGTCGTGGTTGCGCGCCGAGATCCTCATGAGCCGCGGGCAGACGCTGCGCGCACTCGGTCGCCCGTCCGAAGCACTCGACAGTCTCGCGGAAGCTCGGCAGCTCGCCGAGAAGTCGGGCCACGCGTGGGCTCTGTCCTCGAGCGAGTACGTCGCGGGGAAAATCCTCATCGAGGTCCGCCGATCGCGCGAGGCGATTCCGCTGCTCGTCCGCGGCGCCCAGACGGCTGCCATCGGTGGGGACATCCCCGGAGCACTGGCTCTCCTGCACCTCGCCGGAGGCGCGTCCGCCTTCGTCGAACGGCATGCTGACGGTGCAGCGGTGTTCGGCGCCGTCGACACGATCGGCCGACGCTATTCGTACAACCCCGTGGTCGCAGAAGGCGCCGACGCCCAGGTGCACAGAGACCGCGTGGCGAGCGGCCTCCTCCCGCGCGACTACAGCGCCGCGTATGAGCGCGGGACCGAACTCTCCCTGGGTGAGCTCATCTCCCTTTCGTCCGGCCTCACCAGAAGCCGCTGATACCGAGGACCCTCCATGACCAGCTCAGCATCCTCCGCTCCCCGCCCCGGCGGCGAGATTCCCGACCATCGTGGCCGTATCGGTCTCGAACTCACCGGCATGGGCCTCGACCGCAACCCGGACGTCATCGTGAGGCACGTCGAATTGACGTCCGAAGGGTGGCACGTGCTCCGTCGCACGACGTTCGACTACCGCGACCGTCGCGGGACCTGGAGCACGCAGCAGCGGGAAACATACGACCGGGGCAACGGCGCCGTCATCCTCCTCTACAACGTCGCGAAGCAGGCCGTGCTGCTGGGGCGGCAGTTCCGCTACCCCGCCTACGTCAACGACCACCCGGACGGAATGCTCATCGAATGCGCCGCCGGGCTTCTCGAGGGCGACGATCCGGAATCGGCCATCCGCCGAGAGGCCGAGGAAGAACTCGGCGTGATCGTGGGGGCCGTCACGCCGGTCTTCGAGTCGTACATGAGCCCGGGCTCTGTGACGGAACGTCTGCACTTCTTCGCCGCACCCTACGAGCCGATCGATCGACGTCACGACGGCGGCGGGCTCGAACACGAGGGCGAGGACATCGAGGTGCTCGAGATCTCGATCATCGACGCATACTCGATGATCAGAGATGGCGGAATCACGGATGGGAAGACCATCATGCTCCTCCAGTGGGCTCTTCTGGAGGGCCCGTTCGCCGATCTGAGACATGCCTCGTGAACCACCGCACCGAACACCACCGCACCCCCGAGTGCCTCCGCACGAGGACACAGAGAGAGAAGAGCGTCATGATCAACCCCCACGACTCGGCCACCACCCGTCGCGAAGAGGTCGCCGACGCCCTGCGCGCCTGGGCACTCGACGAAGAGCTCAAGGCACGGGTCCTCAGCGACCCCGGTCTGGCCGCCGCCGCCCGGCGCGTCGCCAGCCGCTACATCGGAGGGGACACGATCGGCGAGGCGGTCGCCGTCGCGCGCGCCGGAGTCGCCAGCGGACACCTTGCGAGCATCGAGTACGCCGGTGAGAGCGTGCGCGATCGCGACCTTGCCCGATCGGAGACCGACGTGTTCCTCGAGCTCGCTCAGGTCATCGCCGACGAGGGCCTTCCCAGCTCGGTGTCGCTCGATCTGTCGCACCTCGGAGCCGTGGTCGACGCCGGGCTCGGGCTGGCGCATGCGCGCGAGATCGCCGCCGCGACGGCGAGCTCCGGCCAGGAGATGATGATCTCGGCGGAGGGCTCCGACCGCACGGACCTCGTCCTCGGCCTCTACAAGACCCTCGCGAACGAGTACGACCATGTGGGCATCACGCTCCAGGCCCGCCTTCACCGCACCCCGCGCGATCTCGAGCGCGTGCTGCGAACGGACGGACGCGTGCGGTTGGTGAAGGGAGCCTTCCTCGAAAGCGAGGAGATCGCCCTTCGTCGCGGCACGGAGGAACTCACCGCCAGGTACCTGGACCTCGGTCGCGTGGCGCTCGAGTCCGGGCACGCGGTCACATTCGCCACCCACGATGACGCCCTCGTCGAGGCTCTCCAGCGTGAGCACGGCGACAGGCTCCGCCAGCCCGGCGTGGAGTTCGAGATGCTGCTCGGGCTGGGGACGGAACTGCTCGACGGCCTGCGGGCCGACGGCTATCGCACGCGTCAATACGTGGTCTTCGGCGGTGAATGGTGGCTCTACGTCCTCAACCGCATCGCCGAGCACCCCGAGCGTGTCTTCACCGCTCTCACCGATTTGCGCAGCTGAGCATGCTGCGGGCAGCGACACCCACTCACAGGCGAATACCACTCTCGAGTGAACGCATCGAGCTCGACCTCCTCACGGCCGTCGATGTACCGGCTTTCGTTGCCTACCGGCGCGATCCGAACGTCGCGCGGTACCAGTCGTGGGACGTCGACTACGACGAGCAGAGAGCCCATCGCCTCGTCAGCGCCCAGGAATCGCTCTCCGACGGTGACGGGCTCCCGCCCGCAGGTGAGTGGGTGCAGCTCGCAGTTCGCGACCGACAGTCCCGCGAGCTGCTCGGTGACGTCGCCGTTCACCGGCTCGATGAACAGCCCGACACGTACGAGATCGGGTTCACGCTGGCGCCGGCAGCACAGGGTCAGGGATTCGCCCCAGAGGCCGTCCGCCTCGTCCTGGACCATCTGTTCACGTCTGCTGGGGCCCACCGGGTCACGGCTTCATGCGATGCACGCAACGAACCGTCTCGACGGGTGCTGGCAAGGGTGGGATTCCACCAGGAGGCTCGCCACGTCGACGCCGACTTCTTCAAGGGAGAGTGGACGACTCTGGACGAGTTCGCTCTGCTGGCGAGCGAGTACGAGACCATCTCCGCGGTGAACGGATCGCGGATCTCGGCAGGGCAGCGGTGAACGACGGCCCCTGGCGTCACCCGGAGCCCATCCGGTCCGGCTTGCGGCTGGAGATGGTCCCCGAGGGCGTCCTGCACGCCTTCGCCGCCGAAGACGCGGCCTCGCTGCCCGCTCGATTCGCGTCGCCCTACCTCATGGGAGCCAAATGCCTCCCCATCTGGCGGGTGCGGAGCGCACAGATCAGGACGAACCCGTCGGATGCGCCGTGGGTCACCCGGTTCATCATGATGCCTGGAGCTGAGGCGCCCGTCGGAATGGCGGGATTCCATGGACCACCCGATCACACGGGCATGGTCGAGGTCGGCTATCAGATCGACCCTGAGCAACGCCGACGAGGGTACGCCGGGCGGTCTCTCGAGATACTGCTCGCCGTCGCGGGTCAGCACCCTGACGTCCGGGTTGTTCGAGCCACGATCAGCCCCGCGAATTCCGCTTCGTCAGCGCTCATTCGCCGCTACGGATTCGTCGAGACCGGCGAACAGTGGGACGAAGAAGATGGGCTCGAGATCATCTACGAGCGCGATGCGCCCCGCGATCTCGAACGCGGCTGACGCCCGGGGAACATGCGTCATGCCCCGGTCGACATCTGAGGTCGACCGGGGCATGACGGAGGTGGGCGCGGTCAGAAGCTCGCTGCGAAGCTTCCGAGTGCTCGGTCGATGGTCGTCAGGTCGGCTTCCGAGACCGCCTGGACGGCCAGTGCGATGACGTAGGAGCCGTCCGTCGAGTACGCCGACAGCATCAGGTATTGGGCACCGACGCCACCGCATCCGGTCCAATACGTGAATGCGCCTTCGTGCATTCCATCCGCGTAAGCGTCCTCCGTGTCTTTCACGCATCCGGACTGTCCGAGGTGCTGCTCGGCCATGGAGAGCCACTCCTCCGGAGTGAACGAGGCGGTCGCGGTCGGCGCGGCCATGATGGAAACGCCGGGAACGCTCCAATCTCCACCCTGGAACGCGCTGATGTCAGGACTGGCATCGATATGGGCCCACTCGCCGCCCTCAGGATCCACGAAGACGGCCGTGTCGAGGCCCTTCCAGCTCGCCGGGACTTCGACCGCCACGCTTTCCGTGTCGTCGACGACCGTGACGTACTCCGTGTCGACGCCCTGTGCGCCCCCATCGGATGCACCCGCGTCCTGGGCGACGGAGACCGCCTCGACGGCATCGCCGTTGAACTGACCGGAGTAGTAGACGCCCTCTCCGGAGCGGAACAGATCGACGGCCAGTGTCGCGTCGGCGCCGTGCGTCTCGAGAACGCTGCAGTAGTCGGCCATCGTGCCGTCGGTGCCGAGGGAGACGCCCTCCATCTTCGTCAGGAGGTCGCCGGGCTCCACGCCGGCCTTGTCGGCGGCTGAGCCGGAGGCGACGGAGTTGACCCAGATGCCGAGGCCTTCACCGTCCTCGTTCATGAGGCCGGTGCCGTTGATGCCGAGGCTCATCACGTTGTCGCCCTTGATCAGCTGGTCCAGGACGCCCTGTACCTCGTCGCGGTGGATCGCGAGATTCTGGTCATGCTGATCGTTGCCGGCGTAGTTGACACCGACGAGCTTGCCGTTCTCGTCGACGAGCGGGCCGCCGGAGTTGCCGGCGCGGATACGCGCGTCATGTTCGATGACATGGCTGAGCGAGGCCCAGGGAGTGTCCATTGCGGTGTCGGCCTTGGAGACGATGCCGCGCGTCATGGTGAACTCGGGGTCGCCGAGCGGGAACCCCGCCGCATACACATCGGTGGCGGTCGGGATCTCGCCCTCACGCCACGTGAAGTGCGGGTAGTCGTCCTTCTCGAGCTGGATGACCGCGAGGTCGAGGCACTCCGATGATCCGAGCACCTTCGCGTTGAGAGTGCTCTCGGTGTCGCCGCCACGCCACACCTTCAGAGTGCCGGCTCCGACCACGACATGATTGTTGGTGACGGCGAGACCGTCGTCACTGATCAGGAAGCCCGAGCCGCGTCCGGCGGCTTCGTAACCCCCTTCTTCGGGCGACACGAAGGTGCCGACGGCCTCGATCTGGATCGTGGCGGACTGGACGTCATCGAAACCGACGCCGCCGGAGTCGCCGCCCGCTGCGGGGAACCCGGGGAGGGCGGGAAGCGCGCAGCCGCTGAGGGCGGCCGCCATCGAGAGGCCGAGTGCTGCAGCCGCAGCTGCTCGTCGGCGGGAGGGGGTCATTGTCTTGTTCTCCTTGTGGGATGGCCTGGCGGCCGATGGGTGGGACGTCGCCGAATCAGGCGCCGACGAAGAGGAACACGGTCCACGCCGCGCTGGCGATGACCATCACCGCGATCGACGCGTAGCCGAGGATGATGCCGGCCATGGCCTGCTTGCGACCGGCGCCGTTGAGGCGCTGGGATCGCCCTCGGCCGAGGTGACCGCAGATCACCGCGACGACGGAGAGGGGGAAGGCGACGGCCGCGGAGAAGTAGCCGGTGATGGGAATGATCGCCCAGAAGCCGACGGCTGCACCGACGATCCCGAAGATCATGGCGGTGATCGCGAGACCGTTGCTCGGCGCGACGTGCTGGGGCGGGGCGTTCGGCGCCGGCGATGCTGATTCGACCAGGGGCGGGAACTGCGGGGACTGAGTCTCCATGATGATCTCCTTGGGGATGTCGGTTCGGGTTACTTCAGGAACCGGAAGGTGAGCGGGTAGCGGAAGGTCCCCGACGTGTTCGACCGGACGGCGGCGACGATGGCGAGGATGAGGCCGGCGAGCTGCACGAGCGTCGCGGCGATGATGAAGACGAAGCCCACGAGCACGATCGCGAGGAGCCCGCCCACGACATAGAGCGCGAGCGCCGCCGCCGCGTAGGTGATCTGAGCGTTCAGGGCTTCCTTCGATTCGCGCTCGACAGCATCGCTGCGGTCTCGATAGATGAGCCACACGATGAGCGGCCCGATGAAGGAGAGGAGTCCGCCGATGTGGGCGAGAACGACCCAGCGACTCTCCTCGGACGGGGTGAGCGGGGCGGCGGGGAGGGACTGTTCAGCGGTCATGAGGGCGTTCCTTCAGATGGAGTTCGGTGATGATGAAGCCACGCTAGGAGCACCGGGGCGGCGTCATACGAGCGAAACCGGGGCGACAACCTTGCGACAACGGAGGGCCTCCGTCCCGTTTCCGGGACTCGTACCCACACCCGTGACCGACGCCCGACCTCACTGAGGAATCGCTGCAGTTCGTACGTTGGCGTTGCGTTGCACGAGCCGCCGAAGCCGCACCGAGGCAGCGCGTCCCTCATACCGTGGGGAGCATGAATAAAGAGGTCGCGCCAGAGTGCGAACAAGATGCTGCCACCCGCACACCGGGCCCGCCCTCACGCGATCGGTCGACGGTCGTTCCGCTCGGGCCAGGGCAAATCCAGTGGAGACGAGCGTCGGTCGATGACGCGGATGCGATCCACGCGGTGGCATCCGGTGCCGGAGCGATAGATCATCCGTACTTCACGGTCCCGGCAGAAGAGGTGTCCGAAGACCTCGCTGCCATCAGCACAGGCGAGGGCATCGGCATCGTCGGAGCTGATGAATCCGGTCGGATCATCGCCTACGCGATGGTGCTCCCCTTCTCCATGGACACATCTCCGGTCACCGCCTTGATGCTCGGTGCTGTCTCCCCTGATGCGCGTCGTCAGGGACTGGGCCGACGGATGGTCGCCTGGCAACGAGATCAGGGGTTCGCGTGGTTGAGTTCGCTCGGCGACCCTGCCCCGCTGCGGCTCTTGACGTACGCCGATGCCGGAGCGGTGGATACTCGCGCGCTTCTCCACGGAGAAGGATTCTCGTCGGCGCGAGAGTATCTGCATCTGAAGAGGAGCACCGATACCCCGCTGACCGCGACGACCCCGCGCGGCTACACGATCGAGCAGTTCAGTAATCAGCACAGCGAGCCGGTGCGCCGACTCAGGAATACGGCCTTCCGCGATCAGTGGGGTGCGCATGACTTCGACGTCGACGGATGGGCGCAGCACGTCGAGCGCCCGGTCTTCGACAGGACTCTGTCGAAGGTCGTCCTCGATGAATCGCGTCAGGTCGTCGCCTACACGCTCGTCGAGCACAGCCTTGACGAGCACGGAAGCCGCACGGACTCGGCGGCGTATCTCGCTTCGCTCGGTGTCGAAGAGACGCACCGACGCCGGGGACTGGGCGCAGCCCTGCTCGGCGATCTTGTCGCGTCGGCCGCTCACCAGGCAATCGATTCGGTGACGCTGGACGTGGACAGCGCATCGGAGTCGAGGGCCAACGAGCTGTACTTCCGCCTCGGGTTCGAGACCGAACATCGACGGCTGTCGTACGTTCTGGAGCGTCCTGCCACGCGCGCCTGAAGTTCTGTGGCCCCTCGCCACTTCTGCGGCCATTCCGGATGGGGGTGGCCGCAGAAGTTCGACGTGGCCGCAGAAGTCGAGCGCGTGAGGCGCTCTACTTGACGCTGCCGGCGGTGAGTCCGCCGACGAGGCGTTTCTCG
>Ga0307406_10000121_pt1 | contig 45958 bp, 35 predicted proteins | sample 322Cmetagenome_3_FD_203706 | JGI IMG/M metagenome (GOLD analysis project Ga0307406, IMG submission 203706) | Maize rhizosphere microbial communities from greenhouse at UC Davis, California, United States - 322HYB-C-2 | ecosystem: Host-associated > Plants > Roots > Rhizosphere > Soil | place...
GTGCGAAGGGCGGCACTGCGCCACTGGCGAATGTTGCTGAAGGCTCGACGGCTCCCCCGGGAGGGCCGTGATGATGGTGGTGATGGTGATGACCGAAGCCGCCCTCCAGCGGGATGAGTAGTCGGGTCATGCGTCCATTGTGTGACGGGCCGCCAATTGCCTGCATCGGCTGAAAAGCGGCTCTTTCACTACGCTCCTTGACGTAGCCGGAATACCGCGTTCGCCCGATGTGCAGCCCGGTCGGCCGGAATAGTGTCAAGACGACCCCGGAGACATCGAGGAGGGAACCATGCGGGTCCAGGCCCGGCGTGCGCTCCTCATCGACTCCGCCATCGGATTCGGGTTGGCAATAACCAGCTGGATGGCCTCGTTCTATGTCTGGGAGCGTTCGGAGTTCGGCCCCCCGATGCGGCGTCACGGGCCCCCTCCCCAGATGGTCACCAGCATCGATCCATCGCCGTGGGTGTTGCCTGCAGTGTTCCTGGTGGCACTGGGAGTGGCTGCTCGGCGGGTACGGCCTCGCGCAGCCTTCATCGCCACAGTCGTCGGGGTAGGCACCTATCTGGCAACTGGTTCGACGTTCGCCCCGATCTTTCTAGCACCTGCGCTCACTGTGTATTCCATGGCCGGTGGCGCATCGATCGGCACAGACCTGGCATCCGCAAGCGCCTTCCGGCCGGTTATGGCACCGCTGCGCAGCTGGGCGCCGTTGCTCGTTCTGCTACTGCCGATGATCATGGCGGCGTACTGGCAGGAGCCATACCTTGGCCTACTCGATCCGGGCTTCTACGGTGGCTTGCTGAGCGTGATCGCAATCGCAGTTGTCCCCGCCATGATCGCCCTGCTGGTGCGAAGTCGCCGCGAGAGTGAACGAGAGGTTCGTGAGCAGGAACGCCGTCGCTACGCGTACCAAGAACGGCTCCGGATCGCCCGCGACGTGCATGACGTGGTCGGCCACAGCCTTGCCGTGATCACCATGCAGGCCGGAGTTGCTCTTCATCTGCTGGACAAGGAACGGACCGGCAACCAGCGTCCGGATCAGGTGGCCTCCTCTCTCGAAGCGATCAAGAAGACCAGCCGCGAGGCGCTGGCGGAGCTTCGGACCACGTTGGAGATCTTCCGGGCCGACTCTGAGGAGCTCCGCAGTCCATACCCTGGACTTGCTCGACTCGATGATCTGGCGGACGGGCTGCGCTCAGCCGGCCGAGAGGTGACCCTGCTTCAGGAGCATCCCGATGATGATCTTCAAGAGGTGCCGGCGGCCGTGGACCAGGCTGCGTTTCGGATCATCCAGGAGTCGCTGACCAACATCGTCCGGCATGCCCCGACGGCTCACGCTACCGTGCGCGTGACTCGCGACGCAGGAATGTTGTCCCTCGAAGTCAGGGACGATGGACCCGCGGTAACTGTGCCGCCCGAGGGTAACGGGATCCGTGGCATGCGCGAGCGGGCCCGAGCAGTTGGCGGCACCGTGCGAGTCTCGGTGCGGGAGCCGAGCGGGCTGCTGGTACGAGCCGACTTGCCGCTGCTGGACGGGGTGGCACGGTGACCATCTCTGTCGCCCTTGCCGATGACCAGGCGCTGGTCCGGATGGGGCTGCGGGTGCTGATCGAGTCTGAGGATGATCTTGTGTTGGCGGGCGAGGCCGAGAACGGTCAAGAAGCCGTAGACCTGGTGCGGCGTGCCCGACCGGACGTGATCTTGATGGATATCCGGATGCCACGGCTCGACGGGATCGCAGCCCTGCGCGTGATCGTGGCGGATCCCACGCTTGCAGGCGTTCGGGTGATCATGCTCACCACCTTCGAGCTCGACGAGTACGTCTTCGAGGCTCTGCAGGCAGGTGCAGCCGGATTTCTGATCAAGGACACCGAGCCGGCCGACATGTTGCGCGCAATCCGACTCGTCGCCGCGGGAGAGTCGCTGCTCTCGCCGTCGGTAACCCGGCGGGTGATCGAATCGTTCGCATCCAGATCGCCCATTCTGAAGAAACATCCGCAGCTGTCGGAGCTGACCGATCGAGAGCGTGAGGTACTGGCATTGATCGGTGAAGGGCTGAGCAATGACGAGATCGCCCAGCGGTTGGTGGTCAGCCGAGCGACCGCCCGGACTCACGTGAGCCGCGCCATGATCAAACTGCAGGCTCGCGACCGGGCGCAGCTGGTCGTGATCGCCTACCAATCCGGCCTGGTGCGCTGAGACGCCAACATCCCACGCCACGTGGGATCACAACGCTGTGCATGGCATGCATGCCATGCCCGGCGTGAGGAAGCTATGTACAGCTAGTGATGCAGTGACCTCTCAGGCCAGTGGGAGGGTCGGCCGAGGCGGTCCCGGCATATCGGCTGCCTGGGCCGCGATCCGCCCCCGCTGCTCGAAGACAAACTCACGACCCACTGGTTCACCGTGGCCTGGGACGGCGAGAGTCGTCGCCGTCATCAGCCCGATCAACCCATCCAAAGTGGCTGGCCACTCATCTGGAACCGAGTCCGGGCCAAACGACGGCGGCCCGGCTGATTCCAGCAAGTCTCCGGCGAACACCACGTCGGCATCGGGAACGACGACGAGGAGGTCTCCGTCGGTATGTCCCCGGCCGAGGTGAGCGATCTCCACCCGCCGATCACCTAGGTCGAATGCGGTCGCGACCGCTATCTCCACGCTCGGCTGTTCCAGTTCTTGCGGGTCAAGGCCCAACCGCCTGGCCTCTGCTGCGGCTTCGGCGGAGGAGAGCCTGAACCGTACCGATTCATGGGCGATCCGTGGCACGTCGGCAAAAGCAGCCAGTCCGAACGCGTGGTCATAGTGCCAGTGCGTGACCACGACCGCCGTTAATGGCACGTCCGTCACAGCGGCGAGCGATGCGCGAAGCGCACGGCCCTGTACGGGGGTCGACCCAGTGTCCACCAGCAGCGCCCCGTGCGAGCCGACAATGAGTCCGAGGTTGACCGACTCCGGTTCTGCCAGGGCCACGTACAGGCCTGATCGCAGTTCCCGCCAGGGGCCGAGCGCAGCCGTCGCGGCCGGTTCGACACCAGATGAGGACTCGGTCATCACGCTAGACTGGCACTCTGTTTGTGCGAGTGCCAACCCGTACGCCTCACATCAGCACCCCGGCAGGAACGTTTCAGGAAGGAGACGCATGGACGACCGCAAACTCGAAGTGCTCCGCGCCATCGTCACCGACTTCGTCTCCAGCCAGGAGCCAGTGGGATCCAGGTCGCTGGTCGAACGTCACGATCTCGGTGTTTCGCCGGCGACCGTCCGGAATGACATGGCGGCGCTCGAGGAAGAGGGCTACATCACTCAGCCGCACACCAGTGCTGGTCGGATTCCAACCGATAAGGGCTATCGACTATTCGTCGACCGCCTGGGCTCGCTCAAGCCGCTGTCCACCGCCGAGCAACGCGCCATCCAGACCTTCCTCTCAGGAGCGCTTGACTTGGACGACATTCTGCTGCGGACGGTCAGATTGTTGGCCCAGGTCACCCAGCAGGTGGCGATCGTTGAATATCCGACACTCAGCCATTCCGTTGTCCGTCATGTCGAGATCGTGTCGATGTCGCCTTCTCGGCTGCTGCTGATCCTCATCACCTCTACCGGAAGAATCGAGCAGCGCGCGCTGGAGATTCCGGAGCACGACGAGGAGACGCTCGCTGAACTGCGGGCCCATCTGAACGCGGCCACAGTCGGGAATACCTCGCCGCAGGCTGCAGTTCGGTTGAGCAAGCTCAGCTCAACACTGCCGCCGTCGCTGCAGATGATCGGCCAGGCCGCGATCGCGACACTACTGGAAATGGTGAGCAGCGAGGCGTCAGGGAGGATGGTGGTCGGCGGTATGCCTAATCTGACCCGTTACGGCTCTGAGTTTGAGACCACGGTCAAACCGATGTTGGAGGCACTGGAGGAGCAGGTGGTCTTACTCAAGCTGCTGGGCGAGGCCAGCGCCGATCAGGTGACGGTACGCATCGGCCAGGAGAATCCCTACAAGGAGCTCCAGTCCACGTCCGTGGTGGCTAGCGGCTACGGTAGTCAGGTCGACACGTTCGCGACTTTGGGCGTGATCGGCCCGACTCGGATGGATTATCCCTCCACGATGGCCTCGGTCCGCGCGGTTGCCCGCTATGTCGGCCGATTCCTCTCAGAAGGATGAGAAGAACTGGCATGAGCCTTGATTACTACGAGATCCTGGGCGTCCCGCGTGATGCATCACCAGAGCAGATCAAGAAGGCGTATCGCCAACTTGCGATGAAGCTGCATCCCGACGTGGCGCAGGACGCGGATGCGGCTGAGCGGTTCAAGAGCGTCGCCGAGGCGTACGAGGTGCTGCAGGATCCCAAGAAGCGTGACCTCTACGACCGCGGCGGGGACCCGTTAGGTGGCGGCTTCAGCGGCTTCAACGGTGGCTTTGGCCCGGGCGGCTTCGACTTCAGCAACCTTGTGGACGCGATGTTCGGCCAGCAAACCTCGCGCGGCCCGCGGTCGCGGGTACGGCGCGGTCAGGACGCACTGGTCCGCCTCGATCTGGAGCTTGCCGAAGCAGCCTTCGGTACCACCAAGCCGCTGCGGGTGGATACCGCCGTATTGTGCCCACGCTGCAACGGGTCGGGTGCCTCTGAGGGCTCCCGGCCGGTCAGATGCCCGACCTGCCACGGTCAGGGCGACGTGACTCACGTTCAGCGCTCCTTCATCGGTGATATCCGGACGACTCAGCCCTGCCCCACCTGCCATGGCTACGGCACAGTCATCCCGGAGCCCTGCGTCGAATGTTCCGGGGATGGCCGGGTCCGCGCCACCCGCACCATCAATGTCAAGATTCCTGCTGGAGTCGGGACCGGCAACCGCATCCACCTCTCCTCTCAAGGCGAGGTCGGTGCCGGCGGCGGCCCGGCTGGGGACCTCTACGTCGAGCTACAGGTCCTGCCTCATGAGATCTTCCGCCGCGAAGGTGATGACCTCGAGGTCGTGGTCAAGATTCCGATGACTGCCGCCGCGCTGGGTACTGAGGTCACGGTGGCGACCCTCGAGGCCGATCTCGAGGACTCCCCGGCCGGGGCCAAAGCGGTCCGGGTCGCAGTACCGTCCGGGACGCAGTCCGGAACCCGGATCGCGATCGATGGCAAGGGAGTCCCGCGGTTACGAGGAAGCGGGCGCGGGCAGCTTGGGGTGACGCTCTTGGTTCAGACTCCGACGCGGATCGATGACGAACAGCGGGATCTGATCCGTCAGCTAGCCGAGCTCCGGGAGGAGACCCGGCCAGAGGTCACCGTGCAGAAGCACGGCCGCGGTGTCTTCGGGCGGCTGCGGGACGCGTTCGCTGGCCAGTGAGGCCGCTGAACCGAACTGTTGCCCATGACAGATCCACTCTTCCTGGATGAACTCACTGCTCCGCTGCCGGAGGTAGGCACGCGGTTTCTGCTTGCCGGGGACGAGGGGAGGCACGCCGCCGTGGTACGGCGGATCCGGCCGGGCGAGGTGATCATGATCGGCGACGGGCGAGGGCGCGGAATACGCGCTTCGGTGGTCGAGGTGCATCCGTCAGGCCTGATCATCGAGGTCGCCGATCACCTCGCGGCGCCGGAGGAGCCACGTTGCTTGGTTGCCGCGCAGGCGCTGGCCAAAGGTGACAGGTCGGAGCTGGCGCTGGAGATGATGACCGAGATGGGGATCAGCGAGATCATTCCCTGGCAGGCCTCCCGATCAATCGTGCGTTGGTCAGAGGATCGCGCCGTACGGTCCCTGGCCAGATGGCGTTCGACCGTACGCGAGGCGGCTAAACAGTCGCGCCGGCTCAAGGTGCCGCAGGTCTCGGAACCGGTGACTACTCGCCAGCTCGCCCAGCGGGTCGCAAATGCTGATCTTGCTCTGCTGCTGCACGAGGCGGCCGACGAATCGATCACCGAAGTTGATCTCCCGCCGAGCGGCACGGTGTTGATCATTATTGGTCCCGAGGGTGGTATTTCTGACGACGAGCTGGGCCAGCTCACCCGTGCCGGCGCACGGCCGGTTTTGATCAGCGATGGTGTGCTCCGTACCTCCACAGCGGGCGTTGTGGCGCTGGCCGCACTCAAGTTACGGCGGGAGCCTGTCAGTGCGCCCTGACCTTTCCGCTGTGCGCCCTGAGGCGCCCGCGACGCGTCCTGAGCCTGTCGAGGAACGCAGCTCGGCCTTCGACGAGCGCAACCCGCGGCAAAGTGTCGACGGGCGATACGGCTTCGTTCCGGGCGCGTCGCTGCCAACCGGCCTCGGCCGCTCCGGAGTGATCACGACCCCCCATGGGTTGCTCAGAACTCCGGCTTTCGTGGCGGTGGGGACAAAAGCAACTGTTAAGGCGGTGCTTCCGGAGAGCATGGCGGCACTCGGTGCCCAGGCAGTGCTTGCCAACGCCTACCACCTCTACCTGCAGCCGGGCGCAGACGTGATCGATGCCGCCGGAGGCCTGGGTCACTTCATGAACTGGCCGGGACCGACCTTTACTGACAGCGGCGGTTTCCAGGTGATGTCGCTAGGTGTCGGATTCAAGAAGATGCTGGCGATGGACGTCGATGGTCTGGAGGATGATGACGTGAGCGCCGAAGGCAAGACCCGGCTCGCGCTCGTCGACGAGGACGGCGTGACGTTCACGTCGCATCTGGACGGATCGCAGCATCGCTTCACACCTGAAACGTCCATGCAGATCCAGCACCGGCTGGGTGCGGACATCATGTTCACCTTTGACGAGTGCACTACGTTGCTGAACACCCGCGACTATCAGGAGCGGTCGGTCGCGCGGACCCACAGTTGGGCCGCCCGCAGTCTCGCCGAGCACCGGCGTCTGATTGCCGACGGCAAGCAGCGGCATCCCCAAGCCTTGTTTGCCGTGGTGCAGGGAGCGCAGTATGAGGACCTGCGGCGCCGGGCGGCTCGCGATCTTGTATCGCTGACGATCGACGGCTCGGGATTCGACGGCTATGGCATTGGTGGTGCGCTGGAGAAGCACAATCTCGGCACGATTGTGCGCTGGGTGTCTGAGGAGCTGCCCGAAAGCAAGCCTCGTCATCTGCTTGGCATCTCAGAGCCAAACGACATCTTCTCTGCGATCGAGAACGGTGCCGACACCTTCGACTGCGTCGCACCCTCGCGCGTCGCGCGCAATGCCGCTGTCTACACCGTCCGAGGACGGTTCAATGTCAACACGGCAGCCTCCAGGCGGAACTTCTCGCCGATAGACGAAGAATGCGACTGCTACACCTGTACGCGATACACCCAGGCGTACCTGCACCATCTGTTCAAGGCCAAGGAGATGCTGGCCTCCACGCTGTGCACAATCCACAATGAGCGGTTCATCGTACGCCTGGTGGACGATATCCGCACCAGCATCGAAGCCGGCAGGTTCTTCGACTTCAAGATCGACTTTCTGGCCCGTTACTACGGATCGTTGAATCGCTGACACGCGGTCGTCGGTGATCATCCGAGACGACGCATTCGTTGTGCGGCCGGCGCGCGGCGAACACGAGCAGCCAGATCATCAACCCGCCCTCGCCGACGAAGGTGACGGCGATCAGGCCGACTCAACTCCGCGCCACTTACTTGGACGCCGCGTCATCTGCAGCTGCTGCTCAGTCCATGTAACTGAGGCGGAGTGAGTTACCGTCAATCTCTGCGATAAGGGTCAGTGTGGGAGCAGGGCGATGTTCTTTAGCGACAGAGGCAGCGCAGTTACTTGATTCTGCTGCGATCCCACGTCAAGTGAAGCTCCCGCCCCGGATTCAGTGAACCACCGCCTTTTCGGCTCCCGCCCCGGTCAGCGCCCGTACGGACAGCTCGTCGTAGCGCTCCGCAGAATGTGTCTCTTTGCTGATCAAGGTCCCGACGATGCCGCACAGGAACCCGAACGGGATCGAGATCAGCCCCGGGTTGCGCAGTGGGAACCAGTCGAAGTTGGCGCTTGGGAACAGAGACTCGGGCGTACCGGAGACGACCGGTGAGAAGGTCACGAGCAGCACTGCCATGATCAATCCGCCATAGATGCTGAAGGTTGCACCCATGGTGTTGAAGCGCTTCCAGAACAGGTTGTACAGCAACGCTGGCAGGTTGGCCGATGCCGCGACGGCAAAGGCAAGCGCCACCAGGAATGCTATGTTCAGCCGCTGCGCCGGAATCGCAAGCAAGATCGCGACCGCTCCGATGCCGAAGGCCGCGATCCGGGCAACGAGCAGCTCGCTCTTTTCGCTCGCCTGTCCCTTCTTGAACACGTTGGCGTAGAGGTCATGGGCGACCGAGGACGCCGAGGTGAGGGTCAGGCCGGCGACCACAGCGAGAATTGTGGCGAACGCGACGGCCGAGATCACAGCCAGCAGAATCGATCCGCCGATCGTGCCTTCACCGCCACCAACCGCTTGCGCCAGCAGGGGCGACGCTAGGTTTCCGGCTGAGGTCTTGATCTGGCTGCCGTCGCCCGTGGGGACCAGCGCCGCAGCGCCAAAACCCAGCACCAACGTCATTAGGTAGAAGGAACCGATCAGCCCGATCGCCCAGAGCACTGACTTGCGCGCCGCATGAGCCGTGGGTGTGGTGTAGAAGCGGATGAGGATGTGCGGTAGGCCAGCGGTGCCGAGGACCAAAGCCAAGGCGAGCGAGGTGAAGTCGAACTTGCCGACCAGGTCCTTACCGTAGAGCAGTCCAGGCTGGAGGAAGGCCTCTCCCTTGCCCGATTTCTCGGCGGCCGTTCCAAGGAGGTCGGACAGGTTGAAGCCGAACTGGACCAGCACCAAGAATGTGATCAGTACGGTGCCGAGCATCAGCATCACGGCCTTGACGATCTGTACCCAGGTGGTGCCTTTCATTCCGCCAAAAGTCACGTAGATGATCATCAACACGCCGACCAGGACGATCACCAGGTTCTTCAGACCCGGGCTAGTGACCCCGAGGAGCAGGCCTACGAGGCTTCCGGCGCCGACCATCTGGGCGAGCAGGTAGAAGATCGAGACGACGATCGTCGATATGGCTGCCGCGCTGCGGACAGGCGTTTGGCGCATCCGGTATGCCAGCTGGTCGGCCATCGTGTACCTGCCGGAGTTGCGCAGCAGCTCTGCGATCAGTAGCAGGGCTACCAGCCAAGCCACCAGGAATCCGATGGAATAGAGAAAGCCGTCGTAGCCGTACAACGCGATGGCACCTGAGATGCCGAGGAATGATGCAGCGGACATGTAGTCACCGCTCACCGCGAGACCGTTCTGGAAGCCGCTGAAGGAGCGGCCGCCGGCGTAGTAGTCCGTGGCAGTTTTGCTCTGCCGCGACGCCCAAAAGGTGATGTAGAGGGTGACGGCGACAACAGCGAGGAACAGGGCGATAGTCAGGGTGCGGTTGCCGGTGGCGAGCGGCACCAACATTGTGGCGCTCATCGGCCGGTCTCCCGGTCAAACTCATCACGTAGCTTCGACGCCAGCGGGTCCAGCGACTTTCTGGCGTGACGGGCATAGAAATAAGCGATGGCGAAGGTCGAGACGAACTGCAGCAACCCAAACACCAATGCGACGTTGATGTTCCCGACAACCTTGGTGTCCATGAAGTCACGGGCCCAGTTGTTGCAGACGATGTAGAGGATGTACCAGCTCATAAACGCGATCGTCGCCGGGAAGGCGAAGTTGCGATATCTACGGTTCAGTTCCACAAAATCGCTTTCCTTAGCGATCGTGTTGTAGACCTCATGGTCATGAGCGGGAAGTCGATCGGCTTCTCCCGACCCATAGGCGGGCGTGCTGCGGTCAGCCATAAGAAACCTCCATTGCCGGGTCCTTCCTGGGACATACCCCGCAAGGGCGCGGTTACCACGAAATAACCGTAGAGATAGCGCAGTTACTCGATTCGCCAGACGATGTGTACGCGAGCACCCGGACCGCACCAGCAGCGAGAGTCAGGACCGAAGGAAGAGGAGCACGGCTAATACCCGCCGCGATTCGCTTCCGGTGGCCGGAATGCCAAGCTTGGTGAAGATCGTCGACACATACTTCTCAGCCGCTCGCTGCGTGATCACCATCGAATCAGCGATACCGGCGTTGGAAGCTCCCGTCGCCATCAACTCCAAGACCTCACGTTCCCGCGGCGTCAGCGAATCCAAAGGATCCGAGCTACGGTGCCGCTTCAGCATGGTCGAAACGATGGTGGGATCCAGGGCGGAACCTCCATCGGCGACCCGCCGGAGCGCCGCGATGAACTCCTTGACCTCGCTCACCCGGTCCTTGAGCAGATAGCCGACCCCTTCAGCGGAGTCGGCAAGCAGCCGCATCGCCAGCCCAACCTCGACGTACTGGGAGAGGACGAGCACACCCACATCCGGATATCGCTGGCGAATCGTCAGCGCGGCTTGCATTCCCTCGTCGGTGTGAGTTGGTGGTAGCCGGATGTCCACCACGACGGCATCAGTTGGGTCATGGGCGACATGCGCCAGCAATTCATCCGCTGTCCCGCAGCGAGCCGTGACCTCGATGCCGGCGTCCGTCAGCAGCTGCGCAACGCCCTCCCGCAGCAGCACACTGTCCTCGGCGATGGCTACCCGCACGGAATCTCCGCTCGTACTCGCGTGCCGTGGCCGGCAACACTCCAGATCTTCAGCCGACCATTCAAAGCCTCGACCCGATCAGCCAGCCCGCGTAATCCAGTGCCACGCTCGGAGTCCGCGCCGCCGCTGCCGTCATCGACGACTTCGGCGATCAAGGTTTTGTCGGCCACCCTTACGTCCACGGTGACCTGGCTGGCTTGCGCATGCTTTGTCGCGTTCGTCAGGCTTTCAGAGACAACGTAGTAGGCAGCGACCTCCAGGTGCTCCGGAAGCCGGGGCAGTCCGTCAACCTTCAACTCCACCTCCAGCGGCGTAACGGCGATGAGCGACTCGAGGGCAATGGCCAGCCCGTGCCCACTCACGACGGCGGGATGCAAACCCCGAGCTACATCCCGCAGTTCGTTCAGTGACTGGGCTACCTCGCCGCGCGCCCGTTTCAGCCTGGTCTTGGTAGCGGGGTCGCCGTCCGCTTGTTCGGCGAGCACGCCGAGTTCCAGGGCTAGGGCGACCAGGCGCTGCTGTGCGCCGTCGTGCAGGTCGCGTTCCAGGCGGCGGCGTTCGTTCTGCTGGGCCTCCACGACCCGGGTACGGGAACCGTGTAGTTCCTGCAGCCGAGCCCGGAGTTCTGCTTCGAGCCGACCATTTTCCAAGGCGATGGCAGCCGCAGCACTGACGGCCTCCACCAGTTCTGGCTCTTCACCGAGCGTGGCGTCGTAAACCAGTGCCGCGACCTGCTCACCGTTCTGTTTGACCAGAGTGACGGCGCGGCCTCCAACCGGCTCGGGCAGAGCGGCGGGATTGCCGTCCTGATCGACCCAGCTGCCGTATTTGGGCAGCCAGTAGATCAAGGACAAGGTGGGATCCCGCAACGCCCCCGCCAGCAGCTCCCTGAGATCTGGTGCCGGGCTGGCCTGCAGTTGGACCAGAAGTTCGCCGACACCTGCCTTGGCGAGGCGGGCATCAAGGAGTCCCGCGAGAAAGGCGAGTGGCGCCAATCCGGCGACTGCGAAGGTTGCTAGCCGGATGATCTCGAAACCTGGAAGCTGGAACGCGCCGGCAATGAGGAGGCCGGCGAGCATCACCAAAGTCAGGCTGAAGCAGTTGATAACGATCTGGGCAGGCCGCCGCCGCTGCCACCTTGGCAGCAATCGCCAACGCCGCCAAAGCAGCACCACACCAGTGAGTACGAGCGCACTGAGCAGCAACAACTCCACGTTCTGCACTGCCTCCGCCGCCGCTGGTTGCTCGGCCACGGTCAGCAGGTGGCGATCATCGAAACCGCCCAGCATGAGCACTACGATCTGGAGTCCCACGGCTGCCACATATGCAGTGATCACTACCGCCCGCTCGGTCCGACCAGCAAGCCGACCTGTGGGATAGGCGAGGAAGACGTGCAACCAAATCGCCACCACGAGAAGGTCGCAAAGCTGCCCCACGGTATGGAGCAATGGCTGGCTCGTCCACTGCAGGATAGAGAGCTGATGGACGAATCCCGCCAGGATCAGCAACGGCCCGAAGGCGCTGTCAGGCCGGCGGCGCCATGCCACGATCCCGGCGAAGATGAATGGAAGTGTCGTCCAGATGACCAGCAGGACCCGGAGAGCCGGTTGGTACAGGTCCTCGCTGAGCGCGAGGACGACAGTCATTGCGCAGGAGGCGAGCGCCGCCACTCCGAGCGTCCACAGCAGAGCTGGTTTTGGAGGCGCTCTGTGCCGTTCGGGCAACCTTGGGAGAACTGCAGCCATCCCAACCTCTCCTCGCGAGTTCACGATAGTGCTGGCGGGCAGCCGAACTACAGGGTCACCGGCTGATTCACCAGAAAACCGTCTCCCTGATCACGGGTCTGCCGTCTGTCATGCCGTCCCACCGCGTGGAAGTTTGTGGAGTGTAACGACAACAACATTGCGACGCTTCGCGCCGCGCGGAACCCGAGGAGTGGCATGAAGACCCGCATTGTGCAAAACGAGCCGGATGGTCGTGCCGCTGCCGACCAGTCCGCAACCGAGAGCGGTCCCGTTGATGATCAAGCCGGAAGCTCATCCCCAACCGGGTGGACACGTTTTCGAGGCTTCGTACGCCGCTATGAGCTGGTGATCTTCTTCGCCCTCTCATACCTGATCGCGTGGTCGACAACGCCCTTCGGGAGCTTTCTGGCCTTTTCGCCACTCATGTCGGTGCTCATTGTCGTCTCCATCGCTGAGGGCTTGCCGGGACTGGCTCGGCTTGGTCGACGAATCATTCGTTGGCGGGTGAACTGGATCTGGTACGCGGCTGCGATCGTCCTGCCGCTGCTGGTGCATGCAGTGGCGATCGGTCTGAACATGGCGGCAGGCGCACCTGCACCCTCAGTCGAACAGTTCCAGCCGTGGTACGCGGTGCTGTTGTTGTTCGGTCTCCAGATGATCAATCCCACCGATGGCCCGCTGGGGGAGGAGCCCGCCTGGCGCGGCTTCGCTCAGCCACGGATGCAATCGAAGTGGTCGCCTCTGGTCTCGACCGCCGTCCTTGGGCTGCTGATCACGGGCTGGCACATGCCCTTGGTCTTCATGCCGCAGTTCGACCTCGCGTTCCCCGACATCGCGACGACCGTGGTGGTTACCTTCTGGTACGCCTGGCTGTTCAACCGGACCGGCGGCAGTGTGCTGCTGCCTCTGATCGCGCACGTCACCGAAGGCTGTGTCAATACTCAAGCCCTGTGGTTGGCAGGACCCGACGCTGACCGCCACGTTTGGATGTGGTTGCTTTCCTGGGGTCTGCTCGTAGTGGCTCTGTTGATCTTCGATCGGAAGTCATGGCGTACGGCACCAGAGTCGGCAATTGATCGGGTGCCTGGCCGGATAGCTTGATCAGGCGTTGAGCTGTACCTGGCTCAGTCACGCTGTGCATGGCATGCATGCCATGTACAGCGTGAACATCCCACGCACATGCGCTATGACGAGCTGTTCGCTTCCGAGGACTGCAGAAGCTTGCGGATGCAGCATCATGAGTACAGGCACCGTGCAACGCAGGCGACGAAGGAGTCGGAACTCGCAACAACTTGTCAGAGTGCAATCGAATGGCGTGGGCTGCCGACCGTAACGGTGGTCACTAGCGGAAGGCCTTGAATGGCTGGTACTCCTCGGGAGGGGAGTCCAGCAAGGCGGCCATCGGCTCGCGCACCTCGCGTCGAACAGATCCTTGTGGGCCAGCCAGAACTCTCTGCTGTTCTGGTCCTAGAGATCTTCGAAGACCTGCGTTGCCGTTGGGCTAAAGCCGCTAACCCGTGTCGACGTGGCCATGATCACTCCCAGGTTTCTCCAACTCAGTGAAGATCGTCAGTTGCACCCCGGCCGGACCCTGCAGTCGTGCGTTGAGCGATCGCCACGGCGTCACAGTCGGAGGCGCGATGAGCTCAGCGCCGCCGGCCGTCAGCCGATCGGTGGTGCGCGTGGGGTCGTCGACCTCGAAAGCCAGCCGATATTTCCCGCTCACTCCGGTCCGGCCAACCTCCACCTTGTCGATCAAGGCGATCTGCGGCATGTTGGCCAGCTCAAGTGTCGCCCGACCGGCGCCCAAGATCATCACCTGCGCACCGTTCTCACCGTCGTAGGTTTTCTCGGCGACGAGGCCCAGTCCATCGCGATAGAAGCGCACCGCAGTGTCATAGTCCTCAACCGCTACCACCAAACGCATTTGGCGCACGGCAGCACCATCGCGCGGCGGGGCCGGCGCGTACCCCGGCTCGCGTTTCTTGATCGCTCGAATGACGGCGTAGGTGACAGGCAGCAAGATCACTTCCACCATCACCTTGTAGAAATAGCCCGCGACCGCATAGCTGATCAGGCTGCCCCAGGTCGGGAACACCCCGACGAAGGCGATGAAGCAGAACAACATCGTGTCGGCGAATTCCCCGGCCACTGTTGACCCGATGAGCCGTGCCCACAGATGACGTTCCCTTGTCCGCTCCTTGATCTTGACCACGACGTAGGCATTGAGTAGCTGACCGGCCAGGTAGCCGGCCAAGCTGGCCAGCACGATCCGCGGCACAAACCCCAGCACTGCTAAAAACGCTTCCTGGTTCTCGTATCCAGGCCCAGGCGGCGCCGCACCAACCGCCAGGAAAGTAAGCGAGGCGAGAGCTCCCAGGGCGAAGCCAACCCAGATCGCCCGCTTCGCTTGGCGGAGCCCATACACTTCGGCAAGCACATCGCCGACGATGTAGGTCAGTGGGAAGAGAATGGCGCCGCCGTCAGTGAAGATGCCGCCGCCCAGGAAATCGGGCAGCCCCTCGACGACGGTGATGGTCTTCGTGGCCGCAATGTTGGAGATCAGCAGCAGCCCGCAGAAGACAGCCACCAGCACGGCGTACGTGGCGCTCGGGGCGGTCGCGAACGACGCGGTGGAGGCGGCCTCCCGCGGCTGGGCCGCGTGGAGGGTGGTCACGCCGAGCGATCCTACGGACCCCCGTTGAGTTGCCAACCCGCGGAGTCGCCAGCGACCACGTCGTGCTCATGGCAGGCTGGCCACATGAGCGAGTACCCGAACGAGATCCCCGACGAGTCCGAGCAGCTGGACCAGCTCGAGCCACAGCGATCCTTGGTCGATCGCGGCGTGGACGATGTGCTCGACGAGGGCTACTCCCCGCCTGAGCGCTACTCCCCACTGATCCGGGAAGGGGAGCACGAGACCCTCGACGAGCGGCTCGAAGAGGAGATTCCCGAGCCCGACCCCTACGCCGCGGGGGACGAGGACGAGATTCTCGACGACGGTGAAGTCGGCGAAGAGCGGGCCGGACGCCTGGTGGATCCAAATGAAGGTATCGGCCCAGACCTTGAGTCCGATCTGGTCGGATCCGACGTCGGGATCGACGGTGCGGCAGCGAGCGCTGAGGAGGCTGCCGTCCACATCATCAGCGACAACGACCGTCCGCTCTAATCGCAATGCCCGGGCAGCGAGGTACCGACCCGCTGTATCCACGGATCGAGCCGTACGTCAGCGGGATGTTGGATGTCGGCGACGGCCAGCAGATCTATTGGGAGGAGTGCGGGAACCCGTCAGGCAAGCCGGCAGTCTTCCTGCACGGCGGGCCTGGCGGAGGGTTGCAGCCTAAGCTGCGGCGCCTGTTCGATCCGGCACGTTATCGCGTCGTGCTTTTTGATCAGCGCGGCTGTGGCCGAAGCCAGCCGCACGCCGCCGAACCGGCAGCCGATCTGAGCGCAAACACCACCTGGCACCTGGTTGCCGACATCGAGCGGCTCCGTGAGCATCGCGGTATCGAGCGGTGGCAGATCTTCGGTGGTTCTTGGGGCAGCGCCTTAGCCCTGGCGTACGCGGAAGAGCACAGGGATCGTGTCACCGAGCTGGTGTTACGAGGAATCTTCACGCTTCGACGTAGTGAGCTCGACTTCTATTACAACGGTCCCGCTGGGCAGCTGTTTCCGGAGCGCTACGAGATGTTCCTCGCACCGCTGGGCGGCCGCGCCTTTGCTGGTGACACCATCTCCGCCTACCACGACTTGCTGTTCGATCCCGATCCCGCCGTGCATGGGCCGGCCGGTGTGGCCTGGAGCACCTGGGAGGCTGCCACCATCACCCTGGAGCCTGATGAGGGCCTCATCGCCGACTTCAGCGATCCTAAGTACGCGCTGGCCTTCGCGCGCATCGAGAACCACTATTTCGTGCATCGCGGCTGGTTCACAGAAGGTCAGCTGATCGGGAATGCTGACCGACTGGCCGATATTCCGGGGGTCATCATTCAAGGTCGTTACGACGTTGCGACCCCCGCGGTAACGGCGTATGAGTTGCATCAAGCCTGGCCCAGGGCCGAATTCAGAATCGTGCCTGTGGCAGGTCACGCGTTCTCAGAGCCCGGGATCCTCAAAGCGCTCGTCGACGCGACCGATCGGTTTGCGCTCCAGGCCGATATGACCGCGCCCCTTAAGATTTAGAAGTGCTCGCGCATCGCGTGTATTAGATCCGCGCACGTCGTTGTCGAGCAGAGGAAACAACACCTCCGCTCGACAAGGATGTGCAGCAGTGTGCCAGAGCAACTCCTAGGCCTTCCTGCTGATCGGGATCGTCAGCGCGCTCCTCGTCAACGGCGAGTGTGTATGTCTAGATCGCCGGCTCGTCTGGGCCTTTAGAGGACCCGAGGATTACACGAGCTGTTCCGGGCACATAGACGAGTTGCTTCGGAAGTGAGGTTGGGGTCTTCTGAGTTCCCCGGTGTTGTGAGCATAGGTCGCCTCGCTTACCCGTTTACGGCTTATGGGCTGTTCGGCCGTCGTGCCGGTGGTGCCGGTGGACCTCAAACGTGCAGCCGACCTGTGCGCCCGCCCACGGCCCCAGCCAGTTCGCCAACACGATCTATCACCCGAAGGCCAACCAAGGAGTGACAACCGTGCGCTAGCGCTCCGTGGCGCCCGCCTCGGGGCGGTCAGCGCCGAGCAGCAGGTGCACCGTCTCCTCGGCGACGCCGTCAATCGAGTGCTCCCAGGTGCGCTCATGCCAGTGGTAGATGGCGCTGCCCTCGCCGGGACGGTACTCGGCGGTGTAAAGCGTGCCGAAGCCTTCGTGGAATTTCGTCGCGTACATGGGCTCGCGCAGCAGCGCGGCGACGACTGTGGCGGTGTCGGCCCCTCCGCCGAGTAGCGCCTCGAGGCGGTCGGACCGCTCGACGCTTCGGATCGCGGCGGCGTACGGCTTCCACTCGACCTTGCCCTGGTGGTTGGTGGTGACGGCCCGGTCGGTGACCCGAGCGGGCCGGTCCGGGGCGACGTAGACCGTCGCGTGGCGCCCCTCGGCGTCCAACACGGTGACGTTGTAGCTCATGTGCACAGGGATGCGCGTCAAGGCGTCCACCGCGGCGTCGATCGCGTCGCTGGCCTGCAGGACGTAGCGCAGCACGATCGGTATGCCGAACCCCGTTCCGACGTTCGGACGCCCGCCGAACGTGAGCGACACGGCGATGCCTGCGTCGTTGACGCCGTCGAGCAGGCCCCAAAGGCAGTCGCCCATGCCGAGCACGCGCCGGCCCTCGTACGCCGTACGCATCACCACCCCGTCGTAGAGGCGGTAGTCCCAGTCATAGTTGCGTACGAGTGCAGGGCTCCTATCCGGGACAGCGGCCTGCGAGCAGCCCGTGAGAAAGGCAGGCGGGTTCCACAAAGCCAGAACCGCGCCGGCATGCTCGTCGTCCACCATCTCCGTCAGCCGTCGCCACGTCGGTACCAACTCGGGCATGTGCTCGGCGAGACGCTCGCCCGCCTCCCCGCTCGGGGTCCGAGCGTCGCCGCCCTCGCGGAGCCACCACTCGCGCAGCGCCGGGTAAGACAGTTCGATTTGCTCGGCGTGCTTGTCGCCGGGCTCGTCCTCGGCCCAGGCGGCCAGCGTCAATTCGATGGGCTCCGGGGCGGGCTGCTCCGGTCGCGTCGGCGCTCGCGGCGTGAGGGCAGCCCAGTCGATGCCGGAGAGATCCTTCAGCCAAGAGCGCCAGTCGGACCAGTCGGTGCGTTCGCCCAGCCGGCTCCAGTCGATGCGCTTGCCGCTGCCGCCGTCGCTCGTCGCCACTGCACCTTTCTACCTCACCGCCGAGGTCAGCGGAGTCCGCACTGCCGCCCACAGTCTCCACGCTTGGGCCTGCAGCAGCGCCTAGCGGCTGGCCGGGCCCGACTTGATACCCACAATCCACCTGAGACATCGTCAAACCCGCATGCGTTGTCGCTGCCATCCCTCGCGGACTCGAATGGCCAGCTTTCAGAACGGCAGCGGCAAAGTGCGAGCAGCGGTATCGGCAGCGGCGGAAACAGTCGTGGGGTGCAACGCAGAGGACTGAGGACGCCTGTGCAAACTGCTGGATACGTCGAAACACTGGAGGTCACGGCCAGCCGATGAGAGGGCTCGATCTGCGCCAGCCGGGTATCAGCGAGCATGGGGAAACATGGGAGGCAATGTGCCTCGCATGACCTAGGATGAGGTGTTGACATTCTCCATCGTTTGCGAGGAACCAACTGAGTAGCTCAGAGTTCACGGCCAGCGCACCTGACGCGTCCAGCGCCCGCCCTCGAGAATCGTCTGCCTTGAATTCATCGAGAAACGCATCGGGCTTGAGAGCCGACGACGGCGGCCTGGAGGAGTTCCGCCGGGTGACTGTCCCAGCGTCGGTGGAGATGGTGAACATCCTCGGCCCGCGCGATGAGTTTCTGCGCATCTTGGAGCGAGAGCTTGAAGCAGGGATTCACGTTCGGGGCAATGAGATCACATTGACAGGATCCCCGGCCTCGGTCGATCTCGCTGTTGACGTGATCACTGAGCTGGTCACCGTGCTGCGAACGGGCCAGGGATTGACGGCCGACGCGGTAGAGCGCATCTGCACGATGCTCACTGCGCGTGAGGACGCACGGCCTGCAGATGTGCTGACCCACAACATCCTGTCGGCTCGAGGGAAGACCATCCGGCCCAAGACGCTCAATCAGAAGCGGTACGTCGATGCCATCGACAAGCACACCGTGGTGTTCAGCATTGGGCCCGCTGGAACTGGGAAGACCTATCTCGCGGTCGCGAAAGCTGTTCAGGCACTCCAGAACAAGCAAGTGAATCGCATCATCCTGACCCGTCCTGCGGTGGAGGCCGGCGAGCATCTGGGTTTTCTCCCCGGCACGCTGAGCGACAAGATCGACCCCTATCTGCGCCCGCTCTACGACGCCTTGCATGACATGCTCGATCCAGATTCGATCCCGCGGCTGCTCACCGCTGGCACGATCGAAGTTGCGCCGCTGGCCTACATGCGAGGCCGGACCTTGAATGATGCCTTCATCATTTTGGACGAGGCACAGAACACCTCGATGGAACAGATGAAGATGTTCCTGACGCGTCTGGGATTTGGTTCCAAGATGGTGGTCACCGGCGACATAACCCAGGTCGACCTGCCCGGCGGCACACGGAGTGGTCTCCGGGTGGTGCGGGGCGTCCTCGACAAGGTCGACGACATCACTTTCTGCAACCTGACCAATCATGATGTGGTGCGGCACAAGCTCGTCGGCAGGATCGTCGCGGCGTACGACAAGTTCGAGGCCAATCATGCCGATGCCGTGCGGGCGGAGCCGGCTGTACCGGCACCGCCGCTACGCCCGGGTCGCTAGGCGATGGCCGTAGTGATCCGGGCCCGATGGGGAGCTCGGATATGAGCATCGACATCAGCAACGAGTCCGGCGTCGAGGTTGACAATGCTGCTTTGATCAGGCTTGCGACGTTTGCCCTCGACCAGCTCAGGATCCATCCCCTAGCCGAGCTCTCGATCTTGCTGGTGGACGAAGGCACGATGAGCGCGTACCACGAGAAGTATCTCGGCGAGCCAGGGCCCACCGACGTGTTGAGCTTTCCGATGGATGAGCTGCGCCCACCAACCGACGGCGAGGAGCCGACAGTAGGTCTGCTCGGCGACATCGTGCTGTGCCCTGCGGTGGCAGACCGGCAGGCACGCGAGCATGGACGTTCCACCACCGAGGAGGCAGAGTATCTGCTGGTACACGGGTTGCTTCACCTGCTGGGGTACGACCACGCGGAGCCGGCGGAGCGGGCCGAGATGTTCGGTCTCACGGACAAGATCATCTCGACGTGGCGGTCCCAGCGACCCGAACGTCCCAGGGGTTCTACATGACCCAGGCGTATTGGCTCCAGCTCGGCATCGCCTTTGTGTTGATGATCTTCGCGGGCCTGACCGCGGCAGCTGAAGCGGCTCTCTCGTCGTTCTCCAAGGCGCGTGCCAATCGACTGCTCGAGGAGGGCAGGCCGGGGGCTCGTCGCGTCCGCAAGATCGTCGACGACCCACCGCAGTTCCTGAACACGGCTCTCTTTCTGCGAAGCATGATTGAGATCTCGGCGATCATCCTGGTCGCCAATGTGATCTTTTCGCTGATTCCGAAGACCTGGCAGGCTGGAGCGGTCACGGCTGGGATCATGATCATCGTTTCCTATATCGCGTGGGGGGTGGCACCCCGAACGCTGGGTCGTCAGCATGCTGACCGGGTGGCCTGCGCGGCCGCAGGACCGATCGTGGCCATAACCACGGTGCTCGGTCCATTTCCCAGACTGCTGATCTTGATCGGGAACGCACTCACCCCTGGCAAGGGTTTCAGCGAGGGGCCGTTTGCCACCGAGGCAGAGCTTCGTGAGCTGGTCGATCTGGCCGAGGCCAGCGAAGTGATCGAGTCTGGCGAGCGCAGGATGATTCACTCGGTCTTCGACCTGGGCGACACGATTGCCCGCGAGGTGATGGTGCCCCGTACCGACATGGTCTTCATCGAGGAGTACAAGACCCTGCGGCAGGCTGTCTCACTGGCGCTCCGATCCGGCTTCAGCCGGATCCCGGTGATCCGCGACGGGATCGACGACGTCGCGGGTGTGCTGTATCTCAAGGACGTGATCAGGCGGATCTACGACAAGCCGGACGCGCAGTCCACAGAACGAGTCGGTTCCATGATGCGCAAGCCGGTCTTCTGCCCGGACTCCAAACCGGTGGACGAATTGCTGCAGGAGATGCAGGCGAAGCGGGTGCATCTGGTGATCGTGGTCGACGAGTTCGGCGGTACGGCCGGAATGGTCACCATCGAGGACATCCTCGAAGAGATCGTCGGCGAGATCACCGACGAGTACGACGAGGAGAACACTGACATCACTCAGCTCGGGGAGGGACGCTACCGCGTCTCATCACGGCTTCCAGTCGACGAGCTTGGTGATCTCTTCGGTCTGGAGCTCGACGATGAGGATGTGGAAACGGTCGGCGGGCTGATGGCCAAGCAGCTCAACAGGGTTCCCATCGCTGGCTCGGTGGTGAAGTACGACGGTCTGGAGCTGGTTGCTGAGCGGTCGGCCGGCCGCCGGAACAAGATCGGGACCGTGATCGTAACCACAATCTCCTCGGCGGAATCGGAAGCGGACGCCCGAGCGGAGGCGGCTACGCAGATTGTCTCCGAGCAGGCGCGGGCATCGTGAGTGGTGCAGCTCCGGAGGCATCCATTATTCCGGAGGACCCAGAGGACCTGAAGCTCATCACATTGGCCCGTGCAGCACGGGCGCGTTCTGGGGCGCATCAGGGTGCTGCTGTCCGGGACACCGATGGGCGCGCGTACGCGGCTGCGAGCGTGCACCTGGAGCATCTACGGCTGTCTGCCATTGCGGTTGCCGTGGCAATGGCGGTTTCATCGGGCGCCACGCGCGTTGAAGGCGCTGCACTTGTCGGGGAGAATGAGCCGAGCGCCGCAGACCTCGAGATTCTCCGCGATCTCTCTGCTGACGGGCTGACGGTGTGGCGGGCCGACGGCCGCGGCACGGTTCAATCGATGATCGAGCTGAAATGATCTCTGAGGCAGCTCGGTCCCATATGTCTGGGAGCTTTCGCTCTGGTTTTGCATGCTTCGTCGGCCGCCCAAATGCTGGCAAGTCCACACTGACCAACGCGCTGGTCGGCCAGAAGATCGTCATCGCCTCCTCGAGGCCTCAGACCACGCGCCACGCGGTACGCGGCATCGTGCATCGGCCGGATGCCCAGCTGGTATTGATCGATACGCCCGGTCTGCACAAGCCACGAACCCTGCTGGGTGAGCGGCTGAATGATGTGGTCAGGTCCACCTGGTCAGAGGTGGATGTGGTGGGTGTGTGCTTACCAGCCAATGAGCGCATCGGCCCTGGTGATCGATACCTGGTCGGCGAGCTTGCGGCACTACCGAGAAAACCAAGCCTTGTCGCGATCTCAACCAAGTCCGACCTCGCCTCGCCGGAGCGGATGGCGGAGCATCTGTCGAGCATTGCTGCGCAGGAGGACTCACTCAACATCAATTGGGTTGCGATCATCCCGGTTTCCGCAATGCAACGATTCCAGTTGGACGTCCTTAGCGAAGCCCTCGTCAGTCAGCTACCCGATGGCCCGCCCCTCTATCCCGACGGTGAGATCACAGACGAGCCGGAGGAGACACTGGTGGCCGAATTGATCCGTGAGGCTGCTTTGGAAGAAATGCATGACGAACTGCCGCACTCGATCACGGTCACCGTGGAGGAAATGGGGCTGCGTGAAGGGCGGCCGCTGGCGAGGGCACTGCTCGACATCTACGCTTCCTTGATCGTGGAGCGCGAATCGCAGAAGGGCATCGTGATAGGCCATCGGGGTAGCCGGCTACAACGGATAGGGGCGGTCGCTCGTCAGCAAATTGAGGCCTTGCTCGGAACACCGGTTTATCTCGATCTGCGGGTGAAGGTCCTGAAGGAGTGGCAACGTGATCCCAAACACTTAAAACGATTGGGCTTTTAGGTTTAGGCGTGTGGGTAGCGGGTATCTGGCTATCTCCAGAGCTGTTATGCGATCATGGCGGTAAGACTGTTCAGAGGTCTCAGCTCACAGATGAAGTGTTGTGCTCAGCCGTGGGCTCGCTCATGACAGGACGTCCATGGCTGCTCATCCACTCGATCCGCTTGGTCCGACAGAGTTCCAAAACACAGCGGCAATCCTGCGGCGTGACCAGGGTGTCACAGATTCCTGGCGATTCGCGTCAATTGAGCTCAAGGAGCCGCCAAAAGCTGACGTCAAGACATGGAGGCCGGGCGACGCAGTGCCAAGGCGGTCGTTTTCGGTTCTGTGGAACCGGCAAACCAACCAGACCTATGAGGCTGTTGTCGACCTCCTCGCCGATCGAGTGGACTCGTGGACTCACCAGCCGGGCGTGTGCCCCAACTTCACCCTCGACGAGTATCACGAGGTAGACGAGGCCTTACACAAGCATGAGGATGTGCTGGCTCGCCTCGCGGCGCGAGGCATAACCGACCCCTCGCTGGTTCTTTTCGACGTTTGGACCTACGGGCATGCCATGATGCCTGAGCAGTGGCGGGATCGGCGGCTCGGCTGGTGCGACCTCTGGATGCGGGAAACCCCCAAGGGTAATCCGTACGCCCACCCCATCTCGGGGCTCAAGATCATCGTCGATGTGAACACGCTCGAGGTGCTCGAGATCGAAGATCATCACGACTATGGCCTTCCTGAGGTTGACGGTGAATACGATCCGCAAGTACGGGGTACGCGAGAGCGCAAAGACCTCAAGCCGCTGGAGATCAGCCAGCCGGAGGGTGTCTCCTTCACCGTCGACGGCAACGAGCTGCACTGGCAGAACTGGTCGATGCGGCTGGGATTCAACTACCGCGAAGGTCCGGTGATCTACCAGGTCGCCTTCGACGACCAGGGCACGAAGAGAGACATCGCCTACCGCATGTCGTTCGCGGAGATGGTGGTGCCGTACCGGGATTCGGGTTTCGACCACTATCGGCGAACAGCATTCGACATCGGCGAGTGGGGCCTTGGTTACATGACAACCTCGCTGGAACTGGGCTGCGATTGCCTTGGAGAGACGGTCTACGTCGATGCAGTGGTGCCTGATACCCGGGGCGATCCGATGGAGATCCCGCGCGCCGTCTGCCTCCATGAGGAAGACGGCGCAGTGCTATGGAAGCACGTCGACGCCGAAACCGGGGCACAGGTCCGCCGGTTGCGTCGGATGGTCGTCTCGGCGCACGTCACCGTGGCGAACTACGAATACCTGGTCTATTGGAAGTTCTATCAGGACGGAAATATCGAGTGCGAGGTACGGGCCTCCGGCTTGATGGTGACAACACCTATGCAGAACGACGGCGACAGCTCTCCGTACGGCACGACGGTCGACACGCGGACGTACGCACCGTTCCACCAACACTTCATCGTCGCCAAACTCGACCTGGATATCGACGGCGAAGAGAACACGGTGGTCGAGGTGGACTCGGTCACCGCCCCGATCGGCGAAGACAACCCGTACGGATTGGCGCTATCCACACAGTCCACGACCATTGAGACCGAGAGCCAGTCGGCCCGGGACTTCAACTGGGAAAGTCAGCGAGTCTGGAAGGTCGTCAACCCCACTAAGGTGAACCGGCACGGCAGCAACACTGCCTACAAGCTGGTCCCTGGGGCGGCGATCCCCTCGCTGTTGGACTCCTCGTCGCCGGTGTACCACCGAGCTCCAGTCATTGCCCACACCGTGTGGGTGACCGCCTACGACGATGAGGAACGCTGGCCGGCAGGCGACTATCCGACCCAGTCCAGTGAGGACACCGGGATCACTCGCTGGATTGCCGACGGCGCGCCGCTGATTGGAACCGACGTGGTGCTCTGGTACGTCTTCGGCATTCATCACATAACGCGAATTGAGGACTGGCCGATCATGCCAGTCGACATCATCTCGTTCTGGCTCAAGCCGTTCGGCTTCTTTGACCAGAACCCCTCCCTCGATGCCCCGAACACGATGTCCAGCAACGGCGGTCACAGCCACCCTGAACATGCGGGGCGATGATGGGACTTACGAACCATTAGAGGCTGAAAGGTATAGCCATGGCAGACAAGAAGGTCCTCGCGAACATTATCGACGGCGAGGAGCGCCCGGCAGCTTCGGGCGACACGTTGGACATCATCAACCCGTCCACCGGCGAGGTGTATGCAACCTCGCCCAACTCCAGTCCAGAAGACATAGACGCTGCTTTTCAGGCCGCCGCGGCAGCGTTCGAGTCATATCGATGGACCACGCCGAGCGAGCGCCAGCGATTCTTGTTGCGACTGGCTGACGCGATCGAGGCTGAAGCCGAGGAGCTGGTGCGCATCGAGAGTGAGAACACCGGCAAACCGTTCTCAGTCACCTTGTCGGAGGAGATCGTCCCCATGGTCGATCAGATCCGCTACTTCGCCGGCGCCGCGCGCGTCCTGGAGGGGAAGTCTGCCGGAGAATACATGAAGGGCTTCACCTCCTACATCCGCAGAGAGCCCCGCGGTCCGGTCGGTCAGGTGGCGCCCTGGAACTACCCAATGATGATGGCGGTCTGGAAGTTCGCGCCCGCGCTTGCCGCAGGCGACACGGTCGTACTCAAACCCTCGGACACCACACCTGCCTCGGCGGTGTGGATGGTGAAGAAGATGCAGGAGATCTTTCCTAAGGGCGTGACGAACCTGGTCTGCGGTGATCGGGATACCGGTGCCGCGTTGGTGTCGCACAAGATCCCGGTCATGGTCTCGATCACCGGCTCTACCCGGGCCGGCATCGCAGTTGCGACAGCGGCGGCAGCCGATGTCAAGGTCGCCCATCTCGAGTTGGGCGGAAAGGCCCCTGTCGTGGTCTTCAACGACGCCGATCTCCCTTCCGCTGTTGAGGGAATCAAGGTGGCCGGCTATTTCAACGGTGGTCAGGACTGTACGGCGGCGACGCGGGTGCTTTGCCAGTCAGGGATCTATGACAACTTCGTGGACGAGCTTGCCAGCGCGGCGGCTGCCACCCGTACCGGCTATGACCCAGATGACGAGGAAGTCTTCTATGGGCCGATCAACAACGCCAACCAGTTGCGCCATGTCTCGGGACTAGTGGAACGGGCTCCGGAACATGCCAGGGTTGTGACCGGCGGCAAGCAGGTCGGCGAACGGGGCTATTTCTACGAGCCAACGGTGATTTGCGACGTGCGGCAGAGTGATGAGTTGATCACTACCGAGATTTTCGGACCAGTGATCACGGTTCAGAAGTTCAGCGACGAGGACGAAGCAGTGAGGCTCGCCAACGACAGTGAGTTCGCGCTGGCCTCCTCTGTCTGGACGTCAAACGCCGGCACCGCTGCGCGGCTGTCAGCCCGCCTGGATTTCGGCTGTGTGTGGGTGAACTGTCACATCCCGCTAGTGGGTGAGATGCCGCACGGCGGCTACAAGCACTCCGGCTACGGCAAGGACCTTTCCTCGTACGCGTTGGAGGAGTACACCCGGATCAAGCACGTCATGCAGTACCACGGATTCGAGGGCTGAATTCTTCGTCACCAACTCACAATTCAAAAATCCAACTCGGAAGGGTCGTCGAGATGGCCGAAAAGGGTTTGAAGAGCAATGTCGTCGGTCTCTTCGGCGGCACCATGCTCGGGATTTCATCGGTGGCGCCGGCATATGCGCTGACGGCCACACTGGGCCTACTTGCGGCCGCCGTTGGCGCCCAGACACCGGTGGTGATCATCGCCGGCTTCTTGCCGATGTTCTTCGCCGCGTACGCCTATCGCGAGTTCAACCGGGTCATGCCCGACGCGGGCACCTCGTTCACCTGGACGTCCAAGGCGTTCGGTCCTTACATCGGCTTTCTGGGTGGATGGGCGGCGGTGGTCGCGTGCGTCATCGTGCTCTCCAACCTCGCGGGTGTCGCCGTCCAATTCCTCTACCAGTTCATCGGCAGCGCGGCGAACTCGGAGTTGATCAGCGGTCTGTGGGAGAACAAGCTGATCAACGTCGTGACGTGTTTGGCCTTCATTGCGATAGCGACATACGTCGCCTATCGGGGCATCGACACAACCGAGCACGTGCAGATGGTGCTCGTGATCTTTCAGCTGATCATGCTGCTGGTCTTCTCTGCCCTCGCAATCGTCAAGTCCGGCGGCTCGGAGTTAGGCGAGCCGTTCAGCTGGTCGTGGTTCAGCCCCGCAGGCCTCACCTTATCGGCGTTCGTCGCTGGATTATCAGGGTCGATCTTCGCCTTCTGGGGTTGGGACACCTCGCTTACGGTGAACGAAGAGTCCAAGAACAGCGACACAACTCCCGGTCGGGCGGCATTGCTGTGCGTGCTGTCGATCTTGCTCACCTATCTGCTGGTCGCCGTCGCCACCCAGATGTTTGCCGGGCTCGGAGAAACCGGGATTGGCCTGGGCAATCCAGAGACCTCCGACAATGTCTTCGGCAGCCTTGCCATACCGGTCCTTGGCCAGCCCCTGGACCTCGCCTTGTACCTTGCGGTGCTTGCGTCCTCGGCCGCAAGTTTGATCACAACTATCCTGCCAACGACGCGAACTTTGCTCGCGATGGGCGCATATAAGGCGTTGCCCGCCGCATTTGCCAAGCTGCATCCCGTTCACAGGACACCGTCGTTCGCCACGATCATCGCGGGCATTGGCGCTGCGGTCTTCTACACCGTGCTGACCTTCCTCAGCGAGAGCGTGCTGACCGACACCATCTACTCGCTGGGCATCATGATCTGCTTCTACTACGGCCTGACGGCTTTCGGTTGTATCTGGTTCTTCCGCCATACGCTTTTCGACAACGCGTTCAACTTCGTCTTCAAGTTCCTGTTCCCGCTGCTCGGTGGCCTCGGACTCTTCGTCGTCTTTGTTATCACCCTGCGAGACAGCGCGAGCCCGGACTATGGCAGCGGCGCGAGTATCGGAGGCGTCGGACTCGTGCTGATCCTCGGCCTCGGGTTGATCTTGATCGGTGTTGTGGTCATGTTGATCATGCGCGCCCGGCAGCCGGAATTCTTCCGTGGCGAGACTGTCATCCACGAGTCGGCGCACGCCATGCGGCCGCACGAGCATCTGGTGCAATGACTCGCTACGGCGCCCAGTTCGGCCCGGATTTCACGTTTCTCGGCGTGCCGGAATGCGATCTTGACGACAAGACCAGCTATTCGGATGCCGATGTCGTGATCTTGGGGGCGCCGTTCGACGGCGGCACCTCCTACCGCGCCGGTACGCGATTTGGCCCACAAGCCATCCGGATGACCGATTACCTGCCTCACGACGGATCGCGGCCCTCGCTGGCATTGCGCACTGACGGTCTTGCTGATCTGAACGTCTACGATGCCGGTGACGTGGAGATGTACTCGGCCGACATCGAGGTCGCCCTCCCCGCACTCGAGGCGGCCGTGGAGAAGGTGGCCGGAGCGGGGGCGATACCGGTCTCCTTGGGCGGGGATCATTCGATTGCCTACCCTGATGCCAAGGGATGTGCGAATGTGATCGGCGCGGGGAGAGTCTCCATGATCCATTTCGATGCCCACGCCGATACCGGAGACATCGAGTTCGGCTCCCTCTGGGGACATGGGCAGCCCATGCGCAGGCTGATCGAGTCGGGCGCGGTGCGCGGTGATCGGTTCTTGCAAATCGGGCTTCGCGGCTACTGGCCGCCTCCAGAAACCCTGGACTGGATGGCATTGCAGAACATGCGGTCCTACGAGATGACCGAGATTGTGCAACGCGGACTGCGCGAGTGCCTGACCGAGGCATTCACCATCGCCACTGATGATTGCGACGGGGTGTTTCTCTCAGTCGACATTGATGTCTGCGACCCGGGACACGCACCCGGAACGGGCACTCCGGAGCCGGGCGGCCTGTCCGCGCGCGACCTACTGGATGCGGTGCGGAGAATTTGCCTCGAACTCCCAGTGGTAGGGATTGACGTGGTCGAGGTGAGTCCGCCGTACGATCACGCGGACATCACCGCCGCACTCGCGAACAGGGTGGTTTTGGAGGCTTTGTGCGCGATCGCCCGCAAACGCAAGGACGCCCGCGATGGCACGCGGTGGGACCCACTGCTCCCGCTGCTCCGGGATCGAGAGGCGCCGATCCCGGAGGGCACCATCCCCCGACATCACCACACTCACCTCGGCCACGATCAAGAGAAGTAAAAGATAACCATCAGCGCGACGTCCCAATAGCTAAGGATTAGACATGAGCGACGTCAAGAGCCAGATCTCCAAACTGTTCGGTTCCCGCAAGCTCAAGGGGATCTCTGACATCCGAACGTTCTTCAGAACGAATGAGCAGCCGATCTTCTTCATCGGCCCCACGGCGTTCAACCTGCTCGGCATCGACCGGTGGGTACGCAACTTCGGATACATCGTCTACTACGACTCCTGGGACTCGGGTCACCCTCGGGTGTTCACCCCCGCAAACAAGCCGTACGTCGAATTCGAGAGCAGTGAGGAGATCAACAACTACCTGCTGCGACATCGCGAAGTGCAGGAGTTCATGGAGTCCCGGTCACCATCGGGCCTCCGTCCGATGGTCGCGATGGTCTTCTTCGACGAGGAGACCGAAGAGATCTGCAGGGAACTCGACTACAACTTGATCTTGCCACCGGACGAACTGCGCCGACGCCTGGATTCCAAGATCGTCACGACGAAGCTGGGAGAGGAGGCCGGAGCACCATCGGTGCCCAATGTGCTGGGTCATGCGGACAGCTACCAGCGGCTTGATGAGCTTGCCAGCGCTGCGGGGCTCGGTTCCGACCTTGTGGTTCAGACGCCCTATGGGGACTCCGGCAAGACCACGTTCTTCATCACTTCTGAGAGCGAGTGGGACCGCGACAGCGAGAACATCATCGGTGAAGAGCTGAAGATCATGAAGCGGATCAACAACCACGCGGCGGCGGTAGAGGCGGTGAATACCAAGCACGGCACTGTCGTCGGTCCGTTCATGACCGACCTCACGGGTTATCCCGAGCTCACCCCGTATCGCGGTGGCTGGTGTGGCAACGACCTGTTCCCCGAGGCACTATCGGAAGTGCACCGCGGGACTGCCATCAGCCATGTGCGACGGCTGGGCGATCGGCTCCGGCAGGAGGGTTACAAAGGCTTCTTCGAGGTTGATGTGCTGATCGATCTGGATTCGGATGAGGTATACCTCGGTGAGCTGAATCCGCGCATTTCCGGGGCATCGTCAATGACCAACGTGACCGCCGGCGCTTATGCCGACATCCCGTTGTTCCTGTTCCACTTGCTTGAGTTCATGGACGTCGATTACGCCGTCGACGTTGACGAGATCAATGAGCGATGGCGCGAACTCGCTGCAGTCGACGTCTGGGCCCAGCTGATCATGAAGGAGCCGAACGAGTCCGTGGAGCGGATCCTGGCCGCACCCCAAACCGGCACTTACCGGCTTGACGAGGACGGCAATCTGACCTTCGTACGCGTCAGCAACGACTGGCATGAGGTCACCCACGAAGACGAGTGTTTCTTCATGCGGGTGTACGGACCAGGTGACTATCGGTTCAAAGGCGCCGATCTGGGGATCCTCGTTACCAAAGGGCGGATGCAGACGCCAGAAGGCCTCACCAGGCGTTGTCGGAGCTACATCGAGGGAATTCGCTCGATGTATCAGAGCGAGGCGATGCCTGAGCCGCCTGCAGTCGCACCAATCGGCTACGTCAAGTGAGGCTGGAACGGAGCCATGGGCAAAGCGCCGGGGTGCAACCGTCACACCTTCTCAGGTCAACTGTGTCCGCGATCGCGGCCCTCGATGAGACCGATCGGTCCTCGCACGCTCCGAGCATCAGCCGATCCGGTGAACCCAGCTAGGTGACGACCTGCCGCGACGAACGCCCGGATGGTGTCGATCAAGGCCGCTGTATCTTGGGCGGACGGCCATGAGGACATCTTCACCGAAACCGTACGGGTCGCCCGATCGACCAGCACCATCTGCCCATGGATGCCAAGGCACAGTTGGAGGTCGCCCAGTGGTCCTGGGACGAACCAGAACTGGTTCCGATACCAGCCACCGGTGAGCACTGACTCGGAGTCAGAGGCCGCGAATGCACCTCGGATATCCGGATCGAGCGTGCGAGCCTCGTGTAGCCACCGTTCCGGCACAACCGAGGTGCCGTGGACAAAACCGTCGTCCAAAAGCAGCTGGCCGAACCGGGCCAGGTCTCGTGCTCGAGACGACATGCCACCGTCATGGATGGCGGTACTGACTCCGTCGCAGGTGATCTCAGCGTCGAACTCGGCGCCTAACGGCTGCCAGATCAATAGGGAGATGAGATCGGCCATGCGTGCATCCGCGGCGCGTTCACACACCCAGCCGAGCATGTCGGTGTCAGCAGATCGGTAGACGAACGGTCCACCGTGATGGGTGTCAGTGCCAAGCGTGGTGAGGTAGTAGTACATTCCGCGCACACCGTCAGGTTCTTCACCGGGCCGCCAGCCCATGTACCGCTCCATCACCCGGACCTCGGCCTCGGTGTTGGTGTACTCCTCGCGGAACGCAACACCTGTGCGCATGTTCAGTAGGTGACGGACGGTTGCACCGTCATACCCCGAGCCGACGATCTCGGGGACGTAGCTACTGGCCTGTTTGTCCGGATCGAGCAGCCCTTGCTCGACCAAGACTCCCGTGATACAGCCGACCACCGACTTCGTCACCGACATCAGCAGATGTGGGGTCTCCTCTGTCATTCCGTTGAAGTACTGCTCCAACACGATCTGACCGTCGTGCAGCACCACAACCGCATCCGTCCAGGTCTCTGCAATCACCTCGGCGAAGGTCGAGGTCTGGCCCGAGAGCCGATACACGGTGACGTCATCTACTACCGGTGAAGCAGCGTGCTGCACCAAGGCACGCCATGAACCAGGCCCCCGAGAGATCCGCTGGGTTGGTATCAACTCGCGCAGGTGTTGAAATGACCATCGGTTATACGGGGGATCCTGCCAGTTGGCCAGCGTGACCCGCGACTCCGCGGGGGGTGGGAAACCGGACATCAGTGGCTCGCGCACCATGTCGGGACCCTACCTCTGAACTGGTTTTCAGGTGACGAACTAACGCCGGCTGGTTCAAAATCCTTCGCGAGCAACGCAATGGAAACTGTGCTGATGATCAGACTGTGGACGCAAAGGCGTTCGTAGCCGAGTCTGTCGCCGCCTCGGAGGAGCGTCCCCAGCAGCCGACCAATCTATTCCTACGTGCCGTGAGCAGCCGCTGTGCTCGGCGTGCTTGCGGCAGACCGCGGCGGAGGGTCTGCCGATGCTCCGTCGTGAAGGTCGCGTCCTCCTGGTGCGCGCTGACGCGATACGCGGCTCCGCCGCGACTCGGCGAGCACAACCACGACGTCCGCCGATGGCTGACAGAGGAGACCGACCGATGAGCACTACGATTCGTGTCAGCATGTGCGCGGGGATGATCATGGTGTGTTCGTGCGCGGCATCCGGCGAGGGCCGACCGGCCTGCGTGGGTCAACAGATGCGGTGCCAGCCGCTCTGTGCTGCGGGATGCACCTGGGGTCGGCACTGTCCCTGATCTTTATGTGAGTAGGAGATCTCCGAGTTCGCCAAGGATGTGGTCTGCGCATTCTGGTGGACACGCTGAGCCCACAGAGGGTTCGATAGACGGTTGCCAACTCGCATTGAACGGTCGAGCATGCTTGCATGAGCCAGTTGCTGGACCTGTTCCCACCGGGTAGCGCCACCGGTGCCGACGGCATGCTGATCATTGGTGGTTGCCGTGCTGACGATCTTGCGGCTGAGTTCGGTACGCCGGTTCTCGTCGTCGCTGAGGACGCGCTTCGCGAGCGGGCGCGGGAATACGTTCGGGAACTGTCCGCCAGATGGTCCAACTCGCGGGTCGTGTTCGCCTCCAAAGCGTTCCCATGCACCGCAGTTCAAAGAGTCATGGTGCAGCAGGGACTCGGCCTCGATGTCGCCGGCGGCGGCGAGATCCTGACCGCACTCAAGGCTGGCGTTGATGCGGCCATGATTGTGCTCCACGGAAACGCCAAGACCACCGAGGAGATCACAATGGCCGTCGAGTACGGCATCGGTCTGGTCGTGGTGGACGGCCCCGACGACGTCGACCGTCTCGAGGCAATTGTTCCGGCTGGACGGACCCAAGACGTTCTAGTACGCGTCATCCCGGGAGTTACCGCCGACACGCACGCCCACGTACTGACGGGTCACGAAGGCTCGAAATTCGGCCTGGCACCGGCCGCGGCAGCTGAGTTGATCAATCGCATCGAGCGCAGTTCGCGGCTGCAGATGCGCGGCGTGCACGCCCACGTCGGCTCACAGATCCTCGAAGCTGAGCCCCTAGCGGAGGCGGTTGCGCCGCTAGCTGCGCTCGGCGGGTTCGACATCTACGACCTCGGCGGTGGTCTCGGGGCTCGCTACACCTGGGCCGATCAACCGCCCACGATCGCGGAATATCTCGACGTACTTATCGCAGCGGCACGGGAACACCTGCCATCGGACGCGCAGATCATCATAGAACCGGGCCGCAGCATGGTTGCCACATCGGCGGCAACCATCTATCGAGTGATCACCATCAAGCGCGCGCAGACGACATTCGTCGCCGTTGACGGCGGGATGGGTGACAACCTCGAAGTAGCGCTCTTCGATCAGCGGTTCGAAGCGGGCATCGCGAACCGGCTCGACGCGTCCAATGGTGAGGTTGTCACCGTCGTCGGCCGACACTGCGAGAGTGGTGACATTTTGGTCGACGGCGTGCCGCTGAGCGCGCCCCGAGTCGACGACCTCTTGGTTGTGCCCGCGACAGGGGCATATTGCTACACAATGTCCAACAACTACAACGGAAATCGACGCATCCCCGTCGTATTTGTTGCGTCCGGGACGCCAAGTCTTGTTGTCCGACGAGAGACGTGGGATGATCTTGCCGCGCGTGATGTCTCATGAGCGTCGAGTTTTCTTGGGGGCTGGCGCCCAGTTGGGGTCGCTCTAGTCAGAGAACTGGTGGGGAGGCACGTCGTGTCGGAGCTGACATCGCAACTTTTTCGGCGCAAGCCCGCTATCGAGATGGATGCCGAGTCGGGCGCTGAGACGGAGCAGAGCGAGCTCACTCGCTCTATCGGACTCTTCCAATTGACCATGTTCGGTGTGGGCGCAACGATCGGCACCGGTATTTTCTTCGTGCTGTCCCAGGCAGTACCGATCGCCGGTCCGGCAGTCGTCTTCTCCTTCTTGATCGCTGCCGTTGTTGCGGGGCTGACGGCGGTCTGCTACGCCGAGCTCGCGGGTGCGGTGCCGGTCTCGGGCTCCTCCTACTCGTATGCGTACGCGACAATCGGTGAACTGCCGGCAATGGTGGTCGCCGGCTGCCTGCTGCTCGAGTATGGCGTGTCGGCCGCCGCGGTCGCCGTTGGTTGGTCCGAATATCTCAACGAATTGCTGGGTAACCTCTTTGGCTTCCAGATCCCAGAAGCGCTGTCGCAAGCGCCGGAGCAGGGAGGGATCTTCAACCTTCCAGCGGTGATCTTGATAGCGCTCTGCACTTTACTGCTCATCCGAGGTGCGAGTGAGTCCGCAACCGTGAACACCATCATGGTGCTGATCAAGATCAGCATCCTGGTTTTGTTCATCGTAATCGGCTTGTTTGGCTGGAACTCCAACAATCTCGCGGACTTTGCGCCCTTTGGGATCCAGGGAATCACAGCCGCCGCTGGAATCATCTTCTTCTCCTTTATCGGTATAGACGCAGTCTCGACTGCCGGCGAGGAGGTGAAGCACCCGCACCGCAACATGCCGCTGGCGATCATCTTTGCGCTGCTCATTGTCACCACGTTGTACTTGTTGGTATCGCTCGTCGCTGTTGCCGTGCAGCCCTACACCCAGTTTGAGGGCCAGGAGGCGGGTCTCGCCGCGATCCTGGACAACGTCACCGGGTCGAGCTGGGCAGGGACACTCCTCGCTGCCGGTGCGGTGATCTCGATCTTCAGCGTCACGCTGGTGGTGATCTTCGGGCAGACCCGCATCTTATTCACCATGGCCCGCGACGGAATGCTCCCTGAGCTGTTCCACAGGGTCAATCCGCGCACCCGGACACCCGTGCCGAACACGATCATCGTGGCCGCAGTCATTGCGCTGCTGGCCGGACTCATCCCGATCAATTTCCTGGCTGAGATGACAAGCGTCGGAACGCTCGTCGCCTTCGCGGTCGTCTCGCTCGCCGTGATCATTCTGCGGCGCCGTGAGCCCGACCTGCCGAGGCCGTTCAAGGTTCCCGGTTACCCCGTGACCCCGATCTTGGCCATCCTTGGGTGCTTGTGGATCATCAAGGACCTGCGGGTACCCACGCTCCTAGTCTTCCTGATCTGGACTGCAGTGGTGCTCGCGTGGTACTTCGCGTACGGCAGAAAGCATTCACACCTCGGCCGTCACGAGCATGTCGGCTTGATCAAGGATGAGCCGGTGGCCTAACCCAGAAGGGCCTGAAGCCAGAAGGGATGGGAGCCATGCACCAGGTCGATCAAGCTGCTGAGCAGATGGTGCGGAGTGTTCTGGCGTACGCCGAGAACCGGCTGCGGATGGATCCGGTGCCCCTCGACAAAGGGGCGCGGTCGTCAGCCGACCTGTACAAGGTGCTCAATGGTGTCATCCGGGACCGCGGCCGGGCACCAGATGAGGTGTTGGGCATCTACTCGTCCGTGATAGCGCCCAGCATCATCTCGGCGGACAGCCCTCGGTTCCTCGGTTTTATCCCTGCCGCACCAACCAAGGCCAGCCTGTTGTTCGACATGTTGATCTCCTGCGCTTCGATCCAAGGCATCTCCTGGCTGGAGGCCTCGGGCGCGATCGCGGCAGAGAACACCGTGCTGCGAGTCATCGCCGACGAGGCCAGTCTGCCGGCTACGGCTGGCGGGTGCTTCGTCTCGGGTGGATCCGCCGGTAATCTCTCCGCTCTTGCTGTCGCCCGTGAGACGACCAAGCAACGACTTGGCGACGAAGGGGCGGGCAAGCGGTTGCGCGTGGTCGTCGGTACCGACGCACATTCGTCGATCGTCAACACGCTGCGCCTGCTGGAAATGGATGCGCTCGTGGTGAAGACGCCGGATCACCGGCTGACCGCGGAGGAAGTGAACGCCGCGCTCGACGAAGATCCGGATCTGAGCGACATTGCCGCGATTGTCTGCACATCTGGAACGACGAACGCGGGCATTATCGACGATCTCGCCGGGGTAGGCGAGATCGCCAAGCAACGTGGTTGGTGGTTCCACGTCGACGGCGCGTACGGCGGATCAGGGATATTCGCCCGATCGATACGTCACAAATACGCCGGCATCGAGCGGGCCGACTCGTTCATCCTCGACCCGCACAAGTGGCTCTTCACGCCCTTCGACTGCTGTGCGCTCATCTATCGGCAGCCCGAGCTCGCGCGGGCAACTCACACCCAGGACGCGTCCTACTTGGACGTCATCCATGTGTCGGAAGGGGAATGGAACCCGACCGATTACGCCTACCACCTGACCCGCCGAGCAAGGGGACTGCCTCTGTGGTTCTCGTTGGCGGTCTACGGGCTGGACGCCTATCGCGAGGCGATTGAGAGCGCTGTCCGGCTCGCTCGGGACACCGCGGATTTGATCAAGGCAACACCGCACCTGGAGCTGATCCGGGAACCGGATCTCGGGGTAGTGCTATTTCGTCGCAGCGGCTGGGGGCCGTCCGACTACGACAAGTGGGCCCAAGCATTACACGACGAGGAGATCGCCTTCATTCCCCCAACCAAGTGGGAGGGGGAGACCGTCGGCCGCTTCGCATTCCTGCATCCACACACCCCGATGGAGCTCGTCAAGGAAATCCTCGAACGGACCGCCTGAGTTTGCTGGCACGACGGTCACCTCATGAATCAGAGATTGAGAAGGGGGACAGATGACGCAGGCTGTATCGGTTTCCAGTAAGTACGCTGTGAACTCGGAAGTGGGTCGGCTCCGCAAGGTGCTCGTCTGCGCACCGGGTCTGGCGCACAGCCGGTTGACGCCGAGCAACTGCGACGAGCTGTTGTTCGACGACGTGCTATGGGTGCAGAACGCGAAGCGTGATCATTTCGACTTTATGTCCAAAATGCGTGATCGGGGTGTCGAGGTGGTGGAGCTGCACGAGGTATTGGCCGAGACCATGGAGAACCCTGAGGCCAGGTCGTGGCTGTTGGATCGCAAGATCATCGCCAATGAGGTGGGCCCCGGCTTCATCAACGACACGCGGGCATATCTGGACAGCCTGGATGCCCGGACGCTCACGAAGTTCTTGATCGGCGGTCTGGCAACCGATGATCTGCCGTCAGATCCTGGTTCAGCGACCATGAACTTGGCCAGGGAGGCCCTCGGGGGCCGGGAATATCTGATGCCGCCGCTGCCAAACACCCTCTACACCCGCGACACTACGTGCTGGATCTATGGCGGCGTCACGTTGAATCCGCTTTACTGGCCGGCACGGCACGACGAGACGTTGTTGATGAAGGCGATCTATCAGTTCCATCCAGATTTCGTGGGCGCACAGATCTGGTGGGGCGACCCTGAGATTGACTGGGGGCTGGCCACCCTGGAAGGCGGCGACGTCCTGGTCCCCGGCAATGGTGTCGTGATCATAGGAATGAGCGAACGAACCTCCCGTCAGGCGATCGGGCAGGTCGCCGCCAAGCTCTTCGCCGAAGGAGCCGCCGAGCAGGTGATAGTTGCCGGCATGCCCAAGCTGCGGGCGGCCATGCACCTGGACACGATCTTCACCTTCGCCGATCGCGACCGCGTCACCGTCTATCCAGGCATCGTGCACGGCATCCACACCTTCACCCTCCGGCCGAGCGACACCGCGCCAGGGTTTGTAATCACTCAGGAAACTCGGCCGTTCCTGGAGGTCGTTCGGACGGCCCTCGGACTGAGCGAGTTGCGGGCGATCGACACCGGCGGCAACGTCTATGACACCGAGCGCCAGCAGTGGGACAGCGGCAACAATCTGGTCGCCATCGAACCCGGCGTTGTGATCGCGTACGACCGCAACACCACCACCAACTCCCTGCTCCGCAAAGCCGGCATCGAGGTCATTACAATCGTCGGCGCCGAACTCGGCCGCGGCCGCGGCGGCGGCCACTGCATGACCTGTCCTCTCATCCGGGACGCCGTCGACTACTAACCGACCTCGGAGAGGTTCGCAGCCCCCGAGGACCTTCGAAGGGGGCGCGGGATGCGGCGAAGCTGGTCCGCGATCGGGCGGCCGAGATAGGTACCCAGGGTGGCGCCCGCCGCTAGGCCCAAAGCGACACCGAGAGCGACCAACAGCGTTGCACCACCCACACTTGGATTGGCTGTTTCCGCGGAGGTTCCCACCAGCTGTAGCAGACCGTTGTAAAGGGAGAGGCCGGGCACCAGCGGAAGCAGAGCAGCGCTGACCAGCCCGAATCCAGGAATGGTTGTTCGGCGGATCAACATGGTGGACGCGAGCGCCGCGACAAAAGCGCCTACCGTGTTGGCAGGTACCTCGGTGGAGCCGATGTAGATCATCGACGCATATCCAGCCCAGCCCACCAGGCCCATCACGCCCGCGAGCCCGATCGTCGCCAGATCTGCGTACGCCCACAGCGCGAAGAATGCCGATGTCAGCGTGGCGCCAATGAACTGAGCTCCAAGCGGTCCGAGCGCAGCGGGATTGGGCGAGATCGACAACGGTGCCCCGAGCAGCCAAGCCAGCTCAAGCGAAGCGGCGATCCCCACGACGATCCCAGCCGTGCGCATGACGACGTCGAGCAGCCGAGCCGAGGCGGTCACGTAGAACTGGTCGATGGCGTCCTGCGCCGCACCGACGATGGTCATGCCCGCGACGAGCATGATGATGCCGCCCACGACGACAAGCGTTGGGTCGACGCCAACGAAGAATCGGACGCCTTGAGCCGCTGCCTCGGTTATCGCCGCAGCGACCAGAGTGATGAACCCCGCCCCGGCAAATTGCTGGAAGAACGGCGGAACGCGCCAGTGCTCCATTGCCGCGAGCATCCGGTCCACGATGAGTCCGGTGACGAATGTGGCCAGGATGATCTTCCACGACGTGGTGAACAGCAGTGCCGCCCCGGCACTGACACCGGCGTTCCCGATCATCGCCACCCACTGGGGGTATCGGTGCGGAGCCTCCTGGATGCGATCGAATGCCCTGGTGGCTTCGCCGACGGCAAGACCGCCCCGGATCTTGTCGGTCAGCTTGCCCACCTCACGTACCTTGCTGTAATCAATGTCGTCCGGCTGCACAACTCTGATGCAGGTGATCGGCGCCGCCCCCCGTGCCGGATAGCAGGACGCCGAGATGGATGTGTAGGTCACGTCGACGTGGACCCTTGACAGGCCATAGGCATCAGTTATCCCCAGCATGGCGACGACTACATCATTGGCGGACATCCCGGCAGAGAGTAGGCAATCACCAACCTGTATCGCGAGGTTCAACGCGGCGGCAGGTGGTGTGACGGCCGTTGCGCTTGTCGCGCCGGTTGCCATCAGGAACGAACCAGCGTACGGATGGCTCGCAGCGCGACGGACAGCTCGGCCAAGTCCCACGTCCCAGTGTCATCGATCGCGGCCAGGGTGTTGCGCACCTGCGCCAGTCCCTCAGAGTTCTGCGCCTCCCAGCGATCCGACAGCTCGCCCGGGCTCCCGTGAACGTTCGTCGTTGCCAGCACATCGGAAGTGATGTCGGCGAGTGCGGCGTACAGGTCGGACCGCAATGCCGAACGCGCCATTGACTGCCAGCGGTCACGCTGCGGCAACGCGGTGATCAAGGTCAATAATCGGTCGATGTGGAATCGCTCGGAAAGCGTGAAATACAGGGACGCTACCTGTTCGGCAGGCCGATCGGCGGCCTGGGTGATTTCGATAACGTCCAGCAAGGAGAACGCATCCACCAGCGCGGCGGCGGTAAGCGCAAGCGAGGCAGGAGTGCCGATTTTCTCGTGGTCAGCCCCACGCGTACGCAGCCGCTCCCGCTCGAATCCTTGCACGAGTTCGGGAATGCGCGGTGCCAGATCGGCCACCCCGGGCTGGAAGCGGGAGATTTCAGCGAGGACATCGAGTTGGGCTTGTCGAGACTGGAGCAGCCACCGTACGGCGCGATCCAGAAGCCGTCGGCCTTCCAGATGTAGCGCTGTCGCCGCCGCCACCGGCATACCTGCGGACTCGACGGCCGCCCAGAATCGGGAGAGGCCGAACACTTCCCGTACCACTGTGTATGCCCTGGCGATCTGGTCGGGGCTAGCACCCGTCGCTTCCTGAGTGCGGAAACTGAAGGTGATGCCGCCACGGTTGATCATGTCGTTCACGACGAATGTGGTGATGATCTCGCGCCGCAGGGGATGATCATTGAGCTGGTTACCGTAGCGTTCGACCAGTTGCCAAGGGAAATAGTCTCTCAAGACCTGCACGAACCAGGACGTCTCGGCGAGGTCACTCTCAAGCAGCTGCGCTGTATTGGTGATCTTCGCGTACGCCAGCAGCACGGATAGCTCTGGGGAGGTCAACCCGTGTTCCGATGCGGCGCGCTCGTCCAGTTCTTCGTCGTCGGGCAAGAATTCCAGCACCCGGTCCAAGTCGCCTTGTCGTTCTAGGTGTGCCATGAGGCGGCGATGGACCGGCAACATTGCTGGCGCTTGGGATCGGGCGATGCCGAGGGCGACGTTCTGTTCGATGTTGTCCCGCAGCACCAGGCGTGCCACTTCATCAGTCATCTCCGCCAGCAGCCGACTTCGATCCTCGTCGGCGAGCGCGCCCGCGAGCACGATGCGGTCGAGCAGGATCTTGATGTTGACCTCGTGATCGGAGGTGTCAACTCCGGCGGAGTTGTCGATCGCGTCGGTGTTGATTCGACCCCCAGCGCCATCAGCCCCGACTTTGGCGTACTCGATCCGGCCGAGCTGACTCAAGCCGAGGTTGCCACCCTCTCCAATGACTCGAGCGCGGACCTGCGAGCCGTTCAACCGGATCGAGTCGTTGGCTTTGTCGCCGATGTCGGGATTGTTTTCAGCGGTTGTCTTGATGTAGGTGCCTATGCCTCCGTTCCACAACAAGTCGACTGGTGCGGCCAGGACGCTGCGGATCAGCTCGGCCGGGGTGAGCGCCTCGATGTCATCCGGCAGTCCTAGCCGGGCGCGTGCCTGAGCCGAGATGGGAATCTCCTTGGCTGTGCGCGGATAAACCCCACCACCCTCCGACAGCAGTCCGGCGTCGTAGTCCGCCCACGATGAGCGCTGCAGCGCGAATAGCCGGCGCCGCTCGGCGTATGAGGCCGCTGCGTCAGGATCGGGATCGAGGAAGATGTGGCGGTGATCGAACGCTGCGACCAGACGGATGTGCTCCGACAACAGCATGCCGTTGCCGAACACATCACCGGACATGTCACCGATCCCGACCACGGTGAAGTCCTCAGTCTGGGTATCGATGCCTAGCTCGCGGAAGTGTCGCTTCACCGATTCCCAGGCGCCTCGTGCCGTGATTCCCATCGCCTTATGGTCATAGCCCACCGAGCCGCCCGAGGCGAAGGCGTCCCCGAGCCAGAAGTTGTAGTCCGCGGCGACGCCGTTCGCAATGTCGGAGAAGGTCGCTGTTCCCTTTTCGGCAGCGACGACGAGATAGGGGTCGTCGCTGTCGTGCCGGACGACCCGCTCCGGCGGCACCACTTTCCCGTTGACGAGGTTGTCAGTCAGGTCCAGCAGGCCTCGAATGAAGATCCGGTAGCAGTCGACGCCTTCGCGCAGCCACGCCTCGCGGCCGCCCGCGCCGCCCCCAGGCGCTGACTTCACGACGAACCCACCCTTAGCGCCCACTGGAACGATGACGGCGTTCTTGACCATCTGCGCCTTGACCAGGCCGAGCACCTCGGTACGAAAGTCATCTCGACGGTCGGACCACCGCAGGCCACCGCGGGCAACAGCACCGAAGCGTAGATGAACCCCCTCGACCCGAGGCGAGTACACGAAGATCTCGAAGCGGGGCCGCGGTTCGGGCAGCTCGGAAATGGCCTGCGGGTCGAACTTCAGCGCTAGGTACGACTTGCCAAGCGCTCCAGCCCCACCCGGCTGGAAGAAATTCGTACGAGTTGTCGCGCAGATGAGGCCGAGCAGCGAACGCAAGATGCGGTCCTGGTCCAGGCTGGCTACCTCGTCCAATGCCGTGCGAATCTGCTGGACCAAGGCCTGTGCCATGTCCACCCGACCTGACTCGCCCCCGGTATCGAACCGGACCTCGAATAGGCGCACCAGTAGACGGACGATCCGGACATTTGCCAGCAGGCAGGACTGCAAATACTCCTCACTGAACGGGGTACCGACCTGTCGCAGATACTTGGCGTACGCGCGCACCAGGACAACCTGCCGCCAGTTCAGCCCGGCATGTAGCACCAGCGCATTGAAGCCATCGCTTTCCGCGGCACCGCTCCACACCGCTGCGAACGCATCTTCGAACAGCTGGCTTGCCGCATCCGGACTGGTCTCGGTAGCTACCTCGTAGCGCAGCCCGAAGTCGTAAATCCACCGCCGTGCGCCGTCGCCGAGAATCAACCCGTACGGGCGCTCATCGATCACCTCAACACCCATGCCCTGCAGGATGGGCGACGCCGTCGACAGCGACACGGGCTCGGTAGAGAAGAGCTTGAGCCGGCGCTGATCCGACGCGGCATCGGCTGGACCGTAGAGACTTACCGCGTGATCGTTATCCGGTTGCAGCGCATCGAGGCGCAGCAAGTCGGCGACTCCGACAGCAGCGGGGTGGTCTTCCTGGTACGCCTGCGGAAAGGCCTCGCCGTAGACGCGTAGTAAGCGAGCCGCCTCCTCATCGCCTGTCTTGATCTTCAGCGTGTCAGCCAAATCGTCACTCCAGGAACGGATGGCGGCCGCAAGCCGTCGTTCCAGGTCCGCGTGGTCAGCCCCGGCAACCGGTGCGGCATCGGCTCGGCGGACCACGAAGTGCAGCCGAGCCAGAACCGAGTCCGACACCAGGGTGGTGTACTCAACTCGGTCTGCATCGAAGGCATCCCGGAGGATCTGCTCCAGCCGCAGGCAGGCGGCCGTAATGTAGCGGTCCCGTGGCAGGTAGACGAGCGCGGAGACGTAGCGAGCGCGGTGATCATGACGCAGGAACAGCCGCAGCTGCTGGCGTTCCTGAAGATGCAGAATCTGCTCGACGGCATGTTGCAGGTCGTCGAGCGACGCCTGCACCAACTCATCACGCGGGTAGTCCTCGAGAATCTCGATCACGTCTCTGCCGGAGTGGCTGGTCGGGGAGAAGGCCATCCGCTCCAGAAGCGCTGCCACCTTGCGCCGTAGCATCGGAATCCGCAACACGCTCTCGTGGTAGGCGGCTGAGGTAAACAGACCGAGGAATTGGCGTCTTGCGATAGGCAAGCCCTGAGCATCGAAGAGGCCGACGGCGAGGTCGTCGAGGTAAAGGGGCCGGTGCACCGTGGAGCGCTGGCTGGACTTCGTGAGGGTGAGCGCCGCAACATCGGCCGATTCGGCCGCCGCGTTGCTGAGTAGGTGGCTGGCCTGCGGCTGCTCCGATCGCAACAGACCCAGCCCGCTGTCACGCACTGGCGGCAGCTTGTCGTTCCCATCAAGGCCGGCGTCAGGCGGACGGCGATACTCCGCATAGCCCAGGAAGGTGAAGCGCTCATCGCCAAGCCAGTCGAGGTACTTCAGTGCCTCCTCGACATCAAGCTGTTCCACGCCGGCTGGCGGACGAGCACGCAAGTCAGCGGTGGCCTCCAGCAGTTGCTCGCGCATCGCTGGCCCGTCGTCAACGGCAACCCGGACATCTGCCAAAACCTGCCCAACGCTGCGGGCCAGCTGCTCTGCCGCTTCGTCGCGGCTTTCACGGTCGATCTCCACCGAGATCCACGACTCGGCAATCTGGTCTGGTGAAGAGTAGGAGTTCATGTCGGTGATCACCTCGAGCAGATGCCCCATTGGGTCGCGGCGTACCTGCAGCTGAGGATGAACGACAAGGTGGATGGCTCTGCCCTGCCGAGTCAGTTCGGCGGTTGCCGAGGTGACGAGGAACGGCATGTCGTCAGTGACGATCTGGACGAGACTGCGGGCTGCCGACCAGCCATCGCCCTCGAATGTAGGGGTGGAGACCCGGACCAGTGCACTGCCCGTTGAACGCTGCAGGGCCAGCTGTCTGTGCCCGAACGCGACCTCAGTGAGCTGCGACGGATCGCGCGCCTGGATGTCCTCATCCGAAACATCCCGGTAGTACGCCGCCAGAAAGGCATCAGGCGGCTCTCCCCAAGTGCTGCCGGCGGCTGCTCGCTCGCTGAACTGCGCCGCGGCCTCCGCCGCTCGAGCGAGTCGTTCTCTTTTGGCGTCGTTGGGGTTGCTCTTCATGCGTTCTGGCCGCCTTTCATGCCAGGGATAGCGCCGGTCGCCTGGGCGCCCTCCCGAGGGCCTTGCGCGCGAGAGTGTCAATCCAGATCTTCACCGCCATACCCCTTCACGGTCGTCCTGGCGGCCACTGGAGTGCATCATCTTCCTATCCAGGTGTTTCGGCACAGCTTGGGCGGGTCTGCGGTCCATTGACATCGGATAACAGATCAAATCCCCAGCGGTATCGGCTCACGCGATTGCGCAATGGTGTGAATCTGCCTTCCATGACTTGCGTCTTCTATCAGGTGATGCATTCGTCGGGCGGCTGCATCCAGCTTGGGACCGCGGAGCCACGTGCGCGTCCTCGCCCAAGCGTGGTGGGCTGATCAATCGGCAGAGTACCTCCCAGGGTTCTGGCGGACCACAGCCGCAAGCTCTCGCAATTAAACCCAGTTGAGCAGCGCACCCAACGCAACAGCCTCAGCAACCTCTGAAGAGTAACTGCACCTGGGGCTAACCTAGTTTTCTGACTCTGTGTGACGGAGTGCTGTCTGCTGGGGCCTTTGGTCGATCAGGCGAGGTTCAACTCATAGGTGTTGAAGATGCGAGACAGCCGGTATCCCAGTGCTTCATTAACATTGATCATGAAGCTGTTGTCGACGTTGTTCCAGGTCTCGATGATCTTCAGCTGAGGCTCCACGTCGGCAAGCCAGCGCATCATGTCGATCTTGAGCAATAGACCGAGCCGGTGGCCGCGGTGATGGCGGGAGACGGCGGTGTCGCCTTGACCGCCGACGTGAGGCTGCAACGGATGAGTGAGCACCACAGTGTGCCCGCCGACCTCACCACTGTCGCGATGCCTCGCGATGACTCGGTACGCGCGATCCCCACGACCGCGAGCCGCCGTTTCGAGGTCGCGAAGCCGCTGCAGGTCAAACTTTTCGTCCTCATACGTCAGATCGCCCATCGGCGCATCGTTGATAGCCGTGGTCACCTCGACCAACTCACTCAGGACCTTGTCAGGGATCGGAGGCTGCAACCGCTCGAGACAGTAGTCGGACGCCGCCGCTTCAGCCATGGCCCAGAGTCGCTGGATCTCGATCTGATCAACCTCGGTCAACACTTGGCGCCTGCGAGCATCGCGGCTGGCGTAGTCGAAGCCGAATCTTTCCACAAACCGACGCGCGCCTTGATCATCTTCAGCCGTTCCGACCCAGATCGTGTTGCGGCCGGCCTCTCGGGCCAGTCGAAACGCCTCGTTCATGATCACTGAACCATGGCCGTGGCGGCGATGATCGGGATGGACGACGATACCGACCCACACCAGATGCAGGTTGTCGCGCGTCGGCAGATCCAGCACCAGCGACCCGACTGGCTCTGAAGCGTCTTCAGGTATGTAGAGGTAGTGCTCTGGGGCATCCAGGTCCCAGCCGTAACGCATCTGGGCGGCCATCATTTCAGCGATCGGCGGAAAGGCGTCGGGGTCATCGGCCTGACGCACCGCCTCCTCGATGGAGGCGACCGCGGTGACCTGGCTCATGTCGTCAGGCTTGACGCGTACGAACGGCATCAAACCAGGGTGCCGCATTCGGCCGGTGTCGGCCACGGGATTTTCGAGACAAGGTTTGGTCCTGGCGCGATCCCGGGTGTTAGGGTGACGACGTGGCAAGCACCCGGCGCGATTTTGCGCTGCTCCTCCTCGGCTGCCGCAGCGAGGCCCACTAGGGGGCCGGCATCCTCGCTGCGGAGTTTGAC
>Ga0307406_10000123_pt1 | contig 45640 bp, 38 predicted proteins | sample 322Cmetagenome_3_FD_203706 | JGI IMG/M metagenome (GOLD analysis project Ga0307406, IMG submission 203706) | Maize rhizosphere microbial communities from greenhouse at UC Davis, California, United States - 322HYB-C-2 | ecosystem: Host-associated > Plants > Roots > Rhizosphere > Soil | place...
TCGGTGGCTGACGCCCCCGAACCCACCGTCGCGCACATCCACGCCGACGGCATCGCGATGGTCCAGCTCCTGGGCCCTCAGGACCGCCTGCTCCGTGTCGTCGAGCGCGAGCACCCGGACGTGGAGGTCCACGTCCGCGGCAACGAGATCACCCTCAGCGGCGACGCCGACTCCGTCTCGGGGGCGCGCGCGCTGGTCGATGAGCTGATCGCGATGGCGCGTGCGGGGCAGGGTCTGGACCCCGCCGACGTGACCGCTTCGAGCCGGATCATCCGCGCCGATCCGGGAATGCGGCCCTCCGAGGTGCTCGGCGAGGCGATCCTGACGTCGCGCGGCCGGGTCATCCGTCCGAAGACACTCGGCCAGAAGGCCTACGTCGACGCGATCGAGGAGAACACCATCGTCTTCGGCATCGGGCCTGCGGGAACCGGCAAGACGTATCTCGCGATGGCCAAGGCCGTGCAGGCCCTCCAGCGCAAGGAGGTCAGCCGGATCATCCTCAGCCGTCCCGCGATCGAGGCGGGCGAGCGGCTGGGGTTCCTTCCCGGCAGCCTCACGGACAAGATCGACCCGTACCTGCGGCCGCTGTACGACGCTCTCAACGAGATGCTCGACCCCGAGCTCGTCCCCAAGCTGATGGCGTCCGGCACGATCGAGGTCGCCCCCCTCGCCTACATGCGGGGACGTACGCTGAACGACTCGTTCGTCGTGCTCGACGAGGCCCAGAACACGACCCCCGAGCAGATGAAGATGTTCCTCACCCGCCTGGGCTTCGGCACCCGGATGGTGGTCACCGGCGACATCACGCAGATCGACCTCCCGCAGGGCGCGTCGGGACTGCGGCTGGTCACGCGGGTGCTCAAGGACATCGACGACATCCACTTCTCGTACCTCACGAGCGACGACGTCGTCCGTCACACGCTGGTCGGACGGATCGTCGACGCGTACACGGAGTACGACGAGCAGCGGCTGTCGGCCCGCCGCGAGCGCGATGAGGCCAGCGAGTTCGCCAACCGCGCGGAGCGGCGCCGCGCCAACGACCCCCGCAGCGGCCGCGCCAAGGGACCGCACGACCATCTCCCCAAGCGAGGACGATCATGACCATCGAGATCACCAACGAGTCCGGGGTCGACGTCGACGAGACGGTGCTCCTGCGACTGACCGAGCAGAACCTCGCCGAGCTCCACGTGAGCCCGGATGCGGACGTCGCGATCCTCCTCGTGGACGAGGGCGCCATGGAGTCCCTGCACGTGCAGTGGATGGACGAGCCCGGGCCCACGGACGTCCTCAGCTTCCCGATGGACGAGCTGCGACCGGGCACGGAGGAGCAGCCCACACCGGCGGGCCTGCTCGGCGACATCGTGCTGTGCCCCCAGGTGGCCGAGACCCAGGCGCAGGCGGCCGGCCACTCCACGGTGGACGAGCTCATCCTGCTGACGACCCACGGCCTCCTCCATCTCCTCGGCTTCGACCACGCCGAGCCGGAGGAGGAGCGCGAGATGTTCGGCCTGCAGCGCGAGCTCATCGCCGCCTTCCAGGCCACCGAGCGCCGACGACGCGCATGACAGAGGCACTGCTGCTGATCGCCGCCGTCCTGCTGGTGGCGCTGGGCGGCCTGATGGCCGCGCTGGACGCCGCCCTGGGCGTGACCTCCCGCGTGGACGTGGCGGAGCTCTCGCTGTCGGGGCGCAACCGGGCGTCCCTGCGCAGGATCGCCGCCGATCCGGAGGCGCACGGCAACGCGGTGGTGTTCATCCGCATCCTCGCGGAGACCACTGCCGCCGTCCTCGTGATGGGGGCCTTCACGCTCCTGTTCGACAGCATCTGGTGGGCGATGCTCGCCGCGGCGCTCCTCATGACCGCCGTGTCGTTCGTCCTCGTCGGCGCCAGCCCTCGCAGCTACGGCAGGCAGCACGCCAAGGGCCTGCTCCGCGGCGGCGCACCGATCATCCGCGGCGCCCGCATCCTGCTCGGCCCGCTCGCTCACCTGCTGGTGATCCTCGGAAACCGCGTGACCCCGGGGGTCTCGCGCGGCACGTCGTTCGCCTCGGAGGAGCAGCTTCTCAGCATGGTCGACGAGGCCGCCTCGCAGGACCTCATCGAGGAAGACGACCGCGAGCTGATCCACTCGGTGTTCGACTTCACCGACACGTTCGTCCGCGCCGTGATGGTGCCGCGCACCGACATGGTCACGATGAACGGGACGGTCACCACCGACGAGGCGATGCGCCTCTTCCTCGACAAGGGCGTCTCCCGCATCCCGATCGCCGACGACGACGCCGACGACATCACGGGCGTCGTCTACCTGAAGGATCTCGTGCAGTTCGCCTACCGCGACGAGCGCGCGTGGCGGGACGCACCGGTCAGCCGCATCGCACGCCCCGCCGTGTTCGTTCCGGAGTCGATGAAGGCCGAGACACTCCTGCAGCAGATGAAGAAGGATGCCGTCCACGTCTGCCTGGTCGTCGACGAGTACGGCGGCGTGGCGGGCCTGGTCACGCTGGAGGATCTCATCGAGGAGCTCGTCGGCGAGATCGCCGACGAGTACGACCCGCGTTCGAGCGAGGTCGTCGACCTCGGCGACGGCCGCTACCGGGTCAGCGCGCGCCTCGGACTGGACGAAGTGGGCGAACTGTTCGGCGTCGAGCTCGAGGACGAGGACGTCGACTCGATCGGCGGCCTGCTGGGGAAGCTGCTCGGCCGGGTGCCGCTGCCCGGCGCCACCGCGCGCCACGGGGGCCTCCTGATCACGGGAGGGACCTCGCGCGGCCGCGGCCGCGGACTGGCGACGGTCTTCGTCGAACGACTCGAGGCGCCGGACCTCTCGCTCGGCACACTCCGCACCGGCGCGATCGACGTCATCAAGGGAGAATCATGAACCAGCCCACGCCCGCTTCGGCGGACGGCGCCGACCGTGCCGACGGAGACGACGCACGGTCGGGATTCGTCACCTTCGTCGGCCGCCCGAACGTCGGGAAGTCGACGCTGACGAATGCGCTCGTGGGGGAGAAGGTGGCGATCACCTCCGACAAGCCGCAGACGACTCGTCGCGCGATCCGCGGCATCCTGAACCGCCCCGGCGGACAGATCGTCATCGTGGACACCCCGGGCATCCACAAGCCGCGCACGCTTCTCGGCCAACGGCTCAACGACCTCGTCGAGCAGGTGCTCGGCGACGTCGACGTGATCGGCTTCCTCGTTCCGGCCACCGAGAAGGTCGGCCCTGGTGATCGCCGCATCGCCGCCTCGCTCGACGGCTACCCGCGCGCCAAGAAGGTGGCGATCGTGACGAAGACCGACATCGCCGGTCGTGACGAGATCACCGAGCGGCTGATGGAGGTCGACGCACTGCGGGAGGACTGGGCGGCTGTCATCCCGCTGTCGTCGGTGACCGCAGATCAGCTGGAGGTCCTGGCCGACGAGGTGCTCGGCCTGCTGCCGACCGGTCCGGCCCTGTATCCCGACGGCGTCGTCACCGACGAGTCGGTGGAGGACCGCATCGCCGAGATCATCCGTGAGGCGGCGCTGGAGGGCGTGCGGGACGAGCTGCCCCACTCGATCGCCGTCACCATCGAGGAGATCTCGGCGCGCGAGGACGCGGACATCACCGACATCTTCGCCAACGTCGTCGTCGAGCGTGACAGCCAGAAGGCCATCATCATCGGGCACAGGGGCTCGCGCCTGCGCGACGTCGGGGCGCGGGCGCGCGCCCAGATCGAGCCGCTGGTCGGCACGAGGGTCTTCCTGAAGCTCCATGTGCGCGTCGCCAAGGAGTGGCAGCGAGACCCCAAGCAGCTCGGGCGGCTGGGGTTCTGATGGCCCGGCAGTGGCGCGCGACGGCCTGGGGCGGGCCGGACGCGTGGGAGCTCGCCGAGGTCCCGGTCCCACCGCCCGGCGCCGGCGAGGTGACCATCCGCGTGCGGGCCGCCGGGATGAACCCCGCCGACTACAAGCACGTCGCGTCCGAGCGTCCCGGGGTGGTGCTCCCGGTCGCGATCGGGTACGAGGTGTCGGGAGAGCTGACGGCGATCGGTCCGGACACCGTCATCGGCTCCGGTCCGGCGGCCGTCGGCGACGAGGTGCTCGCGTTCCGCGTCCAGGGCGGCTACGCGACCGAGCTGACCGTGCCCGCCGGGAAGGTGTTCGCGAAGCCGGCGGGCCTGAGCCACCCCGAGGCGGCGAATCTGCTCCTGGCCGGCACGACCGCTGCGGAGATGCTCGAGGTGACCGGCGTCGGGCGCGGCGAGACGGTGCTGCTCCATGGCGGATCCGGAGCGGTCGGCGTGGCCGTGCTCCAGCTTGCCGCTCGGCGCGGAGCACGCGTCATCGCGACCGCGTCGCCGGCCTCGTTCGACCGCGTGCGCGCGTTCGGCGGCGTGCCCGTCCCGTACGGCGCCGGACTCCGCGCACGCGTCGAGGAGGCCGCCGGCGACGCGGCCGTCGATGCCGCGCTCGACGCCGTCGGCACGGACGAGGCTCTCGACGTGTCCCTGGATCTCGTGCGGGATCGACGCCGGATCATCACGATCGCGGCAGCGGATCGCGCGGATCAGCGCGGCATCCGCTGGATCGCCGGCGCGCTCCCGGCCAGCGCCGCCTACCGGGACGGTGTCCGCGCCGAGCTGATCTCCCTGGCCAGCGAGGGATCGCTCGTGGTCCCCGTCGCGGCGACCTATCCGCTCGAGGAGATGCGCGAGGCGTTGCGCGTACTCGCCGCCGGTCATCCCGGCGGCAAGCTCGCCCTCGTGCCCTAGCCGATCTCCCGCAGCGCGGAGCGGATGATGACGGTGTCCGCGCCGTACTCGCCGTCGGCCGCGTCCTGCCAGGTGCCGTCGTCCCACAGCACGTCGACGAACAGCCAGCCGTCCTGCGGGTACGAGGCGAAGTAGGCGTCGCCCAGGCGGTCCGGCAGGTCCTCCTGGATGGCGAGCAGCTCGTCTTCGGTGCCCGCACCGGGCTCGCCCCCGGTGGGGTCGGCCGGAACCATCGGATCGTAGAGCGCGAGCATGATCGGGGGCTGGGTCACGGTGAACGATGTGCCGTCATACGTGCCCTGGACGGCGTAGCTGCCCCACGTGACGCCGCCGGTGGTCTCGAAGCCGTCGAGCCCGTCCCAGCTCCAACCGACGAGGGGGATTCCCGCGCACTGCGGCGGGGCGGACTCCGCGACGGCGCCGAGGCACAGCTGCGTGCCGTCCTCACCGTCTCCGAGGACCATGCCCTGCCCGACGACCTCGCCGTCGGGGAGGCCGGGGGAGACCTCGCCCAGGCGCGGAGCGGCGTCGGCGGACGACGCCGGCGGCGCGGCGGAGGCACAGCCGGACAGGGCGAGACAGGTCGCCGCGAAGACGGCGGCGGAGGCGACGGCGAAGCGGCGACGGTTCATACCCCGACAGTGTCGCGTGCGTGCGAACCGTCTCGAAGTTCCGTCGGGTCGCGGCGACGGGTGTATCGTGGCTGCATGCGCTTCGGTGGGCTCCTTCTTCTTAGCCGCCGCGACGAGACCTCGTAGCAGGGCCTCACTCGTCGCGGAGATCGTCGTCGGCCCGTTTTCCCACCGCGAAGAGAAGAAGCATCATGCAGAACCATCAGAAGCCCTCCGGCATGCCGACCGCCAAGTATCGCCCGTTCCATGAGCAGATCGGCGTCGAGCTGCCCGACCGCACATGGCCGTCGCGCCGCATCGAGAAGGCGCCCCGCTGGTGCGCCGTCGACCTCCGCGACGGCAACCAGGCACTCATCGACCCGATGAGTCCGGAGCGCAAGCGCATCATGTTCGACCTGCTCGTGCAGATGGGCTACAAGGAGATCGAGGTCGGCTTCCCGAGCGCGAGCCAGACGGACTTCGATTTCGTCCGCCATCTCATCGACGAGGACGTCATCCCCGAGGACGTGACGATCCAGGTGCTGACGCAGGCGCGTGCGCATCTCATCGAGCGGACCTACGAGGCCATCGCGGGTGCCAAGCAGGCGATCGTGCATCTCTACAACTCCACGAGCGTCCTCCAGCGCGAGGTCGTCTTCCGCACCGACCGCCAGGGCGTCATCGACATCGCCCTCGAGGGGGCACGACTGTGCCGTGAGTTCGAGAAGCGCATCCCCGAGACGGCCGTCTACTACGAGTACTCTCCGGAGTCCTACACCGGGACGGAGCTGGAGTTCGCCGTCGACGTGTGCAACCAGGTGCTCGACGTCTTCGAGCCGACGCCGGAGCGCAAGGTCATCATCAACCTGCCGGCCACCGTCGAGATGGCGACGCCCAATGTCTACGCCGACTCCATCGAGTGGATGAGCCGTCACCTGAACCACCGCGAGAACGTGATCCTCTCGCTGCATCCCCACAACGACCGGGGCACGGCCATCGCGGCCGCCGAGCTCGGCTATCTCGCGGGCGCCGACCGCATCGAGGGATGCCTGTTCGGAAACGGAGAGCGCACCGGCAATGTCGACCTCGTGGCCCTCGGCATCAACATGCTGACTCAGGGGATCGACCCCGAGATCGACTTCAGCGACATCGACCACGTCAAGCGCACCGCGGAGTACTGCAACCAGCTCCCCGTGCACGAGCGCAGCCCGTGGGCGGGAGACCTGGTCTTCACCGCGTTCAGCGGATCCCACCAGGACGCGATCAAGAAGGGCTTCGAGGCCATGGCCGCGCGGGCGGCCGCGTCGGGCGTCCCGGTGGAAGAGATCGAGTGGGCCGTTCCCTACCTGCCGATCGATCCGAAGGACCTGGGTCGCTCGTACGAGGCGGTCATCCGCGTCAACTCCCAGTCGGGCAAGGGCGGCGTGGCGTATCTGCTGAAGACCGACCACGCGCTGGATCTGCCCCGGAAGCTCCAGATCGAGTTCTCCGGTGTGGTGCAGGCGAAGACCGACGCCGAGGGCGGCGAGGTCTCCAGCGACCAGATCTGGGCGATCTTCACCGACGAGTACCTGCCGGCCATCGCCAGCGATGACAAGTGGGGACGCTTCGAGCTGCTGTCCACCCGCACGCAGAGCGACATGTCGGGAGAGGTGACCCTCGACGTCACCCTGCGCGACGGCGACGAGCAGATCGCGACCACCGGCGTCGGCAACGGACCGGTGTCGGCCTTCCTCGAGGTGGTCCGCGCCCAGGGCTTCGACATCACGCTGTACGACTACGTCGAGCACACCCTCAGCGCGGGCGGCGATGCGCAGGCCGCGTCGTACGTGGAGCTGCAGGTCGACGGCGAGCGGCTCTGGGGCGTCGGCATCGACGGCGACATCTCCACCGCGAGCCTCAAGGCGATCGTGTCCGGCGTCAACCGCGCCATCCGCACCCGGGCGCGCTCCGGCGCGCTGGCCGGCGTCTCGGCCTGAGGCCGCCCCGCGCGGACGGCGTGCCAGAGCGCGTCAGCCGCGCGGGCGCGGTCCCGACGACGTCCTCGCGGCACCCCGCCGGATCGTGGACAGTCGTCGTCGCTTCCCGCACGCCGAGGCGACAAGGACTGTCGACGATCGCGTCGCGGCTCCGAACGGCGGGCGGTCGTCGTCGCCTCACGGACGCCGACGCGACCACGAGTGTCAACGACTCGGACTCCATCCCGCCGTGGCGCCTCGCGAGCGCGTCAGCCGCGCGGGCGCGGTGCGACGCGTCAGGGCTTGATGATGGGGATGGCGCTGGTCTCGAGGGCGACCTTGCGGCGGTGGAGCGCCCGCTGCTCGGGGAGCGAGATGTCGAAGATGACCGCGAGCAGCCGGATGACCGTCGTCACGATCACGCAGGCGACGGCGGCGACGACCAGAGGCGCACCGAGCGCGTGAGCGACCGCCAGGACGACGCACCCGACACCGGCGGCCACCGCGTACAGCGATCCGACGTGCATGATGGCCACCGGCAGCCCCATGAAGACGTCGCGGAGGATGCCGCCGCCGACCGCCGCACAGACGCCGACGAAGACGGCGGGCACCGGCGGCAGCCCGATCGCGAGCGCCTTCGCGGTGCCGAACGCACCGAACAGCCCGATCACGAGGGCGTCGAGCGCGACGATGACGGCGTTCAGTCGCTGGAACAGATTCGCGAGCAGCATGCCCATCAGCGACGCCGCCGTGGCGGTGATCAGATACCAGTTGCTCTGCATCGTCGCGAGCTCGACGTTCAGCAGCAGATCGCGGATGAGGCCGCCACCCATCCCCATGACGATGCCGATGATCGTCACGCCGAGGAGATCGAGCCGGCGCTGCCCGAGGAAGCCCGACGCGAAGAGCGCGCCCTGGACGCCGCCGAGGCCGACGGCGACGAGGTCAGCCCACAGGGGGATCACGAACAGCGGCTCTGTCACACGTCCATTGTCCCCGGCGGCGGTGATAATCGAGAAGTGACGGATGCACGACGGCGACGGGGGGACGGCGATGCCCACCTACCGCGATGAGGTCGTGGTCCTGCGTACCCACAAGCTGGGGGAGGCGGACCGCATCCTGACCCTCCTCAGTCGTCGCCACGGCAAGGTGCGCGCCGTCGCCAAGGGGGTGCGGCGCACGTCCTCGCGCTTCGGCGCACGACTGGAGCCGTTCATGGTCGCCGACGTCCAGCTCTACCAGGGCCGGACGCTCGACATCGTCCAGCAGGCGTCGTCCATCGGCGCCTACGGTGCGGAGATCGCCGCGCACTACGACCGCTACACGGCCGCGCACGCCATGGTCGAGACAGCCGATCGGCTGAACGAGGCCGAGGCCACCGCGCAGCAGTATCTCCTGCTGGTCGGAGGGCTGCGCGCGCTCGCGCAGGGCGCTCACGCCCCGCGCTCGGTCCTGGACTCCTATCTGCTCCGCGCGATGGCGCTCTCGGGCTGGGCGCCGTCGCTGGGTGAATGCGCGCGGTGCGGAACCGTCGGCCCGCAGGAGTGGTTCGTCGCGCAGCTGGGCGGCACGGTCTGCGGGAACTGCGCTCCCGCCGGATCGGCGCGGCTCCATCCCGAGACGGGGGAGCTGCTGCGCGCGCTGATGTCCGGCGAGTGGGACCTCGTCGACGCGGCGACGGACGGCGCGACCGCCGCGGCGTCGGGCCTGGTCGCCGCCTACGCGCAGTGGCATCTCGAGCGCGGCATCCGCTCGCTCTCGCACCTGGAGGCCCCCCGATGACCCCCAAGCCCTACACGCACCGCGACGCCGTCGCGTACCGGCCCCTCGACTGGACCGGCCTCACCCCGCCCTCGTTCCCGAAGGGCGGGGTCCCGCAGCATGTGGCGATCGTCATGGACGGCAACGGACGCTGGGCGAACCGGCGAGGACTCACCCGGATCGAAGGTCACCGCGCGGGTGAGGAGGTGCTGCTCGACGTCGTCGCCGGAGCCGTGCAGGCGGGTGTGAGGCACCTGAGCGTCTACGCGTTCTCGACCGAGAACTGGAGCCGCTCTCCCGAAGAGGTGCGCTTTCTCATGGGCTACAACCGCGACGTGCTCCATCGCCGCCGCGACCAGCTGAACGAGTGGGGGGTGCGCGTCCGCTGGGCCGGCCGCAAGCCGCGGCTGTGGGGCTCGGTCATCAAGGAGCTCCAGTTCGCCGAGCAGCTCACCGCGGGCAACGACGTGCTGACCCTCACCATGTGCGTCAACTACGGCGGCCGCGTGGAGCTCGTCGATGCCATGCGAGCGATCGGCGAGGATGTCGCGGCGGGGCGCCTGCGCCCGAGCGCGATCACCGAGAAGACGATCCGTCGGCACCTCTACGTTCCCGACATGCCCGATGTCGACCTGTTCATCCGCTCCTCGGGGGAGCAGCGCACCTCCAATTTCCTGCTCTGGGAGTCTGCCTACGCCGAGATGGTCTTCCTCGACCGGCTGTGGCCGGACTTCTCCCGCACCGACCTGTGGGACGCCATCGGCCTCTACCTCTCCCGTGATCGCCGGTTCGGCGGTGCAGTCGACACCCCGACGTCTGCAGGAGACATCCCCGGAGGGGAATAGACACCTGCCGCTCCGGCGTTGCCCGTGAGGTGACGGAAACCATCAAGATCGACGTGTGGAGCGACATCGCCTGCCCGTGGTGCTACATCGGCAAGCGCAACCTGGAGACCGGGCTCGCCGCGACGAGCGGCGACGACGACGCTCCCCAGGTGGAGGTGGTCTATCACTCCTTCGAGCTGTCGCCGGACACCCCGGTGGATTTCGAAGGCGACGTCTCCGACTTCCTCGCCCAGCACAAGGGGATCTCCCGCGAGCAGGCGGCTCAGATGCACGAGCACGTCACCGGCATCGCCGCGGCCGCGGGGCTCCAGTACCGGTTCGACCTGCTCCAGCACACCAACACCGTCAAGGCGCACGAGCTGCTCCACTTCGCGAAGGCGCACGGTCGCCAGCATGAGGTGGCGGAACGCCTGATGTCGGCCTACTTCACCGAGGGCCGCCACGTCGGCCGGATCGACGAGCTCGTGACGCTGGCGGTCGAGGCCGGGCTCGACGGCGACGCCGCCCGCGCGTCGCTCGAGTCGGGCGAGTTCCTCGACGCCGTCCGCGCCGATCAGGCGCAGGCCGTGGCCTACGGCATCCAGGGGGTGCCGTTCTTCGTCATCGACGGCAAGTACGGCGTGTCGGGCGCGCAGCCCGCCGAGGCGTTCTCGCAGATCCTCCGTCAGGTCTGGTCCGAGCGCGAGCCCGTGGCCTGACGACCCCCGTCACCGGGGGAGGTGCGCCTCGATCGTCTCGACGATCTCCGGAGCGTCGGGTTTGGTCTGCGGGCGGAAGCGGTGGACCTCTCCCGCCGGCGTGACCAGGAACTTCTCGAAGTTCCACATGACGGGGCCCTTGGCGCCCTCCGGGTTCCTCGACTTCTTGAGCGCCTTGTACAACGGCGCCGCGTGCGCCCCGTTCACCCGGATCTTGTCCATGATCGGGAAGCTCACGCCCCAGGTGACCGCGCAGTAGTCGAGGATCTCCTCCATCGAGCCGGGCTCCTGGCCCATGAACTGATTGCACGGGAAGCCGACGACCTGGAGCCCGCGTTCGCCGTAGGTGCGCTGCAGTTCCTCGAGCTGCTCGTACTGCGGCGCGAGGCCGCATTTGGACGCCACATTCACGACGAGCACCGGCCCGTCGCCGTACTCGGCGAGGGTCTTCTCGGATCCGTCGGAGGCGCGGAACGGGATCGTGCGGATGTCCACAGGCGACGTGTCGGTCATGCTCTCCACGATATGCCCGCGCCTGCCGCCGAAGGGTCGCACCTGTCTGGGAGAATGGACAGGATGTCCTCCACTCTCGCTCCCGCCCCGGCCCTGCGCATCGGACCCATCGCGCTCGACGCGCCGGTCGTGCTCGCACCCATGGCGGGCATCACGAACACCGCGTTCCGTCGCCTGTGCCGCGAGTACGGAGCCGGCCTCTACGTGAGCGAGATGATCACGACGCGCGCTCTGGTGGAGCGCAACGCCACCACGATGCGCCTGATCACCCACCACGAGTCCGAGAAGCCGCGGTCGATCCAGCTGTACGGCGTGGACCCCGCCACGACCGAGGCGGCGGTCCGCCTGCTCGTGGAGGAGGACCGCGCCGACCACATCGACCTGAACTTCGGCTGTCCCGTGCCGAAGGTGACCCGCAAGGGCGGGGGAGCGGCCCTGCCGTGGAAGCTCGGGCTGTTCCGCGACATCGTGACCCGTGCGGCGCGCGCCGCCGGCGACGTGCCCCTCACGGTGAAGATGCGCAAGGGCATCGACGGAGACCACCTGACCTACCTCGACGCCGGTCGCATCGCGGAGGACGCGGGGGTGGCCGCTGTCGCGTTGCACGCCCGCACCGCCGCCGAGTTCTACTCGGGCAGCGCAGATTGGGAGGCGATCGCACGCCTGAAGCAGGCGGTGACCTCTGTTCCGGTCCTCGGCAACGGCGACATCTGGTCTGCCGACGACGCCGCACGGATGATGGCCGAGACGGGATGCGATGGCGTCGTCGTGGGTCGCGGCTGCCTCGGCCGTCCGTGGCTGTTCGGCGACCTCGCCCGGGCGCTGGGCGGCCCGTCGGCCGCATCGGCACCGCCGGTCGACGCGACGCTGGGCTTCGTCGCCCGCGCGTTCCGGCGCCATGCCGAACTGCTGGTCGAGTTCTTCGACGACGAGGGCCGCGGCTGCCGCGACATCCGCAAGCACGTCGCCTGGTACTTCAAGGGCTACCCGGTCGGCGGCGAGACACGCGCGCTGCTGGCGACCGCGTCCAGCCTGGCCGAGATCGACGACATCCTCGCGACCCTCGACCTGAGCGCGCCGTACCCGGGGCAGGCCGCGGAGGGGCAGCGCGGCCGTGCAGGCACGCCGAAGCGTCCCGCGCTGCCCGATCGGTGGCTCGATTCCCGGGACCTCGACGCCGCCGAGACCACTGCCATCGCCGATGCGGAGCTCGACCACAGTGGCGGTTGACGCGGGGGCAGGCATCGGAACCAGTGTCGGCGTCGCTCCGGGCCGCCCGTCCGGCTACACCGACCACGATGCCGAGCGCTTCCATCCCGAGACGCACCGCTCCCGGCGTGACAGCTTCGCGCGCGACCGCGCCCGGGTGCTGCACTCCGCCGCGCTGCGCCGGCTGGCGTCGAAGACACAGGTGCTGAGCCCCGCCAGCCCGGCCGACTTCGCCCGCAATCGGCTCACGCATTCGCTCGAGGTCGCGCAGGTGGGCCGAGAGCTCGCGATCGCGCTGGAGCTCTCGCCCGATGTGGTCGACACCGCCTGCTTGAGCCACGACATCGGCCACCCGCCGTTCGGCCACAACGGCGAGCGGGCTCTCAACGAATGGGCGGCCGACATCGGCGGGTTCGAAGGGAACGCGCAGACCCTGCGCATCCTCAGCCGCCTGGAGCCGAAGGTCCTCGGCGACGACGGCACCAGCTTCGGGCTCAACCTCACGCGGGCGAGCCTGGATGCGGCCTGCAAGTATCCGTGGACGGCGGCGCACGCCGTCCCCGACCCCGGTGGCCGTCAGAAGTTCGGCGTCTATCCCGAGGACGAGGCCGTGTTCCACTGGATGCGCGAGGGGGCGCCCGGGCGTGCCCGCTGCATCGAGGCCGAGGTCATGGACCTGTCCGATGACATCGCCTACTCCGTCCACGATCTCGAAGACGCGATCCTCAACGGCTACCTCGACCCGCGTCGCCTGGCGGATGGACGCGAGCGCGAGGCGCTGCTCACGGCGATCCAGTCCTGGGTCGGCTACGGATTCACCCGCGATGAGCTGGCCGACGGCCTCTACCGCCTGACGCAGTTGCCCGAGTGGCTGACCGCCTACGACGGCTCGCGCGCCGCCCTCGCCGGGCTCAAGAACCTCACCTCCGACCTCATCGGCCGCTTCGCGCGGGCGGCGACCGCGGCCACTCGGGAGCACTTCGAGGCACCCGTCCTCACCCGCTACCAGGGGCGGGTCATCGTCCCTCGCGTGATCGAGGTCGAGATGGCGGTCCTGAAGGGCGTCCTCGGCGCCTTCGTCGTGTCGATCGACGGCCGCAAGGGTCTCTACAAGGAGCAGCGCCGGGTGCTGAAGCGCCTGGCGACGGCGCTGTGGGAGCGGCCGCAGCATCTCGACCGCCTGCACGCCGAGGAGTTCGCCCACGCGGCATCCGACGATGCGCGCCGACGCGTCATCGTCGATCAGGTCGCCACCCTGACGGACCGCTTCGCGATCGAGTGGCACTCGCGACTGATCGGCCCCGTGGATCTGCGGGAGCTCGGGCTCTGGTCCTCGGACGGCCGGGCGACCGTCGCGCACGGCTTCGCCCTCCCCGAGCCGATCGAGGGACTCTGATGGCTCGCATCCGGCAGGCCGACGTCGACGAGGTGAAGGCGCGCACGAACATCGCCGACATCATCGGCGAGCGGGTGGCGCTGAAGTCGGCCGGCGTGGGCTCGCTGAAGGGGCTGTGTCCGTTCCACGACGAGAAGAGCCCGAGCTTCAATGTGCGCCCGCAGGTGGGGTACTACCACTGCTTCGGCTGCGGCGAATCCGGTGACGTCTACTCGTTCCTGCGCGCGATGGACCACCTGACGTTCACGGAGGCGGTGGAGAAGCTCGCGGCGCGCATCGGCTTCTCCCTCCACTACGAGGACGGCGGCGCCGCTCCCGAGACGAGCGGACGCACCCGGCTCTACGCGGCGAACACCGCGGCCGCCGAGTGGTTCCGCGGACAGCTGGCCAGCCCTGAGGCGGACGCAGGTCGGCGATTCCTCGGCGAGCGGGGATTCGACGCCGGCGCAGCCGCGCACTTCGGCATCGGCTACGCCCCGAAGGGGTGGAACGCGCTCCGCGACGCGCTGCGCTCACAGGGTTTCTCTGACGAGGAGCTCTCGGCGGCGGGGCTCGTCTCGCAGGGCCAGCGCGGAGTGTACGACCGGTTCCGCGGCCGTGTGGTCTGGCCGATCCGCGACATCACGGGTCAGACCATCGGCTTCGGCGCCCGTCGCCTGTACGACGACGACCAGGGGCCCAAGTACCTGAACACACCCGAGACCCTGATCTACAAGAAGGCGCAGGTCCTCTACGGGATGGATCTCGCCAAGAAGTCGATCGCGCGCGACCACCGGGTCGTCGTGGTCGAGGGCTACACCGACGTCATGGCCTGCCACCTCGCCGGGGTCACGAGCGCGATCGCCACCTGCGGCACCGCGTTCGGCTCCGATCACATGGGCGTGGTGGGCCGCGTGGTCGGCAACGAGTCCGCGGGCGAGATCATCTTCACCTTCGACCCCGACGCGGCAGGACAGAAGGCCGCGGTCCGCGCGTTCGCCGAAGCGCGCGGCTCGGCGCTGCGCAGCTACGTCGCGGTCGGCCCGGACGGCCTGGACCCGTGCGACCTTCGCCTGCAGCGCGGTGACGGCGCCGTCCGCTCGATGGTCGAACTGAAGTCGCCGCTGTTCGAGTTCGTCATCGACCGCCGCATCGCCGACCACGACCTCGGCTCGGTCGAGGGGCGGGTGGCCGCGTTGCGGTCGGCCGCACCGATCGTCGCCGACATCCGCGACACGGGCATCCGCAGCCGGTACGAGCACCTCCTCTCGAAGCGCCTCGGCGAGGAGCTGGGCGAGGTGCATCGGGCGGTGCAGCGCGCCGCGGCGCGCGAGCGCGAACGGGATGCAGCGGCTGCGACCCCACCCTCCTCCGAGACCACGGCGGACAGCGCGCCCGTCGCCCGCGTCACCATCGCCTCGCTGCCCCGCACCGCCGACACCGCGCTCGAGCGCGACGCTCTCATGGGGATCCTGCAGTACGGTCACGTGCTCGATGCCGCCGAGGTCGATGCCGCCCTCGCCCTGCCGATGCACCACCCCGCGCTCGACGCTGTGCGACAGACGATCGCCGCGCAGCCGGACCGCACCCGGGTCGGGTGGGCTTCGACCGCGGCGGAGGCCGTGCGTGAGCCGTTCCGTTCGCTCGCGGTCGAGCTGCTGACGGCGGCCTTCCCCGCGCTCACCGAGGCCGAGGCGTCGGCGTCGGCGCTCGCGCTGTGCCGTCGTCTGCGCGTGCGCGCGATCGATGCGCAGAAGCGTGAACTGCTCGGCGCGATCCAGCGAGTGGCGGCCGATTCGGCGGAGGGACGCGAGGTCCGGGTGTCACTGCGCGAACTCGATGTCCGCCGTCGCGAACTCTCCGAGCTGTCCTGAGCCGCACTCGGAGCGTTCCGCTGTCGCTCGGTGGCCGTGTCGGGCAGGATGAAGCCATGCCCCGCCGCACCAGAACCGACGCTGCGATCAGTGCGAGCGATCTCTCCATCGCGCGGGGCGGCGATGCCGGCAGGGTCGTCGACGGCGTGAGCTTCGAGGTCGCGCCGGGAGCGGCGCTGGCGGTCATGGGTCCGACGGGTGCCGGGAAGTCGAGTCTGGCGGCGGTCATCGCCGGCAGCGACGACGCGTCGCTGAGCATCGTGGGCGGCACTGCGCACGTCGACGGCCTCCCCGTCCGCAAGGGAGGCCGGACGCTCCGCATGCGGCGCTACGTCACGGGCTACCTGCCCCAGGGCGCCGGCGCCGCGCTCCCGGCACGGCTGACCGTCGCCGAGGTGATCGGGGCGCCGATCACCTCACGGGATCGGCGCGTGAACCAGCGCGCGCTTGCGGTGCGGGTCGCGAGTCTGCTCGACGAGCTCCAGCTGCCCCTGGGCGCGGCCGCCAAGTACCCGTACGAGTTGAGCGCGGGCATGCGTCAGCGTGTCGCGCTCGCCCAGGCTCTCGTGCTGGATCCCCGGGTGTTCGTCGGCGACGCGCCGTACGCGAACCTCGATCCGGAGGTGCGACGCGCGGCGCGCGACGCCCTGCAGCGACGACGCGAGGAGGACGGGATGGCACTCCTCATCGTCACCAACGACCCCGAGGCGATCGGAGAGCTCGACGCCGACGTGCTCGTCCTCCGGGGCGGCCACACGGTCGCCTACGGTCATGGGACGGCGGACCTGCTCTGGACTCCCGACGGCGGCACGCCGATCGCGTCCTGAGTTCACGAGCACCCCTCCGGCTTTGCTACGATAGTCGGGTTGCCCACCGCGAGGCGGGCTGATCCTCGGTAGCTCAATTGGCAGAGCAATCGGCTGTTAACCGATAGGTTCTTGGTTCGAGTCCAAGCCGGGGAGCGAGACGGCTCCGGGCTCCACCCCGGAGCCGTTTTCCTTTCTCCGCCCCGCGGAACGCGGACAGGTCATCACCCAGCCGGCAGATCAGGCGTCGAGGTCGTCGACGCCTGGCGTCCAGGACGCACCGGGGCGACCCCACCCGCGCTTCCGGGCGATCTTCTGCACGGTCTTCCAGTCGGAGTCGTCGAGCCGGTCGATGTACAGGACACCGTCCAGGTGATCGAACTCGTGCTGCATGATCCTCGCGCGCCACCCGTCGACCTCGATCCGCACCGGCGCGCCATCGAGGTCCGTGCCGGTGACGAGGACCTGGTCGGATCGCCGCAGCGGGAACCGTTCGCCCGGGAACGAGAGGCACCCCTCGGCCTCGTCGTCGGGATCCGGTGCGCCGGGCTCGAGAGGACGCATCCACAGTTCGGGGTTGATGACGACGCCGCGCCAGGGGGCACCGTCATCGTCCTGGTACGTATAGGTGTAGATCCGCAGGCCGACACCGACCTGGGGCGCCGCGAGACCGACTCCGGGCGCTGCGTCCATCGTCTCGAACATGTCCTCGACGAGTTGCCGGATCTCGTCGGTGATCTCCGCGACGGGAGCGGCGGGAGCGTGCAGAACGGGATCGCCCATGATGCGGATCGGAAGAACAGCCACGTCCTGAGCCTATCGATCGGCAGCTGCCGTTAGTGTCGAGGGGTGTGGATTGCGGAACTCGCCCTCGATGAGCTGACCGACGAGCTCGTCGGCGTGTTCCGCGACCCGGCCATCCTCATCGGCATCCCGCTGGCGCTGCTGGGCGCCGTCTTCATGTCCTTCGGCGCGCAGTATCAGCATCGCGGCGTGCAGAAGGTCGAGCGGATGACGCAGACCTCCGGGGGCTCCGGTCTCACCGGCGGCCAGCTGCTGAACCTCCTGCGTCGTCCCTCCTGGGTCGCCGGCACGCTCATGCTGGGTCTCGCGATCGTGTTCCAGCTGTCGGCCCTGTCGTTCGCTCCGCTCATCCTGGTCCAGCCGGTAGGCGCGATCTCCCTGGTCATCACGACGCTGCTCAACGCCCGGATCTCGGGGCACAAGCCCACGGGGCGCTCCATCTCCGCGATCACGATGTGCGTCGGCGGCATCTTCATCTTCGTCACGATCGCCGCGCTCTACGCGACCGAGACGCCCGTCTCCGACCAGCAGCTGACCACCATCCTGCTCATCCTCGCCGGCGTCATGGTGGTCCTCGCGGGTCTGTGGATCTGGCTGCGTTCGCGCATGCGCGCGCTGTTCTACATCGTGGCCGCGGGAATCGTCTACGGCTTCGTCGCCACCCTCGCCAAGGTCGTCATCAGCCGCATCCAGAACGGCGACTTCGAATGGCTCACGGTCGTCTGCATCGTCGCGCTGCTCGCCGGCACCGGCATCGGCGCCTACTTCGTGCAGACCGCGTACGCCTCGGGCCCGCCCGACCTGGTCATCGCCGGCCTCACCGTGATCGACCCCATGGTCGCGATCGTCATCGGTCTTGCGGTGCTGGGAGAGGCCGCCAATGCCCCCGTGGGCGCCTACATCGGCTTCGCTGCGGCGGGCGCACTCGCGATGGTCGGGGTCTTCCAGCTCGCACGACATCACCCCGAGGTCGTCAGCCACAGTCAGGAGATCCCGATCCCGCGCGGCAGCACCGGGGGACCGGTCGACGACCCCGCAGCCCCCAAGACGCGCTCGGTGCGCCTGACGGAGACGGTGTCGAAGGTGTGGCCAGACCCTCCGGTCGACGACGAGAAGGATCTCGGCAAGCGCCACTAGGCTCGGAGGAGTCCGGTGCAGCCCGGACGCGGGGCGGTGGCCAAGCTGGTCAAGGCAGCGGGCTCATAACCCGACGATCGTGGGTTCAAGTCCCACCCGCCCTACGCGAAGCGCCGGGGAATGACACGGTTGTCATTCCCCGGCCTTTTCCGTCATAATGAGGCCATAACCGCATAATCGCCGCACATCGGCTCACACCGTTCAGGTCGTAGGGGAAGACGTACCTGACGAAACGGAGAGAACGATGGCGACAACTCAGGCGCGTGGAGTGATCTACATTCACTCCGCGCCACGTGCGTTGTGTCCCCACCTGGAGTGGGCGGTCGGTCGTGCCCTCGGGCACGCCGTCAACTTCGACTGGGCGGACCAGCCCGTGCTGTCCGGCAGTCGGCGCGCCGAGTTCTACTGGGAGGGCGCCGCCGGCACCGGAGCCGCCCTCGCGACCGCGATCCGCGGGTGGGAGCACCTGCGATTCGAGGTCACCGAGGACCCGACGCCGCGCAGCGACGGCGGCCGCTGGCTGCACACCCCGGGACTCGGCATCCACTTCGCCCAGACCGACACCGCCGGCAACGTGGTGATCGGCGAGGACCGGATCCGCTACGCGATGGAGATCGCCGCCGGCGATGCCTTCGAGCTCCAGCGCGAGCTCGACATCGCCCTCGGCGCGGCCTGGGACGAGGAGCTGGAGCCCTTCCGTCACGCGAGCGACGACGCACCGGTCGTCTGGCTGCACAAGGTCGGCTGAGACGATCCGGCGCGAGCCGACACTGTCTGTTCGACCCACCACAGAACTTCACAGCCCGGCGGCGCGGGCGCGTCAGTACCGGCCTCGGACGGCTTCCCGGGGGACGGGAACGCGTGCCGGCCGCCTACCCGAAAAGAAGGACGCCCTCCGCTTGGCTTCGCGGAGGGCGTCCTTTCGTCTGCTGGCGGCTACACCGATTCGATGGCGACGACGGCGTTGTGCCCGCCGAAGCCGAAGGAGTTGCTGATCGCGAGCTGATCGCCCGCGCCGAGCGGCGTCGGCTCGCCGGACAGGCGGAAGGGCACGGCGGGGTCCTGCTCCGTGATGTTGATCGTCGGCGGGGCGACACGGTCCCGGAGAGCGAGGACCGTGAAGATCGCCTCCAGCGCCCCCGTTCCACCGAGGAGGTGGCCGGTGGACGCCTTCGTCGCCGACACCGGGATGTCGTCGATGCGGTCGCCGAAAACGCTCTTCAGCGCGACGTACTCGTTCGGATCGCCCACCGGGGTCGACGTGGCGTGGGCGTTGATGTGGGTGACCTCGTCGACGGACCGGCCCGCGGCCTCCAGCGCGAGGTGGACCGCACGAGAGGCTCCCGCGCCCTCGGGGTCGTTCGCGGTGATGTGGTAGGAATCCGCGGTGACGCCGCCGCCGACGATCGCGGCGTAGATCTTCGCACCGCGAGCCTTGGCGTGCTCCTCGGTCTCCAGGATCAGCACGCCGGCGCCCTCGCCCATGACGAAGCCGTCACGGTCGATGCTGCCGGGACGCGACGCCGTCTCGGGGGAGTCGTTGCGGCGCGAGAGCGCCTGCATCGAGGCGAAGGACGAGATGGTGATGGGGTGGATGACCGACTCGGTGCCGCCCGCGATGACCACGTCCGCCAGCCCCGCCCGCAGGTGCTCCACGGCGTTGACGAGCGATTCCGTGCTCGACGCGCAGGCACTGGCGACCGTGCGGGCGTACGCGCGGGCGCCGAAGTGCAGCGAGAGGTTGCCCGCCGCGGCGTTCGGCATGAGCATCGGCACCGTCATGGGAAGGACGCGTCGAGGGCCCTTCTCCCGCAGCGTGTCCCACGCGTCCAGGAGCGTCCACAGGCCGCCGATGCCGGTGGCGAAGTCCACGCCGAGTCGCTCGGGCTCCACGTCGGGCTCACCCGCGTCGGCCCAGGCCTCCAGCGCCGCGACCAGCGCGAACTGCGAGGACGGGTCGAGGCGCTTGGCGACCGGGCGCTCGAGCACGGTGTCGGGTCGCACCTTGGCCTGCGCCGCGAAGGTCACCGGCAGCTGGTACTTCTCGACCCAGTCGTACTCGAGGGTACGGGTGCCGGACGCCCCGGACAGCAGGGCCTCCCAGCTCTCGGGGGCGGTGGCACCGATCGGGCTGGACGCGCCGATACCGGTGACGACGATGCGCTGATTGCTCATGGGTTCCTCGTGATGCTGCGGTGGGGGCTCAGAGCGGATCGCTCGCACCCCCACCGCGGGCGGTGCAGGTCAGGCCTGGTTCGACGTGATGAAGGTCACGGCGTCGCCGACGGTCTTGAGGTTCTTGACCTCTTCGTCGGGGATCGTGACGCCGAACTTCTCCTCGGCGTTGACGACGATCGTCATCATCGAGATGGAGTCGATGTCGAGGTCGTCGGTGAAGGACTTCTCGAGGGCGACCTCGTCGGCCGAGATTCCGGTCTCGTCGGTGATGAGCTCGGCGAGCCCGGCGAGGACCTCGTCGTTGCTGAATGCCATGGGTTTTCTCCTTGTTATCCGGTGGGTCGGGCCCGACGGGCCGCTAGTCAGTCTAGGTGCGAGGGGGTCGCCGTCACGGGAGCACGACGACCTGTGCGCCGAACACGAGCCCGGCGCCGAAGCCGATCTGCAGGGCGAGTCCGCCCGACAGCTCGGGGTGCTCTTCGAGCAGCCGGTGGGTGGCGAGCGGGATGGATGCCGCCGACGTGTTGCCGGTCGTCTCGATGTCGCGGCCGATCGCGACCGTGTCGGGAAGTCCGAGCTGCTTGGCGAACTCGTCGATGATGCGCATGTTGGCCTGGTGGGGCACGAAGGCGGCGAGGTCGGCCGGGGTGATCCCCGCCTCCTCGATCGCACGACGGGCGACCTTGACCATCTCCCAGACCGCCCAGCGGAACACCGTCGGTCCCTCCTGGCGGAGCGTGGGCCACGGCGCCTGACCGTCGCGGAACTCGGTGAGCGTGTGGTTCATGCCGACGGCCTCGTGCTTGGAGCCGTCGGACCCCCACACGGTGGGGCCGATGCCCGGGAAGTCGCTCGGGCCCACGATGACGGCACCGGCGCCGTCGCCCAGCAGGAACGAGATCGAGCGATCGGTGGGATCGACGATGTCGCTGAGCTTCTCGGTGCCGACGACGGCCACATAGGTCGCCGCGCCCCCGCGGATGAGGGCGTCGGCCTGCGTCACCCCGTAGGCGAAGCCGGCGCAGGCGGCGTTCACGTCGTAGGCCGCGGCGGGGTTCGCTCCCACCCGGTCCGCGACGATCGCCGACACGGACGGCGTCTGCTTCGGGTTGGAGATCGTGGACACGATCACCGCGTCGACTTGCTGAGGATCGATCCCGGCGCGCTGAATGGCTTCGGCGACCGCGTCGGAGGCGAGGTCGATCGCGGTCGTGTCGTGGTTCGCCCGCGCACGCGTGACGATGCCGGTCCGCTGGCGGATCCACTCGTCGCTGGAGTCGATCGGGCCGACCAGATCGTCGTTGGGCACGAGATTCTCCCCGCGGGCGGCGCCGTACGCGTAGATGCGCGTGTGCGCGGGGCCGGTGGGCTGTCTGAGCGTGGCGGTCACGCGTCGTCTCCTGTCAGCAGTGCGGCCGCGGCCGCGAGGTCGTCCGGCGTCTTGACCGCGACGGTGGGCGTGCCGCGGAGGGCGCGCTTGGCCAGCCCGACGAGGGTGCCCGCGGGTGAGAACTCGACGATCCCGGTGACGCCCTGCTCGGCGAAGGACGCCATGCACAGATCCCATCGCACCGGCGAGGCCATCTGGTCCACGAGCAGATCCAGCGCCGCGCGACCGTCGTCGACGACCGATCCGTCGCGGTTGGTCCACAGCGTCAGCGAGGGGGCGGATGCCGAGACGTCGCTCGCCGCGCTGCGGAGGGTCTCGACGGCGGGCGCCATGTAGCGCGTGTGGAAGGCTCCGGCCACCTGCAGCGGGATCACCCGGGTGGCTGCCGGCGGAGTCGCCGACAGCTCGGCGAGGGCCGGCAGCGCGCCGGCCGCGACGATCTGCCCGCCGCCGTTGTAGTTGGCGGGGGTGAGGTCGAGCTCGGTGAGGCGGGCGACGACGGCGTCCTGGTCGCCGCCGAGGACGGCGCTCATCCCGGTCTGCTCGAGTGCGGCCGCCTCCGCCATCGCTCGGCCCCGCAGGCCGACGAGGCGCATCCCGTCCTCGTCGCTGATGACCCCCGACGCCACGAGTGCGGCGATCTCGCCGACCGAGTGGCCGGCGACGCCGGCAGGCACCGTGGGCGTGACGTCGCGGAGCGCGTGCCAGGACAGCAGGCTCGCCGCGACGATGAGCGGCTGCGCCACCTGGGTGTCGCGGATGCGATCAGCATCCCACTCGGTCCCGGCGGCGACGAGATCCACCTGCGCCAGCTCGGAGTACTGCGCGAGACGCTCAGGGGCGCCGTCGAGCTCGAGCCAGGGGGCGAGGAAACCGGGGGTCTGCGAGCCCTGGCCCGGGAAAACGGCGATGATCACGTGACTATCCTCCCAAGAAGATGACGGTCGGGTCTGGCGATGGGGTCACAAGAAACCCGAAATCCTTTGTGCGCGCCGCACAGCGGCCCTGCGATCCTGTCACGGACGCCGCAGCGGCGCAGCCCTCCGGCGCGTGACATCGGTGCCGATCGAGCCGATGATGAGCGCCGTCTGGAGGATCAGCGCCTCGCGCGGGCCCGTGGCGTCCCAGCCGATCACGTCCGAGACCCGCTTCAGGCGGTAGCGGACGGTGTTGGGGTGGACGAAGAGCTCGCGCGCCGTGGCCTCGAGGGAACGGCCGTTGTCGAGATAGCTCCACAGCGTGGTCACGAGATCCGCGGAGTGCGCCTGGAGTGGACGATAGATGCGCTCCACCAGGGTCGCCTTGGCGAGCGGGTCGCCCGCGAGGGCGCGCTCAGGCAGGAGATCGTCGGCCTCGACCGGGCGCGGTGCGTGGCGCCACGCCTTGGCGACGGCGAAGCCCGCGAGTGCCGCGCGCGCGCTCTGACCGGCGTCCACCAGCGCGGGCACCGGCGGGCCCAGGACGAGGTGCCCGGTCCCGAACCCCGGTTCGAGCCGCTTGGCGATCTCGGGGAACGGCAGCTGCTGGTCGTCGGACTCCTCCGCTCCGGGCGCCTCCGCGCGACCGATGACCAGCACGAGACGCGAACCCTGCACACCGATCAGGACGTCGACGCCCAGCTTGCGCGCGAGGCGGCGAAGCTGGTCGACATCGAACTGCGCCGGAGTCGTACCCACGAGCACCGCCACCTCGCCGTGCCCGTGCCAGCCGAGCGCCGCGATACGGCTCGGCAGCTCCTCGTCGGCCTCGCCCGTCAGGATCGAGTCGACGACGAGGGCCTCGAGCCGGGCGTCCCACAGTCCGCGCGCCTCGGCGGCACGCGCGTAGACGTCGGCCGCCGCGAACGCGACCTCCCGGGAGTAGAGCAGCATGCTCTCGCGCAGGTCGTCGCCACGGCCGGCCACCCTCTCCTCGGTGACCTCCACGGTCACGCGGATGAGCTGCAGCGTCTGCGTCAGGCTGACGCTCCGCAGCAGCTCGCGCGGCGCGGCGGCGAAGATGTCCGCCGCGATCCACGGCTGGGCGCCGGGATCGTCGTACCACTGGATGAACGCGGAGATGCCCGCCTGCGCGACCAGACCCACCGCCGAGCGCCGCGCGGGCGGCATCTCGGCGTACCACGGGAGGGAGTCCTCCAGGCGCTTGATCGTCGCCGTGGCGAGGTCGCCGGAGATGCGCCGCAGCCAGGCGAGCGTCTCCGACTTCTCCTGCGGGGTGGGTCTGATCGGCATCGAGTGGGTCAGCTCTCGCCGCCGGCGTTCCCGCTGGTCCCGGCGGTCACATCGTGGAGGCGGTACTTCTCGATCGCCTGCGCCGACAGAGCGCGGTCGACCTTGCCCTCCTCAGCCAGCGACTGCAGCGTCCGCACCACGATCGACGGCCCGTCGATCTTGAAGTAGCGGCGCGCCGCGGCACGCGTGTCCGAGAAGCCGAAGCCGTCTGCTCCGAGCGTCGCGAACGAGCGGGGAACCCACGGCCGGATCTGGTCCTGCACCGCGTGCATGTAGTCGCTCACGGCGATCACGGGACCGTCGCTGTCACGGAGCTTCTCGGTCAGATAGGCCGTGCGGGGCTCCTCCAGCGGGTGGAGGAAGTTGTGCTCGTCGGCCGCGAGGCCGTCGCGACGCAGCTCCGTCCAGCTGGTGACCGACCACACGTCGGCGACGACGCCCCAGTCGTCCTTGAGCAGCTGCTGGGCCTCGAGCGCCCACGGCACCCCGACGCCCGACGCGAGCAGCTGGACGCGGTGCCCCTCGCCCTCGCCGGTCGAGATGCGGTGCAGACCGCGGACGATGCCCTCGACGTCCACGCCCTCCGGCTCGGCGGGCTGCACGAGCGGCTCGTTGTAGAGCGTGATGTAGTACATGACGTTGGGGTCGGGGTGGTTCCCGCCGTACATCCGGTCGATGCCCGCCCGCACGATGTGGGCGATCTCGTAGCCGTACGCCGGGTCGTAGGACACCGTGGCGGGGTTGGTCGACGCCAGCAGGTGCGAGTGCCCGTCGGCGTGCTGCAGGCCCTCACCGGTCAGCGTCGTGCGCCCCGCCGTCGCGCCCATGATGAAGCCTCGCGCCATCTGGTCGCCGGCTGCCCACTGGGCGTCGCCCGTGCGCTGGAAGCCGAACATCGAGTAGAAGATGTACACCGGGATGAGCGGCTCGCCGTGGGTCGAGTACGCCGTTCCCACGTTGGTGAACGCGGCGACGGCACCGGCCTCGTTGATGCCGACGTGCATGATCTGCCCCTGCGGGCTCTCCTTGTAGGCCAGGAGCAGCTCGCGGTCGACCGAGGTGTAGTTCTGACCGTTCGGGTTGTAGATCTTCGCCGTCGGGAAGAACGCGTCGAGACCGAACGTGCGGGCCTCGTCGGGGATGATCGGGACGATGCGGTGCCCGAAGTCCTTCACCCGGAGCAGGTCCTTCAGGAGGCGGACGAACGCCATCGTCGTGGCGACCTCCTGCGTGCCCGATCCCTTCTTGGGAAGCGCGTACGCAGCGTCGTCCGGAAGCGCGATCGGGACGTGGTGGCTGCGACGCTCGGGCAGGAACCCGCCGAGCGCGCGCCGCTTGTCGACCATGTATTGGATGGTCTCGTCCTCCATGCCCGGGTGGAAGTACGGGGGAGCGTAGGGGTTCTCCTCGAGCTGCGCGTCGGTGATCGGGATGCGCATCGAGTCGCGGAAGTGCTTCAGGTCCTCGAGGGTCATCTTCTTCATCTGGTGGGTCGCGTTGCGCCCCTCGAAGTGGTGACCGAGACCGTAGCCCTTGATCGTCTTGGCCAGGATGACCGTCGGCTGACCCTTGTGCTCGGTCGCCGTCTTGTAGGCGGCGTAGACCTTCTGGTAGTCCAGACCGCCGCGGCGCAGCTTGCCCCAGATGTCATCGTCCGACCAGTCCTTGACCATGTCGAGCGTGCGCTCGTCGCGCGCGAAGAAGTGATCGCGGATGAACTTGCCGTCCTCGGCGCGGTAGGTCTGGAAGTCGCCGTCGGGCGTGGTGTTCATGAGGTGGACGAGTGCGCCGTCGCGGTCCTGCTCGAGCAGCTCGTCCCAGCCGCGGCCCCAGACGACCTTGATGACGTTCCAGCCTGCGCCGCGGAAGAAGCTCTCGAGCTCCTGGATGATCTTGCCGTTGCCGCGCACCGGACCGTCGAGGCGCTGCAGGTTGCAGTTGACGACGAAAGTGAGGTTGTCGAGGCCCTCGTTGGCAGCCACCTGGAGCTGGCCGCGGCTCTCGACCTCGTCCATCTCGCCGTCGCCGAGGAAGGCCCAGACGCGAGAGTTGGAGAGATCCTTGATGCCGCGGTTGGTGAGGTACTTGTTCGTCATCGCCTGATAGATGGCGTTGATCGGCCCGAGCCCCATCGACACGGTCGGGAACTGCCAGTAGTCCGGCATGAGGCGGGGGTGCGGGTAGGAGGGGATGCCCAGGGGTGCCTTGGACTTCTCCTGCCGGAAGCCGTCGAGCTGGTCCTCCGACAGGCGACCCTCGAGGAAGGAGCGGGCATAGATGCCGGGGGAGGCGTGACCCTGGACGAAGATCTGGTCGCCGCCGCTGGGGTCGTCGAGGCCACGGAAGAAGTGGTTGAAGCCGACTTCGTAGAGCGACGCCGAGGACGCGTACGTGGAGATGTGCCCGCCGACGCCGATGCCCGGGCGCTGCGCGCGGTGCACGGTGAGCGCCGCGTTCCAGCGGATCCAGCGACGGTAGCGTCGCTCGAGCTCCTCGTCACCGGGGAACTCCGGCTCGTTCTCGGGGGCGATCGTGTTGATGTAGTCCGTGGTCGGAACCTGCGGCACGTTCAGCTGCAGCTCGTGCGAGGTCTGCAGCAGGCTCAGCATGATCTCGCGACCGCGTCCCGCACCCTTGGCGTCGACGAGCTGGTGGAGCGATTCCTGCCACTCGTGGGTCTCTTCGGGATCGCTGTCCTGCGGGCCCTGCGAGTACGGATCCTGATCGTTGACAGTCACGGGAGACCTTTCTTCATCTGGCAGATCATGCCAGGACGGGGCTTCGGATGCGGGAGGCTTTTGTTCAGCACTGACAACGCACCGCCCATCAGCCTAGTCACTTCCGGAGGGTCCGATCCCTTCTAGACTGAACCGCGAGGGCCTTTAGCTCAGCTGGTAGAGCGCCACGTTTACACCGTGGATGTCGTCGGTTCGATCCCGGCAGGGCCCACGTCAGGCGCTGTCGTCGGCGCCGTCTGCGGGCCACCACGCGAATCGTCGTCGCCACCCCCGCGGGAGGTCGCCCTCGGTGCGCCGCCAGAGCCGCCCGTCGTCGTCGATCCACACGGAGAGCCGCACGGTGACGGACGGACTCGCGACGCCGCCGAGGAGGACCATCGGTGCCTCCAGCAGCATCCGCCACCACGGCGGATCGACGCCGTGCACCATGACGAGGGACCGCCCGTCGCGGCGATCCACGTCCCAGCCGTCGTTGATCCTGAGGTGCATCTCCCGACGCAGCCTGTCCGCCGGGAACCCGCCCGCCATTCTCGGGCGTCAGTGGTCGCGGCCGACGACCTTCGGCGCCGCCGGGTTGTCGTAGGCGCCGGCGTCCTTCCCCAGCCGCGAGTGGGAGCGGGAGTAGGCGAAGTAGATCACGAACCCGATGGCGAGCCACACGAGGAAGCGGAGCCAGGTCTCGACGGTGAGGTTCAGCATCAGGTAGGTGCACACCGCCGCCGACAGCGCCGGGAGCACGGGGCTCCACGGTACGCGGAAGCCCCGGGGAAGATCGGGCCGGGTGCGACGCAGGACGATGACGCCGACGGACACGAGCACGAACGCCGACAGCGTGCCGATGTTGACCATCTCCTCGAGGACGCCGACCGGGGTCACCCCCGCGACGACCGCCACGACGAGGGTCACCATGATCGAGATGACCCACGGCGTCCGGCGCGTGGGGTGCACCTTGGCCAGTCGCACGGGCAGCAGTCCGTCGCGCGACATGGCGAAGATGATGCGGGTGGCGCCGATCAGGAGGGTGAGGACGACGGTGGTGAGTCCGGCGACGGCCCCCGCCGAGATCACCGTCGCCATCCACGCCTGGCCGTGGTGCACGAACGCGTTGGCGAGGGCGGCGGCGGGGTCGAGGTCCTGGTAGGGGACCATGCCGGTGACCACGAGCGCGACGACGCAGTACAGCGCCGTGCAGATGACGAGCGAGGCGATGATCCCGATAGGAAGATCGCGCTGCGGGTTCTTGGTCTCCTCCGCCGTCGTCGCGACGACGTCGAAGCCGATGTAGGCGAAGAAGACGAGCGCCGCGCCCGCGAAGACGCCGCCGAGCCCGAACGCCATCGGCTCGATGCCCGAGAGGAACTGCAGGAGCGGCTGGGTGAGGCCGGTGGCCGCCTCGCGCGGCGCGGCCTCGGGGACGAAGGGGGAGTAGTTCGCCGGGTTCACGAACAGGATGCCGGCCACGATCACGAAGAGGACGATGAACAGCTTCACCGCCACGAGGACCAGGTTCACGCGCATCGACTCACGGATGCCGTAGGTCATCAGGGCGCCGAGGACCAGCACGAGGACGATCGCCATGACGTCCACGGTGCCGCCGTAGCCGATGGCGGCGGGGATCGGCATGCCGAGCTGCTCCAGCAGCACTCCGAGGTAGGCGCTCCACCCCTGGGCCACGACACCGGCGCCGAGGAACATCTCGAGGATGAGGTCCCAGCCGATGATCCAGGCCAGGAGCTCGCCCAACGAGGCATACGAGAACGTGTACGCGGACCCGGAGACGGGCACGGTGGAGGCGAACTCGGCGTAGCACATGGCGGCCAGCCCGCACGCGATCGCGGCCACGATGAAGCTCACGACGATGGCGGGGCCCGCCACCTCGTGGGCGACGCGCCCGGTCAGTGTGAAGATGCCGGCGCCGATGACGACACCGACGCCGAACACGGTCAGGTCGAACGCGGACAGCGACTTCCGCAGTCGGAACTCCGGTTCCTCGGTGTCGGCGATCGACCGTTCGACGGACTTCGTGCGCATCACGCTCATCGGAATGCTCCCTCTGCTCACCCGGCACCACATGCTAGCTTCCGCGGGCACGCCGGCGTGAGGAGCGGAGGGGAGGAAATCACCCCCGCCAGAGTGGGCGTCGGTGCGGGACGGTAGGTTGGGTGACGTGAAAGCCCGCCCCGAAGACCAGCTCCGCCTCGTCGATCTCGCCGCTCTCGACACGGCGATCCGCGCCGCCGAGCACGCCCGTCGCAACCCCGAGCAGGCCGGACGCGTGCAGGAGCTGCTCTCGCAGCGGCAGACCCTGTCGGCGGAGCTCACCCGCTTGCTGGGCGTCCGCGACGACGTGACCGCCGAGCTCGCGCGCATCGAGTCCGACGTGGCCGTGGTCGATGCGCGCGCCGCGCGCGACGCCGAACGTCTCGCCGCCTCCGTGAACGCGAAAGACGCTCAGGGGCTCGAGCACGAGATCGCATCGCTGGCCAAGCGCAAGAGCGATCTGGAGGATGCCGAGCTCGAGCTGATGGAGCGCCTCGAGGCGGCCGAAGCCGAGATCGCCGCCCAGGAGGCGCTGATCGCGGCCACTAACGACGAAGGGGCGCGGCTGAGCGCAGCGGGGAAGGCCGCCGTCGCCGAGGCGACCGCCCGCTTCGACGCCGCGACCCGCGACCGCGCGGCGATCGCGGCGACGCTCCCCGGTGAGCTCGTCGCCCTCTACGAGCGGCTGGCCGCGCGCGGCAACGGCGCCGGACTGCTGCGGCAGCGCACGTGCGAGGCCTGCCGCATGGTGCTCGCGGGCACCGATGTGCAGGCGCTGCGCCAGGCTGCCGACGATGACGTCGTGATGTGCCCGGAGTGCGGCTGCATCCTGGTGCGCACCGACGAGTCGGGGCTGTGAGCGCGGCGGGCCCGCGCCCGTCATGAGTGCTTCCTCGCCCGCGTGGACGATCGTCGCGGGGCGTGAGCACGACCGCATCGTCCTGCTCGAGGTGACCTCCGATGGCACGGAGCTCCGCCGCCGCACCGCACGGCGTGACGAGCTGCCCGCCGTCATCCGGGCCGTCGAGGCCCGGGCGCAGGCGGGACACCGCTGGGTCTGGAACGACACCCCGCGCTGGTACCCGGCGCTGCTGAACGCCGGCGTGGACGTCGCGCGCTGCCACGATCTGCGGCTCTGTCATGCGATCCTGCGATCCAGCGCGCTGGTGTCCGATCCCGCGGATCTGCGCGGGGCGACCGCGTGGACGGCGGCCGCGGGAGACGACAGCGCCGACGATGCGCTCTTCGCCCTCGAGGAGCGCGCCGGAGTTCCCGACGATCCGGCCGAGGTGCGGGCGGAGTTCGCCCGCCAGCAGGCGGCCGTCCAGGCCGCCACCGATCCCGACCGTCTCCGCCTCCTCCTCGCGGCCGAGTCCGCCGGCGCGCTCATCGCCGCGGAGCTGCATGCGGCCGGGCTTCCGTGGGACAGTGCGGTCCACGATCGCCTGCTCACCGACGTGCTCGGCGACCGCCCGAGCGGCGGCGGACTGCCCTCGCTCCTGCAGGCGCGCGCCGACGAGGTGCGCCGCGCCCTCGGCGATCCGCAGGCCAGTCTCGACTCCCAGCCCAAGCTGCTGCGGTCACTGCACCGCGCCGGCGTGGCTGCGAGGTCTACCAGCCGGTGGGAGCTGGCCGAGTTCGACCATCCGGTCATCGCCCCGCTCCTGGCGTACAAGAAGCTCATGCGCCTGCTGAGCGCGAACGGCTGGGCGTGGCTGGCCGAGTGGGCGCCGCACGGCCGGTTCCGCCCTGTGTACGTCCCCGGCGGGGTCGTCACCGGGCGATGGGCCTCCTCGGGCGGCGGTGCGCTGCAGCTTCCGCGTCAGTTGCGGCCTGCGGTGCGCGCCGATCCCGGCTGGGTGCTCGTCGTGGCCGACGTCGCGCAGCTCGAACCGCGGGTGCTCGCGGCGATGTCACGGGACATCGCGCTGGCGGACGCCGCCCGCGGCACGGACCTGTACGAGGGGATCGTCGCCGGTGGCGTCGTCTCCACCCGACAGGAGGCGAAGATCGCCGTCCTCGGCGCGATGTACGGGGCGACGACGGGCGACAGCGGCCGACTGGTGCCCGCGTTGCGTCGCGCGTACCCACGCGCGATGTCGCTCGTCGACGACGCGGCGCGGGTGGGCGAGGACGGGGGCATCGTCTCGACCTGGCTCGGCCGCTCGAGCCCGCCGCCGTCGTCGGCATGGCAGGCGCTGCAGGCGCGCGCCAGTGACGCCGATGCGGTGTCCGGCGACGACACGGCCGCGCGCCGCGCCGCGCGTGACCGGGGCAGGTTCACGCGCAACTTCGTGGTGCAGGGGACCGCCGCCGAATGGGCGCTGGCGTGGCTCGCCGACCTCCGCGGCCGCCTCGCCGCCCTACCCGCCATCGAGGGCGAGCCGGCGGCCACACGATCAGGCCCCCTCTTCTCGCGCCGCGCGCACCTCGCGTTCTTCCTGCACGACGAGATCATCGTGCACGCGCCGGCTGCACAGGCCGAGGCCGTCGCCGCCGCCGTCCGGGCGAGCGCCGAGCGGGCGACGACGCTGCTGTTCGGCGGGTTCCCGCTGGATTTCCCCTTGGATCTGCGCATCGCGGACGACGCCGGCAAGGGCTGAGCCGCGACGCGACTCACTCGCAGGGGAGAGACGTCAGGCTGATCTCGTCCGGCGGGTACAGCAGCGGGGTGTGCAGGAGCGCCGGCTCTCGTTCGGCGGTGTCCGGCGCGACGAAGCGGACGTCGATCAGCGCCGACTCGCCGGGGGCGAGCTCGACCTCCGTCGCGCTGGTCGGGAACCCGCCGTCCTCGACATCCACCGACGCGCGGCGCTCTCCGTCGACGGTCGTGCCCCCGAAGAACCATCCCTCCGGGGCCGCGATCGCGACAGCGGTGGCGATGTGCCCGGCGGTCACGCCCCAGCGGCCGCTTCCCGTCATGCTGAAGGGCCACTTCTCTCCGGCATCGGCCGGAGCCTCGTTCGTCAGGCGCACCTGCACCGACACCTCCGGGCGACCGTCCGCGCGGCAGGAGCCGCTCACCGAGCCCAGCTCGACGGCGAGGCTGCTGTCCATCTTGGAGCCCGTGCCGTCGTTGAAGTAGACCGCGAACGCGTCCGGACCGGCATCGCGATGGCGAGCCAGAGGTCCGGCGAACGGGGAATGCGCGAGGACGGACGCTTCCGTCTCATCCGCACTCCACACCGAGACGCGACCCTGCTCGATCGGCGTGCGCAGGGCGGAGATCCAGGCCGCCGGCGCCGCGGAACTCGTCATCACCGCGCCGAAGAACCGCTCGGTGAGGTCCTGGAAGAAGACCGTCTGCTCCTTGGGCTCGCGATGCAGGTACGGCGCCACGAGGACGCTCGAGATGAAGCCGTCCCGTACCAGCTCCTTGCCTCCGGCGAGCGTGACGGGACCGGTCACCGGAAGGAGCGCGCGCAGCACGAGCGGGTCGATCGCCAGGACGATGTCGGGGCGGTGCCCCGTCAGCCCCTCCCACCACGTGGAAGCGAGCTGCGCGGACAGGTCGAAGTCGGGCGTCGTCGTCGTGTTCTGGACGTAGCGCCCCACGATGTCGCCGTACAGCGCCGTCGTCGACTCGGGCACCGGGAGGATCGCGGAGGTGGTCCGACGGAACTCGCTCGAGTCGGCCTGACGCGTCATCGTGATCGCACCGCCGTCGGCCACGATCTCGGCGAAGGAGCCGGTGATCCCGCCGCCGGAGCGCAGCTCCGCGTTGTTCTGCAGCATGACGAGGATCGTGCGCGGCTCGTCGCTGCCCAGCATTCCGGGGAGCACCGTGCTCAGGTCGGCCATGCCGCCGACCGCGGATCCGAGCTGGTCGAGCATCGTCTCGACCTCGTCGACGCCGCGCGCCACCTGGCCCACGAGCCCTTCGCGCGGCACCGCGACGATCGCCGCTCGCGCCTCGCCCAGCACGCCGCGCGCCTCGTTCAAGGGTACGGCCGCCTCGGATACGAGGTCCACGTTCAGCGTTCCGTCGACGAGGAGCTCGCCGGCGGTCAGCCGCGAGGTCAGCGCAACCACGGGGGTCGCCACCTCGGTGGACACCCGGTCGAGCTGCTCCGTGACGATCCGTGCCGCTCGCAGATTCTCGCCGACGCCGGGCAGGACCTCCGCGGCTCGCCAGAACGGGTCGGCCGCTGCGGCGACCGCGGACGACACGTGCTGGTCGAACCTCGTGGCCAGCTCGCCGAGGGCATCGACATCGCCGTCCCCGAGGGCCGTCTCCACGCTGTCAGGGAGCTCGGCCACAGCAGACAGCTCGTCGCTGACGACGAGCGCGCGGGTCACGACCCACACGCCGGCGCCGACGAGGATGACGAGCAGGCCCACGAGGGTCCACCCGACGATCCTGCGTCGGCGACGGCGAGTCAGGTCAGGCGCTGCCTGACCCATTGATCAGTTGGTGCGACGACGACGGCTGAAGGCGAACAGACCGGCACCCGCGAGGAGCACGGCGCCACCGCCCACCACGAACGGCAGAACGTCGACATCGCCACCGGTCACCGCGAGGGCGACCTCGCCGTCGACGCCCGCGGGCTCACCGGTGACGCTCGGCTGGGCCGAGCAGTACGGGTTGCTCGGCGGGTAGCTCAGCGCGACCGCGATCTCCGGGTTGACGACGACCTTCGCGGAGATGTCACCGCGCGTCCAGGCGAAGTTGTCGGACGTCTCGACCCACGATCCGTCGACGAACGCCCAGCCCGGCCAGCCCGTGGGCGTGCCGTCCGCGGCGATCGACGCACCAGGCCACAGGATGCGGCCCGAGAGCGTGCCGTCGGCGTCGAGCGCCCCCAGCTGGATCGTCGTCGACTGCGAGCCGTTCGACAGCACGAGACGTGCCGTGTTGCTGGTCGACTGGTTGTTGGTGTCGGTGAGCACCACGGAGTACTCGATCCACGGCACGTCGTTCTCGCAGACGCCTGCAACCTCGGATCCGGCGAGCGTGAAGCTCCCGTCGACACCCGGCGTGTAGCCGTCGTCCTCCGTGGCTGCGTGCGCCGCCGTCGGCAGCGACAGCAGCAAGATCCCCGCAACAAGTGCGCGTGCGAACACAGACTTCTTCATGACAAGCCCCCCAGCCTGCTCATACGGGACCCTCCCCAATCGGGCCCACACATCGGATGCTACACCACGAATGGGCTCCGCGCGGTACACTCGCCGAGCGAATGGGTCGGCTGGACGGTCGCGTGGCGGGAGACCGCACCGAGGAACGTCCGGGCTCCACAGGGCAGGGCGGTGGGTAACACCCACCCGGAGCGATCCGCGAGACAGTGCCACAGAGAGCAGACCGCCCGCCGCCTTCGGGCAGCGGGTAAGGGTGAAAGGGCGGTGTAAGAGACCACCGGAGCCGTGGTGACACGGCTCGCACGGCAAACCTCGCCCGGAGCAAGGCCAGACAGGGGATGTTGACGCGGCCCGCCGAGTCCCCGGGTAGGCCGCTGGAGCGGCGCGGCAACGCGTCGCCGAGAGAGATGACCGTCCACGGGGCTCACGCCCCCGGACAGAACCCGGCGTACAGGCCGGCCCATTCGCCCTCCCGCCGCGCGCGACCGCTCAGGACACCGCGAGCGCGGCGGCGCCGATGATCCCGGCGTTGTTGCGGTGAACCGCCGGGACGATCGGCGTGTGCAGGTCGAGGAGCGGCAGGAACTCGTCGGCGTGCTTGGAGACGCCGCCGCCGACGATGAACAGGTCCGGGCTGAGCAGGAACTCCAGGTGGCTGTAATACCACTGCAGCCGCTTCGCCCACTGCGCCCACGAGAGCTCGTCGCGCTCCATCGCCGAGTACGCGGTCCAGGCCTCGGCGTCCTTCTTGTGTCCGGCGCGCTGCAGATGCCCGAGCTCGGAGTTCGGGATGAGCGCGCCCCGGTGAATCAGCGCGGTGCCGATCCCGGTGCCGAGCGTCGTCAGCAGCACGAGTCCGTCCTCGCCGCGCGCCGCGCCGTAGCGCAGCTCCGCCACGCCCGCGACATCGGCGTCGTTCGCGAAGTGGATCTCACGGCCGAGGCCGTCCTCGAAGAAGCGCTCGGCCTCGAATCCGATCCAGGCATCGGAGACGTTGGCCGCGGACATGGTCTTGCCCCGGGTGACGATCGCCGGGAAGGCGACCCCCAGCGGGACGTCGGCGTCCTGCACCTCGAGCCGTTCGAGCACGACCTTCACGGCGGCCAAAACGTCCTCGGGCTCAGCGCCCGGGGGAGTGGCGACCTTGATCCGGTCGGTGAGGAGCGCGCCCGCCTCGAGGTCCACCACCGCGCCCTTGATGCCGGTGCCGCCGATGTCCACCCCGACGGCGCGGGTCGTCTTGATCGCCATCCCGCCAGCCTATCGAGGCCGGGCCGGCGGCTCGTAGGATCGAGGCAGTCCGACCGCCGTCGAGAGGAATGACCATGACCGGCAACGAAGAGAAGTACTGGTACAACCTCCGGACAGGCGAGGTCGAGCGCGGATTCGAGTCGCCCTCGGTCGACCGTGCGGGTCCGTTCGAGACGGCGGAGGAGGCCTCGCGCGCTCCGCAGGTGATCGCGGAGCGGTCCCGCGCGTGGTCCGAGGAGGAGGCCCGCGAAGACGCCTGGGGCTCCGAGGGCGGCAGCGACGTGTCGCCGGACGGCGAGCCCGACGCGGGCCGATAGTCTGGGCAGACCGGCATCGGAGAGGACGCGATGGACAAGCAGCGGGACTTCGTACTGCGCACGATCGAGGAGCGCGGCGTCAAGTTCGTGCGCCTCTGGTTCACGGACGTGATCGGCACGCTCAAGTCGGTCGCCATCGCGCCCGCCGAGGTGGAGGGCGCGTTCGCCGAGGGACTGGGCTTCGACGGCTCGGCCATCGAAGGGCTCACCCGCTCGTACGAGTCGGACCTGCTCGCCCACCCCGATCCGACGACGTTCCAGACCCTCCCGTGGCGCGGCGAGATCGACCCCACCGCGCGGATGTTCTGCGACATCACCACCCCGGACGGACAGCCCGCGGTCGCGGACCCGCGTCACGTGCTCAAGCGCTCGCTCGCCAAGGCCGCCGACGCCGGCTTCACCTTCTACACCCACCCCGAGATCGAGTTCTATCTCCTGAAGTCGTCCACGTTCGGTGCGGACGGGCCCGAGCCGGTGGACTCCGCGGGCTACTTCGACAACGTGCCGGGCGGCACTGCGCATGACTTCCGCCGACGCTCGGTGCGCATGCTCGAGGACCTCGGCATCTCCGTCGAGTACAGCCACCACGAGGGCGGCCCGGGTCAGAACGAGATCGACCTGCGGTACGCCGACGCGCTGGCCACGGCCGACAACATCATGACCTTCCGCACGGTCGTCAAGGAGGTGGCGATCGAGCAGGGTGTGTACGCGACATTCATGCCCAAGCCTCTGAGCGGCCACCCCGGAAGCGGCATGCACACGCACATGTCCCTGTTCGAAGGCGACGTCAACGCGTTCTACGAAGAGGGGGCGCAGTACCAGCTGTCCCTCACCGGCCGCCGCTTCATCGCCGGGCTGCTGCGTCACGCCAACGAGATCGCCGCGGTCACCAACCAGTTCGTCAACTCCTACAAGCGACTGTGGGGCGGGGACGAGGCACCGAGCTTCATCTGCTGGGGGCACAACAACCGCTCGGCACTCGTCCGTGTGCCGATGTACAAGCCCAAGAAGGGCCAGTCCACCCGGGTGGAGTACCGCGCGCTCGACTCGGCCGCCAATCCGTACCTCGCATACGCGCTCATGCTGGCCGCCGGCCTGAAGGGCATCGAGGAGGAGTACGAGCTCCCGCCCGAGGCCGAGGACAACGTCTGGTCCCTGACCGACGCCGAGCGCCGCGCTCTCGGGTACGAGGCCCTCCCCGCGAGCCTGGACCATGCCCTCGAGTACATGGAGGAGTCGGAGCTGGTCGCCGAGACGCTGGGGGAGCAGGTCTTCAACTATGTCCTGCTCAACAAGCGCCGCGAGTGGCAGGAGTACCGCGCCCAGGTCACGCCCTTCGAGCTGAAGAGCAACCTGGAGATGCTGTAATCCGTCATGTCGGCGAGCCCGCGCTCCGGAACCCTCACCGGTCTCGCCCGCGCCGGATTCGGTGACCTGCACGCGACGAACGAACTGCTCGACGAGCTCTCGGGGCTGATCGGGGTCGACCGCGCCACGCTGACCGCCCACGCCGAACGCGCCGCGGACCCCGACGGCGCACTGGCCGCGCTGGTGCGCATCGCCCGCCGTCGCGCCGAGGACGTCGCCTCGGCCATGCGGAACCACCCCGCGACGCTGTGGGCGCTGCTCGGCGCCTCCGCGGGGTTCGCCGACTTCTATCTCCGCCACCCCGAGGAGCTCGCCTTCCTCGTCGCGCCCGGCAGCGCACTGCCGAGCGCCGACGAGTTGAGGGACGAGCTGCTCACGGCGGTCGGAGCCGACGCCGACGGGTTCGCCGCCAGCGGTGACGAGTCGGCCTGGGTGGCGCTGCGCGTGCGGTATCGGCGCCTCGTCGCCCGCATCGCAGCGGTGGACCTCTCCGCAGCAGACGCCACCACGGTGCTCGCTCCTGTCGCCGCCGCGCTGGCTGACGCGGCGGGCGCGGCGCTGGAGGCGTCGCTGAGCGTGGCCCGCACCCGGGTCTCCACCGGCGGTGCCGGCGCAGGGCTGTTCCCGCGCGAGCAGGTCGCCGCCGCCCGACTGGCCATCATCGGGATGGGGAAGACCGGTGCGCGCGAGCTCAACTACGTGAGCGACGTCGATGTCATCTTCGTCGGAGGCGGCGACGATGAGGCCGTCGCGCTCTACGGCGAGAGCCGGTTGATCGACATCGCGACGCGCCTCGCCGTGCAGACGATGCGGGGGATCTCGGGAGTCGAGATCGAACCGCCGCTGTGGGAGGTGGACGCGAACCTCCGCCCCGAGGGCAAGCAGGGCGCGCTCGTACGGAGCCTCGATTCGCACCTGTCGTACTACGACCGCTGGGCCAAGAGCTGGGAGTTCCAGGCGCTGCTGAAGGCGCGCCCGATCGCCGGCGACACCGCGCTGGGTGCCACCTACGTCGCCGCCGTCCAGCCGAAGGTGTGGACATCCGCGGCACGGGAGAACTTCGTCGACAGCGTGCAGCGGATGCGGGAGCGGGTCACCGAGCACATCCCCCCGGACGAGGTGCCCTACCAGCTGAAGCTGGGACCGGGAGGCATCCGCGACATCGAGTTCACCGTACAGCTGCTGCAGCTCGTCCACGGCCTGCAGGATGACGGCATCCGCCAGACCGGCACCCTGCCGGCCATCGACGCCCTCGTCTCCCAGGGGTACATCGGCCGCAGCGAGGCAGGGACGTTCTCCCACCATTACCGCACGCTGCGGGTGCTCGAGCACCGACTTCAGCTGGCGGGGCTTCGCCGCACGCATCTCATGCCCTCGACGCCGGAGGGACTGCGCGTGCTGGCACGGTCGTCGGGTCTCGCGGACTCGGGGCCAGCGGTCTGGGCGCTGTGGGAGTCCGTGAAGCGCGAGGTGCGCGACATCCACGTGCGCCTGTTCTACCGGCCGCTGCTGTCGGCCGTGGCGGCCCTGCCCGCCGATGAGCAGGCCCTGTCGCCGCAGCAGGCCCACGATCGCCTCGCCGCCATCGGCTTCCGCGATCCGGCCGGGGCGCTCCGTCACCTCGGCGCGCTGACGAGCGGTCTGAGTCGGAAGGCGACCATCGCCCGCCACCTCATGCCGGTGATGCTCCGCTGGTTCGCCGACGGAGTGGACCCGGACTACGGCCTCCTCGCCTTCCGGCGGATCAGCGAGCGTCTGGGCGACACGCCCTGGTTCCTGCGGATGCTCCGCGACTCCTCGGGCGCGGCCGAGAGACTCACCCGTGCTCTCTCGGGCTCGCGGTACATCGGCGAGCTCATGGAGTGGATCCCCGAGTCGGTCGCCTGGCTCGACGCGGAGGAGCAGCTGAAGCCGCGACGCGGCGTGGCCCTGCAGGAGGAGGCGCGCGCGATCCAGACCCGCCACACCGCCATCGACGACGCGATGAGCGCCGTGCGCGCCCTGCGACGTCGCGAGCTGCTGCGCCTCGCCCTGGCCGCTGTCGTGGGGACCGTCACGATCGAGGACCTCGCCCAGGGACTCACGACCGTCAGCGAGGTCACGATCCAGGCGACGCTGAGGGCGGTACGCCGGGAGGTCGTGCCTACCGCCGATGAGGCCCTGGACTTCGCGGTGATCGCGATGGGCCGCTTCGGCGGGGCGGAGCTCGGCTTCGGCTCGGACGCCGACGTCATGTACGTCTACGACGCGAACGGCGTGGATCCGCAGCGGGCGCACACGCTCGCCGTCGCCCTGGCGACCGGCCTGCGCACCTACTCGGAGGATCACCGCCTGCCCTTCGAGCTCGACGCCGACCTGCGCCCCGAGGGACGCAACGGCCCGCTCGCGCGCTCCTTCGACTCGTACGAGGCGTACTACCGGCGCTGGTCGCTGTCATGGGAGGCGCAGGCGCTCCTGCGCGCACGAGGCGTCGCCGGCAGCACGAAGCTGATCCGCCGGTTCATGACGCTGGCCGACGAGGTGCGGTTCCCGGCGCAGGTCGAGCAGCAGGGCCTCCGCGAGATCAAGCGCATCAAGGCGCGCGTGGAGAACGAGCGGCTTCCCCAGGGCGTCGACCGCTCGCGCCATCTGAAGCTCGGCCCCGGCGGCCTCAGTGATGTCGAGTGGCTCGTGCAGCTGCTCCAACTGGAGCACGGACACCGCATCGAGGGGCTGCGGACGGCCTCCACCCTCGGCGCGCTGGAGGCCGCGCGCGCAGCGGGGCTGGTCCCCGATGCGGCCGCGGAGCGGCTCGCGGCGAGCTGGCGGCTCGCGAGCAGGCTGCGCTCGGCCAACACCCTGCTGTCGGGGCAGACGAGCGACCTCCTGCCCACCGATCGCGGGAAGCTCGACGGCATCGGACGGGTGCTGGAGTATCCTCCTCGATCGGCGACCCTCGTCGAGGAGGAGTGGCTGCGCACCGCGCGCCGTGCCCGCCGGGTCTTCGAGAAGCTGTTCTACGGCTGAGCCTCGACCGCAGCGACGACGAAGCCCCCCGGCACAGGCCGAGGGGCTTCGTCGTGAGGTGCGTCAGACGCCGAAGTACAGCTCGTACTCGAACGGGTGCGGACGCGCCGCGAGCGGCTTGATCTCGTTCTCGATCTTGTACTCGATCCAGGTCTCGATCAGCTCGGGCGTGAACACGCCGCCGGCGAGCAGGAACTCGTTGTCGGCGCGGAGCGCCTCGAGCGAGTCCAGCAGCGAGTTCGGCACCTGCGGGATGTTCTTGGCCTCCTCGGGCGGCAGCTCGTACAGGTCCTTGTCGACCGGCTCGTGCGGCTCGATGCGGTTCTTGATCCCGTCCAGGCCCGCCATCATCTGGGCGGCGAAGGCGAGGTACGGGTTGCCCGAGGCGTCGGGGGCGCGGAACTCGATGCGCTTGGCCTTCGGGTTGGAGCCCGTGATCGGGATGCGGATGGCCGCCGAGCGGTTGCCCGCCGAGTAGACCAGGTTGACCGGAGCCTCGTAACCCTTGACCAGGCGCTTGTAGGAGTTCAGCGTCGGGTTGGTGAAGGCCAGGACCGCGGGCGCGTGGGCCAGCAGGCCGCCGATGTACCAGCGCGCCGTGTCGGACAGGCCGCCGTAGCCCTTCTCGTCGTAGAAGAGCGGCTCGCCGTTCAGCCACAGCGACTGGTGGGTGTGCATGCCCGATCCGTTGTCGCCGAAGAGCGGCTTGGGCATGAAGGTCGCGACCTTGCCCCACTGCTCGGCCGTGTTCTTCACGATGTACTTGAACTTCAGGATGTCGTCCGCCGAGTGCACCATCGTGTCGAAGCGGTAGTTGATCTCCTGCTGGCCGCCGGTGCCCACCTCGTGGTGCGCGCGCTCGAGCACGAGACCCGACTCGATGAGCTTCAGGGAGATGTCGTCGCGGAGGTCCGCCGTCTTGTCCACGGGGGAGACGGGGAAGTAGCCGCCCTTGTAGGGGGTCTTGTTGGCGAGGTTGCCGCCCTCTTCCACGCGACCGGTGTTCCAGGCGCCCTCCTCGGAGTCGACCGAGTAGAAGCTCGAGTTCTGCTTCACCTCGTAGCGCACGTCGTCGAAGATGTAGAACTCCGCCTCGGGGGCGAAGAAGGCGGTGTCGGCGATGCCGGTGGAGGCGAGGTACTTCTCCGCCTTCTTGGCGACCTGGCGCGGGTCCTTGGCGTAGATCTCGCCGTTGCGCGGGTTGTAGATGTCGAAGACCATGATGAGGGTCTTCGCCTCGCGGAACGGGTCCAGATAGGCGGTCGAGACATCCGGAATCAGCTGCATGTCCGATTCGTGGATGTTCGCGAAGCCGCGGATCGAGGAGCCGTCGAAGAGCTGACCGACGGTGAAGAAGTCCTCGTCGACGGTCGAAGCGGGGATGTTGAAGTGCTGCTGCACACCCGGGAGATCCGTGAAACGGATGTCGAGGAACTTGACGTCCTCGTCCTTGATGTACGCGAGCACCTCGGATGAATCTTTGAACATGAAGTCTCCAAGATCGGGTGAGGAACCGCCTGAACCGGCAGGCTGCTCTCGAACCTACCGAGGCGCGGTTGCCCGGCAGTGTCTCTCGTGTTTCCGGCATGTTACAGGGGCGTCGATACGCTGAGGGGGTGACAGCCCCGCGAGACAACAGCTTCCCCGGCGAACGCCTCGGCATGCCCGAGAGCGGAAGCGGGAGCATCGCCCGTCCGGGCCGCCGCATCGCCGCCCTCGTCATCGACTACTTCGCGGCCACGCTGATCGCGACCGCGTTCCTCGGCTACGACCAGTTCGCGCTCCCGTCGCAGGCGGGCCTGACGATGTTCGCACCGATGACCGTGTTCGCGGTGCTGAACGTGCTCTTCCTCCCGACCATCGGAGGGAGCCCGGGACATCGCATCATGGGGCTGCGGATCCAGCTGCTGCACGGCGGATGGGTGGGGCTCTGGCGACCGATCGTGCGCACCCTGCTGCTGATCGTCGTGATCCCGGCGGTGGTCTGGGACGCCGATCAGCGCGGACTGCACGACAAGGCGGCCGGCACCGTCCTCGTCAGAGCCTGACGCGAGTCTCCGCGCGGGCTGACTGTCGGCCCTGCGTCAGCGCGGGCGCGGAGCGCGCGCCTTCGTGGGGTCGATCCCCTTCGGGATCGGCAGCGAGGTCACCGACTGCGACACCGAGTCGATCCGCTTGACCACCGCGGCCATGGTCGCCCGGTCGACCTTCTTCGGCAGCGCCTTGATGGTCGCGGAGAGCTTGGAGATGGGAACATCGCCGTCGCCGTGACCGACGTGGAGCACGTGCACGGGAACCCCCGAGGCGACGCGCTGCACCTTGACGCGCTCGTCGTTGATGAGCCGCGTGAGGCGACCGGCGGCGCCTTCGCCGACGATGACGACGCCGCCGCGGCCGACCACCCGGTAGACCGCGTCCTGAGTGCGCGGGTTCACGCCGACCGGGGTGTCGGAAGCCACCCATCGGCGGCCGAGCGAGGTCGAGAGCACATGACCGGCAGCACCGGGCATTCCGTCGATCTTCTTGTACATCGCCTTGGTGGAGAGGCGTGTCAGCGTCATCATCGCGGCGAGCACGCCGAACATGACGCCCGTGACGCCCCAGAGGATGATGCTCCACACGGCCGCCGGCGGCACGAAGAACCCGACGACCACGCCCAGCGCGGTCCCGACCACGACGATGGCGAGGAGCACCCACGGCGCCCACGCGTACACATCGCGGGTGAAGGAGACGAGCGAGCGGATCTGTCGGAAGAAGCCGGGCCGCTTCTCGGGCGCGGAACTGCGGGATGACATGGGCACAAGCCTACCTTCGAGACGACGCCTTGTTCACAGTCGCTTCCGTCCTCCGGCTCTCCACATAACGGCCGCGGCGAGGATCCGCCGCCTGCCGGCGGGCGCACACTCACGGCATGCCGTCCACACCGCGCGCGCCCGCACTTCGCCGCCTCTCCGCCGCCGATGCCCCGATGCCCGGCGACCTTCTGCCCACCGACGAGCCTGTGGTCTGGACGGACGTCGCCCTCTGGGACGAGAACCCCGCGTGGCGGGCCGACCCGGGAGGGCACCTGCTCGCCCCCGTCGACGCCGCATCCGGGCCGGGCGGACCCGGACTGCTGGTCCCGCATTGCCCGCAGCGCCTGCGCAGCTGGCTCGAGGGGCGTGCGGACGTCGCCGACGGCGAGACCGTGACGGCCGCGGTGAGCATCGTGCGCGGGTCCGCCGAGGCCGACGGACTGGGGGCCACGTGCGGAACATGGTGGGTGACGTCGTCCGGGAAGCCGGTGCTCGCGCTGGGCGGCAGCGCCCCGTGGCGCGAGGAGTCCGATGCGGTGCTCGCACGCCTGTCCGAGGGCGCGTCCACGTCGCTGACTGCGGCACTGGAATCCGCTCGCGCCGTGGTCGCCGATGCCCGCAGCCTGCGACGGGACGGCGACACGGCGGAGGCGTCGCTCTTCGCTGCGGCCGAGCCCGGTCCGCTGGAGATGTCGCCCTCACCGCATCGCGCTCGGGCCGGCGATCTCACCTCGCGGCCCGCGCCGGCGCCGCTCGCACGGCTGCATCACCGAGATGCGGATCCTCTCGACGCGGGATGGAGAGAGGCGCCGGATGCTGCTTCTCTCCACAGTGCTGCTTCTCTCCACAGTGCTGCTTCTCTTCACAGTGCCGCTTCTCTCCACAGTGCTGTTTCTCTTCACAGTGCCGTGCGCCGCCATCTGGACGCAGAGTGGGCCGACCGCCTGGCAGACGCGTGGTCGCGCCTCGCGGGCCGGGCAGCGCCCTCGTCCGCACCCCGGCCGAGGCGCCGGCGCCGCGCCATCACCCTGGCGGCCGCCGCAGGCGGCGCGGTGCTCGCGCTGGGACTATTGCTTCCGACCGAGCCGCGGAGCGCGGCCGATGCGCTCGATCGCCCTTCGCCGGCGGCCTCCTCCGCCGGACCATCGGCCACCGAGCCGGCGGCGGAGAGCACACCGCCCGTCTCCACGGCGGTATCGGACCTCCGCGCGACGGGGGAGGATCTGGTGCGCCGCCTCGCGGCCTGCGCCGCGTCCGGGTGTCCGTCCAGTCTCGTCGTGACGCCGGGCAGCGATTTCGCGCTCGGAGCGGCCACGGCCCCGTCCATCGACCGGAGGGTCGAGGTGCTCGACGAGTACGGCGGGGCGGCCGCACTGCGCGTCACGTCCGACGACGGCGACGGGTACGCCGATCAGATCGTCGTCATCGTCCGGGAAGACGACGAATGGCTGGTCCGCGACGTGTACGACGTCGCGGACCAGCCATGAGTGCGTCTCGTCAGATGCCGAGCTGGGACTCGAAGTCCGCGGCCTCGAGGCGAGCCTTCACCGCGCCGAGGAATCGGGCGGCGTCGGCACCGTCGATGGTGCGGTGGTCATACGACAGCGCGAGGTACACGTACGAGCGGACCGCGATCGCTTCCTTGCCGTCCACCGTGACGATGCCGGGGCGCTTCACGACCACGCCCGTGCCGAGGATCGCCGACTGAGGCAGGAAGACGACCGGAGTGTCGAACAGCGCGCCGCGCGATCCGGTGTTGGTCAGCGTGAAGGTGCCACCGGCCAGCTCGTCGGGCTTGAGCTTGTTGTCCCGCGTCCGTGCCGCGAGATCGGCGATCTCGTGGGCGATCTGCGCGAGGTTCTTCGAACCGGCGTCACGCAGGACCGGGGTCAGCAGGCCGCGCTCCGTGTCGACCGCGATCGACAGGTTCTCCGTCGGCGGGTAGACGATGTCGGTGCCGTCGACGGTCGAGTTGATGATGGGGTACGCCTGCAGGCCCTCGGCGGCCGCCAGCGCGAAGAAGGGGAGGAACGACAGCTTGTCGCCCGTCTTCTCCTGGAAGGTCGCCTTCACCTTGTCGCGGAAGTTCGAGAGCTTCGTGACGTCGACCTCGATGACCGTGGTCAGCTGCGCCGTCTGCTGCATCGACGCGACAGCGCGCTCGGCGAGCACCTTGCGCAGGCGCGACATCGGCTGAGTGGTTCCGCGCAGCGGCGAGACCTCGAGGGCGGGCGCCGGGGCAGCCGGCGCGGCGGCAGGCGCAGCGCTGGCGGCCTCGGCGGCCTTCAGCACGTCCTCCTTGCGGATGCGGCCTCCCACACCGGTACCGGTGATCGACGCGAGGTCGACGCCCTGCTGCTGCGCGAGGCGGCGAACGAGCGGGGTCACGTACGTGGGGCCGTCGTCGTCGAGGGTGAGGCTCGAGGTCGACGCGGCCGCAGCAGCCGGCGCCGGAGCAGCAGCAGGGGCCGAAGCAGCCGGGGCCGGGGCCGGAGCAGCAGCAGGCGCCGGAGCAGCAGCAGGAGCCGGGGCAGCAGGGGCCTCGGCGGCCGGGGCCGGAGCGGCTTCGGCCGCGGGAGCCGGAGCGGCGGCGGGAGCCTCAGAGGCCGGCGCGGCGGCCGCGGGAGCGGCCCCCGATCCGATCCGGGCCAGGACGGCGCCCACGGCGACCGTCTCGTCCTCCCCGACGACGATCTCCTGCAGAGTTCCGGCGAACGGGGCCGGGATCTCGGTGTCGACCTTGTCGGTCGAGATCTCCAGGAGGGGCTCGTCGGCGGCGACCTCGTCGCCGACCTGCTTCAGCCAGCGCGTGACGGTGCCTTCCGTGACGCTCTCGCCCAGCTCGGGCAGGACGACGTCCTTCGCGTCTCCGGCAGGAGCAGCGGAAGCTTCGGCGGCAGGAGCC